>Ga0315289_10012109_pt1 | contig 12179 bp, 8 predicted proteins | sample YL17G11_40_MG_FD_203452 | JGI IMG/M metagenome (GOLD analysis project Ga0315289, IMG submission 203452) | Sediment microbial communities from Yellowstone Lake, YNP, Wyoming, USA - YL17G11_40 | ecosystem: Environmental > Aquatic > Freshwater > Lake > Sediment | place: USA: Wyoming | collected...
CGCACACCTTGACGGAGGCGAGTACCGGGACGTCGAGATTGAACCACGGTCTTTCCATGATGTACTTGACCATGACGCCGACCGCTTGAGCGAGTTCCTCCGGGACCTCCAGGCCTACTTCGTCGTGTACCTGTAGGACGAGCCTGGTTCCTTCGAACGTGGGGTCCAGGACGATCGTCTTGTAGATGTTCCAGACGATGATCTTGATGAGGTCGGCCGCGCTTCCCTGGATGATGGAGTTGAACGCTTTTCCTCCGTAGAGGTTCTCGTTCTTGCTGAAGTGGCGATAGCGGCCGGTCAGCATCTTGAAGTTCCTGGTCTTGAACCGCTGGTCTCTCCCATCGATCATGTCCTGGAGTGTTCCGATCGTCTCCGGTATCCCCTGGTAACGGTCCATGAACTTGTCTTTGAATGTCCTGGCCGTAGCAACGTCCCACTCCCTGGTCCCGGGGATGAACAGCCTCGCATAGCGGGCGAACTTGGCCGCTCCCATACCGTATGACAACCCGAAGTTACAGTTCTTGGCCGGCTTCCTCGGTATGCCGAGGGCTTCGCTGGTGGCCTTGTGGATGTCCCCCGTATAGAACTTCAGGCCATCGTAGACCGTGTGCTCGTTGTAGATCTCCAGGAGATGATTGTCCCCGGTCACCTGGGCGATGAGCCTCAGCTCGATCTGCGAGAGGTCGGCGCAGACCAGTTTCTTTCCCTTCGGAGCGCAGAAGGCCCACCGGATCCGCGGTCCCAGATCCTGCACCCTCTCGTCGTACTCACTCGGCTTCGCCCTGCTCGGGATATTTTGTAGGTTGGGATCATGACTCGCATACCTGCCCGTCACGGTCCCCGTGCTATTGAAGATGCAGTGGATCCTCCACTCCGGGTCCAGCAACGCTCGCTGACGCAGCGACACCACGTATGTGGAATGGAGCTTGGAGATGGCCCGGTAGTTCAGCAGGGCCTGCACGAACGGATGGTCGATCCTGGCGAGCGTCTTCTCGTTGGTGTTCTTTACTTCCTTGATGACGACTTCCATCTCCCCGGTCTGCGGGTTTCGCTGGCGCGTCGTTTCCCTCACCGGAGGGACGCCGAGAGTTTCGAAGATCAGCGTGTTCATCTGTTTCGACGACCGAGGATTGAAGTCGCACTTCGCCATGTCGTAGAGTCTGGACTCGAGTTCCTTGACCAACGGGATCAGTTCCTTGTCGAGGGATTCGAGCCTGTCCGCGTCTACGCGCATCCCCGCCAGCTGCATCGCCGTGCAGGCGATCTTGTTCTTGATCTCCATGTCGGCCCAGCGCAGGAGGTTTCTCTTTTCGAGGATGTTGCGGACACGACCGTAGAGTTGAAGGGATCTCCGAGAGTCGTCGGCGGCGTAGCGCACCTTGTCGGCTATCCATGCCTTGTCGAGTTCGACGATCTTCTCGTCGATCTTCTTCACTTCCTCTTCCGCGGAGATTCTTATGCCGGTCTGAACGACTTCACCGAACGTCGTGTCGATGTATCGGTCGATGTTTGCCGAGGACCGCTTCTTCTTTGCCCTGCTTTCCTTGTCCCGCTTGTCCTCGTATTTCTTCTTCAGTTCTTCGGTGAGCCTCTTCTTCTCCGCGATCCTCGTCTGTTTGAGGATCTTCAGCCTGGTCTCCGTCGTCTTCGCGACGGACTTCTTGATGTGCGTCAGTCGCCGTATCTCCAGGGCGTTCGGGGACGAGATGAAGGCTTCCTCGAACGTCGTCATGTTGACGCCGAGGAACTTCCTGGCCGACGCTTTCAGTCCTCGGTCCGTCGTCTTGGCCTCGTCGATCATCCATACCAAGGGAAGCGTGTCGACGAGCCGGGCCTGGATCTCCTCGAACCGTATCACCTTGTTGTAGTGGAGCACTTCGATGTCGTAGTTGATCAAGTTGTGCCCCACCACTCGCACGTATTTCTTCTTCAGATAGTCCTGGACGAACTCCAGAACCTCCGCGGTCGGCGGCAGAGCGTAGGACTTCAGGGAAGCCCCACGCCCCGCCGCCAGGGCCACGAGGTAGAGTTGCGCCTTGTCGGTTTCCAGCGCCTCGTCGGCTGGTCTTCCTTCCGGCGCCTTCGTCTCGAGGTCGAGCGCGAGCACCGGATCGAAGATCAGCAAGCGCTTGAGTTCCTCGAGTTCTTGCATGGGTTACACCTTAGGGTCCGAGGGTGCCGGGTAATCCGGGTCCTGGTCGCCCGGAGTGACGTCTTCGAAGTTGTCCAGATCCTCGAGCGTGGGCCCGGGTCCGCGCGGGACGTCAGGAGACATCTGCTGCGGGGGAGCCGCAGGGGCCTGCGACACGAAGTTCCCCTGAGGCTGGGGAGGCGCCACCTGCATCATGGGAGGAGCCTGCGGAGGGGGCGGCGGCGTGAACTGGGGCTGCGGAGGGAACCCTCCCGTGGTGGACGGGATGTTGGCGGCGGGTCCCCACATCGGACCGGGCATTCCGGGCGCCGGCGCCGGAGCCGTCATGGACGGAGCGGGCCCGGGTGCGGGCTGGTTGATCATCGGCTGCGGCTGCGGCTGCGGCTGCGGCGCCATCTGCGGAGGAGGCGTCTGCGGTGCCACCGGCGGATGGTACGTGGGGCCCATCGGCTGCGGGAATCCGGGATAGGGGGCAGCCGTCTGGAAGTTGGGCTGGACCTGGGGCTGCTGGGGCTGGGGCTGGAACTGGGGCTGGGGCTGGAACTGTGGCTGGGGCTGGAACTGGGGCTGGGGCTGGAACTGAGGAGGACCGAACTGCGCCGGCATCTGGGGAACCGCCGGCTGCGTGGTAGGCATCCCGAGCTTGGTCATTCCTTCGACGTTGTACTCGGGTTCCTCTCCCATGCGGTGCGTGTCCGCGACGTGCTTGTGGCTGGCGAGCATCCGGATCGCGGTGGCATCGTCGACGAGGGGGTAGAACTTGTTCAGGTCGGGGAGGCTCTTGATCAGACCATCGACCTCGGGGCCCTTGTGGAATCCCTTGAAGATCCACATGTCCCCGATCCGCGAGGCGTTCTTCTGGGGGCCGCGGTAGACGTCGAAGTACGACTTGACCGCGGAGACCGGCATTCCCCACACCGGGGCCTGCGCCTCGATGGACTGGGTGATGCTGGCGCGTACCGCGTCTCTCCAGGCGGGCAGCACCTCGAGGCGGCCGCCCTGGACCCACTGTCCGTTCGTCCCCTGGTAGAGCGCGTAATTCCAGAGGAGGTAGAACGCGATGAAGTTCGGCGCCTTCCCGAGGCCGACGCAGATCGGGCAATCCTGCTGCCGGAGCCTGACCCACTGCGCCTGCTCGTTCATGGACCACGTCAGGCAGCGCACGTTCTCGCGGATGGGGTAGCTGCCCTTCTTCGACCAGCTGCTGATGATGTTGTGGCACAGGGCGCCCCATCCGTCCGAGAGCAGCAGGGCCGTCGTGTTGGCGTTCCCGGGGGCTCCGTTGGGACCGTTGTTGGGCCTGCGGACCGCGAACTCCGGAAGCTGCTTCCGCATCTCCCAGATCGCGGACCAGATCGACCGGCCTCCTCCGTGCTTGGCCGATTCCTGTTCCGCCCGCTTCATGAATTCGATGTTCATGTAACGCTCCTTGTCAGACAAAGAAGTTCTTCCGACGTCAGGGTTCTCGGATCCTTCGGTGTCACGAGTTTCTTCGACGGTATCCCGGCGTATGAGAGCGCGTTCAGGACTCGTCCCGAATTCTCGCTTCCGGCTTTGTCGGGATCGAGCAGCACGTAGACCATGGCTGGTGCCGCCTGCTTCAGTTTCTCCACCTTTTCCTTTTGGAGTGCGATGCCGAACAGCCCGAGGGCCCAACTCCCGACGCTCAGCAGGTGGATGGCGTCGAGCGGGCCCTCGAGCAGGAAGACTTCCCTTCCGGAGATCTTGCCGAGCAAGTGGTCCCCGTAGAAGAACTTGCTGGAGTGGAATCTAAAGGCCATGACGTACTTCGGCATCGTGGGACTCTGGTTGATCTCCCGGGCCTGAGCTCCGACACACACGACCTTTCCGTTGATCGGAGCGAATACCGGAAACAGGATCGCCCTGCGGAGTTCGTAGAAGTCGCCGTCGGCTTTCTCCGCCATCATCGTGTCAATCCAGCGGAGCCTCATCTTCTCGGCGTAGGACGCGGGGCACCCCTTGGAAGCCAGGAAATCGAACGCCTCCGGAGGCAACGGCTTCCCCACCGATGCGAGATCGGAATCGTAGATCCGGATGGAGTCCTTCGACTTGGACGACGCCATCGTTGGGAAGGGCGGAAGCGACATGTACTCCGCCTCCACTACTGGAACGATCAGGTGACCGATCCGTCCCGGGTACAGAGCGTGGACTTCGGCGACCATGTCGGCCAGGCACCCATCGTACCCGCAGGAGAAGCAGTGGGCCCTGGACGCTTCCCCTTCCCCGAAGCTGATCGTCATGGACGGCGTGGCGTCTTTTCCTTTCTCGTGACGCCATGGGGCGAACACGCATGAGATGCTTGCGTAGCGTTCTCCGCTCTTTCTGATCGGTCCCGTTAGTACCGCGTGGCTTCTGAGGGTCTCCATCAAGTTGACGAGGGACTCGTAATTCATGGTTCACCTGTTACCCGCCGCACGTTCCCGAGCCGATGCCGGGGCATCCTTGCGGGCAGTAGACGCAGTTCCCGAGGCGGACCAGGATCGATCCGCATACCGGGCACATGTTGTACGTCGGGATCGCCGATGTCTTCCGTTCCGTCCTCGCGATCTTCTTCTCTTCTCCCGAGGTGACCGCGTCGACTTCCTCGCGGCTATCGGGGTCGTACTTCGCCAGGTACCGGAAGACGTAGTCGATGATGGAAGAACATACCCGGACGTCCGGGTTGCTCGTTATGCCCCACGGCTCGAACTTCGTGTTCTTGAACTTCTCCACGAAGACGGACAGCGGGACGTGGTACTGGAGAGCGATCGAGATCGCCGTGGCGAAGGCATCCATCAGGCCCCTGAGGGTCGATCCTTCCTTGGCGATCGTGATGAACAGTTCGAGTGGTCTCCCTTCGTCGGAGAAGCCCGTGTGTAGGTAGCCTTCCACCCCGCTGATCTCGAACTTGTGACGAATCGACGGCACGGTGAACGGGAGCTTCTCCCGACCTTGCCTGGGCTTCTTGGCGATGGCCTTCTGGCCTCCCAGTGGCTCGAATATCTTCGAGCCTTCCCTGAAGATCGTCACGGACTTGATCCCCATCTTCCACGCCGCGACGATGATGTCCTTGATTTCCTGGGCGGAGACCGTGTTCGGCTGACCGATGGTCTTGCTGATCCCTCCGCTGATGAACGGTTGGATGGCCGCCAGCATGGAAAGATGTGCCATCGCCGACAGACAGCGAGTTCTCCCCTGAATGGGATAGGCCGCGTCGAAGACCGGAAGGTCTTTGTCCAGGACTCCGGAACCCTCCGCTGTTCCTGTCTCTGTGATCTTCTTTATGATCTTATCGATGTCCGCGTAGCCCAACGCCTCCAGCGCCGGCTTCACCGCTCCGATCGTGAGTTTGATCGTCCCTCCACCGGTGAGGTGCTTGTTCACCGACAGCATCATAGCCGGTTCCACTCCACCGGTATCGCTGTCCATCATGACCCCGATGGTCCCGGTGGGGGCCATCAGAGTGACTTGGGAATTACGGAGGATCATGTCCTGGGACTTCGACATGAGGTTCGTCCAGATGGAGTGCGCGTCCTCGATTATGGTCTCCGTCATCGGAGAGATGGAGTCAGACGCTTGGAGATTATCCAAGGCGGACTTGTGTTTCCTGAGGACCGCGATGACGTGCTTCTTGTTGCGTTCGAATTCTGGAAAGGGCCCCAGCATCTTCGCGAGTTCCATGGACGTGGTGAAGGCCTGACCGGTCATGAGGGCCGTTAGTGCAGAGGCCAGCTTCCTGCCGTTGTCGCTGTCGTAGGGAATGCCGAGAGACATGAGGAGCCCGCCCAGATTGGCGAAGCCGAGGCCCAGAGGACGGAGTTGCTTTGCTGCGGTGTCGAGGCGAGGCAGCGGATAGGACGAAAGGTCGACCAAGATGTCCTGGGCCACGATGGCGAGCCGTACCGCGTGCAGGAATTCCTTCGTGAAGAAGCAGGATTCAGGAGATCCGAAGAATTTCGAGAGGTTGATGGAGAGGAGGTTGCAAGCGCCTTCACCTGGAGGCAGAAATTCCGAACACGGGTTGCTGCTGATGATCTTTCCGTACTTGGGGCAGGAGTTCCACTCGTTGATCTTGTCGTCGAACTGGACCCCTGGGTCACCGCATTCCCAGATGTTGTGCGCGAGCGAATCCAGCATCTCGGCTGCCTTCACCTTCTTAGCGGTGGAACCCGCCCTGCTCTTCAGGATCCACTCTCCACCCTCCATCGCCGCCTTCATGAAGGCGTTGGAGATTCCGACGCTGAGGTTGCAGTTCTGCCCCGACACGGTGCCGTAGGCGTCTCCCGCGGTTAAGCCGGCGTCGAATAGGGCTATCGCCTTCTTCTCCTCCGAGGCCTTGAAAGAGATGAAGTCGCTTCCATCCTCTTTTCCGTTGAACACGTCCTGGTGGTCGTCGTCCAGCCGCATGAACTTCGACGCGCGCCTGAGCACGCCACCGGACCGGATAATCCCGGCCCAGGAATCGTAGGCCTTCAGGAACGAAAGCGGACCGGAGGCCCATCCTCCGCGGGACAGTTTCTCGCCGGCTCCACGAAGAGTAGAGAGGTTGGTGCCGCTCCCGGAACCCATCGAGAAGAGCTTCGTCTCTGCGCTCTGGAGTTCGGCGATGGACTCCAGGTTGTCCTCGACGGCGAGAACGAAGCACGCTGAGCATTGGGGTTTCGCCTCGAGTCCCACGTTGAAGAATACCGGGGAGTTGAAGGCGAGACGCTGCTCGATGAGCAGTTTCTTGAGCTCTGTGTTGAAGATCTTTCCGTTCGCCTTGTCGAAGTAGCCGAGTTCGATTCCCTTCTGGGAGATCGTGTCGACGACGCGTTCGAAGAGTTGCTTGATGCTCTTCTCGCGGCCAGGTTGTCCGGCGTGTCCCCGGAAGTATTTCGACGCCGCGATCATCACCGCTCGGTCGCTCCACTCCGTCGGAGCCTCGATTCCGTCCTGCTTGAACACGACGGAGGTCTCTGACTTCAGTTCGATGTTCCGAAAGCCCCAGTGAGTCTCGAGGTACGGGTTTCCCTTCGAGAACACGCGATCGAAGGTGAGCCCCTTCTTCTTACGCATCGTCGCTCCTTCCGGTGTCACGAATAGATCTTCTGGTCCTGCACCTTATCACGCTCGTGGATCGCCCGGATTGGTTCCCAAGTCGGAACGAAGAAGTTCCAGTGGTGCTCGTACATCGGCTGCGGGGAAGCCTTCCTCCCCTTGCTCAGCTTGAAGGTCACCTTCCGGGACTGCTTCTGGATCTTGGATTGCACCATCATGATCACGTTGTTCGAGATCTTGTTGAAGTAGTCCGTGCCTCCCATGGCGAACTCGTCGGAGTCGTAGGCCGTCTTGGCCGACCGATTGAACTGCGCGGTGAGCATCCAGTGACGCTTCGTCGAGAGCGAGAACCTGCGTACCGCCCTGAGGTTCTCGTTGATCTGCTCGTACTCCTTCTCCCGCGTCTTCTCCGGGATGTCGTAGAAGGCGTCCGCGAGGACGAAGTGCGCACCGAATGCGTCGGCCTGGGCTTCCACCGCTTCTACGCTCTTGATGGAGTCGGGGTTCATGAGGCGGATGTTGTTCCACGGAGGAGCGTCCGCTCGGATGTCCGCCCGGCACTGGTTGTACCGTTCGAACTGGTCCCTGGCGAGTTTTCCTTTGATCAGATCGTCGAAGTTGATCCTGGCGTGGATCGAGATCAGCCGCTCGTAGACGTCCTCCGCGATCATCTCCATCGACGCGCCGAGCACCCGGTATCCCATGCACGCCGCGTTCAGCCCGTTGATGAGCATGAACCAGGTCTTCCCGACTCCGCTTCTGGAAACCACCGTGGTGATCGACGCCGGGGCCCACGTCACGATCCCGTTCGCGAGGCTCGGGAACAGGGGGCTGATGGGGATGCCGGGCTTCTTCCCCTCGGCCGCGAGCTGGTACTCGTTCCAGAGGATGGGCTCCACGAGCTTCCCCGGGATCAGCTGGGTATCCCCCGTCCCGTAGTCCACGTAGATCTTGCGGAGCTTGGCGGCCGCCTCCAGGCAGAGTTCCGTAGCGGGCACGGTCTTGTCGTTGTACCTCTCTGCGATCTCCCGCATGGTCCCGATGAAGTTCTGCTTCATCACGAAGTCGGAGATCTGCTCCCAGTAGACGGTGCCGACGCTGACCGCCTGCTCCTTCGGCGCGATCTCGAACCCGCTGACGTCCTGGCACATGTCCAGGAACCTCTTGTCGCCGGGGAGCTGGTTGTGCTTCTGGTAGAAATCGATGAGACGGGGGAACACCTTGTCGTACGGGGGCCTGAGCATCTCCGTCTTCAGGCCAGATCTCAGGAGGACGGTCAGATCCCCGTCGAGCGCCCGGCGCAGCATCTTCGCTTCCGGCATCATGGGATAGATCTCCTATTTCCCCATATCGGTTATTCGCCCTTCGTAGGCGCCTGTCGTCACCTTGAAAGCCGACCCGAGGTCTCCCATCAAGATCGTGATCTTGCCCGGATGCTCCGCCCGGATTGCGAGCCATCTGTCGAGGTCTCTGACTTCGTCTCCGTTCAGCCCTTCGAGCTGGCTCACTCCGAGGATGTCGGCGTATTCGACGATCTCCAAGGTGCGCATCTCGCGCAGTTCACTCCAGCTGTTCTTCTTGATCGAGTGGAGGAGCTTCGAGGCCGGATAGGAGATCGCCTCGTCCACGTAGGGGGATGCCGCCTTGAGCACCGATCCGACCAAGTCCCACGCCTTCGGTTTGTCCCCCCGGGCCAGCAACAACAGGCCTTTTCTCAGCTTCTCCGGATCGATCACTACCGTGGTCGATAACACGATGTCGACGATACCAGGAGGAAAGGTCCACCCCTCCAGAAAGGACGCCATGTCCTCCCGCGTCGTCCGCTTGTTCACTTCCTTCTCGTAGAACATCGAGCGTCCCTTTCAAGTCGACTCCGACCGCCATCCCCATGGCTTCGAGGAGGAGGAGGTCCGCCGGGGAGGTGTCTCCTCTCCCGGCGGCGGCCTCCATCCTCGCGCTGACGTAGGCGTTGACCAGCCATCGGACGGCTTTCGGAGGGTTTGGTCCAGTCACTGGACCCAAGGGTCACCTCCTACTTCAGGTTCGGGTTCTTCACCAGCGAGAAGAGGACCGACTGGTCCACGCCTTCGATGAGGAAGCCGGTGGTATCCTTCGTGTCGAGCAGCTCGCCCTTCTCGTTCAGACCGAAGGAGTAGGTCCTGTTGTTCACGTCGATCTTCCCGCTGGGATCGAAGGTCGCCGTGTGCCGGGCCACCATGACCGTCCAGCCGTCGCGCTTCGGTGACATCTTCGGCCAGACCACGATCACGTCCTTGGTGTCCTTCTCGTGGGCGTAATCCCGCAGGGACTCGATGTCCACCTGCTTCTGCTTCCCACCGGAGTGGGCGACGAAGTTGATGACGGAGTAGTGGCTCCCCACGCTGCCGAGGATCACCGTGACGGACATCGGGTACGGGTGCGCCTTGAGGAACTTGGGCATGACGTCGTTGCGGAGCATGTCGTCGCTGAGGCTGACGTCGAGTTCCACGGGCTGGAACTGGTGATCGAGTTCGATGGCTCCATCGATCTTGGTCCTCGTCTTGTCGCCGTTGGCAAGGGCGAAGGCCAGCGTCCGCTGCTCCGCGAGGGACGTGAGCATGGTGGCGTCGAGGGCCGTGGCGACCGTGTAGTTCAGGGACTCGCCCGTGTTCCGCGGACGGACCGTGATCTTCGTCAGTTCCTGGTTGATGGTGAGGGGAAGGCGCCCGCCCATCCTGACGGCGATCCCCATGACGAACAGCGGGATCCTCACCTTGAGCGCGGTCCCCATGAACCCCATGGAGTGGACCATGCTCTGGATCTCCGGGATGAAAGTCTTGTCCGTCGTGTGGATGATGTTGATGAGGTCCTGGCGGAGTTTGCGGAGCTTCGCGTCCGCTTCCCTGATCTCGTCGAGAGAGGCCTTCTCCTCCGGGGTGAGGTCGATCACCTCGTCGGCGACGTACGTCTTGTCGCCGATCATGAAGGTCTTCTCGTCCACGATGTTGGTGAACAGCTGGTACGGTTCCTTCGGAAAGTCCAGGTTCATGCGTTGTCCTCCTTCTTCACTTCGGTCTCGGGTTTCTTGAGATAGAGTTCGTCCAGCGGAATGGTCTCGATCTCGACCTCGGGGACGGACTGCTTCTTCGGTCCGTACATCGAGACGAGACGATCGATCTTTTCCCTGAGGGCGTTGGTGTAAAGTTTGCCGTCCCCGGAGAAGGAGCCGGAGGCTCCACACTTCCACTCCGAGGTGAGCCCCTCGAGCATCCGAGCGAGGTCCTGCTTGGAGAGTTGACGACGGTTGCAGAGTTCGATGATGTCGTTCATCGTCCTCGCGTACTTCTCGGGTGGGTTCTTGGAGAGTTCGGTCATGTCCCCGATGGTGATTTCGAACTTAGAACAGAGGTGTTGAAGATACTCGTAGAACCTCGTTCCCTTCCATCTTTCGATCCCCGTGATCTTGTTGGAAGTGTTGACCGCCTGAAGGCGGTCTTGTTTCTTCTTGAAGCTCCTGTCCCTGGCTTCGCGGGAGAGCTTCGTAGCCTTCGATCTTGCATCGAGGATCGAGGAGGGATCAGGTCTGTGCGGGACTTCCGAAGGAAGTCCCACACCATTCTCATTCATTTGATCTCCTTCCTTACTATCATTAGTCGGAAGAAATTTTCCGGGATTAGCGGAAATTTCTTTCCGCATACCCTGGAAATTATTTTCCGCTCCCTCGTCGATCACGAAGATTGCCCCGTCCAATGCTTCTTTCTTGATACTGGTTACGAACATCGGTCCGTGCATCTTCTGATCGATCAATTTCTCAGCCTTGAGTTCTGCACACCAGTTCCTGATGGTACGGTCCTTTACGCCGAGGATCTTTGCGGCTTTCCTCTGGGAGTACCAAGAGATTCCACCGTTGGCGTAGGAGACAGCGAACAGGAAAGTGAAGAACACCTTGGCTCCGCTGGAGATCTCCTTGTTGACGATGATCCCCATCGGCAGGACTCCATAGAATCCATTGACCTTTATCGTAGGTCTCTTGTTCATGCCTTCCTCTCGTGGCATCCACACTTGCAGTAGCCCGCAGCCATCTGCCATCGCTTCGTATAGGTCCTCGTTCCGTTGCACATGGGACAGAGTTCGTCTTCCCATGGCTCGATGGTCGCTTCCATGGACTCGATGCTGTCGTATCCGAATTCGATTGCCATGTCTTCTGCATCGATTCCCGGATAGCACCAGTACATCAAGTGAAGAGCGCTTTTACGGTCCAGCCCGCTGAGTCGGCTTGCTGCGCCGAGTAGCCTTCTGATGGCCTTGTTTGCTTCGATGATGATGGAGAACTGCTGGTCGAGCGCTTCTCCCAAGAGCTCGTCGACGTAGGAGAATTCAGGACCGTGATCGGACACGGGCGATATGCTGACACCGATACCGTTCTTGTCGGCATTCATGGTTGCTCTCTCGATTGTTCCGGTCGTCGGCGCCGGCGAGCGTCGACAGGCCTCAGTATGGCTCCTTGTAAAACAGAGTCAAGTCCTTTCCTACTTTTTCTCCGAGCGACGATCGTGGAGGACCACCGTGATCCCGTTGGAGTCGGTGAGCAGCAGGTTGGGACCGTAGACGATCGGACCCACGGACTTCCCGAAGAAGACGACTCCTACCGTGATCCGGTCCCCGAGCCAGCACAGGCTGTCGGCGAGCACGCTCGTGTCGACTTCCAAGGATCCCTCGCCGAAGGTATCGGAGTTCTCGTCGAACTCGAATATCTTCGCCTTCGAATTGTCGTCGGCGAGGTTGGTGATGACGCACAGTTCCATTTCGCCTTCTTGGGAGAACGTGAACCGCGTGGTCTTGCGGCCTTCCTTCCGCTGGCGGAGACTCTTCGGCACGGCGGCTTTGATCGCGCTCTTCGTCATGCAGACCCCGCTGAACCGGGGCGCCTTGTCGTACGCTTCGATCGCTTCGGCGATCTCGGGAGTAGGCTCCTCCCGTTTCGGGTTGTACTTTCCCACGGGCCACA
>Ga0315289_10012110_pt1 | contig 12178 bp, 10 predicted proteins | sample YL17G11_40_MG_FD_203452 | JGI IMG/M metagenome (GOLD analysis project Ga0315289, IMG submission 203452) | Sediment microbial communities from Yellowstone Lake, YNP, Wyoming, USA - YL17G11_40 | ecosystem: Environmental > Aquatic > Freshwater > Lake > Sediment | place: USA: Wyoming | collected...
GCGATGCACCGCGACGCCGCGCACCGCGTCCCGACGCGCGGGGTGCCGCTGGAGGTGCGCCGCGCCGCCACGGACTCCTGGGACACCGCGCTCGACCACGGCAGGCAGTTCGGCTACCGGAACGCCCAGGTCACGGTGCTGGCGCCCACGGGCACGATCGGCTTCATGATGGACTGCGACACCACCGGCATCGAGCCCGACCTCGCGCTCGTCAAGGTCAAGCGCCTGGTGGGCGGCGGAACCATGAAGATCGTGAACCAGACGGTACCCCGTGCCCTCGCGAAGCTCGGGTACGACGAGGAGAGCCGCACCACGATCCTCAAGCACCTCGAGGCCACGGGCACCATCGAGGGCGCGCTCGGCCTCAAGGACGAGCACCTCCCGGTCTTCGACTGCGCGTTCAAGGCGGTGTTGGGCACACGATTCATCTCGCCGCTGGGGCACCTGCGGATGATGGGCGCGGCGCAGCCTTTCCTCTCCGGCGCGATCTCCAAGACCGTGAACGTCCCGGAGAACACGACCCCGGAGGAGATCGAGAAGCTCTACCTCGAGGCGTGGAAGCTGGGCCTCAAGGCGGTGGCTGTCTACCGCGACAACTGCAAGGGCTCTCAGCCGCTGGCCGCAGCGGGCGGGCAGGTCGGGCAGCCCGCGTTCCAGCCGGTCCGGCGCAAGCTCCCGGACGAGCGGGTGGCGATCACCCACAAGTTCTCGGTCGAGGGGCAGGAGGGGTACGTCACCGTCGGTCTGTATGAGGACAACAAGCCAGGGGAGCTCTTCATCACGATGGCGAAGGAAGGGTCCACGCTTTCTGGCGTGATGGACGCCTTCGCGACCGCAATCTCGCTGACGCTGCAGTACGGCGTGCCGCTGAAGTTCCTGGTCAACAAGTTCTCCCACGTGCGCTTCGAGCCGGCCGGGTGGACCAACAACCCCCAGATCCCCTACGCGAAGTCGGTGATCGACTACATCTTCCGCTGGCTCGCCGCAAAGTTCCTCGCCCCTGAGGAGCAGGCGGCCGTTGGCGTGCAGCCGCTGCCGAGCGAGGAGGGCAGGACACCGACGCAACCGACACCGCAGCAGCCCCCGCTGCCGGGGTTCGAGCTGTCGGAGGGGGCGCAGCTGTTCGTAAACCAGGCGGACGCGCCACCCTGTCCGACCTGCGGGATGATGATGGTGCGCAGCGGTTCCTGCTACAAGTGCGACAACTGCGGCACCGTGCAAGGGTGTTCGTAGAGCCGCCCGTGCTTTCGCGGTGAAAAGGCCGGGGTTCCTGCCCCGGCCTTCGTTGGCTCAGGCACGGGTCACTTGCCGCCCAGGAGGCCCTTCTTGAGGCCGGCGTCCGCAGGCTTGGTCCCGAGCCAGACCGCGAACATCGCGTCGGCGAAGTCCTTGCCCGGGATCACACCGGCTTCTTTGCCCTTCAGCTCCAGCCTCGTGCCGGTGCCGGGGATGTACGTGATCACCGCCTGCTCGCCGCTCGCCATGTCCGGCCAGAGCGCGCAGAACTCGTCGAGGCGGGCCTTCAGGGCCGGCAACGCGGCTGCAAAGTTGTTCGCGAAGCCCTCGCGCCACGCCTCGGTCAGCTTGTCCTTCTCGACCTTCTTGTAGAGGAAGTGCATCACGACCTGCTTGGCCTCGTCGGCCGCGATGATCGCCGCCGCGTCGTGGTTGGGCGTCGCGAGGTAGAGACCGGCCACGTAGACCTTCACCTTGAGCATCGTCTTGGTGCGCACTCCCATGCCGTTGAGCTTCAGGGTGCTGTCGTTGACGGTCGTCGTGTCCGGCAGCGTGACCCCGGCAAGCTCCATCGCAGCCGCCGGAACCGCCGCCAGAGCGAGCGCAACGCATGCAATCCATCGAACTCTCATCGGACCCCCCTCGTCGCCGCGCGACTGGTATGTTGGCGGCAACGCTACGGGGTCAGTGGCCGGTGTGCAAGTGTGGGCGCGACGCAGCCCACCCGGTGCCCCGCCGGCTCCGCACTAGCCGAACGTGGTGAGGATCTGCTTCAGCTCGGCCACGGTCGGCACCCTGCCAGAGACGACGACCTTGCCGTCCACCAGCACGGCTGGCGTGAGGACCACGCCAAGGGCGGCAAACTGCTTGACGTCGCGGACGTGCGAGATGTCCGCCGCGAGGTTGAGCGCGGCGCACGCGTTGAACACGTTGCGCTCGGTGACCTCGCAGCGCGGACAGCCGGGACCGGCGATCTGGATCTTCATTGCCCCCTCCTCAGCGAACGAGTGCTCCGAAAACAACACCCGTGGCCGTCGCCATCACGATGACAAGGGCGATATACGTGATGGTCTTCTTCGGCCCGAGATACGAGTTGATCACCAGCATGCTGGGCAACGACAGCGCCGGGCCGGCGAGGAGCAGCGCGAGCGCCGGCCCCTGGCCCATGCCAGAGCCGAGCAGGGTCTGCAGGATCGGCACCTCGGTCAGCGTCGCGAAGTACATGAACGCGCCGACCACTGCGGAGGCGAGGTTGGCCAGCAGCGAGTTGCCCCCTACCGAGGAGGCCACCCACGAGGACGGGATCAGCCCGGCGTCGAGACCGGGACGGCCCATCAGCCAGCCCGACACCAGGATGCCGCCGAGCAGGAGGGGTGTGATCTGCTTGGCGAAGTTCCACGTGGCCTGCATCCAGCCCGACAGCTCCTCGCGGTCGAACCAGCGGAGGATCATCCAGCCCAGGCCCACGAGAAGTGCTACGGTCAGGTACCAGTGCACCTGGTAGATCGCGGCGAACACCCCGATGGCGCGGTTCGGCGCGCCCCAGTTGGCGAGGACCAGGATCGCGATCATCGTCCCCAGGAAAGTCGCGTCCTGCCAACCGCGCCGCTGCGGCGTCTCCTCGCCAACGGCCAGGGCGAACGGGTTGAGGCCGTTGGCCAGGCGCGCTTCGTCCTCCTTGCGGAACAGGCGCGCCAGCGCCAGACCCGCCCTTCGTCTGGTCAAACTCCACGGGCCGTACACCGCAGTCTCGTCAACCGCCGAGGGAGCATCTCACGCTCCTCACTCACTCTGCAACCTGCCGGACGGTCGCCGCCGCAACGCGCCCGGGCAGCAGCAGGTAGGCGCAGGGCAGGAAGATCAGCGTCATGAAGAGGCTGAACAGGAGCCCGCCGATTACCGCTACCGCCATCGGCACGAGCATGTCGCCGCCTTCGCCGATGCTCAGCGCTAGCGGCAGGAGACCGAGCACGCTGGTGGTGAGGGTCATGAGGATCGGGCGGAGGCGCACGCCTGAAGCCTCGATGATCGCCTCCTTGAGTGGGCGCCCGGAGGCACGCAGCTCGTTGATGAACTCGATGAGAACGACGCCATGGTTGACCTCGTTGCCGGCCAGGATGATGACGCCGATGAGCACGGTGGCGCCGATGGGAAAGCCGGTCAAGAGCAGGGCGACGACGATGCCGATGAGGGACAGCGGCACCCGGATCATGATCAGGAACGGCTGCACGAACGACTCGAACTGGATGGCCAGCACCACGTAGGCGAAGAACAGCGCGAAGGCGAGGATGAGCCCAAGGCTCCTGCGGTTCTCCTGCATCATCTGCGCCTGGCCGCCGAGGGCGATCTCAACGCCGGACGGAGGCGAGAGCTTGGCCACGGCGGCAGCGGCGCGGGCGGTGGCCTCGCCGACGCTGACGCCGGCCGAGTCGGCCCGCACGATGACCTCCTTTGACTGGTCCTCGCGCACGATCTCCACCGGCCCGACGGCCCGCCTTACCGTGGCCAGCTCGCGCAGCGTGATGGGGGTGCCGCCGCGGTCGGCAATCACCAGCCGCTCGAGGTCGTCCTTGCCCGTCATCCTGCTCTCCGGGACCATGACGCGGATCGGGTAGTACTCGCTCCCCTCCCTGTACTGCGTGGCCACCTCGCCGCGCACCAGGTTGCGCAGGGTCAGAGCGACCTCCTGCACCGAGATCCCCAGCGCCGAGGCGCGGTCGCGGTCTACGAAGACGCGGTACTCGGGCTTGGAGATGTCCATCGAGACGTTGACGTTGCCGAGGCCTGTCGCACCCCGTAGCGCCTCGGCCGCGTCGCGCGCGAAGGCGAAGATGGTCGGGATGTCCTCCCCCTTGACCTTGACCTCGACCTCCTGCGTGCCGATCTGGCGGATGCCCTTCACCTTCATCTGCATGACGTTCACCCGCCCGCCGGGTGCCGGCACCTGGCGCACGAGGGGGGCGACCTTCTTGACGAACTCGGCGGTCGAGATCGAGCGCTCCGCCTTCGGGACCAGTTGAATGTCGACCTCGCCTTCGTATGGGATCTCGAGGGTCGCAAGACCCCACACCCGACCGCCCGCCATGGTGAAAACGCTCTGGATCTCCGGCAGACCCTCGAGCTTCGCCTCGATCGCCCCGAGGATGCGGTCTATTTCGGCCACGGCGGTGCCGGCCGGCATCAACACCTTGACCATCACCCGCCCGTCGTCGAGTCTGGGGAGGAACTCCGAGCCGACCTTGCCGAGCAGGACGAGGCTTCCGGCAAACAGGGCAAGCGTGATCACGACCAGCGTGCGCGGCACCCCCAGCAGTTGGGCCAGGACGCGCCGGTACCAGGCGGCGAGCCGCTCCACCCCACGCTCGACCACGGTAGCACCGCTGCGCCGGTCTTCGGCGACCTTGAGCCACCGCGCCGCCGCCGGGGTGACCGTCAGCGCCACGACCAGCGAGACGATGAGGATCCCCGCCACCACTAGGATGAGTTCGTGGAAGAGCAGCGAGGCGAGGCCGGGCACCATGAGAAACGGCAGGAACAGCGACATAAATGTCAGGGTGGCGGCAAGAATCGCGGTCGCCACCTGCTCGGCCCCGGCCAGGGCCGCCCGCGCCCCCTCGCCGCGCGCCCCGAGCCGGGTGATGTTCTCGATCACCACGATCGAGTTGTCGATCACCACCCCCATCGCCACGACAAGTCCGCCGAGCGAGAAGATGTTGAGCGAGAAGCCTGCCATCCGCATGAGGAAGAAGTTGGCGAGCACCGTAAGCGGCAGCGCAATGAGCATGACCGCTACCTGGCGGATCCGCCCGAGAAAGAGGTACACGACCAGGACCACAAGCACGGCGGCGATCAGCGCCGCATCGCGCACGCTGGCGATCGCCGCCATGATGTAGTCGGCCTGGTTCTCGACGACGCCGAACTGGATGTCGGGTGGCACCACGCTGTGCAGCTCGGCGACGCGCTGGGCCACCGCGCGCGAGACCGCCACGGTGTTGGCGTCGGCCTGCTTGAGCACCGCGAGCTTCACGCACGGCGCGCCGTTGAAGCGGGTGACGATCCGTACCTCCTCGTGGCTGTCCTCGACGGTGGCCACGTCGCGCAGGTAGACGAGCCGCCCTTCGGGCCCGCGGGAGACGACCACGTTGCGGATCTCGTCGAGGCTTTCGAACTCGCCCATGGTGCGGGCGATGATCTCCCGGGTCTCGACGGTCACGCGCCCCGCGAACGTCTCCAGGTTGGCAAGTTCCAGCGCCTTGCCCACCGCGGCCGGGGTTAGACCCACGCCGCGCAGGCGCATGGGGTCGAGGTGGACGCGAATCTCGCGCTTGAGGCCGCCGACGATCTCGACGCCGGCTGTGCCCTCGACGGTCACCAGGCGGTCCTGCAGCCAGTTGTCCGCCCACTCGCGGAGCCAGGTCAGGCTGCGCTCGGGCGATGACAGGGTCAGCTCCATTACCGGGAGCTGCGACGGGTCGGCCTTGAAGATGATCGGTGGGTCCATGTCGCGGGGGAGCTGCCGCGCCACCCGGCCGTACGCCGCCATGACGTCCTGGTAGGCGACGTCGACGTCGGTGCCATAGCGGAAGTTGACGAGCAAGGTGTACATCCCCTCGGTGGCGGTTGACTCGAGGTAGTCAAGGTTGTCGACGGTCGCCATCACCCGCTCGAGCGGATCGGCGATGTTGGTGTCGATCTCCTCCGGCGTTGCGCCCCGCCAGTAGGCGTGGATCTTGACCATCGGGTAGGTGATCTCAGGCAGATAGTCGACCGGCAGGGTGGCAAGGCCGTAGATGCCGACCACCACCACCGCCAGCGAAAGGACGGTGACCGCCACCGGACGGGCGAGCGCACTGTGGGTGAGGCGCATCAGTGTGCCCCTTCCTCACCGGGGGGCCGGCCGCCCGACGGTTTACCCGGAGCCGCGGCCTGATCCTTCGGCGGCCCCTCCTTCTTTCCCTTCTCACCCGTGCCCTTGATCGCCACCGGCGCGCCGTCCTTGAGCCGCTCCTGACCCTGAAGCACGACCAGCTCGCCCTCCTTCAGGCCCTCGAGCACCTCCACCCAGCCACCGCCTTCGAGCCCGGTGGAGACCTTGCGCTGCACCGCGGTATCGCCCTCGACCACGAACAGCGTGCGGCTGCCGTCGGGACGGGTGAGCACCGCGTCGGCCGGCGCCGCGAGGACGCCGTTCCTGCGCGCAAGCGTGAGGGTGACGCGCACCAGCATGCCGGGGAGCAGGCGGGGGGCGTCCGCGGTAGGCACGACCTCGACGGCGGCGGTTCGGGTGGCCGGGTCGACCTGCGGGCGGATTCGCGAGATTCTCGCGATCGGCTCGCCCCCTGAGCTGTCCACCGCGAGCCGTACCTCGTCGCCTAGGTGCAGCCGAGTCAGATCCATCTCGGCGACCTGCACGAGGACGTGGGCCTGCCGGGAGGCGATCGAGAGCAGCGGTGACCCGCTTTTGACCACGTCCCCCAGTTCGACCCGCCGCTCCAGCACGTAACCGTCGAACGGCGCCCGCACCTCGGTGTCGGCGAGCTGGGCCGCCAGCCCGGCCGCCCGGGCCTCGGACCGGGCCAGAGCCGCCTCCAGCCTTTGTACCCCGGTCTCGGACTTCTCGAGCCGCTCCTTGCCGATCCCTTGCCGCTCGAACAACACCCGATCGCGTTCCAGCACCCGGCGCGCGTCTTCCAGGTCGGCCTGGACCGCCAGCTCGTCGCCGCGCGCCTCGTCGAGCGCCGCTTTGAGGCGCGACGGGTCGATGCGCACGAGCACCTGACCGGATCGCACCGGGTCCCCTTCGCGCACGGCCAGCAGCTCCACCTCCCCCTCGACCTGGGCGACCAGGCGCGCCGTCCGCTCCGGCTCCACCGTACCAGTGAGGGTCACGGTGGACACGACCTGGCGGCGCGCCGCCGGTTTCGCAACGACCGCGGTCGCCGGCTTCGCCGGTGGTGGCGCCTGGCGGGCGCAGGCAACCGCCAGCGCCGCCCACGGTGCCGCCAGAAGCATCCATCGTTGATGCCGGTTCATCGCCTGTCCCCCCCTCTCCCGACCAGCAGCGCCGCGACATCGCGCCCCGCCGCCCGCGCCACCGCCACACCGGCCAGGGCGAGGTCGTGGCCCGCCTGGGCATGGGCCAGCTCCGCCTCCAGCAGCGCCGCCTGGGCGTCAAGGACATCGTTGATGGCGCTGCGACCCAGTTCGTAGTTGGCCCGCTCGATGGCGAACGCGTCCCGCGCCTGCTCCAGTGCGCGCTTCGCCACCTCCTCCCGCTCCACAGCCTCGGCGTGCCCTGCGAATTCCCTCCGGACCTCTTCCGTGATCCGAAGCTCGACGGCTCGGGCGCGGTGCTCGGCCTCCGCCAGGCGGGCGCGCGCCTGGGCGATGCGCGCTCCGAGCTCGCCGCCGGTCCACAACGGCAGCTTGAGGCTGACACCGCCGCTGCCGTACTCGGCATGGCCGGGCAGAGCGCCACCCTCGGGAGGCGCCACGGAACGCGCGGTGTAACGCGCATAGGCATCGATCGCGGGCCAACGTTCCCCCGCCGTTACGGCCAGCTCCTCGCGCGCCCGATTCGCGTCGTGCCGCGCCGCCCCGATCTCGGGTCGGGAGACAAGTGCCTCGGCCACGAGCGCGTCGGGGTCGTTGTCGACGGGAAGCGGCGCCGGCGCCTCACCCACCTCCGGTGTGGCGCGCTCGGGTCCGCGGCCGAGCAGGGTGGCGAGGTGGTGCAGGATCAGCTCGCGGTCGCGGCGAGCGCGGGAAAGGCGCTGTCGGACGGCGGCGGCGCGCACCTCGACCTTGAGGCGATCGAGAGGCGGGATGCGCCCCACCTCCTCCATTGTTCGCGCCACGGCAAGCTGTGCGTCGAGGGCGTCCAACGAACCCTGAACGGCCTCGATCGCCGCGCGCTGCTCGACCGCCGCCAGGTACGCCGCGATGACGTTCAGCACCAGATCCTGACGTGTGCTCGCGAGCGCCAGGTGGCTGGCGGCGGCGGTCAGTTCGGCGGCGCGCGTGCGGGCGACCAGGCGCCCCCCGGCGTACAGCGGTACCCGCACCTCGACCGCGGCCTCGGCGATGTCGTTGTCGTAGCGCAGCACCTCGCCTTGGAAGCTCGGCTGTACAAGCCGTTGCGCCCGCTCGGAGTAGAGGTAGCCGGCGGTCAGGTCGAGGCGCGGCAGCCGACCGGCAGCGGTTGCCGCGGCGGCCGCGTCAGCGGCCTCAGCGCGGGTCAAGGCCGCGCCGAGCTCCGGGTTTGCGGCCAGCGCCTCTCGAACGCAGTCAGCCAAAGAGAGGACGTGCTCGGCGGTGGGCGGTGTGGCGCCAGCCGCCGCCGCCAGGATAATGAGGACCGCGGCGAGCCTAGATGGCAAGCTCATACACACGCTCCACGACCGCGGCGAGGGCGGTCACGGGGACCTTGAGATCCCCGCCTGCGCGGGTCGCCTCGGCCACCGCGTCGACGGCGCGCGACAGCTCGGGAAGAGCCGCCAGATAGGCCTCGCGCGAGGGACCGTCCGGAGGTGGCGCCAGCAGTACTCCGTCGCGCGCTGCGAGCACGTCCTTGACCAGCGGCCGGGCGCGCTCCGCAGCGGAGGAGGCCAGCAGGCCCTTGAGAAAGCCGACCTTCTTGCGCAAGGTGACCATGGTGTCGATCGCGAGTGTCACGCCGTTGGCCTCGTGCATCATGGTCAGCCAGTTGCACGCGTGCGCACAGGACAGGAACGCCAGGCGCCACTGCCTGGCGGCGATCTCCTTCTGCATCCGCACCAGGTCCAGGCGCACGTCCTCGAGGCGCTGCACCCAGCCCGGCTCGCCGGCATATCCCGCCGGCACCACACTCGAAAACTCCTTCACGACCTCGGCCCAGAGGTCCACGGCGGCGGCCCCTCCTGCCGCGGCAGCCTGCTCGAGCGCCGGGCTTTCGGCCGCGCTCGCCTTGGGAAGCTTCTGTACGGCCTGGCAGGCGGTGCGCATGTGCCGGCGGGCCTCCGAGATGCGCGCATCGAAGCTCAGCTCGCTGGCGGCGGCGGTTCCCGCCGCAACGCCGAGGGCACAAAAGGCGATGAACCTTTTCATCGGCATCCTCCTGTCGGGTTCAGCAGTCGGAAGCGTTCGCATGTGAGCGCTCACTGCGGTGGTTTGCCCGCGCCGGCTCACCAAGCCACGATGGGCGTGGGCGCAGGACGCGGGGATTTCGTGGAAAGATCCCCCAGCCTTTCGAGGTCGAAGACCGTTGGGCGGTCAGGCCCGGCAATGGCCCAGGCAGGAGCGGCCATGGCGCGACAGCGATCATAGGGCCGTGCGCAAAGGGGGTGTTCATGACGCCAGCGCCCCATACGCGAGGCCGGTGAGGGTGGCCATGACCACTACCAGCGACACGTAGGCGGCAGTCTTCTTGGGACCCAGGTAGGAGTTGATCACCAGCATGCTGGGCAGTGACAGCGCCGGACCGGCCAGCAGCAGCGCGAGCGCCGGCCCCTGGCCCATGCCGGAGCCGAGCAGGGTCTGCAGGATCGGCACCTCGGTGAGGGTCGCAAAGTACATGAACGCGCCGACCACGCTGGAGGCGAAGTTTGCAAGCAGTGAGTTTCCGCCCACCGAGGAGGCGATCCATGAAGACGGAATGAGCCCGGCGTCGAGACCGGGACGGCCCATCAGCCAGCCCGACACCAGGATGCCCCCGAGCAGCAGCGGGGTGATCTGCTTGGCAAAGCTCCAGGTGGCCTGCATCCAGCCGCTCAGCTCCTCGCGGTCGAACCAGCGCACGATCATCCAGGCCAGCACGACCAGCAGCACGATCGTCAGCGGCCAGTGAATGCGGTAGATCGCAGCGAACACCCCGATGGCGCGGTTCGGCGCGCCCCAGTTGGCGAAGATCAGGACGGCGATCATCGTCGCCAGGAACGCCGCGTCCTGCCAGCCGCGCCGGCGGGGCGTCTCGCCCTCGGCGGCCAGGGCGAACGGGTCGGGACCGTTGGCCAGGCGCGCTTCGTCCTCCTTGCGGAACAGCGCAGCCATGATGAGCCCGATGATGGCGGCGAACGCCACCGCGCCGACGGCGCGCGCGATGCCGATCCGCATCCCCAGCACCCTGGCGGTCAGGATCATGGCTAGCACGTTGATCGCCGGCCCGGAGTAGAGGAAGGCGATCGCCGGCCCGAGCCCCGCGCCGCGCCGGTAGATCCCTGCAAACAGCGGCAGCACGGTGCACGAGCACACCGCCAGCACCGCCCCGGAGACCGAGGAGACGCCGTACGCCACCGGCCGCGGCGCGGAGGCTCCGAGGTAGCGCATCACCGCGCCCTGGCGGACGAAGTGGCTGATCGCGCCGGCGATGAAAAACGCCGGCACAAGGCAGAGCAGCACGTGCTGCCGGGCGTAGTCCTTGAGGAGGTACAACCCCTCCAGGAACGCCCCCTGCACGCGCGCGTGCTGGATCGGCAGGAAGTAGGCGGCTAGGAAGACGCCGACCAAGATCAGGAGTTTGGTCCGTTCTCTCACGGTCTCTCCGAATCGGCTGGGGTCGGGGCGCCCGTCTACAGCACGTTCGCTCATGCGATCCCGAGCAGCTGTTTGACCTCCTCGGTCTTGGGGATGTGGCCGGAGATCACTACCCTGCCGTCGAAGGCGACGCCGGGCGAGGCCATCAGCCCCAACTCGACCATGCGATTGATCGACTCGTTCTTGATCACCTGGCAGGACAGCCCGGCGCTCTCGACGACGTGCTGCACGACACGGTACGTCTCCTTGCAGCGCGAGCATCCGGGTCCGAGGATTTCGATGGTTTTCGGGGTGTCACTCATGCTCGTGCTCTCCTTTCAGAGCTCCTGTCTTCAGGCCAGGGCGAGGCGCACGAGCCAGACAAGAATGGCCGCGCCCACGGCTGCCAGGATCACGCCAAACACTTGATGCACCCGCTTGGCCCACGCCGCCGCACGGCTGCCCAGGTACGCAGCGGCGAAGCCCGAGGCGGTGCCCGCCGCAAGGAGCAGCACGACGTGTCCCAGGGAGTAGGCGGCGAGCAGGGTCGTTCCCCACAGCACCTTGCGCTCGAAGGCCACGAGCGACAGCACCACCACCAGGATGGGCGTGGCGCACGGAGACGAAAGCGTGCCAGTGAGGGCCCCCAGGCCGAACGCTCCCACGAGCCCCGCGCCGCGGAAGCGCTTCCCGTCGAGCTGCGGGAGCGGGAGCTGCACGAGACCGGCAAGGTGCAACCCCATCGCGATCAGGACGACCGCAAGGAGTGCCTTCCAGAGCCAGCCCACGTCGCCGATGAGCGAGCCGGTGAGGGCCGCGAACGCCCCGAGCGCAGTGAAGCAAAGTGCCAGGCCAGCGACGAAGGCAAGGGAGAGGGTGAGGGCCCGACCTCGCGTCGTCGCGCCGCCACCCACCGTCGCGATCACCAGCGGCACCGCAGCCAGCACGCAGGGGCTCGCCGACGAGACCACACCGCCCAGGAAGACGAGCAGCAGCGTCACCACCGGTGGCGCCGCCGCGGCGGTTGCCGCCAGAGACTGGAGGAGCGACTCCATCAGAGGATGCCGAGCTTCTGCAGTGTGGCCTGGAACTCCTCGGGCGGGAAGTACCCCATGTGGCGGAACACCTCCTCGCCTTTTGGATTGAAGATGACCTGGGTGGGCATCACCATGATTCTGTGTTGACGCGCGACCTCGGGGTGTTGCTGGATCCAGAAATTGCGGATGATGGTCTTTTCACCGATGGCTTCGCGGAGATCCTGCAGAACCGGCTGCATGTGCATGCACGGGATACAGTGCTCACCGCCGAACTCCATGATTACCCACTTCCCCGAGCCGAGAATGGTTGCCAGCTCCTGAGGCGTCGCGGCAGGCACGGGTGGGCGCTCCACCGCCGACCCGGCCGCGAGCGCCGTGCCGCCTAGGACGAGAAGCGAGAGGGCCAAGGCCACCAC
>Ga0315289_10012111_pt1 | contig 12178 bp, 9 predicted proteins | sample YL17G11_40_MG_FD_203452 | JGI IMG/M metagenome (GOLD analysis project Ga0315289, IMG submission 203452) | Sediment microbial communities from Yellowstone Lake, YNP, Wyoming, USA - YL17G11_40 | ecosystem: Environmental > Aquatic > Freshwater > Lake > Sediment | place: USA: Wyoming | collected...
TTCTGCTGTGCGTAGTGCGCCTTAACAACAAGTAACAATGATAATTGGGTAGATTAACGTATTGGGTGCGTAGTCATATGACTACGACGAACGACCGTGTGAGTAACGTTGGCTCCGATAGATCTCAATGAAGCATCACGCCCCGAGGATATAGAAAGCGTCGCGAAGAGAATAACTAACCAATTGCCTCTGGGCCGGATCCGGAAGAACGCTGATTATGGAATTTGTGTGCCCCGGCGGAAGGTTTACGCGGCGATTCGGGATCGATAACAATTGGCACGATGTGTACTGTCTTGTATGGGAGCTCTTTTCTCAGATTGCACGAATCGCCTTGTGTACGACCGGAGCATATTAGTCTGTCAAAGTTATATTTGTTGGTAACACAATTAAGCTGTAATACTGAGCGGAGCGAAGCATCCGGCCTTAGTAACATGACAACTCCTAACGTGAATATGAGATTCTTCACTTCGTTCAGAATGACAAGCCACCCATTCAACCTTGACAGACCAATAGGAGGTTTAAAAGCAAGAAACGGGCCAAAGGCGTGAAACTCGATTCTCGATATCTTCAGTAAATAAACGTGACAAACGTAACCAATCCAATCATAATGTTGCCATGTTGATCAGTAAAGCAAAATGGAATCACGTGCAGAAGTGCTACGGATTCACCGAGCGGCAAATGCAGATACTCAAGCTGCTACTTGATGGTCTGGATAGTGATAAGATAGCACAACGGCTTAAGATACGGTACAACACGGTGAAGGCGCACTTCGGCCATATGTACAAACGTGCTGGTGTACAGAATAAGGCCGAGCTGATCATGCAATTATTTAATGTCATTCACACGTATAACAAAAGCAAAAACCGATAAGCAAGATAAACCTTCCGGCTCTTAGTCATATGACTAAGGGCTTGAAGATAAATAAAACTGTAATAACTAAAATTCAGCAATAAGAGTACATACATAAACGACACGATAGAACGAGCTGCACAGAATGCTGAAGCGGGCAAGGAGACCCGAGGTGACAGAGGAAAGTTTTGATCAGATGAGTGCCGATGTGCAGGCGACGCCGGCTGAGCCTGTGTCACCGGATGCGTTTGACTTCGAAGCATACGCGGATTACGAAGCGTCGCTGCTAGAGCGGTGCCGGGCCTTCTGGGAGGCAGAGTCCGGTGTGCTGGTATGGCGGCGGATGCGTACGGCCGAGGTTTTCACCTGGGGCTGCAGGGACATGAAAGCTTCCCTTGAATCGCAGCTTGGCGGGCTAAAGAAGAGCATGGAGTTCAAGGCCGACGTTCCCAACTTTCTCGTGCCTTGGTACGGCATCGGCACCGTGGCCAGCGCCTTCGGCGCCGATTACATCTGGAAAGAAAAACAAGCTCCGGCCATACGCCCGAAGTTCGGCTCAGTCAAAGAGACGCTGGACTACAGGCCTGTGCCGGTATCACAGACTCACATCGGCAAACACACGCTCGAAATGATCGACTGTTTTCTCGACAAGACCGGCGGGCGTGTCCCCATGTCACTGACCGACACACAGTCGCCTTTGAACATCGCCTGCAACATCGTGGAGATGAGCAGCTTTTTTATGGAGATGCTGGACAATCCGCAAGCCGTCAAGGCACTGCTTAATCGCCTTGCCGGGCTGCTGGTGGAATTCACGCACGAGCAGATCGAACGTATTGGCAATGTATTGGCCCTGCCCGGGCATGGATATAGTTCGTGCCGGTGTTTCGAAGGGCTGGGGATGAGCGACGATAACGCGCTGATGATTTCAGGGCGGCAGTATCTCGAATTTGCCGCTGGGGCCGTCGAGCATGCGGGAGAACCTTTTGGAGGCTCGGGATTTCACAGTTGTGGGAACTGGTCGGATAAGGTAGAGATGGTGAAAAAGATCGCCGGGCTGCGGATGGTCGATGGTGCGTTTTCATCAGCCACGGACCCAACGCCTAATCCGCCGGAGCCCTTTGCCGAGGCGTTCGCGAATACCGGCATTGTGGTCAACGCCCGAATTGTCGGCGGCCCCGAGATCGTCGCCGAGAGTGTCCGGCGATTGTGGAAGCCGGGGATGAAGCTGATTGTGGTGACATACTGCCAGAGCCCCCACGAACAGGCGGAGGCATACGACCGCATATATGAAATCTGTGGACAGGCAAAACCCACGTAGGGATCGGATCAGGAGGACAAAAATGAATTTTGCGATAATGCCCATTGTTTTAGCTTCTATTTCACCGGGTATGCCGAAGGATTTACCGCCGGCGGTTTTGGACGGCGGCTTTACATCTTTCCAGACGCCGCTGCCGAAGTCGGTGCAGTCATGGGAGAAACGCAGGGCCGAGCTTCACAGGAAGCTTTGGCGGCTGCTTGGTGACTTGCCGGAGCTGTTTATACCGAAGGTGACTATCCAGGAAAATCTGTCGAAAGACGGTTACGACCTGGAGCGTTTTACTTTCGATAACGGCGTTGGTGACACAGTGTATGGTTACCTGCTGATACCCGCTGGACGCAAAGGGCGGGGGCCGGCGATCCTGTATCATCACTATCACGGCGGCGAGTACAAGCAGGGCAAGGAGGAGATTATCAGCAAGGCTTTTAAGACGCTCGATTTTGCCACAGGAGAGGCGCTGACGCGGGAAGGCTACGTCGTTCTTTGTATTGACGCTTATGCCTTCGGCGAGCGACGGTTCCAGGGCCCGGCGGGAAAAAAAGAAGAAGGAGGAAGGACGGAGGAGTCACTATTCAAGATGTTTCTCTGGCAGGGCCGGACGTTGTGGGGGATGATGGTTCGTGACGACCTGCTGGCGTTGAATTATTTGCTGTCACGTCCTGAGGTCAATTCCAAGCGCATCGCCGCAATGGGTATGAGCATGGGCTCGACGCGGACATGGTGGGCTGCGGCACTCGATGAGCGGATCAAAGCAGCAGTTTGCGTGTCATGCCTGACGCGTTATCAGAACCTTATCGCGCACGGCCAAGTCAGGCAGCATGGCATCTACTATTACGTGCCGAACATGTTGAAGGAAAATATCGACGCCGAGTCGGTGGTCGGTCTGATCCCACCTCGCCCGCTCCTGACACTGACCGGCGACAAGGACAGTGGCTCGCCAGCGGACGGCGTGAGGCTCATTAACGCATTCCAGGAATATCTTTACAAACTCTACGGAAAAGCCGAGAATTTCCGCGGCCTGATGTACAAGGGCCTCGGGCACGAATATACGCCCGAGATGTGGCAGGAAACGCTGAGCTGGCTGAAGAAACACCTATAGTACGATCAGACACGGATCTCGAATAGAGAATCTCTTTGTGAAAGGTAAAACGATGTGGCGAATCAGTGTATGGATTTCGGTGGGGGCTATATGTTTTCTGGCCGCGGGTTCAGCTATTGCAGCGGAGGAATTGTACGATGTTCGCGATTACGGCGCCAAGCCTGACGGCAAAACGCTTTGCACGACGTCCATTCAAAAGACCATCGACACGTGCTCGCAGTCCGGCGGCGGGACGGTTTATTTGCCGCCCGGCACTTTCCTGTCCGGCACGATTTATTTCAAGACCGGCGTGACGCTCAGACTCGCCGCCGGTTCAACGCTCCTCGGCAGTACAGACCTGAAAGACTATCCACCTACGGTCCAGGCCTTCCGGTCCTACACGGACAATTATACGGACAAGAGCCTGATATACGGCGAGAACGTCGAGCGTATTGCCATCACGGGTCTCGGCACAATCGATGGTCAGGGAGCATCGTTCGAAGGGCCTTACAAAGTGCGCCCTTATATGATTCGATTCATCCAGTGCAGGAATATCACCGTCAAGGACGTAACCATCAAGGATTCACCGATGTGGGTGCAGCACTTCCTGGCCTGTGACGACGTGCGCATTACGGGAATCACCGTCAGGAGTCTCGTCAATCACAACAACGACGGCATAGACATCGACTCCTGCCGGCGGGTCATCATTTCAGACTGCAATATTAATTCCGGTGATGATGCCATCGTGCTCAAAAGCACCTCGGCGCGGGTCTGCCGGGACGTAGTGATTAGCAATTGTGTCCTGAGCAGCCGCTGCAACGCCATGAAGATAGGTACAGAATCGAACGGCGGCTTCGAGAATATCATTATCACCAGCTGTTCGATCTACGATACCCGCTTAGCGGGCGTGGCGCTGGAAATTGTGGACGGCGGCACGATGGACCGTGTGGTCGTCTCGAACATCACAATGAACAGAGTCGGAGCGCCGCTTTTCATACGGCTGGGCAACCGCGCTCGCGTGTTCCAGAAAGATTTGGAAAAGCCAGCCATCGGCGTCCTGCGCAACGTCACCATCAGTAATATCGAAGCGACCGGCGCCAATCCGACGGGCTGTGCGATTTCCGGCCTGCCCGAAGCAAAGATAGAAAACGTAACGCTGAGCAACGTGAGACTGTCCTTCGAAGGCGGCGGGACAAAGGCCGACGCCGCTCGCGATATTCCCGAGAAAACGACGGACTACCCTGAGTATTCCATGTTCGGCAAACTGTCGGCGTATGGACTATATTGCCGTCACGTAAAGGGCCTGAAACTGCTCAACGTACAACTGCAGTTGGAAAAGCCCGACCAGCGTCACGCCGTTGTCTTCGAAGATGTGGAAGATGCGTCGATCGACTGCCTGGACGCACCGCTTTCGCCTGACGTCGGTGAGGTGATTCGCCTTACCGGTGTTAAAAAGGTCTTTATTCGCGACAAGCAAAACAAAATGTCTGAGCATTGATGAATGTCGGAGAACGGATTTATGATTTTGGAGAAATATTCCTTTGGAATAGGCGACAGGTTCTGTCACCAGGGAAAGGCCCAGCTATCCGCTATAATGAAGGCAAAAGAGCAGGGCCTGAACATTACACCGGTCTGGAACAAGTCGCACAGGGAACATACGATCATCGGAACAACGCCGGCGGACACACGTCAGGAGGCTCTCGATGCTGTGGCGGCCCTGCAATGGGACGGCCCCTATTTCGTGGATGCCGACCACATCGGGCCGGGCAATGTCGATAGGTTCATCGAATCAAGCGATTTTTTCACGCTCGACGTTGCCGACTTTATAGCTCAGCCGGCGGACAAATCCGACGTCGATGCTTTCGTTCGGAAGTATAAGAAATATGTTGGCTCGCTTGGCGTCAAAGGCATCGAGCAGAACATTGACATCACCGAGGAACGAATCAGAGCGATCGGGAGGCAGTTCCTGCTGGCGGTCAGGCAGGCGGGCAAAATCTATCGTCATATCGCAGAAGTCAAAGGCGCCGACAGCTTCATCACCGAAGTTTCTATGGACGAGACCGACCAGCCGCAGACGCCGGTCGAAATGTTTTTTATCCTGGCGGCAATCGCCGACGAAGGAATTCCCGTCCAGACAATCGCGCCGAAATTCACCGGGCGGTTCAACAAGGGCGTGGATTACGCCGGTGACGTCACCGCTTTTGCGAAAGAGTTCGAAGAAGACCTGGCGGTCGTCGCTTTTGCGGTCGGTAAATTCGGCCTGCCCGAGAATCTCAAGCTCAGCATTCACTCCGGTAGTGACAAGTTCTCAATTTACGCACCTATCGCCGAGGCATTGAAGAAATTCGATGCCGGGCTGCATATCAAGACGGCCGGCACAACCTGGCTGGAAGAGCTGATCGGCCTGGCGATGGCCGGCAGCGACGGCTTGTCAATCGCAAAAGAAATCTACGCCAAAGCGCTGCTTCGATTCGGCGAGCTTTGCGGGCCTTATGCCACCGTCATCGATATCGACACGGCAGAGCTGCCCACCGCAGAGGATGTGGACAAATGGGACGGGCAGAGTTTCGCCTCGGCGCTGAGGCACGACCAATCATGCGAGCAGTACAATCCCAACTTCCGTCAGCTTCTGCACGTCGCGTACAAGATCGCAGCGGAGATGGGGATGCGCTTCACAAATGCGCTTCACAGGCACGAGACCATCATCGCCCGGAATGTATCGGAGAATATTTACGAACGGCACATAAGACCTGTCTTTATTGGATCCCCTTGAGCCAGTTGTCGGCGAGGATTTCGAGGTCGGTAAAACCGACTGAGCCGGAGTTATCGAAGTCTGTGCCCTCACAGAAATAATTAGCTGCGTTGCACATATCATCCAGCCAATGTGAGGCAAAAAAGGCAAAATCGATGAAATCGACACCATCTGGACAGAGAAAATCGGCAGCAGGAATCTGCCACATCAGCACGGGATAATTGGTCCCCTCGCAGATCGTCCAGAAATCCCTGAAGTCCCAGGCGACATCTGTAAAAGTAGTGATTGTCTGCATTTCGACGGTTGTCTTGCCCGTCCCGCCGGCACTGGTTGACCAGCCGCTGGTCTGGGTATCCCAAAAGCAGTGTGTGGTCGAACCCAGAACCCTTATATATCCGGTGAAGCCGCCGACGTACTGATTGCCCGAGACTTCGCCTGTTGAATAGCACCTGTAGGCACTGCCTCGCTCCACTTGTCCGACCAGTCCGCCTGCGTAGGTACCTCCCTTGACACTGCCGGTGGCATAGGAGTTGCTAATCACGCTTGCTTCGTTGCTTGTCATGCCCGCGAGGCCGCCGACTTCCAGATTGCCTGTGACGTTTGCCCTGGAATAACATGCGTTCACCGTCGCATCGCCGACGAATCCGACCAATCCGCCGACGTAAGTATTGCCGGAGACAGTGCCGGTGGAATAGCAATATACGATCCTGCCGGAAGTCGAGCCCACTAATCCGCCGATATAGGTGTCACCTGATATACTTGCCCCCTCGACATAGCAGCTCGTGACCGAGCCCCCTTCCAGACCGCCGACAAGTGAGCCGACCTTGCCTCCCTGGGCGAAGACGTCGGGATCGATCAATCCCAGATTCTTGATCTGTCCGCTCACGCATCCGAACAATCCCGTGTACCACTGGCGTGTCGTTCTCAGGCTGAGATTCGAAATCGTATGGTCGTTGCCGTCGAAAACGCCGCCGAACAACCGATCCGTATCGGTTCCGATGATGTTGTACGCGGTCCCGGTATACTCGCCCAGGTCGATATCAGCCCTGAGCTGGAAGTGCTTGTACCAATCACCCGGTGCGGCACCAATGGCGTTCATCTGCTCGGCGGTGCGAATCAGATACGGATCGCCCTGCGTTCCGGCACCGCCACCATATTGGGCCTGAGCCGGTAAGTAAAAAAAGCAAAGAGCGAACAATACGAAGTACGGCATCTTTCCCTTACCGTTCGGTTTGCACGACCTGGGCTGGCCGAGAATATCACGTAAATTGCACATATTTTGCCCTCCTTCTTCAAAACGAACTGGCTAATTTATGCTACTTTTTAAACAATGAGTATATCATCTAAATTAGCCTTCGTCAAGCATTTTTTGGGACCAAGTCACTCGCCGGCGACAATTTCCTCATGCGGCTCGATTTAAACACTGCGCTACTATATCAGTGTTCGTTCGCTATGGAGACAGATTTCGCCGGAGCTTGCCGGTCATTTGGTCACCACGTTCTGCGGGGAACCGTTGCTACCTCTTTTTCAGGCCAAACTTTTTCGTTTCAATAATGAACGATGAACCACGAACACTATTATTGTTTCAAACCAGTTGCGTCTTACCCGGAATTGCCACCGGCCCCATCTCCAAATCACCGAACTCATACTTCGACGGGCTCAGGTCCAGCTTGGAAGCGTTCATCGCCCAGTCCCACTTAAGGGCGCGTCCTGTATAGGCACTCATCCGGCCCATAATTGCTGTCAGCGTACTTTCAGCAATGCGCTTACCTTCATTCAACCGTTTACCTTCACGAATAGCGGCAATCTGGTCCGCATGTTGCTTTATGCATGGATCAATATTATCCCATGCGTATTCGGCTTTGTTGGAACCTTCAATTACAACCCTGCCAAAGTCCGTATAGGCCCGACCCTTCGTCCCCACAATCCTCTGGTCGTTACGATTTGTGCAGCCGTCAATCTGGCTGCCCATATACTCGATTCGCACGCCGTTGGGATACTCATACTCGACGGCAAAATGGTCGTAACAGTTGCCGTACTCCGGACCGGTTCGGACCTGCCGGCCGCCCATGCCGATGCACTGCACCGGATGCGCATTCAACGCCCAGTTCATTACGTCCAGGTTATGCACGTGCATCTCAACTATAAAGTCTCCGGAGAGCCATGTGATAAACAGCCACCGGCGAATCTGCCATTCCATATCCGACCATTCCGGCTGGCGCTGCTTCGGTCCCCAGTCCATCATGCCGTCGCCGAGCCTGACACACTGGCCGCCCACAAGTTCACCTATAGCACCGTCATGGATACTCTTAATGCCTTCCACTAAATGTGATATACGCCGCATTTGCGTGCCGGCTATGATCGTCAGATTCTTTTGATCCGCCAGTTCCGAGGACGCTATCACCGAGCGTACGCCGACCGGGTCCACCGCTACGGGCTTTTCCACGAAGACATGCTTGCCTGCTTCGATAGCGGCCTTCAGTTGCATGGGACGCCAGTGCGGTGTAGTCGTCAGGATGACCATGTCCACATCGCACGCCAGCACATTTTTATAGGCGTCAAAGCCCGAAAAGCAGGTGTCATCCGTCACTTTGACTTTCTCGCCCAGGTCTTCCTTGAGCCTCTGCCGGCAGCTTTCCAGCCGATCCCTGAAGGTGTCACCCATCGCCACGAGTTCAACGTTCTCTGAAGAGTTCAGGCACTTTGTTGCATCATGCGTGCCCCGTCCGCCGCAGCCTATCAGGCCGATACGGACCTTGTCGGAACCGGCGGCGAACATCCTTCCCGTCCCCGAAGCCAAAGTCGCCGCACCCAATGCCGCTGAGGTCTTGATGAAATCTCTTCGCGACAAGTCCGGCGTTGTTTGCATTGCTTTGTTTTTCATTGCTTATCCTTTCAATAAACGGTTATCGACCTATGTTCATTAAACGAGCGGTGTCTTGCCTGGCATCGGAACCGGCGCTACGGGTAAGTCGCCTAACTCATATTTGGGCGGCGTCATGTCCAGTTTCGAAGCGTTCATCGCCCAGTCCCATTTCAGCGCCCGGCCGGTATACGCACTCATCCGGCCTATAATCGCCGTCATTGTGCTTTCCGCTACCTGCACACCTTCGTTCAGTGCGTCACCATCGCGAATGCTCTTAACCAAATCGACGTGCTCCTGCACATACGGGTTCGGCGAACCGGGCGGTTCGTACGGATTCTCACCCCTGATGTAACCGGTCGCGCTGTCGATATAAGCAAAACCTTTCGTGCCGACGATTCTTTCCGAGACGCGGTCGGTACAGCCGGGAATCTGCCGGCACATGCTCAGAACGCGCACGCCCTCGGGGTACTCGAATTCTATAGCGAAATGGTCCCAGATGTTGCCGCCCGTGCGGACCTCCCGGCCTCCCATGCCCATGCACTGAACCGGATGGGCCTGCAGCGCCCAGTTCATAACGTCGATATTGTGAACGTGCTGCTCGACGATATGGTCGCCGCAAATCCAGCAGAAGTAATACCAGCGGCGAACCTGCCATTCCATGTCACTCATGCCTTCGGGCTTTTCGCCCCTCAGCGAGCCGCCGCCGCCGTTCCAGTAGCACTGTGCCGCAACAATCTTACCAATAGCTCCATCGTGAATCCGGTTGATGATCTCGAGGTAGTGCCGTTGATGACGCCGCTGCGTCCCGGCCACTACCGACAGGCGTTTTTCCTTCGCCACCTTCGCCGCGGCGATGACTTTCCGAATACCAGCCGGGTCCACCGCTACGGGCTTTTCCATAAACACGTGCTTGCCTGCCTTAACCGCGGCCTCGAAATGCTCGGGCCGAAAGTGAGGCGGCGTCGCCAGTATTACCATATCCACGCCGCTGTCGAGCAGCTTGCTATACGCGTCGAAGCCGACGAACTTCCGTTGTTCGGGAACGTCCATCTGGTCGGCCAGGCCGTCGAAGTCCACCCGGTCGTACCGGCCTTTTGCACCTTTGCTGAGCATGTCGTAAGAAACGTCGAGCTTGTCACGGAACAAATCCGCCATCGCCCAGAGTTTAACCGACTTGTCAACACCCATTAGCGCCTGGGTCGCAGCGCCGGTGCCGCGTCCACCGCATCCGATTAATCCCACCTTCAGCGTACCTGAACCGGCGGCATGGAGCCTGCTCGTTAATGCCGGGACCAACGAAGCCGCCGCCGCTGCTTTTACAAATTCTCTGCGTGAAAATCTCTTGTCCATTCGCTTTGTCTCCTCTTGATCGATTAGATTAACGGCGTCTTGCCCGGCACCGCGACCGGCCTGACGGGCAGATCGCCCCATTCGTATTTCGCCGGCGCAAGGTCCAGCTTCGAGGCGTTCATCGCCCAGTCCCATTTCAAGGCCCGGCCGGTATAAGCGCTCATCCGGCCCATGATGGCATTCATCGTGCTCTCGGCGACGTTTTTAGCCTCGTTGATGGGCTTGTCGTCGCGAATGCTCTGAATCAGGTCGGCCATCTCCTGTACGTAATGGTCCGGGTCGGGCCCTTCGTACCTGAAGGATTTTTCGCCTTTAATCACGCCTTGATCGACGTCGGCGACGCCCTTTGTGCCGACTACGCGCTCGGCGATTCTGTCTGTGCAGCCGTTAATCTGCCGGCACATGCTCTCGACGCGAACGCCGTTCGGATACTCATACTCGACGGTGAAGTGGTCGTAAATATTGCCCAGGTCGCGCACGGCCCGGCCGCCCATGCCGATGCACTGCACCGGATGAGCCTGCAGCGCCCAGTTGAGAACATCAAGATTGTGGACGTGCTGCTCGACGATATGGTCGCCGCTGGTCCATGTGAACCAGGGCCAGCTCCGGCACTGCCATTCCATATCGGAGAGGCCTTCTTTCTCGTACCACTTCCAGTAGCCGAGCATGTCACCGCCGTTCCAGTAGCCCTGGCCGGCGACGATTTCTCCTATCTGTCCGTCATGAATCCGCCGGATTATTTCCTGGTATTTTTTGCTGTGCCGCCTCTGCGTGCCCGCGACTACCGAGAGCCGCTTTTGCCCGGCGAGTTCCGCCGTCTCAATCATCGAACGGATAGCCTTCGGATCCACGCCCGCGGGCTTTTCAATGAAAACGTTTTTGCCCGCCTCTACGGCGGCCCGGAAGTGCTGCGCACGCCAGTGGGGCGGCGTTGTCAAAACTACCATGTGCACGTCGCACTGTAATACTTTCCTGTACGCATCAAAGCCCACAAAACGCTTGTCCGGCGTAACTTTCAGAGCATCCGGCACGTCTTTTTTGAGCTTATCGAGCGACTCTTTCAGGCGGTCTTCGAACAAGTCGCCCATTGCCGTGATTTCCACGCCAGGCGAGCTTTTCACGCAACTGACGAGGTCCCGCGTGCCCTGCCCGCCGCAGCCGATTATACCGATGCGAATCGTGTCCGAGCCCGCCGCATAAATATTACTCGTTCCCGATGCCAGGACCGCCGCACCGGCAACAGCGGAAGTTTTAATAAAATCCCTGCGGGTAAGGACTTTACTATTTGAAATTGTCTGGTTTTCCATCAATATCCCTTTCAATCGTTTAAATTTGCGTTGTCACCCTTCGACTTCGCTCAGGGTGAAGAGAGCCTTCATACCGAGCGAAGCCTACTTCTTCATGCCGAGCGAAGACGAGGCATGGCCACCATGAAGGTACTTTTAATCAAACATATGGTCAAGCAGAATCTGGCCATTAACTTCTGCTTTCTCATGCTGTAATGATATTTCCTTGACAGCCAGTCACCAAAGGAGATCTTACTTGACGAAATGGTGGTCGATTTGGTACAAATTTAATCAGCGAAGATTATGCCTGCTTGGACGTATCGAATCGCGGGCATCATGCCCGCGATTCGAGGGCGGGACGCCCTCGACACGTAAGAAGCCTTCAACACAGCTTTGATAGAAAGGGGGATGATTGTGGACAGAAAGGGGATTTATTTAGCGGCTATTATTTCAGTTTTCATGTTATTAGGCTCAATATGCCTGGGCCAGGAGAATCAAATCATCAACGGCGAATTCGACGCCGGCATCGAGCCCTGGCAGAGATCGCCCGGAGACGGCTACACTATCAATGTGGTTCAGGATGCTGGTCTATCGGGAACCAACGCACTTAAGATAGATGTTCTTGATGCTACTGCACAAGAATCTATCATGATTTCTCAAGGTAGCTTTGCCCTTGATC
>Ga0315289_10012112_pt1 | contig 12178 bp, 11 predicted proteins | sample YL17G11_40_MG_FD_203452 | JGI IMG/M metagenome (GOLD analysis project Ga0315289, IMG submission 203452) | Sediment microbial communities from Yellowstone Lake, YNP, Wyoming, USA - YL17G11_40 | ecosystem: Environmental > Aquatic > Freshwater > Lake > Sediment | place: USA: Wyoming | collected...
CGCGCGGGGCATAAAGCCCCGCGCTACATAATCCCCGGCTCAACCGTAACTAACGGATCACGGCGAACCGCATCGGGCCAGGCGCCTGGCCGAGGAGGAACTCACGATGTCGCACTTCAGGACCGAGGCCGAGTACCCGCCGTCCGATTCGGCGCGCATCGCGGTGCGCGTCGAAGCGCTATTCGCACTCGTCCGGGCTGCGTCGCCCGGCTGAGTAGCGTCCTTTCCTCCCGGGCAACCGCGACCCCAGGGCCGGCACGGTTGTCCGGCCCATGGTGTCCATGGGAAATCACGGGTGCCCGCAAGGAGGATTCACCATGAAGTCCAAGAGTGGCATTGGCCTCAAGGACGTGCAGGCCGTCTATGGCGGTCCCGAGGGGGACCTGTGGGAACTCGTCATGGGCCAGCAGATTCACATCGGCGGCTTCAAGTCGTCGATGGACCTGGCCGAGAAGGCCGGGATCGGCCCGGGCCTGTCGGGCGTGGACCTGTGCTGCTGCAACGGGGCCGGCATGCGGTTCCTCGTGCGGTTCCGCGGCGCGGCGAAGATGACCGGCGTGGACGCGACGCCCGCCGTGGTCGAACGCGGACGCCGGCGATGCAAGGCCGAGGGCCTGGACGGCAAAATCCAGTTCGTCCTGGCGGATGTGACCCAGAGCGGCCTTCCGGACGCCTGCGCCGACTTCGTCTGGGGCGAGGACGCCTGGTGCTACGTTGTCGATAAGGCCAGACTCATCGCCGAGGCGGCACGCCTCGTCAAGCCCGGCGGAACCATCGCCTTCACCGACTGGGTCGAGGGCAAGGCCGGCCTGACCGACAAGGAAGCCGACCGGTTCCTCACGTTCATGAAGTTCCCCAGCGTCCAGGACATCCCCGGGTACAGCAACCTCCTGAAGGCCAACGGCTGCGCGGTCACGATGGCGGCCGACACCGGGCGCTTTGCCCCATACGTGGACCTCTACCTGGGCATGCTGGACATGCAACTGACCTACGACGCCCTGAAGATCATCGGGTTCGACACGAACCTGATGGGCGCCATGGCGGCCGAGATGCAGTTCATGCAGGGTCTGGCCCACGCGGGCAAGATCGCGCAGGGCCTCTTCGTGGCCCGCAAGGCCAAGTGAACAGGGGGCGGACCGGTCGCGTGAAGACCGTCGTTTACAGTTCGCCCTTTGTCCCCGCGGAATGGATCGCCGCCCATGGGGTCCGGCCGAGGCGCATCCGGCCGGACCCCGCCGCGGCGTCGCCCTCCCCGTACGGGCCCGTACTGGGCGCCGGCCCGATCATGGGCGTGTGCCCGTATGCGCGGGCCTTCATGGGCGAGGTCCTGTCGGCGCCCGCCGCAGGCGCGGCCGTCTTTACCACGACCTGCGACCAGATGCGACGGGCGGCGGAGTGGGCCGGCCGGGCTTGCCACCCTGGCACGGCCACAAGCCGTGCCGTGGCCGGCGGCGCCGCCCCCTGGCACGGCCCGCCCAAGGCGGGACGGCTGGCGAGCCGGGGCGGCGGCCCGCCCGTCTTCCTGATGAACGTTCCTGCCACGTGGCAGACGCCGGCGGCCGCGCGGCTGTACCGCGACGAACTCCGGCGCCTGGGCCGGTTCCTGGTCCACCTCGGCGGGACCGCGCCGTCGCGCGACCGCCTGGCCGAGACCCTGGAGGCGTACGATGCCCGCCGCGCGGCCCTTCGCGGCGCCCTGGGCACTTTGAGCGCCCGGCAGGCCAGCGAGGCCATCGCCCGTTTTGACCTCGGGTCAGAAAAGGTGTCAGGAACCCTACGACTTAAGGTTCCTGACACCTTTTCTGACGCCGCGCCCGACCTGCCGCGCGGCACGCCGGTGGCGCTCGTGGGCGGCCCCCTGATGCGCGGCGACAGCCGCATTTTCGACGTCCTCGAGAAGGCCGGGGGCGTGGTGGTCCTCGACGGCACGGAGAGCGGCGCCCGGACGCTGCCCGCGCCGGTGGACCGGCGGCGCCTCCGCGACGACCCCCTTATGGAACTCGTGGATGCGTACTTCGGGACGATTCCCGACGCCTTCCGCCGCCCCGACGCCCTGCTCTACCAGTGGCTCGGCCGCGAACTGGCGGCGAGCGCCGCGCGCGGCATAATCGTGTGGCGATACGTCTGGTGCGACATGTGGGCGGCGGCCGCGGCGCGCCTGCGCGAAACGACGGGCCTCCCGGTCCTGGACCTGGACGTCTCCGGCGACCCGGCTCGCCAGCCATCCCGCCTTGGGCGGGCCGTGCCAGGGGGCGGCGCCGGGGCAAGCCCGGCCGGCCTGGCCCGCAGCGCCGGCCGCATCCAGGCATTCATGGAAGTGCTGAAATGAGCGGTTCCCCGAAGCGGCTGACGATGGAGGAACTCGACCGCCTGTGCCACAGGCGGCAGGCCGCGGGTGTTCCCATGGCGGCCTACGCCGGGCCGCTGGCGCGGCACGTCGCGGACGGCGACCGCCGCCTGCTGAAACTCCTGTACGACGACTCGGCCGCGGCCCTGCGCCTCTGGAACTTCCTCCTGACCGAGGAAGACCGCCTGCACGAGGCCCGCGCGGCCGGCAGGAAAATCGTCGGAACGATGAAGGACCTGGGAACCGTCCCGGTCATGGCGTACGCGCTGCCGAACCTGGTGGCGTTCTATCCCGACGGCGCCTGGTGGACGCCCTGCGTCATGGAATTGAGCGAAGGGCTGTTCGGCATCGCCCAGTCGCTCGGGCTGGGCGACGCGATGTGCCCGGTGCGCGCGATGGCGGGCGCCTTCATCAACCGGGCCCACTTCCCCCTGCCGGACCTGCTGACGTGCAGCGTGGGCGCCACGTGCGACGACTTCTCGGCCATTGCCCAGCGGCTGGAGTCGCTCGGATACCCCATCCTCTGGTGGGAGATGCCCAGCCGCCGGCAGCCGGACCCGGACGAACCCGCCGCGACGCTGCCCGGAGGGTTCCGGGCGCCCGAGTCGCAGGTGGCGCTCGTGCGCTCGGAACTGGATCGCGTGCGTGCGGCCCTCTCGGAACTGGCGGGGTCGCCGCTGGCGGATGAGGCACTGGCGGCGGGCATCCGCGAGGCCAACCGCGTCCGGGGCATTCTCGGCCGCCTGCGCCGGCTGGCCTACACGGCCGACCCGTGCCCGATGCCGGCCCTCGAGATGCTCATCGCTGAGATGCTGGCCATCCACTTCTGCTCGGACCGCGCCGAATCGGTCGCGGTCCTCACGGAACTCCTGGATGAGGTCCGCCGCCGCGCGGATGAGCACGTTGGAGTTCTGCCCGCGGGCGCCGCGCGGCTGTTCTGGGTCAACCCCGTGGCGGACCTGCGGGTGATGAACCTCTTGGAGGATTGCGGCGCGCGGCTCTGCGGCACGGAGTACCTGTTCTGCCACGCGCTCGACGCGATTCCGCAGGACCTGCCCCCGATGGAGGCGCTGGCCCGGATGGCCCTGGCGGACCCGATGGTGGGCCCGTCGGCCGACCGGGCCGCGAGGGTCGTGCGCGATGCCCGCGCGTTCGGCGCCGAGGGCGTCGTGGTCTCGCGCATCCCGGGCGCCAGCCACTGCGCGCTGGAGGGGGCGGTCATCGGCGGCATTGTCCGCGACGAACTCGGCCTGCCGGTCGTAGAACTGGAAGTGCCTCCGGTGGCCGACCCCCTGTGGCCGACCCTCAAGACCCGCCTGGAAGCACTCGTTGAGACGGTGCTCGATCGGAGAACGCGATGATCTGCGCCGGAATCGACGGCGGCTCACGGGCCATCAAGATCGTGCTCCTGGAATGCGGCACGTGCAAGACCGTGGCCGCCGGCGTCCGCGACCAGGGCGTGCACCACAACCGCCTGGCCCACGAACTCCTGAGCGAGTTGCTCGCCCAGGCGGGCCTCAAGCGCCGGCAACTCCGCCGCACCGTGGCCACCGGGTACACCCGCAACGCCATCGCCTTCGCCGACACAACGGTCACCGAGATCACCTGCCACGCCGCCGGCGTGCGCCACGCCGTACAAGACGCGGCCACCGTCATCGAGATCGGGGGGCAGGACAGTAAACTCCTGCGGCTCGGCCCGGATGGGAGCGTCCGCGACTTTGCCATGAACGACCGCTGCGCCGCCGGGACCGGGCGATTCCTCGAGGTGGTGGCGGCGCGACTGGGCATAGGGCTCGGCGACCTGGACCGCCTGGCGCAGCGGGCCAGGTCCCCGGCGCCCATCAGCAGCATGTGCGTGGTGTTTGCGGAGACCGAGATCATCGGGCTCCTGGCATCGGGCGTGCGTCCGGCGGACATCGTGGCCGGCGTCCAGGCCTCGATCGCTTCGCGCGTGGCGGCCATGGTCGGCCGCGGGGCCAGCCCACCCGTCATCTTCACGGGCGGGGTGGCGATGATCCCCGGAATGGCCGATGCCCTGGCCGCCGCCCTTCGGACACCCGTGCGGGTCGCGCCGGACCCGCAGATGACCGGGGCGGTGGGCGCCGCCCTGCTGGCCTGTCGCCAGGTGTAGGCCGTAGAAAAAAGCAGGAGAGGACGTTTGTGTCCTCTCCCGCCATTGCGCACGCTCACGTATTACCGCTCAGAGGCTGCCGACGGCCTCTTCCGCCTTCGACTCCAGCGGCCCCGTGTTGAACGCAACCTTCACCCGGAACTTCCCGCTATAACCGGTAGGTACTCGCCACGAGTACCGGCAACTGCCGCCTCAACCATACTCGAAGGCGCCCTGCGTTAGAACTTTACCCGCCTCGTCCAGGATCTGGAACTGCGGCGGGGGCGTGCTCGACATGCCCTTCTTCAGCGTGTTGGCAGCGTACTGCTCGCCGGCCTTGCCGATGATGGCAAGGCCAATCGAGATGACCTTGCCCTGCGGCGTGTTCGTGGCCGCGGAGATGCTGGGTTTCAGGGTAAGGGGCGGCCCTGCGTCAATCGTGCTGGTGGCCCCCTCTTGGACCTCGATGCTGGCCACCTGGCCGAAAGGCCCGGTGCACTTGATGGACCAGATTTCGGGCTTGGTCTTGCCGGGGGCCGCGGCCTGCGCCGTAATGCACGCGGGTGTGTACGTGGCCGCCGGCATCGTGATCTCTCGTCCGCTCGGCACCGTCACGGGCTTGTCGTCAATCTTCAGGTCCAGCACCAGGTATGCGGGCACCTTGATGGCGCCCGTGGGTCTCGTCGCGGACTGAACCGTCAACGCGACCAGAAGGCAACCGGCCGCCACAACCAGGAACGAGATCCTTTTCATTTGCAGATCTCCTTACCGTGGCTCAGAAATGCCTGCACCATTACCGCATCACGCCCTTCTTTATACGACTATCGGCCCGCCAGGTGCAAGAATATTATTTTCTTTGACGATTACGGCCGGGCCTTCTGCGGTCCGTCGGGCACCAGGACGGTGGCCGTGGTGCCGCGGCCGGGCTCGCTCTCGATCGAGATCGTGGCGCCGAGCCGCTCGCAGGCGTGCTTGACGATGGCCAGGCCCAGGCCGCTGCCCCGTGCGGCGCCGCCCGTGCGCGAGGCGTCGGCCTGGAAGAACCGCTCGAAAAGATGGGGCCGGTCCTCCGGCCGGATGCCCACGCCGGTATCGGCGACGCGCAGGCGCATGCGTCCGGCGTCGCGCTGGATGTCGCACGCCACCCGCCCGCCCGCGGGCGTGAACTTGATGGCGTTGTCGATGAGGTTCCGAAGAATGAGTTCCAGCACGTGGCGGTCGGAGGCAAACGTGTCGTCGGGGGCTCCGGCGGTCACCTCGAGCGCCAGGCCCCGCCCGGCCGCGCGCTCGGCGAACTGCGACCGTATCCAGGCCGCAATCGACCCCGCCGAGATCGGCTCCAGCGCCGGCCGTCGCCCCGCGCCTTCGACCGAGTGCAAGTCGAGGAGGTCCTCGGTCAGGCCTTCCAGGCGCCGGACGTGCCGGTCGAGGATCGCCGCCACGCCGGCCACGTGGCCCTGGTCTCCGGCGTCGGCGGCCAGCGAATCAACCGCGGCGCGAAGCGTGGCCAGGGGCGTCCGCAATTCGTGGGAAGCGTTGGCGACGAACTCGGCCTTCATGGCGGCCGCGCGGACGAGGTCCGTCACGTCGCGGACGACGAGGAGGCCGGCCACGCCCTCGCCCGCGCCCAGTACGGGCGGGCGTACTGGCCCGGGGGCCGACATCGGCGATGCATTCAGGTCCAGGTGGCGGGGCTCGCCCTTGACGCTGACCTGGACCTCCCGCCGGATGGCCTCGCCGCCCGACACGGCCCGGTTGAAGGCGTCCACGATGGCCGCATGGCGGACGACCGCATCCAGGCGCCGGCCGACGACGCCCGGCAGGTCGGGGGCCAGGAGGCCCACGGCCGCATCGTTCATCACCACGATGCACCCGTCGCGGTCGACGGCGATGACCCCTTCCTTCAGGTGGGCCACGATCTGCCGCAGGTTCTCACGCTGGGCCGTGATGGTGCCGATCTGGCCGGCGAGGCCGTCGCGCATGTCGTTGATGGCCAGCGCCAGTTGCGCCAGTTCCGTCGACCCGGGCATGCGGACGCGATGGGCCAGGTCGCCGGCGGCAATCCGCCTGGCCGCCACGGCCATACGCCGCAGCGGGGCGTACCAGACCCAGTTCAGGAGGAGCCCCAGCAGGGCGAACGCCACGATGGCCATGATGACCGTCCCGATGAGCACGTCGCGCATGACGGCCTGGCTCTCGGCGATGGCCACCACCGGCGTGGCCACGCGGACGGCCCCTACCACGCGGCCCTCGTGGCGGACAGGCACGGCCACGTAACGGTACTCGACGGCCAGGGTTTCGCTCCGGCGGACGTCGGCGCCCGTGCGGCCGTTGAGGGCCTCGAGCACCTCCGGGCGGTCGGGGGTCTTGTGGTTCTGCATGTCGGCCGGATCGCTGAGGCTGTCGCCGAGCACGCGGCCGTCGGCGGCGATGACCGTCAGGCGGGTCGGAAGGCCGCCGGGTTGCCCCTCGTCGCCCCCGCGAGCCTCGGCGGGCGCCGCAGTGGCGAACTCCTTGCAGGCCCGCGCCATCTCGGACTCCGGCAACGGCCACAGGTGCTCCACGCTCAGCCGGGCAATTCCGGCCACCCGGTCCTGCCAGGCGGCCATTTCGCGCACGTGCTGCGCGTTGAGCGAATAGTAAGACGCCACCCCGGCCACCCCGAACACAAGGCACACCAGCAGCAGGTTGGCCGTGAACAACTTCAGAAACAGGCTACTGCGACGGACGGGCATGGCTATCTTCTTCCAAGGACAGCCTGTAGCCGACCCCGCGGACCGTCCGGACGGCGGCCCTGGCCCCGCCCAGTTTCCGGCGCAGCGAGGTCATGTGGACGTCGATGGTGCGGTCCGTGACGACGACGTTAACACCCATGGCGTGGTCGATCAACCGGCTTCGCGTCAGGACCCGCCCCCTGGCGGCCACCAGGGCCACCAGCAGCCGGAACTCGGTCAGCGTCAGCGGGACGGCCTGGCCGTTGACCTCCACGAGGTGGCGGTTGGTGTCGATGGTGATGGGGCCGGCGCGGATCGTGCCGGCGGCGGGCGCCGCGGGGGCGGTTCGCCGCAGGACGGCCCCCACGCGGGCCACCATGACCGACAGGCTGAACGGCTTGGTCACGTAGTCGTCGGCGCCCAGGCGCAGGCCGCCCACGATGTCGCTCTCGGTCCCCTTGGCGGTCATCATGATGACCGGGACGGCGGCGGTGCGGGGGTCCTGGCGCATCTCGCTCACCAGGTCGGTCCCGGAGAGCCGGGGGAGCATGATATCGACGATGGCCAGGTCCGGGGGCTGGGCGCGGATGAGTTCCAGGCCCGCCAGGCCGTCGTAGGCCGCCTCGACGTGGTAGCCCTCGCGCTGGAGGCGCCTGGCCACGAGGTCGGCCATGTCGCGCTCATCCTCGATGATGACGATGCGCTTTCTGGACATTGGCGGGCATTGTACCCGCCCGAGCGCCGGCGAAACAACGCAATCCCGCACGCTGAGTAGTGCGTGAGTTGCGGTTGTGGCGACCGCTCTCACCGACTGTAGCGCGGGGGTTTATCCCCCGCGCACGGCCGCGCCCGCCCTCAGGCTTGGCGGGCGCTACATAATCCCCAGCCAACCGTAACTAAGGCATTACCGCGCTGGCAGGGCGCCTGTTTGCGGGGCGCCACCGGAGCCTACTTGCGTCCGCAGCACGCCTTGAACTTGCGGCCGGAGCCGCACGGGCACGGGTCGTTGCGCCCGGGCGGGGCCGCGCCCGGCGCCTGGGCCTGCCTGGCGGCCACGTCGCCGGGGGTGGGCGGCAGTTCGCCCCGTTTCACGTAGCCGGCGATCCGCCGCAACTCGGGCATCGCCCGCGAGAAAAACATCTTGTACCCTTCGCAGAAGTGGTTGAACCTGGCGGGGTCGCGGCCGATGGGCCGGTGATGCTTGGGGCATCCGCCCCGGCACATCGGGAGGAACTCGCAGTCGCGGCAGGCGGCCGGCAGGTCGGTCTTCAGGGCCGCGAACTCCTCGACGCGGTCGCTCGTCGCCAGCAGAGCCAGCGGCGTCTCGTGGATGTTGCCGATTCGCCACTCGCGGAACACGAAGTGGTCGCACGCGTACAGGTCGCCGTTCCATTCCAGGACAAAGGCCGATGCGCACCGCTCGGAGTGCACGCACGTGGACGCCCGCCCGTAGATCAGTTGGTGCAGTGCATCGTCGATGAACCGGACCGACACGCGGCCCACGTCGCGGGCGGCCCACTGCTCGAAGACGTCGAGCATCCACCGCCCGAGTTGCTGCGGCGTGCACGAGAAGTCCGCCGGCTCATCCGTCCCGGCCCGCCGCTCCAGAATCTGGATGAACTGGAGGTACTTGATCCCGCGGTTGACGAAGTAGCGGTAGATGTTGCCCGCCTGCGGCGCGTTGGCGCTGTTCAGGGTCACCAGGACGTTGAACTCCACGCCCTTTCGGGCGGCCAGTTCCAGGCCCGCCCACGCCCGGTGCCACGTGGGATTGCCGGCCTTGTCGCGGCGATGGACATCGTGCACCTGGGCCGGGCCGTCGAGGCTGATGCCGATGAGGAACTTCTGCTCGCGGAAAAAGTCGCACCACTCCTCGTCCAGCAGCGTCCCGTTGGTCTGGAGGCCGTTGGTGACCACCTGCCCCGCGCGGCCGAACTCCTTCTGCAACTGGACAGCCTTCCGGTAGAACGCCTTGCCCGCCAGGAGCGGCTCGCCCCCCTGCCAGCCGAACTCGCACCGGACGGGCAGCGCCTCCAGGTACTGGCGCGTGTACAGGGCCAGCGTGTCCTCGGTCATCTGGAACTTCTGGACGTCCGGGTACAGTTCCCGCGGCTTCATGATGTAGTAACAGTACCGGCACTGGAGGTTGCACGTGCCGCAGACCGGCTTCGCCATGATGTGGAACGGCGCCGCGGTGCGATCCAAGACTCTCTCCCTACACTCCAGGCGCCGGTATTTTACCGCAGCGGGGGCGGGTTGACGAGAGGGCACTACATGCCAGCGCGGCCGGACCCGCGCAGCGTGATACGCGCAATCGGTAACCGCTATGGCATTCGGCCTTTGCCGATTCCCGGCTGCCATATCCCGAATGCCGAATGCCGAATCCCGGTTTTCCACATTTTGTGGATAACTTTTCCACACGCCCTTTTTGACCCCTGAACCACCCCAAAAAGACCCTTGGGGAGGGGCAAAACGGCCCTGGCGCTAGCGCCAGAGGGGGTGGCCACCCAAAATGTTAAGATGGGCATGACGAAATGCGCGCCTTTTTGATGCCTTTTTGACGGAAAACGTCGCCTTTTTGATCGATTTTGACCCGAATTTGACGGTTTTTACATGGACGTATGGGCATACGCCGTTGTGGATAACTCCCAAAAACGGGGAACCGGGAGCGGGAAACAGGCAACCGGAAACCTGGGGACACCTGTTTTTGCAAGTCAAGGCGGGACAAGGGGTTACAATCGCCCCGCGTGCGCTGTTTTTGTAAGCCAAGGCGGGCAAAGGAGTTATGAGGGCGGTGGGTGAAAATCCACAATGCGGAGTGCGGAACGGCCGTCATTCGTCATTTGTCAGTGGTCATTAGCAGCGGCAGAGGAGGGACTGCCAAAACGGCAGACGGCGGCCGACGGCCGGGAATCGGGATTTGGCATCCGGGATTCGGCGAGGGCGAAACGGCACCCCTGCCGCGACCCGGGTGTGGCTGTTTTTCGTGGTGGGGTCTTGACGACGAGTGGCCTTAAGGCGGCTTCCAGCCGCCTTGCCGCCGCGCAAGCGGCGTGTGGACCGGGGCTTGTACAACATTTTGCATGAACGGGACCATGATCTTATCTTACTCGCCCCGGAGGGGCATACTGATCTCTAGCCCCGGGCGCGAGCCCGGGGAACAGCGTGCATGACCGGTTTCCTGTTTCTGGAGCCCCGCCAGGGGCGACTGAGCCGCGTTCAGTCGCCCCTCCGGGGCTACCAAAAAGGAAAAGAGGTGGTTGGCTGCGTCCGCCCACCCCGGCCTTGCGGCCGGGGCTAGAGTTCAATTCGCCCCTGCCGGGGCTTCAAACAAGAAACGAACGTGAAGCACATCGCCCGCCGGCCCACGGCGCACGCCGTGGGCTATTCTCTGGCGCCCTTTCAGGGCTGCCACGAAATACGGCCGCCCCGCCGCGCCCCCCGCAGCGGTTTTTATGTTGACCCGCATAAGACACCAGGATATACCACGGCATGGCACGCAATGGGCTGAGGCCAAAGGGATTATCGCGGCCCTGGCAGATGGATCAACGGCGTATTATACGGACAGGAAGCCAAGCGGGTCGGAGTAATCATTGTTCGAGTGCCAGAAAGGGAAACAAATGAAGAAACCACTCGGATTCGCCCTCGTGTCAGTCGTGTGGCTATGCATTGCGTCCGGTTGCGGCGTTTCGCAAACGCGTGCACCTGAGCGCCCGCCCATGGGTCCGGCAAGCGTCTACGAGTATAAGGTTATGAGTCTTCTTGAAATGTTCAGCAACTCCGAAGCCGCAAAGAAGAAGGTCTTGGATATGATGGTACAGCCTGCCACGGGTCTGCGTCGCACTGACATGGATGCGGCCGATTACCACGAAGCGCTGAACCGACTTTCGCAGGAAGGGTGGGAGCCCGTCACCGTCACCAAGAGCAACTACTGGGTGTTCCGCCGTGTCAAGGGTTCGCCGGAGGCCAACCGGCAGCAACGTTAGAGGCTACCCGCGCCGCGCGTGAGTTGAGGCGTTGGCCGGAAGAAAGGAGCGGAAAATGAGAAAGCGGAGAAACGTCATCGCCGCGGTGGCTGTGATTCTCGTTGCCGGCCTTGCTGTGGCAGGTCAAGTGGTCAGAAGCGACAAGGACAATGTGACCGCCAGTCGGCTTGCAGGAGAATGGGTGCCAGACAAGACGCTGGCCGATCGGTTTCCCCTCGCCCGCGAAGCGGTCGCATTCCGCGTGGACGCGAGCGTGGCAGGGAGGCTGCCCGCGAAGTACGACAAGTTCCTGGCCGACAAGCAGATCTTTCTCTCGGGCATCATGAAACGGGGAGAGCAGGAGTACCCGTTCGTGTTGATCAGCCACGCCGGGAACCCCTACCTCCTCTGGTTTCGCCAGCGGGACGGAGACCCGATGGGTGACAGCGAGTCCAACATTGTGATGCTGGCGCGGGGCAGCCAGGAAAAGCACGACCTCTTGTTCATCGGCGGGGACTTCAACAACGAAGCCTTCCATGCTTTCCGGAGGGCACACGACTGAAACGGCCGACAACCGGGTCGAGGCGATGCGGAAGACCGCGCGCCTGACCCGGAGCGTTGCACTCACCCCCTGCCGCGATGTTTGGCACGGTAACCCAAGGCGAGAATTCTGTCACCTTTACTGCGCCAAAATCCTTCCCCAGAGGCAAGGTGCCCGCCAGGGCGGGCACCCTACGTGGGCTGAGCGCTGCTCCTTGCGGCAACGTGGATTAACCGCAAAGGACGCAAAGAACGCAAAGGACGGATCAGTCGGATAGCAAAGAGTGAAGAGGTTGTCTTTGCGTTCTTTGCGTCCTTTGCGGTTCAAGGCCCGTGTTGCCCGGGTCACGGCCCGGATGACGATGCCGGGGCGATCCCTGGCGCGTGCTGCCCGCCGGAAATCAGTATGTAGGGTGCGTGCTCCGCACGCACGCGGATTATTCACACGGACGGCGCGGACGCAAGCGAGGCAAGGTGCGTGCAAAGCACGCACCCTACGTGT
>Ga0315289_10012113_pt1 | contig 12177 bp, 12 predicted proteins | sample YL17G11_40_MG_FD_203452 | JGI IMG/M metagenome (GOLD analysis project Ga0315289, IMG submission 203452) | Sediment microbial communities from Yellowstone Lake, YNP, Wyoming, USA - YL17G11_40 | ecosystem: Environmental > Aquatic > Freshwater > Lake > Sediment | place: USA: Wyoming | collected...
GAAGTAAGAGGCTTGTACAGCGAAATACTTCTTGACAAGCAAGGAAACCCTAAGGATCATTTCATATTTAGAACCTGCAGAGCAGAAGCCGATAAAAAAGTTTCAGAAAATACAGAAGGAACTGATATTGAAAAATTCAAATGGTTTAACTTACCTTTGTCAAACGAGATTAAAAGCAAGATAATACCAACAGACTTGATAATGCTAGAGCATATCTTATCCGAAAAGGATTATGACTTTAAAGAGTTTGTCCTACAGGAGATCGAGAACCCAAACGAACTCAGGGTTGTTAGACTAGAATAAATTGTTCTCCATTAATCTCTAATTATGCCTATTAAGATTTTTTACTATATTCATAACGATCCGAACGAGTTTGAAATACCATTTAAAAATCAGTATTCGCAGTGTGGAGTATTTGTAAGAGAACAAGGAAGCAAGGACTTTGTGAGGTTTATTGAAAGAGATTTCCAAAAACTATCCAACGGGGAAACGTCCCTCCTGGAGTATGCCTCTGTGCACGAAAACCGCTGGGAAACAGGGAGAATAATAAACTCTGTGGTTTATGACAGCAAAAAGCCTGTTTTCCTTGAGCATCCGTCAGATAGTTTTGAAGCTTCAGAACCAAGCGAAGAAACTCAGATATGGAAGTCTTACTGCGACAACAGAAACTTGGATAAAACTTATGGAGACATAATCAAGGCAATCGAATCAACCGGAAAGAATATAATAAAAAGAGATTTGAGCTTTAGCGAACAATTGGAAGGCATAGAGAATGATTACGAGAACGAAGTGATATTAACCTCAAGGGGGGTCGGCCATTTTCCCTTGGTGAGTGATTTAAGAGACAGGGGAATTGAACCTAAAATTGTCTTTCCTAAAGTTCCGTATATGCTTCCACCGCAATTCAGGCTGAGATCAAGGCACATGAAAGGGATGGAGGTTGATAGAACAGAGGTTCTGAGACTCTTACCCTTCTTACCGTTAGTAAATTATTTTGATAGCTTGGGATTGACAGGGCATGATGCGCAATGTAAAGCCAGTGAAGTAGTTAGTGCTCTTTCAGAGGAGCAAATAAGAGAGTCAATGAAATTCGCAACAGACAAGACATTAGACTTTAACGAGGCATCTTTTTACCTTGTCATGTATCTTGAAAGAAAGGGTTTGATGAACTCAGGGTCGTCCACTTAATAACGTTTAAATCTTTTTAATAAACATTAATTGTATGCTAAAAATATTGTTTTTGGTTTCGCTTATAATAACAACAGCATTAACAGTCTTACAACTAAGCGGACTTCAGATTATTGATCTTATTATAATAATGATTATAATCAACTTTCTTTCTTTAGGAGCTTATATTGAATTGGAAAATAGAAAGCTTGTTAAAGATTCTAAGGATTTCATCGGCTCTAAGCTTGAAGGGATAGAAAAAGTTTGTAATGAAACACTGTCTCACATAACCTCCCCAAACCCAGGAATAGAAGCTAAGATAGAAAAGCAGAGAAATGATATCAGCTATATCTTAGATAAAATTTCTAAAAGGTCTTTAGAATTGGAGGAAAGGTTGAATGCGTTTGGAAGAGTTCTATCTAGCAACATAAAAGAGAAGAAGGAAGATGAGGGAAAGGAAGATAAACAAGAGTCTTATTCTGTTGGAGAAATAGTGTATATAGAAGACGACGAGAATAAATAATACCTAATTAGCATAAATAGTATTATATGAAAGGTGTAAGTGAGATTATAGCAATAATCTTGATATTAATGATAACCATATCGCTAGCTGCTTTAGCCTACACATGGTTCTCTGGGATTTTCTCTGAAATAATGGATGCCGCAGGATCTTTACTAACAAGTTCATCTAAGACCATGGCCACGCAGTTTAAAGTAGATAATGCTCTTTATGTTGCTAGCGACAATATTATTTACGCCGCAATAAGAAACACCGGAAATCAGAATTTTGATGCTTCTAAAACTCTATTCTATATAAGAGGTATTCTAGGAGAATTCAGCACTATCACATGCTCTGTTGGCTGTATTTGTAATGATTTAGCGGGTGGATGCGTAGCTGACTTTGAAATACCAGACGCTCCTTGGTTTGGAACCATATCTGAGGGAGATAAGCTAAAGGTAACAATAATAACTGGGTTACAGAACACGAGAGAAATCACAATTTCTTAAGAGCAAAGATTTAAATATGTATCAAAATAATTTATCTTCACTACTTCGGTAGAAGCATTGTGCGTTGGCTGATTGTATGACTGAACAGAAAGTAATAGATGCTATTAAAAAAGCTAGAGATACGAATAAGAGAAACTTTAAGCAGACCTTTGACCTAGCCATTAATCTAAAAAGCATAGATCTGAAAAACCCTGAGAACAAGATTAAAGCTGAAATCAAAATGCCTCATGCCTTTAATGATTACAAGATAGGTATAGTTGCTGACAACCTTTTGCCGCAAACAAAGGATTTGGAAAATGTTCTAATCATAAGAAAGGAACAGATAGAGGTTTATGGAAAAAACAAAAAAGAAGCTAAAAAGCTTGCAAGAAGTTGTGATTACCTCTTAGCTGAAGCTCCGTTGATGCCTATAATAGGAAAGTTTTTAGGTCCGATCCTAGCCCCTAAAAATCTAATGCCAACACCTATCCCTCCAACCACTCAAAATCTAAAGTCTATAGTTGACCAGAAAAGGAACGTTATAAAAATTCAATTAAAGGACTCACCTACGATACATCTAGCAGTAGGTAAAGAAGATATGAAAGATGAAGAGGTTGCTGAAAACATTGACTTTGCTGTCAAAGCTGTTCTAACAAACCTACCAAAAGGCAGAGAACAGATTAAAAACTTTATAATAAAACTAACAATGGGAAAGCCTGTAAAAGTGATGCTATGAAAGGAAGAAAAGAACCAAGACCAGAAAAGATTAAAGCCGTAGAGGAATTCTCAGAATTAATTAAAAATTATCCTATAGTAGGAATCATAAGTCTCTACAAGACTCCTGCCTCTGCTTTACAAAAAATAAAGAAAGAACTCAAAGGAAAAGCCGTCATAAAGGTTGCTAAAAAAAGCACGTTATTACTTGCCCTAGAAAAGGCAGGTAAAGCAAATCTTAAACAATTTGTAACAGATTACCCTGGTGTAATACTGGCCAACATTAACCCGTTCAAACTATACTTATTTTTACAAAAAAAGAAAACGCCAGCAGTTGCAAAACCTGGCGATGTTACAACAAAGGATATAGAAGTAAAGGCAGGTCCAACAGACTTGCCACCAGGTCCAGCAATTTCTACTTTAACAAAGGTTGGTATATCCGCCAAGGTTGAGGCTGGAAAGATAGCTGTTATGAAAGATAAGGTTGTTCTAAAGGCTGGAGATAAAGTTTCTTTAGAACTAGCATCCGCACTACACTTGTTAAAAATGGAACCAATGGAGATTGGTTTAAATGTAGTTGCTATTGATGAGAACGGTGTCGTCTATAATAGAGACCAACTCTTCGTAGACGAAGAGAAATTACTTAATGATATTCAATTAGCAATTCATAACGCATTTAATTTGTCCATAAATGCTGAAATTCCAACAAAGGAAACAATCGGATTCATGCTTGCCAAAGGACAAATGCAAGCTAAACAATTGGCAACAGAAGCAAAGATAGAGGGATAATCATGAGTGTATTAATAAATTTTAAAATTTGCGACAATTCAAAAGATTGTAATGGAATAGCAGTTTGTCCTATTAAAGCGTTTTATTGGGATGAAAAAAAGAAAACAATAGCAGTTGATGAAACTAAATGTATTAGTTGTGGTAAATGCGAAGAATCTTGCCCAGTTGACGCAATAAGAGTTGCTAGAAACGAAAAAGAATTCAAAAAAATAAAAAAGGAAATTGATGAAGATCCAAGAAAGGTTTCAGATTTATTTGTTGATAGATATGGAGCAACGTCTGTAAGTCCTGCTTTTCTTATTTCACCAGACAAATTTGAAATTCAAATTCTTGAATCAACTAAACCAGCTGTTGTAGAGTTTTTCAAAAATAGTTCAATAAAATGCTTACTTAATTCAATTCCTATAAAAGAATTGGTTAATATTGACGTAAAATATAGAAAGATAGATCTAAGCAATGACGATTCTTTGTTGAAGATATATAAAATAAAAGAACTACCGTCTTTGTTATTTTTTAAGAATGGAAAATTGATAGGTAAAATAGAAGGTTATTATAAAACTGGAAGTGAAAAAGAATTGAAGAAAAGAGTAGATGAAATAATTAAAAAGATAAAATGAGGTGTAAAAAATGGAGTTAATTTATAGCGCTTTGCTTTTGCACAGTGCAAAACAAAAAGTAGACGAAGGAAATGTAACAAAAGTCCTTCAAGCTGCAGGAATAACACCTGATGAAACAAAAGTAAAGGCAATGGTAGCTGCACTAGAAAACGTAAACATAGATGAAGCTATCAGCAAGGCAGCAATGCCAACAGCAGCACCAGCAGAAGCAAAAGTCGAAAAGAAAGAAGAAAAGAAAGAGGAAGACATCGAGAAGAAGGCCGAGCAGGCTGTTGAAGGTTTAGCAGGACTGTTTGGTTAGTGGATTTCTTTTTATTATTCGCCACAACCACTCGAGTCTGCATACGTTTAATTATAGTTATTTCCTTATTCAATGAATTTCTTAGGACTTATAGAAACTGTAGCTAACCTAATCTTCCTATTTCTTCGGTTCTTACATTTTTTCTAAATTTGCTGCTCTCTTGGGCGAAGCTCTCCCTGTTTTCATTTGTTAGAACTGTTACTGTTTTGATTCTGGGGGCATAGTTTATTACTTCTGTCTTTCCACCCGACTTGAATAGATACGCAATTTCTTCTACAGGAAGCGTATCTCCTGACATAATTCCAACATCAGCTGTATCAACTGCATATTTGTTCCCGTTGAAAGAAACTGCCAAACCTCCAGACTCTCTGACCAAGTCAAACGCCTTCACGTCTGTTATGCTATCTCCTACATATATAATATCAGACAAGGGAACTTTTGTCTTTTTAGAAATATCATGAACAGCATTAGCCTTCTCATGACCACCGATTGGTTTGACGTCATCTAGTACTCTGCCAATACTCATACTAGGAATTTCTTTCCAGAATATTTCATCCAATCTTTGTATGTTTCTTTTATCTTCCTCAGAAAAATCAGAGAAGACATTGGACTTGGGAATGTTCATCATGGGCATTGAAGCTATCTCTTTAACCAGTCCATCTAGCTCGATTTTCTCATCAGCGGTCATTGCATATTTATCGATGTTTACTTTTGTCGAGTATGTGTTTTCAACCGGGAACCCTATCAGATTACACAAAGCGTTGATGTACTGCTCGTAGCTTGTGCTAACTATGAAAGCTCTGTTATTGTAGCTACTTCTGATGTTCCTTAATGACTCGTCCGCCTTTGGGATAATAAGTATCTTTTCACCAGAAAAATCTTTCATCTTCTGATTCGTTACATCACTAGCCTTCAGGAAGGGCAGCATCAACTTCAAAGTATCCCCAGCGTTGTAGCCGGGCTTCTTGGTAACATCCGCTAGAACATCGTCATACTTGCTTACTATGCTGAAAAGACTGCCTCCGTTAGGAACATATCTGGCAGCGATCTCAAAGGCATTATCGTTTTTTGTTATCGGACCTTCGCAATCGCTTACAAATGTTCTAGGCATAAAAAATTTATTGCGGTTAAGCAATAAAAATTCGTAGGATGTAATGCACATCAATTACGCTTCTTGATTCTAATAAACTTTAAATCTTTTTATCGATTAATAGATACTATGAAAACCACAAAAATAATGACTACAGCAATTCTATGCTTAATGATTTCAGCGACTTTAGTTTTAGCGGCTCACACGTCAAGCGTAACGGTGAGTCCAAACACTTGGGCTAAGAGCACAGAAAAGTTTGTTACAGTAGCAGTTACAAACAACGGTGGAGACAACATAGTCAGGATAGAGTTGGTATTACCTAAGGATTCGAATCAGAATCCACTTTATGTTGTGAACATGGACGGCATAACAACTCCGCAAGGCTGGACTTACACCGCAAGAGGCACTCCTATTAACACAGTAACATGGATAGCAAATAGTTCAGGAATTGCAAGCGGAAGTTCTTTGAATTTATTTGGAATAGATGCCAAGTCTCCAAGCGCTTCTGGAAATTATCAGTGGAAATGGACGACAACTGACAGCAAAGATGGAACTAATTCAGGAACTGTGACAACAACTGTTGGTCAAGCTCCGTTATCCTACCTTACAATTTCAAATGTACCGTCAACCTCGGTTGCTGGTAATGTTTTTAAAATTACAGTAAGAGCATATGGAGATGACAACTTAGTAAAAACTGACTACACAGGAACTATAAGCTTTAGTTCTACAGATGCTAAAGCAGTTCTGCCTGTTGACTATACATTCCAACCATCAGACGCTGGAACAAAAGTTTTCTCAGTAGCTTATGACAGCTCAGGAAATCAAAGTCTTACTGTAAAAGACTCAACTGCAGGAATTTCTAAAATATCAACAATAACCTTGGTTAAACCAGGTTCAGCAGTTGATATAGCAATAAACCCTGCTGACAAAGCTGTCTATACCGGAGAAAAAGTAGAGTATAAAGTTCTGGCTAAAGATAGCTTTGGTAATAGCTTTGATGTAACTTCCAAAGCAACGATAACCATAGACAAAAAGGCAGGAGGAAATTGGAACAAGAGCGTTTTCACAGCTGAAAAAGAAGGAGTATGGGTTGTAATTGCAAGCTATAGTTCGTTGATAGTTGGAACAACTTTAGCGGTAGGGAAAGGAACTGCCCCTGCAGAAACTCCAACGCAACCAATAAACATTACTCCAACTGTTCCAGAAAAAACAGCAGATGTAACGTTAAGCGTTCCTGAAACTTTAACAATAGCACCAGGTTCAAACGACACCATGATAATAACTGTTAACAATAACGGCGATAAGGACTTGACTGGTGTAGAGATAAAGGCTGAGGGAGTACCAAGCGATTGGGTGAATGTGTATCCAGTAGCGAACGATGTTCCTGCAAAAGGTTCAAAGGACTATTTGATTATAGTGATTGTCCCTGCTAACGAGACTGAACCAAAAACAATCGAATTCATAGCAAGTTCGGATCAGGGTCTAACAGCAACTAAAAGTACCAGCTTGGTGATATCAAGCGCTCCAACTAGTATGTTCACATTTCCAAAGAATGTTTTGCAGTTAGGCATAGTGATAATAGCTGTAGCAGCAGTAGTTATAATCGGTTGGGAACTTTGGTTTAAGAAACCAAAGTCAAAGTAATTTTTTATTTTTAATTTGGTTGTTTTTCTTAGATTTCTCAATATTTTAAATAATTTTTCCATTTCTTGTGTTTTCTATTAGTTTTAATATATTTTCTTTGGAATATTCTTTTATTTCAAAGACAATTGGACCTTTGATTTTCTCAAGTAATTTTTCTACTAGTTCTATATCTTTCATATTATTTCTATTTGGTATTTCATGACTATCAGATTTTCCATCATTACCATTAAAATGAAGAGAAATTATTTGATAAGGTAAATCAATAAACTTCTTCAAAGGTTCTTCAGCCATATTAAGATGCCCTGTGTCTATAACAATATTAATATTCTTTTTATTTCCAATTATTTCAGCAAAGTGTAAAGCTTTATTTCCTAACAAACTAAACCCAGGATTCCTATAAGGATCATGCGTAGTTTCTAAACCAATTGTAGATTTTATTTCTAGAGATTGAAAAAATTCTTTTCCACTCTCCAAAGCTTTTTCTGCTGCCTGTTTTTCTTCTGAACCAGGATAATCTAAAACTGGTAAATGCAAAACAATAAGTGGATATAAATTATTTTCTTGTATCAATTCATCAATATTTTTTAATATTTTCGCAAAAGTTAATCTAGTTTTATTTGATAAACAATCTAAATTTTGTAGTCTATATTTCTCTCCATTTAACTTAATCATAGTATTGTAAGGATGAAAATGATATTTGACGTCGTATTCTTCTTGAAGTTTTCCTAATTTCTTAAAATCTTTCTCTCTTACAGTTCCATCAGTAGAAATTAAAGGAAAATTTTCTGTGTTCTTAATCATTACATGTTTTATTCCAAAACTTAACCAGACTTTTGTAGTTTCTTCAACGTTTTTACCCCAAAACTTGTTTTGCCCTGCTAGTAGCATACCTTTATTTTTTAAATGAAATATTTAAAAGCTATTTTAATAGATAAATTTTTGTAGTCGTAACTATGTTATATAAGTAAATCTGGTGAAGGCATGTCGTCAACCAAAGATGTTTTGATAAACAAGCTTCAGAAGGACTGGAAAAAGTACTGGTTTGTGGAGCTGTTCAAAGAAAAGGGTTTCAAAAGGAGTAAATGTAAAATCTGCGGAAAGTATTTTTGGTCTTTAATAAATCAAGAAGTATGCAATGATGCCAGATGCAAAGGTTATGTTTTCTTAGACAAACAGTTAGCTAAAAAAATGGATTACTTCAAGACCTGGGATTCCATTCGAGAATATTTTGTAAAGAATGGTCACACTCCATTGAAAAGATATCCTACCATTTGCAGATGGTACCCATTATACTTCACCATAGCAGGCATAGTTGATTTTTATAGAGTTGTAGATTCTCAATTGACATTTGAATTCCCTGCCAATCCTACCATACTCTCCCAACCATGCCTAAGGTTCAATGACATATCCAATGTTGGTTTGACCGGCAAGCACTATACTTGCTTTAACATGATACAGCAAAGCTCAGTTTATGATGGTAAAAAAGGGTATTGGAAAGACAAGTGTATTGACTTGGATTATGGACTCTTAACGAAGGTTTTTGAAGTAAAACCTGAAGAAATAAACTTCATAGAAGATGCCTGGGTTGGTTATGGTGCTTTCGGATATTCTTTGGAGTATTTCGTTGGAGGACTTGAATTAGGGAATGCCGTGTTCACAGAATTTGAGGGAACCATTGATAGTTACACAGAAATGAAGGAAAAGATAATAGACATGGGAGCTGGTCTGGAGAGGTTTTGTTGGCTTGGTCAAAGAACTTCAATGAGTTACGATGCTGTTTTCGGACAATTGATAGATAAATTGATAAATAAGGCAGGAATCGATTATGATAAAAAGCTATTTTCAAGCTATTCAAAATTTGCTGGATTTTTAGATTTTACAGAAACTAACATAGAAAGAGAAAAGGAAAAAATAGCTAAGACTCTAAAAATTTCAAAAGAGGAACTTTTTGAAAATGTTAATTCTATGGAGAAAATTTATGCCATAGCCGACCATTCAAAGGCTTTGTTATATGCTTTGTCAGACGGAGGACTGCCTTCTAATGTGGGAGGCGGATATAACCTTAGGGTCATCCTAAGGAGAGCATTGAACTTCATAGAACAGTTAGGTTCGCCTTTTGATATAGAATGGGTCATAGAAGAGCAAGCAAAGTATCTTAAGAAAATGAGCCCAGAGCTTGTAGAGAACCTTGATCACATAAATAAAATAATAGATAGTGAGAAGACGAAGTATAAGGAAACAAAGGAGAGGGTAAGAGATACTATAGAAATTCTAGTCAAGAACAAGGTTGAAATCAATGAAGAAAAGCTTATGGAGTTATACGATTCTCACGGAATAAACCCAGAGTTGCTGAAGGAAATGGATAAGGAGAGTGTATTAAAAATAAAAATACCAGAAGATTTCTACTTGAAAATCACTGAGAAGCATCTTCAGGAAAAGCAGAAAGTAGAAAAGAAACTTTTTGATGCTTCCGGATCACCAGACACGAAGAAACTTTATTACGATAATGAAAAACTTTTTGATTTCAATGCAAAGGTTTTGAAGGTTGATAATGAAAATGTTGTTCTTAACCAAACAGCTTTTTACCCGAGAGGTGGAGGCGCAGAACCTGACATGGGATTTATTAATGACTGCAAGGTCTATGATGTTGAGCATGAAGAAAACGTTATAGTTCACAAAGTAAAAAATCCAAATTTCAAAGTTGGAGACGTTGTAAATTGCAAAGTCGATTCTAAAAGAAGAATGCAGATTGTCAAGCATCATACAACCACTCACATGATAAATGGTGCTGCTAGAAAAGTTTTAGGTTTCCATATATGGCAGGCTGGTTCTAAAAAAGATGTTGACAAGGCTCATTTAGACATAACACATTATGAATTGTTGACTGAAAACCAGATAAAAGAAATTGAAAAAATCGCCAACGAAACTATCAAAAAAGGCTTGAAAGTTAAGAAGGAAATACTGCAGAGAACTGAAGCCGAGAATAAATACGGATTTACACTTTATCAAGGAGGAGTTGTACCTGAAAAAATGCTTAGAATAATTTCTATTCAAAATTATGACGCCGAAGCTTGTGGAGGTTTGCATGTTGACAACACCTCAGAGATAGAAGAGATTTTCATATTTAACAGCAGAAGAATTCAAGACGGTATAATTAGACTTGAGTATGTAGCTGGAAGGGATTTAGTTGCAAAGACAAAGAAAGAACTGGAAGAGAAAAAGTCTTTAGACGAGCAAAGGCTGAAGAGGAAGATGGATGAAATCAAAAGAGAAAAGGAAAAGGTCAAAGCTGTGAAAAAAAGCTTTAAGAAAATGCTTGGCGTCAACTATGTTGATACTGAAGATATAAAAGAACTCCAAGTAATCGGAAGAGAAAGTGTGAAGGAAGAGCCTGATAAGTTTTCTGTATTGATTGGTAACGGAGTTGTCGTCGGAGTTAGAGGGGAGAAGTGTAAAGAAGATATAGAGAAGATTGTGAAGGAAGTTGCTAAGATAATGGGCGGCTCGGCCGGAGGACGTGAGAACGAGTTCAAAGGCGGAGGTCCGTTGAAAGATAAAAGTAAGGAAGCCTTTGAGAAAGTTAAAAATTATCTATAGTCAATTACAATGACGTCATTAATCTGAATTATATAATACTCATAATCAGAACTCTCTTTACTGTTTACAAACATCACCATAGAGCTAGTATTGGTGTTACAATAATCTAGAATACAAGTGCTGTTAAAGTTCTTACCCCAAACATCAAAGAAGTCCTTTAAAGTAACGCCCTCGTCAACACTCTTGTAGAGTATTCCGTCAGGAGCTGTTGTATAAACTTTAGCCTTACTCTCGTTAGTATATCCGATATCGGTTGGTATAGGATACAAGTCTCCGAATATTACTATGACTAATTGAGCTCTCCAACCTGAAACAGTGTTTTCATTAGGAAAAGCAGAAATAATTGCATAAGTCATACTGCTCCCTAGAAACATTAAAAGTATGAATATAGTGATTATTCTAGTTTTAGTTGCTCTTTTCATTTTCTCTCGCCATAATCCGCTGGTTTCTTCTCTCCGTAAACTCCGCCTTTCAAAAATAGATAAGCATTCGTAGCAGCCTCGGCTCCTTCGGCCGCTGCAACAACTATCTGTGCAAATGAGCCTGTCACATCGCCTGCAGCGAAAACACCTGGTATGCTTGTTTCAAAGTTTTGGTTGACTTTTATAAAGTTCTTTTCATTAATCTCTACTCCAGATGCCTTGACTATCTCAGTAGTTGGCATCTCTCCTATCTCTACAAAGACTCCGTCTAAAGCTAGTTCTATTTTTTCATTTGTGTTAACGTTTTTAATTATGATCTTTCTAACCAAGTTATCTCCTTCTATTTTTTCAACGACAGAATTCCAAATTATTTTAATAGGTGCCTTCTTAAGAAGTTCCTGATTAGCTTCTTCAGCTCTTAACTGATCCCTGCGATGAATAAGATAAGTCTCAGAAGCGATTTCACTCAGATAAAAAGCAGACTTAACGGCGGCATCAGAACCTCCTATAACAGCCACTTTCTTTCCTTTGAAAAGAGGCCCGTCACAAGTTGCGCAGTAAGACACGCCTTTGCCGATGAATTTATCCTCTCCTTCAGCCTCTAGTTTTCTATAATGACTGCCGGTAGCAATTATCACTGACTTTGCGACATATTTCCTTTCAGTTGTCTTTATCTTTTTTATCTCATTTTTTAAATCTAATTCAACCACAGGCTCTAACTTGAATTTACAACCAAATTTCTTTGCTTGCCTCTTCATTTTCTCAGCTAATTTCATTCCAGATATAGGATTCACGCCAGGATAGTTCTCTACTGAGGGCGCCCATGACATCTGGCCTCCTAAAGCCTGT
>Ga0315289_10012115_pt1 | contig 12177 bp, 9 predicted proteins | sample YL17G11_40_MG_FD_203452 | JGI IMG/M metagenome (GOLD analysis project Ga0315289, IMG submission 203452) | Sediment microbial communities from Yellowstone Lake, YNP, Wyoming, USA - YL17G11_40 | ecosystem: Environmental > Aquatic > Freshwater > Lake > Sediment | place: USA: Wyoming | collected...
CGTGTTTTCACCCTTGACCATGGATTCATAAATCTTGGTGCGGCCCTCGACGTCGTCGCTTTTGACGGTGAGCAACTCCTGAAGGATGTAGGCCGCCCCATAGGCTTCCAACGCCCAGACTTCCATCTCCCCGAAGCGCTGTCCGCCGAAGCGGGCCTTGCCGCCCAGCGGCTGCTGGGTGATGAGCGAATAGGGTCCGGTGCTGCGGGCGTGCACCTTGTCGTCCACCAGGTGATGCAGTTTCATCATGTAGATGTAGCCCACGGTCGAAAGCTGCTCGAACCGCTCGCCGGTGCGGCCGTCGTAGAGTTGGGCCTTGCCGTGGCCGGGGAGCCCCGCCTCTTGCAGGCAGCGGCGGATCGCCTGTTCGTCGGCGCCGTCGAAGATCGGCGTAATGGCCTGGAATCCCAGCGCGGCGCCGGCCCAGCCCAGGTGCGTCTCGAGAATCTGCCCCACGTTCATCCGGCTGGGCACGCCCAGCGGGTTGAGTAGGATTTGCACCTGGGTGCCGTCGGCCAAGAAGGGCATATCCTCCTGGGGGAGGATCTTGGCAATCACCCCCTTGTTGCCGTGCCGGCCGGCCATCTTATCGCCCACCGAAATCACCCGCTTCGCCGCCACATACACCTTCACCATCTGCAGCACGCCGCTGCGGAGCTCGTCGCCGCGTTTCATGGAGTTCAGTTGCCGGTCGCGGGAGTCGATGGCCGCCTCGACCGCCGGCCAGACTTCCTTGCAGACCTTTTCCACGTCGGCTTTGCGCTGCGGGCTGCGGATGTCGAGCGACTCGATGTTGAATCGCTGCGCCTGCTCGGCCACGTAGCGATGCTCCTTGTCCTGGATCAAGGGCGTGCCGTCTTCGTCGGTGAGTTTCTTCTTCAGCACGTCTTCAATCTGGGCGAGCAGTTCCCCGAAGGCGGCGGCGATCTTGGCGTTGCCTTCGGCCTCGGCCTCCTTCAGCGCCTTCTCGAATTCCTTGCGTTCGTCTTCCGAGAGACTCATGCGGCGGGAGAATTTCTGCGTGTTGATGACGATGCCTTCCACGCCGGAAGGGACTTCCAGCGAATCGTTCTTCACGTCTTCGCCCGCCCGGCCGAAGATGGCGTGCAGCAGTTTTTCCTCGGGCGTCAGCTCGGTCTTCGACTTGGGCGAGACCTTGCCCACCAGCACGTCGCCCGGCCGCACATAGGTCCCCACCCGCACGATGCCGTTCTCATCCAGGTTGCGCAGCATTTTTTCGCTGACGTTGGGGATATCGCGGGTGAATTCCTCGCGTCCCAGCTTGGTCTCGCGGATTTCGATGTCGAACTCCTCGATGTGCAGCGAGGTGTAGGTGTCGTTCTCGACCAACTCCTCGCTGATGATGATGGCATCCTCGAAGTTGAAGCCGTCCCAGGCCATGAAGGCCACCAGCACGTTGCGCCCCAGGGCCAGCTCGCCCTGGTAGGTGGCGGCGCCGTCGGCGATGACCTGGCCCTTTTCCACTTTGTCGCCGAGCGCGACGATGGGCTTCTGGTTCTGGCAGGTCCGCTCGTTGAGGCCCACGAACTTCCGCAGCGGATAGGCGTCGTTGCCGATTTCGATGCGCCGGGCGTCGACCTTGGTCACCGTCCCTTTGCGGACGGCGCGGACCGGCATGCTGGAATTCCAGGCAGCCTCCTTTTCCAGCCCCGTGGCCACCAGCGGCGGCTCGGTGACCAACAGCGGCACGGCCTGACGCTGCATGTTCGAGCCCATCAGCGCCCGGTTCGCGTCGTCGTGCTCCAGGAACGGGATCAGCCCTGCCGAAACGCCCACCATCTGCGCAGGGGCCACGTCGAGATATTGCAGCGAATTGACCGGGACCAGCGCGAAATCGCCGTGGTGCCGGGCGATGATCGTATCGCCGACGATCTGGCCGTTGTGGATGGGGGCGTCGGCCGGGGCCAGGTAGGCCTCGTGCTCCTGGTCGGCCCGCAGCCACTGGATCTCCTCGGTGAGCTTGCCGTTCTTGACCTTCTGATAGGGAGTGACCAGGAAGCCGTACTCATCCACGCCGGCATAGATCGCCAGGCTGGAGATCAGGCCGATGTTGGTGCCTTCGGGGGTTTCGATCGGGCAAATGCGGCCGTAGTGGGAGATGTGCACGTCGCGCACTTCGAAGCCCGCCCGCTTACGGTTCAAGCCGCCCGGCCCCAACGCCGAAAGCCGGCGCTCGTGCGTGAGCATCGACAACGGGTTGGTCTGGTCGACCACTTGCGAAAGCTCGCCGCGGCCGAAGAAATACTCGATCGCCGCCGAGATGCTCTTGGGATTGACCAGGCTGCGGGGCGTCATATCCTCGATATCTTTCAGGCTCATCCGCTCCTGCACCGTGCGGCGCAACTTCAGAAAGCCTTTGCGCAACTCGTCGCAGGCCAACTCGTCGATGGTCCGCAGCCGGCGGTTGCCCAGGTGGTCGATGTCGTCGATTTCCACTTCCGGATCGTTGTTCCTGAGCCGCAGCAGGTAGCTGATGGCGGCGATGAGGTCTTCGGGCCGCAGCGTCATCTCGTCTTCCGGGATGTTCGACCCCAGTTTGCGGTTGATGCGGAATCGCCCCACGCGGCCCAGTCGGTAACGGTTGGTGTCGTAGAACTTCTCGTGAAACAGCGCCCGGGCTTTTTCCAACTGCGGCGGGTTGCCCGGCCGCAGGCGCTGATAAATCCGCAGCAGGGCATCCTCGTGGCTGCCGGTGTTGTCGTCGGCCAAGGCGTTGAGCAACAGCGGATTCTTCGGATCGGCCATCACTTCCACTTCCTTCAGTCCGGAAGTGCAGATCTGCTCGGTCGCGTTCTTGGTGATCTTCTGGCCGCACTCCACCAGGACTTCGCCGGCGCGGGGGCTGTCGGCCGGGTAGATCACGTCGGCGACCGCCAGTTTCCCTTCGATCTTCACGGCGCTGCGGCCGTCGACGATGGTCTCCTTCTGGCTGGGGTAGAACACGCGCAGCAAGGCCGCGCTCTCGCCGTACTTCGGATCCATCGCCCGCAACAGCGTCATCACCGAAAACTTCCCGCTCTGATCGATGCGCACGGCCAGACTTTCCTTGCGGGTGACGTTCAGCTCGATCCAACTGCCGCGTTCGGGAATGATGCGGCAACTGTGCAGGCGGCGCTCGCCGGCCCCTTCCACTTCCATCACAAAATCCACGCCGGGGCTGCGGTGCAATTGGCTCACCACCACCCGCTCGGCGCCGTTGATGATGAACTCCCCGCCGCCGAGCATGATGGGAATGTCGCCCAAGTACACTTCTTCCTCGACCGGCTGCTGCTTGGTCAGCCGCAGCCACACCTTGAACGGCCGGCCGTAGGTCAGCCGCAACTGGCGGCACTCGTCGGGCTCGTAGCGCGGCTTGCCCAACGCGTAGCGCAGGTACTCCAGCCGCAGCGTTTTATCGTAGCTTTCGACGGGAAAGATCTCGCGCAGCACGCCTTCGATCCCCTGATCCTCGCGTTTCTGCCAGGGAACCTCGTACTGCAGGAAGCGATCGTAGCTGCGGGTCTGGATTTCCGTCAGATCGGGGATCGGCAGCGGGGGTCGCAGGCTGCCGAAATGACGGATCTCCTTGGGTCTTAAGCGTCGTTGTGCCGTGGTCGCCATAATGCATTAACCTCCTGCGGCAAGTTCAGAAAAGAGCGATTCCCGTGCCTCCGCCCGCGCAAGCTGCCACGACCACGCGGAGCGTGGTGCCCGGCTTGTCCGCCCCTGCCACAACAGGGACAGGCAAGCTGCCCCTGGCACCCGCGCGCAGCAGGTCGTCGCCACGTGGGGCGCGAGGACTGGGGATTGCGGATCTCACTACGATCAAGCAGGTTCTGCCCGCGCACGACATCAGGCTTCCCTCGGCGGGGCGATGGGTCACGCGAAATGTCTCTGTTCCTGGTGCGACGCTACTTGATAGAAACCGTACCACCGGCTTCTTCCAGTTCCCTCTTGAGCTTCTCGGCATCTTCCTTGGAAAGGCCTTCTTTGATCTTGGCAGGCACGCCTTCGACGAGATCCTTGGCCTCTTTCAGGCCCAAGCTGGTCGCCGCGCGGACCACCTTGATCACGCCGATTTTCTTGTCGCCGTAACCTTCCAGGATCACGTCAAATTCCGTCTTTTCCTCCTTGACTGCCGGGCCGCCTTCGCCGCCCGCTGCCGGTGCGGCCAGCATCACCGCGCCGCCGGCGGCCGGCTTAATGCCGTGCACCTGTTCCAGGTAGTCGCTGAGTTCCTTGGCTTCCTTGAGGGTCAAACCCACGATCTTCTCGCCCAGTTCCCGGGTCGTCGCAGAAAACTCGCGGGTGGCTTCTGCTGTGGCCATCACCATCGGTCCTTTCTCACGCTTGGATCTGTTGGGAAATACGCACGCGCGGTGCACACAAAATCTTTGTAATACTCGCCACGGGTAGCAACGTTATCGGGGAGAATGCTCACGCAAAGGCGCCAAGACGCAAAAAGGGTGGAAAAATCAAACGCGCAGAACTCAAGGATCTCCAAGTGTTGATGTTCACCAGAACACCATCGCGCTTCTGCACTGCTATCTCTTGGCGTCTTGGCGCCTTTGCGTGCGACATTGAAGCGTTATTCCCGATAACAACGCTAACGTGTCTATTGACCTTTGCGTTGCGAATGAACCCCAAGGACGACGCAAAACCCCCATTTTCCGGCCTCCCCTTGGTCGGCCTCGGTTCATTGGCTGTGCAAGACCCAATAGTATTCTCGATTCTTAGCTGGCGGGCGGTTGCTCGCCGGCTTCGTCCTGCTTCTCTTCTTCCTTCTGTTCTTCGCTCTCCTCTTTTTCTGCCCGCTGCTCGATCTGGCTGGCCAGCGCTCCGCCGATACTGGTCAGTTGACTGACCAGCACGGCGCCGGGGCTGAGGATTTGACCGGCCAATAGGCTCAATTGTTCGCCTCGGCTGGGCCATTTGCTGACTGCCGCGACCTGTTCGTCCGTGATGCGCCTGCCATCGATCACGCCGCCGCGGGGCGCGAAGAGGGCAAATTGCTCGTCTTTGGCCAGGCGGGTGATCTCCTTCGCCAGGGTGACGATGTCGTCGCCGCCCCAGCAGACGGCCGCCGTGCCGCGCAGCCCCTCGAACATCGCCGCCAGCGGCGTGCCCGTCATCGCGCGGGCAGCCAGGCGGTTCTTCACCACCATGAGGTTGATCTGCTTGTTTCGCAACTGCGTGCGCAGACGGTGGTTGGCATTGGCGCTGAGACCGATCACGTCGACCAGCAGCGCGTCGCCCACGCCATCCAGCCGCCGACGGAGATGGTCGGTAATCAAAGTCTTGACATACTTGCTCATGCGGACACTCGACTATACCGGTTGGACGCGCACACTCGGGCTCATGGTGGCGCTGATCGCGATGCCGCGAATGTACTGTCCTTTGACCGCAGCCGGCTTCAAGGAGGTCACCGTGTTGATGAAACTGCGGATGTTGTCGACCAGCTTCGGCCCGTCGAAGCTGAGCTTGCCGACCACGGCTTGCACGTTGCCGCCGGAATCGTTGCGGAACTCCACCTTGCCTGCCTTGTATTCCTTGACGATGCGGCTCACGTCGGGAGTGACGGTGCCGGCGCGCGGCGAAGGCATCAGGCCGCGGGGGCCCAGGATCTTGCCCAGCGGGCCGACCACGCCCATCATGTCCGGCGCGGCGATGCACACGTCGAAGTCGGTCCAGCCGCCCTTGATTTTTTCGGCCAGTTCCGGGCCGCCCACTTCGTCGGCCCCCGCCTGGCGGGCTTCGTCGATCTTGTCGCCCTTGGCGAACACGATCACCCGCAACGTCCGCCCCAATCCGTGCGGCAACACGATCGAGCCGCGCACCGCTTGTTCGGCCTGCTTGGCATCAATCCCCAGGCGCATGGCGACCTCGACCGATTGGTCGAACTTCACGGTGTTGAAACCCTTCAAGATCGCCACCGCCTCCTCCAACGGCAGCGCCCTCTTGCCCGGCACCTTCTCGCCCAGGGCCTTCATGCGTTTGGATACCTTCACCATGTCAATTCCCGCTGTTAAGTTTCGACATCCAGGCCCATGCTTCGGGCGGTGCCCATGATCAAACGGCGGGCGTGCTCCAGGTCGCGGGCGTTGAGGTCGGCCATCTTGGTCTTGACGATCTCGTCGATCTGGGCCATGCTGACCTTGCCCACCTTCTCCTTGTTCGGCACCCCGGAGCCCTTGGCAATGGCTGCCGCCTGCTTGAGCAAGGCGGCCGCGGGCGGACTCTTGGTGACGAAGTCGAAGGTGCGGTCGTTGAACACCCGCACCACCACCGGGATGGGCATCCCGCCGGCCTCTTTCGTCCGCTCGTTAAACTGCTGCACAAACTGCCCCAGGTTGATCCCGAACCGCCCCAGCGCGGTACCGACTGGCGGGGCCGGGGTGGCCTGACCGCCAGGAACCTGAAACCTCGCTTCTCCGACCAATTGTTTTGCCATGTCGGCCTCGAAACTACTATCCCATAGGGTGGGCATTGCCCACTAAGTTATCAAATGATGAATGCTGGGTGACGAGTGATGAATGACAAATCACCACCGCGAGATCACAAGGCATCATTCCGCAATCATCATTCCGCATTCCGCATTCACCCTACACCGCCCCGATCTGCCAATACTCCAATTCTACGGGGGTGGAACGGCCGAAGATGTTGATCATCACCGTCACCCGACCGTTCGTCTCGTCGATGCTCTCCACCTCTCCCTCGAAGTTCTCGAAGGTCCCCTCGTTGATTTTCACCTGGTCGCCCGGGCTGAAGCCGATCTTGAGCTTGGGGGCCTTTTCGCTCTTTTCCTCTTGTTTGGCGAGGATGCGGGCGACCTCGTGGGGCAACATCGGCGAGGGCCGCCCGGCGGCGCCGGTGAAATCGCCGATGCCGGGCGTCTCGCGGACCAAAAACCACGTGTCGTCGTTGATTTCCATGTGGACGACCAGGTAGCCCGGGTAAAGCTTCCGCTTCGTCACCCGCTTCTTCCCAGCTTTGAATTCCGTCACTTTTTCCGTGGGGATGATCACGTCGCCGAAGTACCGCTCCAGCCCGGCAATCGCCACCCGGCGCAACAGCCCGTCCCGGATCGAGTCCTCCCGATTGCTCTGTACCTTGAGGATGTACCAATCCAGCTTGTCGGATTTGGGCTCCTCGACCTTGGCGGCGACAGGTTCTGCCGGTGGGCTGGGCGGAAGTTCCGGCACCATCACGTCTGCGATCGCTTCCGGCGCTGCCGCGGTAATTTCTTCGCTGGCGGCCGGTAGGATGGTCTCGGCCGTGCCGCCAAAGGCCTCTCCGCCCGGCTGGGAAGGTGCGAAAGCCGCTGCGCCGCCCGGCGCAGCAGGTTCACCGGTGGTAACCATCTCGTCCTGCGGGGCCGCCGGCTCGGGCCCGACCGCTTCGGCGATCGGCTGTGCAGACATCGCTTCGGCGATGGGCTGCGCAGACATCGCTTCGGCGGGGGTGCCGATTGCGGCTTCGCCCTGCGCACGAGCAAACTCGGCGGGTGCTTCCTCCGCTTCCGGCCCGGGTACAGCCGCCGGCGGTTCGCCTTGCGGCTCAGTCGGCTCAAGGGGTCCTGGAGCGGCCGGCCCGCCCGCATCTGCCAAGGCGCCCATCTCGCCCGAAAGAACCGGCTGGCCTGCAGCGGCTTGCTCGAATTCGGCCGGTGGGGTGCCCTCCGAGGTCGGCGGCGTCAGCAGCGGCTCGCTTTGCGCACGTGCCGCATGCTGGCCCAGGGTATCCTCGGGCTTGCCTTGCGGCTGCTGGGTCAAATTGTTCAACTGGTCAGTCACGGCCGACTTCTCACTTGCTTTAGGCTGATTGCCCTAAAAGATCCGTAGCACCTGATTGAAGAGGATTCTCCAGAAGAGGTCGAAACCAGCCAGGATGAACGCCACGGCGAAAATGGTAAACAGCACCACCAGCGAGGCGCGGAACAATTCGGTCCGGCTGGGCCAGGAAACTTTGTTCACCTCCGCTTCGACGGCGATCAGGAAGTCGGCAAAGTTGGGGAAATTGACGATGCGATACGAAATCCACAACCCGGCCAGCAGCAACACGCCCGGAAACCAGTACTCAAAGCCCGGCAGCACCGTTCCCAGCCACGATATCTTCAAAGTGATGTACAGCCGCCAGATGCCCAACGCCACCGCCAGCGCCAGTGCGGCGAAGGTGAGCTGGCGGGTAATCCGGCCCTGGTTCCGTTTGTAGATGCCCGCATGCATCAATTCTTGAAAAAGCGCACCCACCGGATCGACAACTCCTGTACGAGATACGTGGCAAATACTTGTTTTCCGTCTTTCGTTTTCCGTTTTTTTGAGGACTATGGTTCAGCCAGAGCCGTGGGTGTGCTCCCAAGTTGCCAAGGCAGGGGCGGAGGGACTCGAACTCTCAACCGCTGGTTTTGGAGACCAGTGCTCTACCATTTGAGCTACACCCCTGCATCTCAGTCCCACCACGCCGGCTTGGGCGAGCAGGACGTTCTGAAATGATCTCCATCGGCCGGGACATCTTCAGCGCTTGGGCCGCGTGGGCTCGAGTCTTCCGCCTGCGCCCGGTTTTACTTGAGGACCTTGGTGACCACGCCGGAGCCCACCGTCCGGCCGCCTTCGCGGATGGCGAACCGCACGTTGGCGTCCATGGCGATGGGAGAGATCAATTCCACTCCCAGCTTGACGTTGTCGCCGGGCATGCACATCTCGGCGTCGCCCAGCAGGTTGGCGGTGCCGGTGACATCCGTGGTGCGGAAGTAGAACTGGGGCCGGTAGCCGCTAAAGAACGGCGTATGCCGCCCGCCTTCCTCCTTCGAGAGCACGTATACCTCGGCCTCGAACTGGGTATGTGGGGTGATCGACCCGGGCCTGGCCAGCACCTGGCCGCGCTCGACCTCCTCCCGCTTGATTCCCCGCAGCAGGCAGCCAACGTTGTCACCGGCCTGGCCCTGGTCGAGGGTCTTGTTGAACATCTCCACGCCGGTGCAAACCGTCTTCCGCGAGTCCGGCGAGAAGCCCACAATCTCCACATCCTCGCCCACTTTGATCAGGCCGCGCTCGATGCGCCCGGTGGCCACCGTGCCGCGGCCTTCGATCGAGAACACGTCTTCCACCGCCATCAGGAACGGCTTGTCGACCTCGCGCACCGGCTGCGGGATGTAGGCGTCGATGGCGTCCAGCAATTCCGGGATGCACTTGGTCTTTTCCGGATCGGTGGGGTCATTGTACGCCGACAGCGAATCGCCGCGAATGATGGGGATTTCGTCGCCGGGGAAGCCGTAATGGGTCAACAATTCGCGCAGTTCCAGCTCGACCAACTCCAGCAGTTCCGGATCATCGACCAGATCGATCTTGTTCAGGAACACCACCAACGCCGGCACGTTCACCTGCCGCGCCAAGAGTACGTGCTCCCGGGTTTGCGGCATGGGCCCATCGGCCGCCGAAACCACCAGGATCGCGCCGTCCATCTGGGCTGCGCCGGTGATCATGTTCTTGATGAAGTCGGCGTGGCCGGGGCAATCGATGTGGGCGTAGTGGCGCTTCTCGGTTTCGTATTCCACGTGCGCCACGGCGATGGTCACCGTTTTGGTGGCGTCGCGGACCGTGCCGCCCTTGGCAATATCTGCATACGACTTGAATTTGGCGAGACCTTTTCTCTCCTGGACGGCCAAAATGGCTCCCGTCAACGTGGTCTTGCCGTGGTCAATGTGGCCGATGGTGCCCACATTGACGTGGGGTTTGGTTCGTTGAAAAACTGCCTTGGCCATTCTTTCTCCCTGCGTTGAATCAAAGGGATCGTTTCGACTAACTTGGACGACCGAAATATGGGCTCAAAACCTTCGACCGGCCACACCAGAGCTGCTGATGGGAGTTGGACCCATGACCTCGTCCTTACCAAGGACGCGCTCTACCGACTGAGCTACAGCAGCCAAACGCTTGTACCCATTGACTTTGCGGTTATGGTAAGGTAGGCTAATTTCTGTGGCCTACACCCGTTTCTACACCCGTTTCTACACCCGGTCGTCTTACGTCGTGTCTCTCTCGCGTACTGATATGCGAACATGGGACCGCCCTCGCCGTGCAAAGCAAACTATCCTTTATACCAGGGGCCGGTTTCAATGTCTAGTGCAGGCAGAAACAACAATTCTACCAATTCTACTCGGCCTGGGAAGCCCTACCCCGGCTTCCCGCTTTTCGCCCACGCCAGCGGCCAGTGGGCCAAGAAGATCAGGGGCCGGCAGCACTACTTCGGCGTGTGGGCCGATCCGCAGGCCGCCTTGACCAACTACCTCCGCGACAAGGAGGACTTGGAAGCCGGCCGGCGGCCCCGGCTGCGCGGAAAGGGCACAGATATATTGACCGTCCAGCAAATGGTCTGGGGCTTCCTGGAAGCCAAGAAGCTGGCCGTCGAGTGCGGCGAGATGGAGGCCGCAAGCTGGACCTGCTACAAGGGATACGGGGAGCGGATGATCCGCGTCTTCGGCCCGCACACCCTGGTCGAAGACCTCACCGCCGATGATTTCGAGCGCTACCGCAAAGACCTGCAAAAGACGCACAAGACCTTGGAATCCTTGAAGGGCGATCTGACGAAGACCAAGGTGTTCTTCAACTGGGCGGGGCCGGGCGTCCACGGCCGCCGCTACCTTCAGCAACTCCCTTGCTACGGGGACGCCATGCGGGTGCCCGCCCGGCGGGCGCTGCTGCGGGAGAAACAAGAGCAGGCGCAGCGGGTCTTGAGCGCCGCGCAGATTCGCCGCCTGCTGGCCGAGAGCGAGGCCAAGTACGAGGGTGGCCTGAAGTTGCGGGCGATGATCCTGCTGGGCGTCAACTGTGCGTTCGGCAACATGGACTGCGCCAAGCTGACCGTCGCCGCCTTGGACCTGGCCGGCGGCTGGGCGAACTTCCCCCGCCCCAAGACCGGCACGCCCCGCCGCTGCCCCTTGTGGCCGCAGACCGTGGCCGCCCTGGAAGCCGTCTTGGCGGCCCGCAAGCTGCCCCGCGATGCGGCCCACGCCCGGCGGCTGTTCGTGACGAAGTTCGGTCAGCCGTTCCTCCCCAGCGCGATCGGCCTGGAGTTTGAGAAGCTGGCCGCCGCTGCGGGCATGGACTGCACGGAGGCGGACTTCTACGACCTGCGGCGGACCTGCATCAGCATCGGCATCCAGGTCAATGACGACGACGCCGTGCGCACGATCAGCGGGCATCAGCGGCGGGCGGAAGATATGCTGGGGGTCTACAACCGCATCGCCGTCAGCGACGAACGGCTGCGGGCCGTCAGCGCGCACATTCAATCTTGGCTGGGTCTAGCGCCGGCCTTGCGACTGTTGGAATCCGGCGACGAGGGCCAGCCGGCCGCCCCTTCGGAGTCGGTGGTATGACCGAGATCGGCGAGGGCGACCCGTTCCATGAGTTTATGACCGTGCTCTTGAAGACCGGCACCCGGCCCCAGCAGGCCCGCATCCTCTCGGCTCGCCACGTCAAGTTCGACGCCAAGCTGGTCCACTTTGCGGACGGCGAGGTGGACGGCAAGAAGGGCGATTAGGACTTCCCCTTGAGAGCCGGGCAAGGCGGGGCGGCGCGGCTGTCGGCCTCGTGGTGTTCGGTCTCTTCCAGCCGGATGCGGATGGCGCAACCCGCGCGAAAGCACCTGATGCCGCCATTGGTCTTATTTCTTTATGGCGGCCACGTACTCGACGGTTGCCCCAACCGCGTTGGCCGCCATCTTGGCGTACTCGGGGTTCAGTTCGATCCCGATGAACCGTCGTCCGTTTGCCTTGGCAATACGGCACGTCGTCCCGGTGCCGGCGAAAGGATCGAGCACCAAGTCGCCTTCGTTGCTACATGCGCGTATGATCGGCGTCACGAGTCGGTCAGGAAACGTGGCGTAGTGACGGGCCGACGAGTCGCCAGCCGGAAGCGGCCAGACATCTGTGGGCAAACATCCGTTCGGGTTCAGCGTGAAGGTTTTGCCGTGACGCATCCGTGAGTCGTTGTGATTGGGCCGTTCCTCGCTCTTTGGCCCTCCATACGCCTGCCCATTGCCCCATCGCCTCTTTGTGGCGTCGGCGTAGGGAACCCTGATCTCGTCGGCGTGAAACGTGTACTTGCCGGCCTGTTTGGTGAGAAACAGAATGTGCTCGTGGGCCGAGCGCCAACGGTTTCGAGGGCTTTCCGGTGGAGGATC
>Ga0315289_10012118_pt1 | contig 12175 bp, 10 predicted proteins | sample YL17G11_40_MG_FD_203452 | JGI IMG/M metagenome (GOLD analysis project Ga0315289, IMG submission 203452) | Sediment microbial communities from Yellowstone Lake, YNP, Wyoming, USA - YL17G11_40 | ecosystem: Environmental > Aquatic > Freshwater > Lake > Sediment | place: USA: Wyoming | collected...
GAGTTATTCATGACCCTGGTCTTGATCTCTTCCCAAGGCGTGACCCACATGTTGTCGACGGTAGAGAAGTTCTTCAGGTCAGCGAAGTGACGTGTCACAAACAGTCTAGCATGTTCGAATTCAGTCTTATCGTGTTCTGGCATCTCATCTACCTTTTCCTGGAAGATGCCATACCACGGAAGTGCTCCTCTTCCTTTGAGGATCTGCTTGCCAGGGAACCTGAACACATCAAAGATGCGAACTACGTGCTTCAGCTTCTTTCCAATGAGATGATTGCTGGCTTTCGCCTCATAAGGATCCTGAGTGATCTTGAGGACCTTACCACCAGCTACCTCGTAAGCAGTACCATTGTGACCTGATCCTAGCTCTTTGGCATGCGAAACATCAATCTTTCTATTGGCAAGCTTCTCTTTGAACGCGCTCAGAACTTCATCAGGATCCTTGTATGATGTCGGACCCTCAAGCATCTGAACAGATTCTTCAGTTGGTTCCTCTTCGCCGTCACCCTGTAGCTTGTCGAATCTACCCGGTCCCATCATAAGTTTCATGAGAGCAGTCTTCTTTGTAAGATCACCTCTCATCTTCTGAGCGTAATCAATTCCACCAGAAACTCCCGCAAAGAAGTCTTCCATACCCTTGAACGAATCGTCTGTCCGAGATTTGATGAGAGGATCCATCTTGACGGTCTTGACAACATTCCCGTCCTCGTCTTTCACCTGATGGGTGAGTTCCTGCTTTTTCTTTGTATCCCATTCGGCCTTCAGCTTGTCAAATTCTGCCTTGACAGACTGGAGTTCCTTCTGGAACCCGGCCATGAAGTCGCCCTTCATCAGGTCGTTCTTCTTGATGTATTGTGAAAGCAAGTAGTCTGCCTTCTTCTCTGGAGTGTTGGCTGCTTCCGGATACTTCAAGTCAGCGCCAAACTTCTTCAGCGTACTCACAAAACTCTGCATCTTCGCAGCTGGTGAACCGATTACATTGTCTGCGATGGCATTGCGAAACTTCTGCATAATGCCAAACTCCCACTTGTCTCCGACCTTCACACCAGCATCCAGCATCTTCCTGTAGTGCCAAAGGAAGTTGTTGAGCTTCGTGAAGTAGTCCTTATCAACAAGCTTCGTCATGCCTCCAGTCTCAAGATCACGGAACACCAATCCCTCGACATCCCCGCCCTCAGGACCGTACGACGAACGTTGCTTCCTGAGTTGGCCGATGAGCTTCCTTTTGAGAGCAATTTGAATTGCTTTGAACTTCTCGGCGGCTGCCTTGTATGGACCCTTACCTACCGCTTTGAGCTTGTTGGGTTCAAGCTTCTTCAGTTCATTGTAGATGTCTGAGATGGATGCAAACTCTTCCTTGACGTCAACCATTACGTCTTGAGGATTCACAACCCTCTTGTATTCAAACTTCCAATCATCTTTCCCGTCGTTAAGCTTTCCACCTGCAGCTGAAGTGATGCCGTCGACAATCTTCTTTCCTTCCGCTTCCGGCACAACACTTCCGTCCATCTTGTGGACGCCGTGGACCATGATGACGTTTGGTCCATATTCAATGGAGTTCGGAATCTTTGTGTACAGAACTTCAGCAACAAGGAATGCTATATCTTTCGGCCAAGCCTTTGCGATCTCACTCTCCTTAGAGGCAAGAGCTTCATGACCAGTCTTGAGTGCTTGAAACATCGGACGATCAGGATACTGCGAAGCATCTGTCTTCTTTGGACCGTTCTTTGATTGAGTCCAGATCTTTCCATTGTTAATGCCGAAGCTAACACGAGCAGAGCCGTCGACCTTCTCTGAAACTTCAAGTCCACCCTTCAAAGGCAGATCTTTGTATTGAGTCAGGAAACGCATGAACTCATCTGGCTTCATGTCTTCCAGGTGGGCGATCCCCTTGGGAAGGTCCTTTGGTGTTTCAGCTGCCTCTCCGAGCTCACTGGGGACTGCCTGTTTGGTCGATTTCATGAAGCCAAGGAAGTATTCCTTGATCTTTGCAAGCTCTTCTGGAGTGAACGAGCGCTTTGTCTTCTCCCAGATCTTCTCAAAAGGTTGCGTGAGATCTTGAACTGTCCACGGCTCCGAACTGTTCTTGGAGATTAGATCGACGGCGTGTTGAGGATCCTGCAAGTACTTCTTGTTTGGATCATCCTTCCTGAAGAAGCCGCGCGCAGGACTGACGGAGTGACCAGTGATGATGCTTACTATTGCATTAACGATGCCACGAACATGCACTCCAGTGTACTTTGATGCATCTCCGGGACCGTAATACTGAAACTGAGTCCATGCCTCTGGACCTATCATCAGGTCGATCTGTGCATGAAGTCCAGTCTCTTTACCATCCTGATCCACCTGTGGGAACTTGATGCTTACTTCGCCGAGTCCCTTGTTCGCCTTGAACTCAAGTCCAGCTCCTTTGACGATCTCTGCCACCTGGTCAAGAGTCAGATCTGTGTCAAGTCCTAGATCGAGATCTCCACTGGAGATTTTCTTACCAGTGGATCCAATCGGCTTCACAGACTTGTGCTTGATCTTGGAGAGAACGTTCTTCTTGAAACTCTCTATCGTGGAAGCCACATGTTCACGTGGGATCCTGTCACCACCGACAGCAGCACCACCTTCACCAAGCATTCCATTGACAGCATTCCAAACAACGAGGTCAAGTGGATTTGACTTCTTGACTACGTCTGTCGGCTCACCTGTCTCAACCAGTCCAGCTACTGTTGTTACCTTGGCAACGATGTTCTCGATAGCTGTCTCGAAAACACCCTTACGTGAGTCCTGGTCATTCACACCGGTCTCAAGTTGGTCGCTTGGTTGAGGTTCAATCTCATTCCTTTGATCGTCGGGAACAGGGTAACCTGGCTTGCCCTTGCCACCCCTGAATCCCATTCCGGCCCCGGCGCCGTCGCCTGAACGAATGTTCCAGCTGGCCATGCTTCACCTCACCCGCCGAAAAGAGCATCGATCAGTTTCTTAATTCCTACACCAGCTCCACCAAGAAGTGTACCACCACCCAAGACAAGTCCAGCTATCTTCATGAAGATCTTCACTTGGGTAACATGAGCCTGAATAGGTTCAAGTTTTGACTCGACGATTTTCTTATCAACTTCTATCTTCTCCTCGAGGAGATTTGTTCGTCTGACATGTTCCTCAAGCGTCGCTCCTTGAGCGGCAGACGTTACGTCGATCTTATCGAGACGTTCATCCATCCTGTTCAACGTCCCCTTTACATCTGAGAGATGAGAGTCAAAGTGATCCTTGAAAAGGTCAAGCTTCGCCAACAGTATCTCATTCTCTGCATCTGTCTTCTTTGGCATACGCGGCGTCTCCGTCATTCATCGTACAGCCTGTTCCCATATGACGGGGTAGGCATTTGTGAGTCTGTCTTCTCATCACCCTTCGGAGCTGCCTGATGGCGCCCAAGGGCTTTGATCCTTTTTTCGGGGGAGGCCAATCCGCCGACCAACGTGTATACAGCAAGCCTATCCTTGTCATCTTCGTAGATGCCACGGTGGACCATTGCTTTGCCAGTCATAAGGGCAAGTGTATCCATACCACCTTCGATCGCTTCCATCAAACCACCGACAGACTCGAATACTGTTTTCCCACCAAGCACAACAGCTGCAGCGTGTGTGGCGGTTCGAAGATCAAATCCCTCAGCGAGGAGTGTCTTCTCAAGGTTGCCCTTGATCGCGTTGCTGATGGAACCTGCCGCACCGGGATCCTTGACAGACGTCACACCCATAATCATACATCCACCAGCCCGCATCAACGAACCATAGTCGGCCGCATCGAACGTGGTGTATTGAGTATCCTTCGTTGGGATCAGGTTGAACACGTGGAAGAGTCCTGCCACAGTAGCGTTCACTGTCGGCCAGAAGTCCTTCACGGTAACTCGAGGGTACATCTTCTGAATCTTGTCGTTATCGACAATGACGAGCGGACTGATCAACTTCTCGGCCGCATACTTGGTCAACGCATCTGCCAAGAACTGTGCATTACGAGCCACATTTGGAGAGGCACACTCTCCGTTGGTGGGAAGAGACATAATGACGCCGACCCTTTGGTCAACGTTATCGACTCCCTGGTAGGTCAACAGCTTCTTTGCTGTCTCAATCAGTACCAGGCTAGACCCACCTCCGGAACCTCCGCCTGCTCCGAGACACACGAAGATGTGATCGACCTTACCGAACTTCTTCTTGACAAGCTCGAAGATCTGTTGCTGAGCCTTTGCCGCAGCTTCTTCACCAACCCTCATGTCCTTTCCAGCACCTTGCTCACCGGCAGAAACAAGAAGCTTCTGTTCATCAGGAAGTGACAGAGATGCCAAGTCCTGCTTAGCTGTATTCACACAGATCGTCTTGTGGTATCCCAGCTTGTAAAAGGCCTCGGCCAGACGACCTCCACCCTGTCCACTGCCGATGAAGGCATAACAGGCGGCGCCCTGAGACTCGTCGAGGACCTCGTCCATCGTAGCCGGTGTTTCGGACTCCAACGGAATTTCTGGTAAGTTCAGATCAGCCATTTGTCACTTCCTTTTGAAAACGGACTCCATCTTCGGAGCGTCAGATTGTTCTGATACGTAGTGCTTCACTTCGGAGACGAACTTCATGATGGTGTCCCATCCATTGGGAAGTCTTGGAAGTTGTTTGGCAATGTTTGGTTCTATCACCTCTACCGAGTAGTCAGGCTTGAAATGAAGAAGCTCACCATGAAAGTCACCAACAACGCCTGTCTTCGAGAATGCTCTCATCAATCTTTGTTTCTCTTCCTGAGGAACAGGATATCTCTCGATCCTCAGATCTACAACATGAAGATGTTTACCACCTGCATCTACATCTGCATCGAGATGTGGCATCTCTCGAATGTTGAGAGGATCCATGTCTTGGTGAAAGTCTTGAACTTCAAAACCTTCATGACCATTCAATTCGGCCTCGTCATCTTCCTTCACACGCTTCGGAAGTTTCTTTCCTTTTGGTGTATGTTTATCCCAGCGCTTTGCCATCTCTGGGTCATTGGCATGCATCCACTTTCTCTGAGCGTCTGATTTGAACGGCATGCTAGATCCCTACATCTTCCCACTCGTTGTTCACTGGATTAAGAACCAGATGACTTGGTAGGACACCATCATTTTGAGCAGCGTTGACACGAGGATCAGACTGTTGAGGGGCAAGTCTGGCGTGCAGTTTGCCGTCCTCATTTGTCAAGTCGTAAATGTCAGGCTTGAACTGTCTTGCCTTTACATCTGCCTGAATGGCTGCCACAAGACCTTTCTGTCTATCTGGAGAAAGGGTCTTGAATTTAACGGGCTGTCCGTTGGCTTCCTTGACAAGGAAGACTTCTGTCAATCTTGGGAGGCTCACTTGAAAACTCCTCCAGCAGGTTGACTAGCCGCCTCTTCGGCCGGCAAGGCACCCTTAAACTTCTGAAGCATATCCAGAACAGCCTTCGTCGATGTACCCATGTTCTCTAAGGCCTTACGGATCATGGGGATTCTAGCCTTGATGTAAGGAGGCCAGTCAGCATCCTTCTTGTGTACATCAAGGAATTTTAGAAGGGCTGCGACAGAGGCGTCTGTCTCAGCTGCCATCTCCTTGGTCTGTGCAAGAAGATCTTCTGGTTTGTGCAACTTCTGGATGTCCACCGCTTCAGCGAACACCTTCGTGAGCTTCGGAGTACTCATAGTTCGTTATGAATTCCGCGGAAGAAGAATTTCACCTGACCAGTCTTTGTAATCAAAATCTTTAGAGGATCTGGAATCTCTTTGAAAGTCAGGACGATCTCTTGTGCACCTGGAAGAGTCTTAGACTTTGGTTCCATAGTGACAGACTGAATCGTCTTCCCGCTGATCTCATCGGCGATCTTTCCACCGGTAACATCCTCGGCATCTTCCTCTCCGGCGACATCCTTCTCAAGTTCCGGATCGGCTTCTGGTTCATCGGCTACAGGAAGTTCCTTGGCTTTCTTCTCGCCTGGAGCTTTCGGCTCGGGTGCTTTTCCTGCGGCGGCATCGGCTTTCTTCTCAGCCTTGTCTTCGCCTGCCTTCTTTTCTTTCTCTGCATCGACAACATCTGCTCCATTGTTGTCGTCCTTCGGGCCTTCCATCATCTCGTGGATGTGGTTCCGAAGTTCCTCTCTAACCATCTTTTCGAGGACTGATCTTTTGATCTTCATTTATCTCTCCAGGGCATAGAGGATAGACACCTCTGGGTTAAGTAGAAGTGCTAGTCTGTTTAGACCTCAGGATGAAGATTTCTCGAGCATTGTAGACCACATGTCTGCCCAATGAACCAGAAGTGCAAGTCCCGGTTCTTTCATCTTGTAGCTCTTATTTGTGTCATCGTACTGTCCGTCATTCAGACGGATGGCCAGATATTCCTCTGAAGTAACCTCTATCCCGTGTTTCTGTAGAACATAGAGGCCTCGCTCAGAGGTTGGCATGAAGACACAATCTTTGTTGACCTCGTAGAGCATTCCCTTCTGACGATGCCAGTCTGAAGGGTTTGGAACGTAGTACTCGTTGGTCCCATCTCCAACCTTCCCAAGATCGTGGAAGAGGCCCACGAATGCCATTGTAGCATCGTCATACTTGCCAGGACATAGAGCCTTAGCAATTCTCTTTAAGTTCTTGACAACGTTCAATGAATGGACGAGTAGACCACCAGGATAGCAACTGTGGTACTCAGCCCTCGATGACGCTGGAGCTGTGAAGTACGCCTCCCCTACCTTACCCTCCATCATGGCCTTCACGAGGCCCTGACGTGGTTCTGGCATGATCGAGACCAGGCTCTGGAAGATACTAATCTCAGCTTGGATCTCTTCAGCCGTCGGTTGCTTCTCCATAGTTCTCTCCTATCTTTGTCTTCACCACGAAGCCCGTAACAGCTTCCATCGTGTCTTTTAGAATGCCAATGAATTCGTTTTCCTCTGGATGAAGGTCTACAGCGAGTTCATCATGAACAGTGAAGATGACCTGGCTATGTCCTTCCATGACTTGATTCACAGCATGAAGAGCCCGATTGAACATCGTGGAGCTGTATGATTGTCCGTAGAGTCCCACGATCTTTCCATCATGATCGTTAGAATCCACTGGTACATGCTGCATTCCAGGAGTGACAACATACCCGACCTTTCTTGCCTGGTCGCTCATTTCTTTCCTGAACCTGGTGATGGGAGCAAAAAGCTTGTCGAGCTCTCGAAGCATCTCCGAAAGTCGTTCACGTGACAGGCTCGTTTGCTTCTGGAGCGTCTCAGTCGATCCACCGTAGATATGAGTGTAGGCAATCTTCTTTACGTGATCACGGAGCTCCGGTGTAACTGCGCCAAAGATCGATGCGGTCCTGGCATGAAAGTCTCGATGACCATCGTAGAACGCTGTCAACTCTGGATCATCTGTCGCCTTCACCAGACATCTGTAGTCGATCGCGTTGAAGTCCAACGTCAGTATCTTTCCGCCTTCGAACCTGCTGATCAAAGCCTTTCGGCAGGCACCGTGCGGAATCGCCATGCAGTTGAATCCGCCTTCAACACGCAGTCGCCATGTCTTGGTTCCAACAGGACTGATCTTCGTTCGAGCGAATCCGTCGGATGACGTACCGAGCATATGACTGAAGAATTTCGTCTCATGAACCCCCAGGTCATTTCGCTTGAGCATCTTCTCGATGTACGGTACATCAAGCTTGATGCGAGCCTGTTCAACCTTGAGGATATCCTGGAAGACTGGCCACACGTGCTCACGATAATCTAGCAGCTGAGCCTCTGTCAGATTGTCGAATAGTTCTTGGATCACCTGGATTCGGCCAAACATGTATTGAACACGGATGTCGTCTGAGACAAGTTCAAAGAGTGGGATGTTATCCACATCCATCTTGGCTTCAGAGATCGCCTTGGTGTGAGAAGCAAACCGTCTCTCACGCTCCAGGAACTCGTCTGTCGACTTGATCTTTACGTTCCTTGCCAGACGACCAAGCTCCTGATCGTGAGCATAGAGCAGCTTCAGGTCATAAACGAAACGATCTGATGGGATGCCAAGTGAGTGAAGCTTACGAACATCAAAGCAGATCAGGTCTCCCTTGATCAGTTCTCCGACGTGCTGTGATGCATCCTCGTGAGCGCGGAATCCACCCCACGGTTTGTAGATCTCAAAGTGTCCAGAACGATCTAGATAACCGTCAACAGCTAAAGGCTTGTCTGACATCCATCTATCATACCACGTTATTACCAGACTTGGTACCGAGAGGGTCTGTGCAATTTGAGTAGACCTTAAGCGTCGTCAGAAAACTTCCACGTTCTATAACGTCTTCTCGTTCGAACAATGTGAATGGACCATCCCATCTTGAGACACCAAAGTCTAACCAGATAAGACCAAATGTATCAAGCACAAAATTTCCGATCATCGTTATCGTCCCTTGAATTACGGGAGAGTAGATCTGTTGGGCGGCAGGTGCTGCATTTTCCTTACCTGCCGACATCGGTTTTTCTGTCTTATCTGATCTACTAGTCTTCTTATTTCCAAAATACCTTTGGATGAAGATCGCAGACATCAGCTCGTCCTGAATCGTGTCAAAGTTAGCACTTTGAATATATGAATTGGCTCGGCTCAATGACACAAATGGCACGCCTTTTGCATTTACCTTGTCTTTAATTTCAGATCTCGTCGTTCCTTTCGGAAGTCCCTTCTCTGTACCATCGGTAGAAAACTTAGTGAACTCAGTGTTCACATCAAAGATGTACCACCATGTGTCGATCTTCTTGGTTTCTTTATTTTTTTTCGAGATTGTTCTAGTAACTATCTCTGGAATCGTTCTATCTGTATTGGCATCTTCGCCCGTTCTGTCCCAAACTGCCGCATCGGAGAAGAGTCTAAGAAATGGTTCGATGAAATTGTACACGGTTATGTGTACACCTCCGTCGATGAGATCTGTGAACACTTTAGTCACGTCTTCAAGCGGGAAGGCGAAATCAGTTATGGCACGGCCTCCCATATCCTTTCCTCCAGCATATTTTGGAGCAGGCTTTCCAACTCTCTTGTTCAATCTACCAACAAAGATTTTTTTGAAATCGAAACCGAAATCGCCAAATGATTTAGAAATAACGGGGGCGAAGACCTCATCGATCAAAACTCCAAATGGAACTTCAACTACTTTTTTCTTTCCTACGATCTTGACGTAGCTTTTGTTACCAGCGACCTTATTTTGAAAAGTCTTTAGCATCTTTCGAAGCGCATCACTATCATTCGCGTAAGGATCTAACGTTCTTTTTCTGCCTGTTACATTTCTCAAATGCTTATTGAGATCCGGATCGTCAAGTTCTGTACCTGGATGGTCGGCCAAGTATTGTTCTACCACGTCGCGCTCTCTGGCTGAGAGCCCAGTCGGGATAGTATCTTTCACAAGATAGGCTTGTCTCAAACCACTTTCGCCTAATTCATATCCCTGAATATTGAACTTGATCTGATTGTCTGCGCCGAAATTGAACTTGTAACTTGTCACCCAAAATCGTATCTGTTCCCTGGATGGAATATGAACCTTGTTCACGTCATCGTCAAATCCTGCCTCTGTAAGAAGCCCATTTCTTACTCCCGATCCAGCACTCCATCCATATTCTAACGCGAATGCCTGTCCTGGAGTTACTAGCGAGCTCCAAGAATCTTCGTCTGGATCTGTCTTGTGCTTTCCGTCGGGGCCGATATGGTCATCAAAAACAATCTCTGGACGATGAACTACAAATGACAGATCAACAGTCCTGTACAAGATGATGCCCTTGGGATTAGACGTCTTTATCGAGATGCGTTCCAATGAAACGGGAGGTCTCTCTCTAAATTTTACCTGGTGCTTTTCTCCATCTATTGGAGTACCGAACATGGGTGGTTCTGTGTAGACGACAGACAGAGGTCTCTTTGGTGTGCCATCTCCAAAATTTTCATGAATTGGTTTACCAGTAGACGCGTCAATTTCCCAGATCAACACGTATGGTACAGCTTGTGCCTTTTCTGCTGGCATTATACTTTCAAGCATATCAACCGCAGCTTGAGATCCAATTGAGAAAGGCTTTTCCCCAGTTGGTTTATCTTTTGTAGCTGGAGAGTCTGCGATACCCAGTACTTCAAAGTTGTTCCCGGGATATTCAATGTCCTGATCAGCCATGTGTCACCTCAGTAGCTTATCTAGAACATCACTGACCTGCTTTGGAATCTTTATGATTCTTCCAGAAACCAGACCACCTGATGGAAATGGATAGTTGATTCCATTGACGAGGGCGATCACCCACCAATACCGGTCATCTCCGAAATACTTTGCTGCCAGGTGATCGAGTCTATCTCCTTGTTTGTACAAATAGTCTATCGTCTTTACACCTTTTAGGAGATCAACTTCTGCATACCCAGCAGATTTCCTTGGTAGACGAAATGTTTTGTAGTACTTGTTATCGACAACGTCAGTGTCAGAATATCTGCTTCTCGCCATGACTCACCTCAAGCTTTCTTAGAATCCACAGTACTCAGTTCGTCATACGAAAGAACGGAATCGTCCGAACCAAATTTTCTAAAGACGTTGCTAACAGAGGCAGTATCTGCAGAAATTCCAGAGCCTCCACCCTTTGCAATATTGAACTTACCTTTCTCATCAATACTACCAAGTCCACCGAACTTACCCTCAACACCTCTACCAATAGGAACGTCGTGAATCACTGTAAACGTAAGAGAGACGGCGACACTTCTTGGTAACTTGAAATCTTTTTTCAGTTCCCATAGTGCATCATTGTAGTCGAATTCTAGACTCTCAATGATACCAGGAAGACCGTTTGCTTTCTCTGGACCAGTGGCATTGATTAGATCTCCCACTCTCATTCTTACAACTGGGCCTGATTTATACTGCATATTGTTGTCATACTCCGGATACACCATTGACACGAGCCAGTTGAGTTTCTGATAGATTGTTATAACATCTTCAGGACCAAATGCGTGAAGTTTGAAGCTGATGGATATAGATCTGCCAGTTGACTGATACGTCGCGACAGGATCAACACGTCCATAGAACTGTGCTTTATTCCATTGAGGTGAGAAACTTTCAGCGACCTGCAAGTCAAGTGGTCTGAAATATACCGCTCTGTACACAGTTCCGATGGGTCTTAGGTCTGTGAAAGACAATGGCATATACACATCATCATCAACGGTTTTATCCCCTTTAGACTTTTCGAATGTCCTAAACCCAAGAGCATTATCCCCCTTGAGTCTCATCGGTATAATGCCATTGGTAAAGGCCGTGGCAATCAAAGGGTCGTCAGCTTGTCCACCTGCAGCAAGTGAAGAACCATTTGCCAGAATGCCTGTCTTCACAAGGTCAAATGAAGCTGCCAGGTTTCTCTTCAAACGTGCCAGGCTAACCTGTGTACCCATCTTATTGACACCTGATGTAAGTCTCGATAACGGATCAGGAGGTGCATTTTGTACAGACATTCCTTTCATTGCTTTATCGACAAGAGATCCAATCTGCACCTGCTGTTTCTCGGTGCCTTCAGGTGGAAGATCTAGAGCCGGTCTAAGCATGTTCTGTAGAATAGGCGGCGGATTTATGACGGCGGGATTCCAGATAGTTCCGTGAACATTCTGCGCAAATAAACCCACCTGAGTAATTGCATGAAGAATAGTTTTACCAGGAGGCATAGAGGCAAGTCGCTCAACGGATCTTTCATACATGAATGGATCTGAAGCGAGCGAGCCTGGATCTGCCGGACCTATGATAGGCGAGTACTTATCTGGAAGTAACTTGTAATTTGTTCTTGGATTTGGATTGTTATCTTCTGGTCTCACTGCTCCCACTGGTGTCGCAAGATGCTCGGAGCGCATCGAGAGTTTTACATCTGGCGGAGGAGGAAGCGTGGCTTGCGGTACGTTTGATGGAGCAGCTTCTACCGGTAATGATGCTGGAATAGACTTTGGCGGGACTGGTCCTGGAGGGAGAGACGAGGGAATAGATTTTACTACGGGAGGTGGTGACGGCAAAGATGCCGGCGCAGATTGAGGAGGAGCTGGTTCTGTCGGTAGAGCAGACGGCACAGATTGAGGAGGAGCTGGTTCTGTTGGTAGAGCAGATGGAACAGAAAGCGTAACTGTCGGTGGCACTGGTAGAACTGCTGGTGAACTCAACGATACAGCTGGAGGGGGTGGGACTGCAGATGGA
>Ga0315289_10012119_pt1 | contig 12174 bp, 11 predicted proteins | sample YL17G11_40_MG_FD_203452 | JGI IMG/M metagenome (GOLD analysis project Ga0315289, IMG submission 203452) | Sediment microbial communities from Yellowstone Lake, YNP, Wyoming, USA - YL17G11_40 | ecosystem: Environmental > Aquatic > Freshwater > Lake > Sediment | place: USA: Wyoming | collected...
ATGGCAGGGGAAGCAGAAAATCATGTATATGCGGGATACACGTGACGAAGATAAACAGATCTGGTGGACGAATCCGGATGGCTCAGAGGACCAGTTGCTCACCAACAGCGCGGGACTGGATTGGCTGGAATAGCGCGTATCTTCCCGCATGCCGGTGCGCTCGATGCATCACGCCAGCAAGACCACCGTTGCGCCTTCTCCCCCGTCTTTCGGCAGCGCCAGTCCATGGCTCTGGACCAGCGAACTGAGTTCATTTTCCAGAATCATTGCCACCACGTTCTTCAAAACCGGACCTTCCGCCGGATTGGAATGATGGCCGCGCCCGTGGATGATGATGAGCTCCTTCACGCCATCATCCTTGCAGCGATACACAGCCGCGCGGATCCTGCGCTCCGCTTCCTCGGATTTCAATCCGTGCAGGTCAAGGCGCAGACGCGGACCGCGCTTGCCGTGTTCGAGATCCGCCGGTTTCTTCGGCATGCCGCGTTTAGGCGAAGACCGGGCCACGCGGTCCTTGTCATAGACGCCGTAGCGATCGAGGTAGGCCAGAATATCGTTGTCGGAATGGGAACTCATACTGAATGCACTGTTGGAGCAATGGAGTATCGGAGTGATGGAAAAGCGGCATCATAGATCAGTACCGGATTCTATCCGAGGCCATCACCCCATTGCTCCGTTACTCCATAGCTCCCCTCTTCCTTATACCAGCCGGCCGCGGTCCATCCACAGGTTGTAATCGAGCCACACCGACGGCTCCTTGATCACTCCGTCAAGATGTACCGGTACATTGACCGTGCCGCCCATGGAGGCATTGTCGCCGATGGCGATATGCACGGTCCCCTTGACTTTTTCATCCTCCAGAACATTGCCGGTGATGCGCGCGGTCTCAAGCGTCCCTACGCCGAATTCGGCGATGTTGCGCGCCTGCTTTTTATAGCGCAGGAATATCTCCTCGAGCTCGCGCGCGCAGGCATGGCCCGACACGTCGGTCACATTGCCGTCCTTGACGGTCATGACCAGGGGTTGCGCGAGGATCCCGGCCAGGGGAAACGAGCCGTCAATCACGATTTTGCCGTTGCCCGATCCCTCAAGCGGCGCCATATAGGCTTCACCCGCGGGCAGGTTGCCAAAGGCGCCCTTGAACGTCAGGCGGCCGTCGTCGGCCTTGGAATGGCGGCCGCCGGTCTCAAAGGTAAAGTCAGTCCCGGCCTCGGTCTTGATCTGGATCTTTTTGGCCTGCGAAAGCTGGGCGGCAACTTTACGCGTAGCAAGCCCCAGCTTTTCCCAGTCGGTGCGCATGGTGCGCATGACCATGTCGGCCGTTACGCCGGGAAGCGTTGCGATGCGCACGCCCGTCTCAGACGCCTTCCGGCGCGCGCGCGTGTGCGAAAGCGATTTGCTGGTGGGCATGACCGCCACATCAAACTGGCAGAACCAGTCGCCCACGGGCTCGGGCGGTTCGTTGCCGTTCTGCTGCCGCGGGGATATTTGCACAAGTACGGCCTCCTGGCAACGCTCAACGCCGATCTCCCAGAATGCGCGGCCGATTTCAAAGCACGGCGGATCGCACACCACCAGCAGCTTCTCTTTGCGGCCAAGATTCAGGCACTGCGTCAATGCCGTTTTCGCCGCTTCTTTGATCTCGTCATACATGGGAAGGTTCCTGGTCTGTTTCAGACGGCGTGCCACGCTTCATGGCCGCCACCGTGCTCTTCTTCCATGCCGGAAAATCGCCGGCAATGATCCGGCGCCGGGCCTCACGCGCCAATTGCATATAAAAATAGACATTGTGCAGGGTCAGCATGCGGATGCCCAAAATTTCTCCGGCCATATACAGGTGGCGGAGATATGCGCAGCTGAAATTGCGACAGGCGTAGCACCCGCAATTTTCATCAATCGGCTGGTTGAAAGCTTCGGCGAATTGCGCGTTGCGGATATTGGTCTTGCCGTGCCAGGTAAAGGCCGAGCCGTTGCGCGCATTGCGCGTGGGCAGCACGCAGTCGAACATATCGATCCCGCGCTCGATGCATTCGAGAATATCATGCGGCTTGCCCACGCCCATCAGGTAGCGCGGCTTGTCGGATGGAAGCATTCCCGCGGCCAAACCGGCGATCTCATACATGGTTTTCATGCTCTCACCCACGGCCAGACCGCCGATCGCATAGCCGGGAAAACCGATTTCAACGATCTTCGCGGCGCACTCCCGCCGCAGTTCCGGGTCCGTGCCGCCTTGAACGATCCCGAAAAGCGCCTGCGGAAAACCGAAATGCAGCGGCGTCTTCGCATGCGCTTCGGCGCATTCATTCGCCCATCGGACCGTGCGGTCAACGGCTTTTTTAATCGCGCGCGGTTCCGCGTCAGCCGGCGGACATTCATCGAACGGCATGATAATATCCGCGCCTATGTTATGTTCGATTTCAATCACGCTTTGCGGCGAAAAAAAATGTCTGGAGCCGTCGATATGCGACCTGAACCAGACGCCGTCATCGGTGATTTTCGATATATCGCGAAGGCTGAAGACCTGATAGCCGCCGCTGTCCGTAAGCAACGCGTGTTTCCATGAGGAAAAAGCATGCAGGCCGCCGGCTTTTCGAATAAGCTCATCGCCCGGACGCAGATGCAGATGATAGGTATTGCCAAGAATAATCGGTGCGCCGCATTCTTCAAGCTCGCGCGGAGAGACGGTCTTGACGGTTCCCTGCGTCCCCACCGGCATGAAGACCGGCGTTTCGATTGTCCCATGCGGGGTCGAAAGGGCGGCGGCACGGGCGCGGGAGCCGGGATCAACGGTGGAGATTTTAAATTCAAACGCGTGTTCCATTGCTTCACAAAATAAATCGTGAGGCGTCTCCGCGCCTTGATTATCCGGCTCTATTGACGTATCTTTATAGAAGAAATCCGGTTATGCGGGATTATTGATAATTGTATCAGCGAAATACATGGAAAACCAATCCGCTTTAAATACGCTGCCCGTTGCCGCTTCCACCGGGTTGCTTGCGACCATCAATTCCCCGGCCGACCTTCGTCGCCTGCCCATGGAAAATCTTCCGCGGGTGGCGCAGGAAATTCGGGAATTGATTCTCCATAATGTTGCGCGCTCCGGCGGACACCTGGCACCGAGCTTAGGGGTTGTCGAACTGGCAATAGCGCTTCATTTTGCGTACGAAACGCCGGTGGATAAACTCATCTGGGACGTTGGACACCAGGCATATGCACATAAAATCCTCACGGGCCGACGCGATAATTTTGAGACGCTGCGCCAGCTCAACGGCATATCCGGTTTTCCGCGCGTTGGCGAAAGCGAGTACGACGCCATATCGGTGGGCCATGCCTCTACCTCTATTTCAGCCGGCCTTGGCCTGGCCCTGGCGCGCGATCGCAAAAACGAAAAACACAACGTGGTGGCGGTCATCGGAGACGGTTCCATGTCGGGCGGCCTGGCCTACGAAGGGCTCAACAACCTCGGCATGCACTCCGTCAAGATGACCGTGGTGCTCAACGACAATAAAATGTCCATTTCACGCAACGTGGGCGCCATGTCGCGCTACCTTACGCGCGTTATCATGGACCGGCGGTTCAACCGGATCAGAAGCGATATATGGGAGCTCCTCGGCCGCATGTCCGATGCGGGCAAACGCCTCCGCAGCCTGGTGCATAATGTCGACGAGGCGCTCAAACATTTCGTCATTCCCGGCAAGCTTTTCGAAGACATGGGCCTGCGCTATTTTGGGCCCGTTGACGGGCACAACATCCCGGAGATGGTCGAGGTATTAAAGTTTGTCAAGGAATCACTCAATCAACCGGTGCTGATCCACGTGATAACCACCAAGGGGAAAGGATACAGCTTCGCCGAAAACAACGCCACTAAATACCACGGCATCGGCAGTTTTTCCATCTCAACCGGCGATACGCCGGACCAGAATTCCGGCCCGCCGAAATACAGCGACGTTTTCGGCGCTTCGCTCATCGAACTGGCGCGCGAACACGAGGACATCGTCGCGATCACCGCGGCCATGCCCGACGGCACCGGACTGACGGGATTCATGGAGGAATTTCCGCAGAGGTTCTTCGATGTGGGCATCGCCGAATCGCATGCGGCCACCTTTGCCGCCGGATTGGCGATCGCGGGCATGCGGCCGGTGGTCGCGATCTACTCAACCTTCCTGCAGCGCGCGTACGACCAGATCGTCCACGATGTCGCGCTTGACAATCTCCATGTCGTGTTCTGCATCGACCGCGCAGGCCTGGTGGGCGAAGACGGACCCACGCACCATGGTATGTTCGACCTTTCCTACCTGCGCACCATTCCCAATCTGACCATCATGGCGCCGCGCAACGAACACGAACTGCGCGCCATGCTGCGCGCGGCCCTGCTGGACATGAAAGGCCCGGTGGCGATCCGGTATCCGCGCGGCAAGGGAACCGGCCAGCCGCTTGCCCCCGGATTCCAGCCTGTTCTTCCGGGCAAACCGGAAATCGTAGTGGAGGGAATACGGTGCGCGATTGTAGCCGCGGGCGATCAGTGCGCAAGCGCGCGGACCGCCTCGGACCTGGTGGAAAAGCAGGCGCGATTCCGGCCTGCGGTGATTAATGCGCGTTTTATAAAACCTCTCGACCGGGACTTCTACCGCGGCATATTCGAGGAGTATGAAAGTTGTGTAACGCTGGAAAGCAACTCTATTGCCGGCGGATTCGGGTCGGCGGTCCTTGAACTCGCTGCATCGATGGCCCTCAAGCGGGCGCCGCGGATCGCGTGTCTGGGCCTGCCCGATGAATTCGTGGAACACGGCGATATGAAGACGCTTCTTGAAAAATTAAAGCTGGATCCGGAGAGCGTCGCCCGATCGGTTCTTGCGACACTGCGCTGATCCGCCGGCTTTATTTCCTCATCATTCCATACAGCATCAGCATGCCGTCCTGCGACACATTTCCCTGTGCCAGCATGGCCATGATGGTCTGCCTGCGGATATCCAGCGCGGCGAACGTCATTATTTCCTCTATTTCGTTCGTATCCGTCAATGATGACTTCGCGCTCTGTGAATTCTGCATGATCGAATCGGCGATGTTGACATGTGCCTGCAACGACCGTTTATATCCCGAAACGGTGCCCTGAAAAGCGCGCGTGTCGGTGATGGCGGCGCTGACCGCCGACAATGCAGCGGTCGTATCGCCGCCCTCGGCAGCCGGTCCGATGTTCGCATTCACCAGATCGGTGACGTGTCCGCTGCTTGTTTCGTCAATGATTTCCGGTATATTCAAATCGAGCTGATTGCCGCCCGTGGGGTCCAGATTCACCGTCGCCATGGGCGATCCGCCCAGCAGAACGCTGTAATCGTTGAACTCGGTGGTGTAGATCGTGTTCCGGACGTCATCCGCCAGCTGATGAAATTCGGTGTTATACGCCCTCTTCAGATCGTCATCGGCGGTCTGGTTCGAAAGGTTTACCAGCTCTTTCATGCGGTCAACCAGTTCGTATACCGCATCGGCGGCGTCCGCGGTCGCGTCCATGGCGCTGCTCCAATTGGAGAGATTGTCCTTTACAGGCTGCCAACTGTCATATTGCGACTGGAGCGATTGGGCGCGAAGATAGGTGCCGATATCGTCGCTGGGCCGCGACATTTTTTTTCCTGATACAAGCCGTATCAGGGAATCGGCTAAATCCTGCTTATTGGTTTTATAGTATCCTGAGAGTTGATACGCGGCCGATGTGGGCAATAAAACGGAAAGCATGGCAACCTCCCTTGTGACTGGATGAACAACCCTTCACATCCGGCAGGCTTCCCCTCCATACCGGGTGAAATAACGGGATGAAGTGTTTGTGCGGAACACTCCATTCAGAGTATCGGCAGAATTGGGGAAAACTTTAGAGGAAAATAATAAGGTGGCCTATAATCTATTGATTTGTAACGCGTTATGGGTGCTTTTAATCCACCGGATTCATTGATCCAGAACCGGCCCGAGCAATTCCGTCATCCGATATTTCGACCTGAACTGCTCATATGCCCGATTGGCGCGGCGATCGATTTCCACCGGATCTTTCAGCAGATCAAGGCAGGTCCGCATGATCTCCTCATACGCAACCAGGGTCAAATCGACGCCTTCATACGGATAGACCGTTGACTCTTCGGAAACTACGCAGCAGCGGTTATTCAGCAGGTAGGAAACGCGCACCGCCTCAAAAATCCGGGTGGAATAGTGGTGGAGGTTTAAAACGATCCGCGCATGGGCGATGGCGGCGTCGCGGTCGCGACCGTAGACGCCAAACAGGTGCTGGAACGCCACGCCATCTTTTGACTTGAGAGAATCAAGAACGGGCTGGCGGCGCGGACCGGAGCTGCCGTAAAACAGCACATCCATATCCTTCGTTGCGGCAGGCCGGATCTGTTCGAGAACTTCATGATACCCGACCGGCAGGTACCGCGCCGTAATCCCCCGCTGCGCAAGAAACGCGATGTTCTCGCGCGAATAATCCCAAACGTCAACAGCCCCGCGCAGCACCGCCGCCAGGTTCTCCGAAAACGCGCCCTCGCGTTCGCTGAGCTGTTCCAGCTGATACGGGACATATCGATACGCACGAAGATAGTCGCCGTGCTTCATCAAATGCGCGCCCAGGATGATATTGGTCCGGTTGTCCGCAAGATCATTGAATGTAATGTCACAATCGGCGCCAAGCGAAAGCAACGACGCCTTCATCAGCGCGGCGACTTCTAAAAAGCAGGATGAATGGATGTATCCCGGCGGGGCTATGATGCAGACGCGATACGGATTCGATATCATGCTTTGATCCCGAATGCGGCTTTTTGTAATTTGGATAGTTGGCGCTATCATTTCTCCGGCGCCGGCAAGCCGATCCGGCATTTCCGCACCGGCCATCCCGTCAGATTGTATCATTCAAGGAGGCGCGATGTCAGTATTCAAAAAGGTCCTGTGGGCCCTCATGGCGCTCGTTGCCGCCGCGGCGATCGGCGTTGTCGTGGGCGTGGTGCATCCTTCCGAAAAAGTCAATGCGCTCTGGATCGTCACGGCCGCCGCATGCTTTTACATCCTGGCATACCGCTTCTATTCCGCCTTCATCGCCGCCAAGGTGCTGTCGATTGACGCGCGGCGCAAAACCCCGGCCATGCGCCATAATGACGGCCTCGATTATGATCCCACTAACCGATGGGTCCTGTTCGGCCACCATTTTGCAGCCATTGCCGGCGCCGGCCCGCTTATCGGGCCCATGCTGGCGGCGCAGTTCGGCTACGTTCCCGGTTTCCTGTGGATTCTGATCGGCGCGGCCCTGGCCGGCGCAGTCCATGATATGGTGCTCCTCGCCGCATCGGTTCGGCGCGACGGCCAGTCCCTGGCCTACATCGCCAAAACCGAAATCGGGCCGGTCGGCGGTTTCGCGGCCTCGCTGGCGATCCTGTTCATCATTGTCGTGGCGCTGGCGGGGCTCGGACTTGCGGTTGTCAATGCGCTCAAGGAAAACCCATGGGGCACCTTCACCATCGGCCTGACCATCCCCATCGCCCTCCTCATGGGCTTTTACCTGCGCTATGCCCGTCCCGGCAAAGTAGGCGAAGTGAGCGTCATCGGCGTCATCCTGCTTTTACTGGCGGTTTACCTGGGAGGAATTATCCCGCACTCGTCCCTGGCCCATCTTTTCACCTTTGCCGACAAGCAGATCGTATGGGCGCTGGCCATTTACGGCTTTGGCGCATCGGTGCTGCCCGTATGGATGCTCCTGTGCCCGCGTGATTATCTGTCAACCTACATGAAGGTCGGCACCATCGCGCTCCTGGCCCTGGGGGTGATGTTCATGGCGCCGGTCCTGCAGATGCCCGCGGTCACGAAATTCGCCAATGGCGGCGGGCCCATCATCCCCGGCCAGCTCTTTCCCTTTATGTTCATCACCATCGCCTGCGGCGCGATTTCAGGATTTCATTCCCTGATCGCCTCAGGCACTACGCCCAAAATGATCATGTCCGAAAAAGACATCAGACCCATAGGCTACGGCGCGATGCTCACGGAAGGTTTCGTCTCCATTATGGCCCTGATCGCCGCGTGCATCCTCATCCCCGGCGACTATTTCGCGATCAATACCAAGCTGAGTCTCGACGCCATCGCCGCCCTTGGCTTCCCAACAGAAAAAATCAGCGAACTCTCCGCCCTCGTGGGACTCAACGTCCAGGGCAGGCCGGGCGGCGCCGTGTCGCTGGCCGTTGGCATGTCCACCATACTCTCCCATATTCCCGGCATGAAAGGGCTCATGCCCTATTGGTTTACTTTCGCACTCATGTTTGAGGCGCTTTTCATCCTGACCACCGTGGACGCGGGAACGCGCGTGGCGCGTTTTCTGCTGCAGGAAATGGGCGGCCGCATCTACAAACCCATGGGCCAGCTGCGCTGGATACCGGGTATGCTCGGAACAAGCGCTCTGGTGGTTGTTGCCTGGGGCTATCTGATTTATTCCGGCAGCGTATCGACTATCTGGCCCATGTTCGGCGTCAGCAACCAGCTTCTCGCGGCAATCGCGCTGGGCGTGGGCACGACAATCCTCTTGAAATACGGGAAATTGAAATACATATGGGTGACCGCGGTTCCCATGTGCTTCATGTTCGTCACCACCTTCACCGCCGCCTGGAAACTGATTTTTATCTTCCGCGGCCAGGCGCTCAAGGCGGCCACCGCGGCCGCGCAATTCAACCTGAACCTCGACGCCGTGCTCGTGGCGATCATGCTCGCCCTGGCGGCCGTCGTATTGGTTGACATGGTGATAAAATGGTATGGGTTGCTGAGAAAACCGGGGGAGGCGAAGGTGCTGGAAGTGGTGGAGTATGCGTGATTAAAGTGGTGCGGGAGCGCCTGATACTGATTTGCGTTCAAGATGATCTTATTTACCCGTTGTAGGGACGTTCAATTGAACGTCCCTACACGATCATCTTGAACGCAACTTCGTATGACAACGGTGATGGCGCTCCGAAAGGCATAATGAAGGCGCCAATAAAACCTCTGACCCCAGCAATACTCCAGGACCATCAGATGCGAAATCCGCTTTTTTCCTTGAATAATGGCCGAACTTGATGGATAATTAATGCGCTCCAATAACGCCTGATTTTCCTCCGAAAGAAAGCGTTGTTATGCGGGTGCTTTCTTTGATTGATCGGTTACCCCCCCCCGCTTCCCATAATGTCAACTGCTTCTTTCCTATAATCGTTCCTGATTCAGCAAATCCGGAAGACAAATCACGGTCAAACATGCCCGTGCGGTACCCGCACGGGTTGTGCCATAATTGCCTTATTCGCTAATGTGTTTTGAGGCCTGATGATCACCCTTGCGCCAGCGGCGGGAGTTTTGCCGTCGGGTTGGTAGAGCTTGCCCACGACAACGCCGTTGCCGACGCCGGAACCGTTGCCTTTCGTCTGCATGGGTCCAGTGCAGTTCAGTAGTGTAAATACCGCACAAACGCGACTATAAGAATAGTAGTTGTCCGCTTCATTGCTGCTTCCTTTCAATGTCGGTTCTGGATATCGGGAACAGTTGAAAATTAAGTTGATACACGGCGTCCGCGTTCTGGTCATCTTTCGCGATCTGCAGCAATCGCGTGCGAAAGACGTTTATCTCCTCGCAAACCCTCTTGTAGCCTTCTTTTGAAATCCCCAGTGTGGCCCCGCTCATGTTGCGCATGTCACGAGGCAACTCACGGATGGCCTTTACGGCCAACTCGCCGGACTGCTTCGGGTCGCCGCCCTGCGGGACGCCGCCACATAATTAACATTATGCACCGCGACTACCACTGCATACCCAGGGGTGGAGATCAGCGACGAAGCCGACCCGAAGGGTGCGGAGCTGGATGCGGAGCGTGAATCCCCGATGTCGGTCATCCGGGGTGAGAAAGGCCGATCAGATTTTCTTTTCAGGCGGGCCGAACCCCATTTTCCAGTTAGGCTTTAGCGGTGGCGGCGGATTGAGGAGTTGCCGGATTGCGTCGAATACAATTTTAAACTGGTGATCGTATTTGTTCTCCATACCGTCAAGTTTACGGCGAATGTCGAGAATCGTCATCCCAAGGCGTTTTACCTGCACGAATGCCCGCATGATATGGATGTTCACCTGTATGGCGTTTTCGCTGTTCAGAACACTGGAAAGCATTGCAACGCCCTGCTCGGTAAAAGCGCTTACGCTCTTGGAAAATTTCAAGGATGTCACAGTTTGTGATATCCTCAGAATCTCCTCGCGGCTGAGCAGGAACATAAAATCTTCCGGGAACCGCTGGCGGTTGCGTTTGACCGCCTGGTTCAACGCTCTGGTCTCAACGCCGTAAAGCTCGGCCAAATCCCGGTCGAGCATGACGGCCTTGCCGCGGATGTTGTGAATCAGATTCTTGATCTCTGAAGGTGTCAGAGCGTTCATTCCTCCTCCGGAATGTTATTCGCCTTTGCCAATGTAGCAATAAACTTCTTCAGCTACGCCCGTGCCTCTGGTGGAAACTTCTGCGCGACTTCGAACTTTTTGCTTAAGTTGCGGTCAATCGTACCATCGCCGAATGTGCCGTTCCCGCTATCAGAGCCAGGGAAATCGAGCGGCCCTCGGGGCGCAGCGTCAGCGATCCTCTTACGGGATTTTCCGGCTCTGAATATCCCCGAATTCCTTCGCAGCCGCAAAGATTTCTTCAACCGATTTGTCCTGCCATAACTTCTGTTGCCACTCGGTATAATCAAACGGCTCTCTTCTGATGAGGTTCACAAATCGTTCGGCTTCTATAATTCGTTGCATTAATCGGGTTCATATTTGGAGAAAAGGCCGGGTCACGTGACCCGGCCTTCTAAAATCGAATTCTCCTCATTTCAGCCTTGACCGATGCGACCCTATTCTTCCCGCCTTTTCCCGAACGGCGGCTGAAACACCGGCGGACGCGTGATGATATGGATGATGCTTTTCGTGAGAATGACCGGCTTTGACACCGACGCTCCTGCGGGGTCGGTCACGGTGAAAATCAGAGTATCGGACCCAATCCACGATAGTGTGTCCGGCCCGCCGATCTTCGGGATAAAAGCAACAGTGCGTGTAGGAATGTACAAGCAAAGACCGCCGATTCCGCCGGTGCATTTCTTATAGGCAACAATGCTGGCCATATACTTCTTGCCGGCCGTAAACGACCATACCAGCTTGCTGGAGTCGCAATCCGGGTCATGTCCCAGGGTGTCCAGCCATACTGTATCGAAAGTCGTGCCGCTCCATTTTGACTGGCCCTTATAGGTGATGACCGGCGGATCGTTGATCGAATCCACCGTGAAGGTCAGGATTCGCTCGGCATAGCCGTTCGCTCCCGGCGCGGTAACGCGGAACACCATGATTTCGCTGCCGAACCATTCGGAATCGGGCGGTGTGATGGTCACGGTTTTAGCGGACTGATTATACGCGAGATGCAGCCTGCCGGCCGTGTCCTCTTCGGTGATCGTCCAGACTAGCGAATCGATGCTATAAGGCGAAAGCGGATCAATGGTCACGCATGAATCAAGATGGATGGCCTTGAACGCGACATTTTCCCGTACGGTCTGGCCGGCCAGCTTGACGGTAAGCGCGGGCGGGTATTTTTTCGCGCCGGTATAGGTGATGGACATGGCTTGCGAGTCCGAATTCCCCGCACGGTCCCAGGCGCGCAGCATATAGGTGAATTTCCCAGAGTCAAGCGCGCTGGTAACGAGCCGGAAGGTGTCGCCGGCGCCGATGCGCGAGAGCGTGTTGCCGCCGAATTTCACCGAGTCAATCGGCGAATCGTCCGTCACGCGCACGGTGAGTGTGCAGGGCAGCACGTTCACCAGCGTATCGCCGAATGAGGGCTTCAGATGCGCCTGGCTTATCACCGGCGGCAGCGTATCGCTCACGTAAACCGTGCAGCTTATAACGGCTGAAGCATGAAGCGCATTGTCAACCGCTTGAATCAACCACACCGCGGTGTCGAGCGACGGATAGGCGACCTTCTGTGTCACGATCGCCTGGCTGTCGGAAACCAGCGTTTTCATAACATCGGGGTCCTGCTTTACGCTGTCCTGCCATAACATGGCGAATTTCAGATCGCCGGTACGGTCGTGCAAGGTGAATTGCAGCGTCACCGAATCTTTGAGGTGCACCGTATAGCGCATCTGCTGCGGCTGGATCCAGGGGGACGGATCAAAGGCTTCGACA
>Ga0315289_10012120_pt1 | contig 12173 bp, 11 predicted proteins | sample YL17G11_40_MG_FD_203452 | JGI IMG/M metagenome (GOLD analysis project Ga0315289, IMG submission 203452) | Sediment microbial communities from Yellowstone Lake, YNP, Wyoming, USA - YL17G11_40 | ecosystem: Environmental > Aquatic > Freshwater > Lake > Sediment | place: USA: Wyoming | collected...
GCCGTTATCGACCGATAATTTCAAATACACCTGGGTCCGGGCTGACGTATCCATGCGGAATTGTATCTGCACGGTCTGCCCGACGGAATATTTCTGGCCGCCCAAGGGCGACACGAGCGTCACCGATTGAAGCAAATTCTGCATCACTTCAAAACCCGCCTCGAATACTTCGCCGGAAGATGCCGTAGCGGCTATGGACAGGCCATTGGCGCGCTGCACTACTGCCGAAAAATCCAGCGCTAATGCCTTGTTCGCGCCGCCGGACCTGAGCACTTTGAATTCGTAATCGGTATAGAGAGTGCTCTCGCCCGCTTTGGCCGATTGGGAAGCAGATGCCGTCGGATCGGCGGCCCAGACGCTATTGCTCATGTCCCAATACATATCGGAGTATTGGCCGCCGTTGGCGCATTTCAAAGAATTTTCCGCATTGGGATAGAGGATATAATTGCGCAGAGGATTGGTGGTGTTCGTTCCGTCTTCTTCAAAGCAAATTTGACAATTGTCCTGGGCATTGTGCGCCTTGTCAAGTATCCTGACGCCGATATACATGGCGTTTTGCGCGGAATCCTCAAGACACCAGATCTTGCTGCGGTACGTGCCGTAGTGGAAATTGGAAAGGAGCAGTTCGCGCTGATAAGCGCCGTTCCAGGCCGCTTCCTGTATCGAGCCGTCGATTGCCGACGGCGGGTTCGATCCTTTGCCGGTGTAGAAAGTAAAGAAGTTGCGCGGCACGCTCAACTGGATTTTGCCCCAGAAGGGAAATGTATCGGCGCGATTGGCATTGCCGTTTGTTTCAAGCCAGTGATAGATGCCGGCGTTGGCTCCTTCTTTGGTAACTTCCGGATAAAAGCCGATCGCATCGTTGCTGTGAACGTTCAAATCGGCATTGGCCGCGGTGAAGGCATTTCCGTTATGGAGCGGCATGGCGAACTCATAGTGGTGGATTTTATTGCTGGTGTTATAGAAATATCCGGCACCCCGGAAATCGATCTGCCCGTCTCCATCATTGATCCAGGCGGTCCCATTCCAGCACGCATCGTACAGATCGACCGATCCTCCCGATTTATAAATTGAGCACCCTTGTTCATTTGCGATTCCTCCGGGTGCGGTCAGATGCAGGTCGCCCGGTCCGTGGTAGAGCGAAGGGGGCGTGTTGTTGCCCTGATCGAACAGCAGCCGTACGCCGCATCCATTGCTGTTGTCTATGTCCTGACAGGTCATACCGACATACAGCGTGTCAGGGCTGTTTACAAGGAAGAGCTGCACCTGAGTGCTGTCGCTGAGGATGAGGGTCCTTGAGCACGCTTCCTTCCACTCGTCAAGGGCGTCCATGGAGGAAGGATCGCCATCGCGGCTCAGCAGCGATCCGTCGATCACCGGCGCCGGGCCCCGAAGCTCATAGCTGGGAAGATAGAGCGGGTTTCCTTCTCCCGCGACGACGTCAGGGAGGGTTCCGCGGGATTGCAGACTTCATCGCGACAGGTAGCCGGATCGCCGCCGGCATTAATGCACTCATCGACGCAGCGCAGATAGGCGTTTTGCGCGAGAGCAGCGCTTCCAGCCAGCGCAATGAACGCGCAAAAACAAGGCCGTTTCATAGGTTCCTCCCCATTTGGGCTTTTTAATGTAGGGTCGCCGCCGCTATTCTAGTAATGATTATACGATGCGGAGATGAAAAAAGTAGCAGAAAATCCCTGCGCAATCCGCCGCAACTGATAGATCGGAGTCAGGCGATCTATCCAGAGACGTTGCGCTGATTGCCTGGATTCTTTTTCCGCCAAGCGCGAGGGGACACGCCCCGGCTCCGCTTGAACACCCGGTTGAACTGCTGTATGCTGCCGAACCCGCATTCGAGCGCCACGGCAGATACGGAAAGGTCGCGATTGAGCAGGAGTTCGCAGGCGCGTTCCGCGCGGCTGGTGTTGATCCGCTCAACGATGGTCGAGCCGGTTTCCTTTTTGAAAAGCCGCACCAGATTCCGGCGCGAGGTACGGGCCGCCTGGGCGATTGACTCAAGAGGAAGGCGGTCCGATAGATTCTCGCGGATAAACGTTTCGGCCAGCGAGACGATCTGCGATGTCCTCCCTTTTTCAAGCAGCAGCAAACGGGTCCCCGCGTCGGCAAGATAGTTGGCGAAGAGCTCGAGCAGCTCGATAAGATGCTCCTGCACGGACGGCGCGACGACCTTGGAGCCGCGGTAGAGATTCCAGAGCTTGTCGCCGTCCAGATTGAGCGATGCGGCAAGTCCCGCAATGTCCGCCTGCTGTCCGGATGATGCCCGCTTATCAAGGATCTGCCCGCATTGCAGATACGCGATAATTTCGCCGCTTACCATGATGGGAATGATGAATTCCGTCAGCCCGGCGTGGCATTGATAGCGGATCCATCGCCGGGATGCGCGACAGGCATCCTGATGCAGTATGTCGCAGTCAAGGCAGGTCTTTCTGCCATGAGCGGCCGTGTGCAGATAGCGGCAGAAGGGATTCAATGAGCCGGACGGACCCAGCAGTATTCCCTCGCGCGTCCCTGGCTTGTTAAGCGCAATTGACACGCCAAAAAGATGGTACGCAAGGGAATAGAACCGGCGGAATACCGAGAGACGGGATAATTCGTCGAAAGAAATGGTTATCATTTGGTTATGCACCCGGTTTCCCGGTGAGACCCAAATATACATGGATCCGGCCATTTTGGCCAGAAATGCTCAAAGGTTGTCTTTCGGAGAGAAGAATTGTATGCTTCATTTTCATATATTATGCAGGGATTTCACGAAATGGCGTAATCCCTTGATCAAGGAAACCACATGCAAATCGAAAACCGCAATCTCCGTTTGACCATCGAAGGCGGTGGCACATCCGGCGGCATTTTTGACAATACGCGTGCCATGGCCTGGCAGCTCGATCCGGCGACTCTTGCATTCCGGCTACGGCACGATTCGCCGCGCATCCCGCTGACGGCAGGAATTCTCCGCAAGGATGGCCAATCGATTATTGCCGAGCATGGCATTCCCGGCGGCGCAGCAACGCTCGCCTGGACGCTGGCGGACGATTATGTCGAAGCGACCGCTGTGGTCACCGGTGACGCTATCCATTGCATCAGCCTTGCCGGTTCGTTTCATCCCGGTGAAGGAGCCCACACAGCGCTTTTTCCGGCCTATCAGGGTGTTCTTTACAAAGGCACACCGCATCTCTGGGAAGAATCCCGCGGCGTCGGCGGCCACAGCCTCTGGTCGATGAGCATGGGAGCGCTGCTGAGCGCGCGGGGCGGTCTGCTCGTCACCCAGGAAAGCGCCACCGACTGGATCGGCTGGCGCGGCCAGCGCGAGCAGGGGCCTTTTTTTCTCTTTGAGCAGCAACGGTCGCCGGTTGACGGGTGGTACAAACGAGCCGTCCGGATCTACTGCACCGATCCGACCATTACCGCGGTATGCAAGCGCTATCGCCAACGGGTGATTGAGCGCGGCGAGTTCGTTACCTGGGCGGAGAAAATCAGGCGCAAGCCGATTGTGCAGGAGCTTTTCGGCGGGCTCATGGCATTTATCGGGTACAACAAAACGCCCGAGGTCGATTATCTCGCCGGCGCTCGCGCTTTATACGAGCGAGGATTCGAGCGCGTGTTTTACTATCCGGTTCGCATGTGCAACTATACCCGGAATTTCAAAATGGGCGGTGATGATCCGATCTGGTTTTCCGATCAGGAAATCGCGGCAATGAAATCGATCCCGGGCGCGCATGTGGCGCCTTGGGGCTGGTTCGTGGAAGGTCTGGACGACGGCGCTCCGGAAACCCGCCGGCGATACCGCCACGACATGCAGGGCAAACCCACGCCCGGATGGAAGATCGACGATTTCCAATGGTACCATGTTTGCGTGCCCTACGAAATCGAATCAGCGCGGCAGCGATTCGCGACCGATATGTCGGCAATGGACTGGATCCACTATGACGTGGACGCCATGCGCAACGGTTCAGAATGCTTTTGCCGCGCGCACGATCTGCATGGCAATGCACCGCTGGGACACGGGAAGAGCAGAGAAATGATTGCCGAGATCCTCAGCCCTTCCGTCAACGGCAATCGCGTGGTGTCGAGCGAAGGCTTTGCCGATCGCTATACGCCCAGCTACGATATCGGCACGACCGAACTTATCCCGCAATGGGGAGACGCGACGTTTATTCCCGTGCCGCTGACCATGCTGGTATTTCATGATTCCTGCATTCACGACTGGTGGGAGTTGCACAACTACAATGAGCATCCGTTCGCCCACACCTGGAACGAGAGTATCGGGATCGTGGGCACGGGCAGGCCGGGGAAAAAAGCGACAATGGATGCGCTCTACGGCTGTCCCCCCAACGTGTTCCAGTTTGGGAAGCAATACGGATGGATCGATATCAACGCGCGAAAGACCTTTTCGTTTTTGGTCAGGCTGACTGATGCGTCAGTGCAGGAAGCATTGACGGCCGCTTTACCGGTGACAAAGCTGCATAAAAGAATCGGCATGTGCGAGCTGGTTTCGTTCGATTTCGTGACCGCCGGCCATGCGGTGCAGACGACGCTCTTTTCCGACGGGACCAGAATCGTCGGCAATATCAGCGACACCGATGCGCAGACCAGCGAGTACGGGACCATCGCGGCCAATAGCTGGATGGAAATCCCCGGAAAAATCTCATGACTGCAGAGCGCTTTTTCGCACACCCTCTCAGCAGGAGAATGACCGCATGAATGTCGTATCGATCATGGCCCATCAGGACGACGAGATGCGCTGCCTTGGGACGATGCTGAAGTGCCGCGAGCGCGGCGATAAGCTCGCGTTTATCACTCTCACCGACGGCTCCAAGGGCTTTGTGCAGAATCCCGGCATTGCGCGCGAGAAGGCGGCCCGCATTCGTCAAGAGGAAATGCAGGCGCTTGCCGCGGAGATCGATGCCGTGTATATTAACATTCGAGAGCAGGACGAGTTTCTCTACGATACGTCGGAGGTCAGACTGAAGCTGATCGAAGCGATCCGCACAACGCGTCCGGGCATCATCTTCACGCACTATAGCGAAGATTACAATCTCGACCATGTCACCGTGAACCGCCTGGTGCGCCAGTGTGCCATGCAGGCGTGCCTTCCCGTGATCGCGACGCAATCGTCGCCGCTGGAGGAACATCCGGCTGTATTTCTGGTGGAGCCGTTCGGCCCTGTTTTTTTTCCGGCTTCGCACTATGTTGACATAAGCAAGTATCAGGACGCCAAAGTGGCGCTTCTGCGCCACCATGCCTCACAGGAGGAACCGATGGCGATGGTGGGCGGCGGCGGATTGGCGAAGATCACTGCGGACGTCGGCGCCTATCGCGGAAACCAGGTCAACTGCGCGTTCGCCGAATGTTTTGTTCCCATGCAGGCGCGCGGGGCGGTTAAGCCGTACAGCGTGTTGCCTTGAGTGGCCGTTGACCCCATTCCCCGTCCGCAATGCAGTTCGATTACGCTGCTTTTCGGGTTCTGAAAACCGGACACAGAGGGCCGCAGAGGAGGCACATGCCTCTGCCGAAGCCGGCTTCGGCGAATGCGGGCAGAGTTCACTGAGAACTGATGGTTTTTCTGGCTTTGCAATAAAATCGGGCATCCAGAAGAGGCAAATCTTCTCTGTGGCCCTCTGTGCCTTCTCAGTGTCCTCTGTGTCCTGAATTGAAGAAGGTGCAAGAAAGAATACATGCCATTCCTCATCAAATAGCGGCTTATCACCATGCAAAACTTTCATACGCATGTCTGGGACCAGCGGCTCCATTTTTCGGAGCAGACAATTCGCGAAAGCGAGCGCTCGCGCGGATATGCGCTGGATCTGACGGTTGAATTTGATCCGTTCATGGCCGATATGGCGCCCTTTGACCGGGTAGTGGTCTTCGGCCTCAAGGCCCGACGCTGCGGCTACTGGGTCCCCGACGAGTATGTCGCGGCATTCGTTGCCCGGGCGCCCGCAAAGCTGATCGGCTTCGCATCGTGCGACCCCTCGCAGCCCGCCTGCATGGAAGAGCTTGTCCATGCGATCGAGGGGCTTCATTTTTCAGGCGTCAAGATCGGCCCCACCTACGCCGGCATCGATCCGCGCGATCCGAAGTGCAATGCGATATATCGTTATTGCGAGCGGCGCGGGTTACCAATCATTTTCCACACCGGCACGACCTTTAACTCCCAGGCTCTATTGGAGTACGGTCGGCCGTGGATTTGGGACGAGCTCGGGATGAAACATCCCGATTTGCGTATGGTGCTGGCCCACGTGGGACATCCGTTCTGCGAGGAGTGTCTGGCGGTCATTCGCAAGCATCAGTATATGTATGCCGATATTTCCGCGCTCTATTATCGTCCGTGGCAGTTCTACAACATGCTCGTTGCCGCGCAGGAATACGGCGTGACCGGAAAGCTCCTGTTCGGAACCGATTATCCGTTTGCCGCCGCGCAGGCGTCCGTTGATGGTCTCCTGAATGTCAATGTGATAATCGGCCGGAGCGGGCTGCCGCAGATACGCCGCGAAACCATTGACGGCATACTGCGGCGCGATGCGTGCGCAGTGCTCGGCATCGGGGGAAAGCATCCATGAAAGCGATCCAATTGTCGCGCGAACGAAAGCTGCATCTGATCGACATTCCGGTGCCGCAGATCGCCCCTGACCAGTTACTAGTAAAAACCGGAGCGGCAACGATCTGCACTTCCGATCTTAATGACATACGAGAAAACCCGTTCAATATCCCGCTGCCGGTGATTATCGGCCACGAGGCCGCGGGGACCGTAGCGGCCATTGGCGCGGCAGTGCGCGGGTTTCGCGCGGGAGACCGCGTCGCCGCGCATCCGGTGCATCCTTGCGGCGCATGCGCCTCATGCACATCCGGAATGGGGCACCTGTGCACGAACATGGGCCATTTCGGCATCTCTATGCAGGGGACTTTCGCCGAATATTTTGTCGTGCGCGCCGACCGCGTGCGGGCAATTCCCGAAACAGTGCCGTTCGCCGCGGCCGCGCTGCTCGAACCGGTGTGCGTGTGCCTGGAGGCATTGACACAAGCGAAAGTGAAACCCGGCGGAAGCCTGTGCATCATCGGAGACGGCCCTTTCGGGGTGCTGATGTCGCGCCTGTCGCTTGCGCTTAAGGCATCATCGGTCGTCCTCATAGGACGACACGATTTCCGGCTTTCGTTTGCTCCTGATTCGGTGGTGCGGATCAACAGCAGCGCGTCACCCGAGCCCGTGGCCGAAGCACGGCGGCATGCGGGACCTGCCGGCTTTGATGCAGTAATCCAGGCGGTCGGTTCACGCCGCGCAATCGCCGACGGACTTGACATGATAAGACCAAAGGGAAGACTGGTCGTGTTCTCCGCAATATCGGGATTGACCGAAGTGGATATGACCCGGGTGCACGTGAAAGAGCTCGAGATTGTGGGGGCGTGCAACGACGATGACATGATGGACCGGGCGGTGGATGCGCTGATTGATCCGGCAATGGAGATCGGCAAACTGGTGACGCATCGCTTCAAGATCGGCGATCTTCAGCAGGCATTCGAGCTGGCGGAAAAAGGGCGCGAAGAGGCGATGAAAGTCGCCATTGAATTCCAGTGAGGCATCTCATGGGTACAATGGACAAAGTAAAAAAGCTCAGTCTCACGCAGGACCAGGCGTCGCTCTGGTTTCTGGGCCAGGCCGGGTATATCGCCCGGGCGGGCGATCGCACACTCGCCATCGATCCGTACCTGACCGACAGTGTCGCAAAGACCGCTCCTGAATATTCCCGCATTGTTCCGGTGCCGATCGCGCCTGAGGACCTCGATGTTGATGTGTTCATCGTGACTCATGATCACCTGGACCATCTGGACCCCGAAACGATCGCCCGCTACGATCACAAGGATACGACGACGTTCGTTGCGCCGCGGCTTGCCGCGAAGAAGCTTGCCCGGCTTGGAATCAGGGAGTCGTGCATCGTCAAAATTGACAGCGGGGAAACATGTGACGTGCGCGGTTTGAACGTGACCGGCGTTTACGCGATTCCGACCGATGCCGCGGTGATCGACACCACGGGCTACAAGATCACCTTCGCGAACGGGCGAAGCTTTTATCACAGCTCGGACACCTCGTACTCCGAAGTCCTGAAGGCCGCGGTTCCCAATGCCGAGGTCCTTCTGGTCTGCATCAACGGGAAATGGGGAAATCTTTCCATTGCGGAAGCCGCCATTGTGGCGGCGTCGGTTCAGCCCCGTTTCGCCCTGCCCAATCATTACTACCTCATGGCGCTCAACTCGGCGGATCCTGAAGAGTTCGTCGCCCGCATGGAGAAAGAGCATCCTGAAATACCCGTCCGGATAACCCGGATCATGGAGCCGTTCATCTGGTCCTGATGTTGTTGCGGACGTCACTTGGGAGGAAGAATGAAATCGTCGGATGCGGAAATCTTTTCGTTCGTTAAAGAGCATCTTTACGTTGCCGCCGTGTGCGACATACTGGATGATCTCGGATTTCGCAATCAGACCATGCACCAGCGGCTGCGGCCGCTGCTGCCGGACCCGCGCGCCTGCGGATTTGCCGGACGGGCGCGGACCATTCGTTGGATGGAGACCGATTATGTGACCGAGGATGATCCCTACGGTCTGGAGATCGACGCCATCGATTCCCTCAAGTCCGGCGACGTGGTGGTTCATTCCACCGATTATTCGGGCACCAACGCCCCGTGGGGCGAGCTGATGTCGACCATTGCGCAGCGCAACGGCGCCGCTGGATGCGTCTGCGACAGCCAGATCCGCGACTGTGTTAAGATCGTCGATCTGGGTTTTCCCGTTTACTATGCGGGAATCAGGCCGCTGGATTCGAAGGGCCGGGGAAAAGTGATGGCGTACGATGTTCCGGTGCGGTGCGGTGATGTGCTGGTCCGCCCGGGCGAACTGATCTTCGCCGATTTCGACGGGATTGTGGTCGTTCCTCGCGAGGTGGAGCAAAAGGTCCTTCAGCAAGCTCGCGAGAAGGTCGGCAAGGAAAATGCCACCCGTAAAGAGCTTCTTGAGGGCCGGACCTTGCGTGAGGTTTACGACAAATACCGGGTCCTGTAGAAAGGTACACCCATGAAAATTGCCCATGCCGAAATTCTGCATTTGCGCCAGGACCAGTCGTACGGAACACCTGGCGACGGCGGAGAGTCGTATGGCGTGCAGAATCTCTGCTTGCTGCGCCTCGATACCGACGATGGCATCACCGGATGGGCGGATATCGAAACCCAGCCGTTCGTGGCCAGGGCGGTCATGGATGCGCCGGACCAGCAGGCCTTCCGCGGTATTCGCCACACGATCATCGGCCAAAATCCTTTTGAGGTCGACCGGCTCTGGCAGGCCATGTATACGGACAGCGCCTATTACGGCAGGGGCGGGGTGGTCATGCAGGTCATGTCCGGGGTTGTCAACGCCTGCTACGACATCATGGGCAAGGCGCTCGACATGCCGGTATGCCTGCTTCTGGGCGCGAAAAACCGCGACCGTGTGCGCGCGTATGCGTCGACGCTCTTTCGCAACACGCCTGAACAAATGGGAAAAGCGGTCAGGGCATACGCGGCTCTGGGTTTCACGGCCATTAAATTCGGGTGGGGCGTTTTCCGCGACGATATGGGGCGCGATGTCGAACTTGTTGCTGCTGCCCGCCAAGCGGCCGGCGAAAACATTGACCTGATGGTCGATTCGGGCTGGATGAAGCCGGGGATTTCCGTCCAAAACACGCTGGTGCTCCTGAGAAAGCTGGAGAAGTATCACCCGGTATGGTTTGAGGATTGTTTGCATCCGGATAATTACGACGGCTATGAATTCCTCTGCCGCGAATCTCCCGTTCCTATTGCGGCAGGGGAGCAGGAAGCGACCCTGTACGGATTTCGCCGATTAATGAAGGCGCGGCTGGGCTTTGTGCAGCCCGATCTGTCGCGCTGCGGCGGACTTTCCGAGGCAAAGCACATCGCGGCCTATGCGGCGACCGAACAGATCCAGGTCGTGCCGCACGCCTGGCTCACCGATCTGCTGACGGCGGCTTCGCTGCATTTTAATGCCTGGCTGCCGCACTCATGCTATCTTGAATTCAATGTGTCAAAAGGTCCGCTGGCGCGGAACCTGTTCCGAAGCCCGATACAACTTGACAATGGTTACCTGCGCGTGCCGGACGGACCGGGTTTGGGTGTCGAACCTGATCCTGAAATGGCCCGGCGGTTTGCAGTGGCGTAAAAAAATGTTCCGGACCAAACAGCAACAAAAGGAATCCATGTATGGATGTGTTGAAAGGAAGCAGAATTGTTCCCGTGGTGGTACTCGATGACCTTGCATCCGCTGTCCCGCTGGCCATGGCCCTTCGGGAAGGCGGCATCACGATTGTCGAATTTACGCTGCGCACGGCGGCCGGGTGCGATGCGATTGCGGCGATCAGAAAGGCCATGCCCGACATGACCGTCGGCGCGGGGACGGTGCTCAGTGCGGATATGGTGCAGCGGGCGCACGATGCCGGCGCGCAATTCGCTCTTGCGCCGGGACTGAATCCCGAGGTCGTGGAAGCGGCGCGCACAAAATCGCTCCCGTTTGTTCCGGGAGTTTTGACACCAAGCGAAATAGATCTGGCGCTCCGTCTGCAGTGCGGCCTGCTGAAATTTTTTCCTGCGCAAGACGCCGGCGGTGCGGACCTGCTCTCGGCGATTGCGGCCCCGTTTGTGCTGACCGGAGTGAAATTCCTTCCGACCGGCGGCATCAACGAAACGAATCTGGCAGGCTACTTGAAACTCTCTTGCGTCGCGGCGGTCGGCGGATCGTGGATGGTCGGCAAAAAGTTGCTTGCCGCGAAGAACTGGAAGCAGGTCGCCGCGCTGAGCGCACAGGCGTGGCTACGGTGAAATCGATTTCCGGGGAGGTTGCCTGATGTCAATCCTGATGAGTAATGATGCCAACGCGTGCAGATACGATCTGGTCTCGCTCGGTGAAGTCATGCTGCGGCTTGATCCCGGTGAGGGCAGGATCCGCACCGCACGGTCTTTTCGGGCATGGGAGGGCGGCGGCGAGTACAACGTGGCGCGCGGCCTGGCCAAATGCTTCCGCATGCGCACCGCGATAGTCACCGCGCTGGTCGATAACGACGTGGGCCGGCTGCTCGAAGATCTTGTCATGCAGGGAGGGGTCGACACCGCGCATATTCAATGGGTGCCGTTTGACGGCGTTGGAAGATCGGCGCGCAACGGGCTGAATTTCACCGAGCGCGGATTCGGCGTGCGCGGGGCCGTGGGCATTTCCGACCGGGGGCATACGGCGGCATCGCAGCTCAAATGCGGCGACGTCGATTGGGAGCGCCTGTTCGGCGTCGAAAAAGTGCGCTGGTTCCATACCGGCGGCATTTTCGCGGCGCTATCCTCGAGCACCGCCGAGCTGGTCGAAGAGGCTATGCGGGCGGCCCGCAAACACGGGACGATCATCTCCTACGATCTCAATTATCGCCCGTCCCTCTGGAAAAGCATCGGCGGGAAGGAAAGGGCGCAGGATGTCAATCGCCGGCTCGCGGCGTACGTGGATGTCATGCTCGGCAACGAGGAGGATTTCACCAGTTGTCTGGGCCTGCGGGTGGAGGGGACCGACGAAAGCTTCTCCTCGCTTGACACAAAGAGCTACGCGGACATGATGCAGCGGGCGATCGGGGCATACCCGAACCTGCGGGCAGTGGCAACAACTCTCCGCGTTGTCAAGAGCGCGACCAGCAATGACTGGGGCGCCCTCTGTTATGCCGACGGAAAACTTTTCGAAGCGACGTGGAGAAAAGACCTGCCGATCCTGGACCGGGTGGGCGGCGGAGACAGCTTCGCTTCCGGATTGATCTACGGGCTGATGACCACCGGTGACCCGGCGGTGGGAGTGGAGTACGGAGCGGCCCATGGCGCGCTGGCCATGAGCACGCCCGGCGACACCTCAATGGCGGACTTTGACGAGGTGAAACGGCTCGCGACTGGTGGCGGCGCACGCGTCAGACGATAAAATTCAGCAAACCGAGGAGGATCCATGGACTATTCGAAATGCTCAATGATCAACGCTATCATCGATGCCAACGCGCCGATCGGCCCCTTTGAATGGTGGCGCCATTCGGTCGGGCAGGGCGGTATCAATCTCCGCCCGATTTCGCCCGCGGCATGCGCGGCAATGGCTAAAATCAAACC
>Ga0315289_10012121_pt1 | contig 12173 bp, 10 predicted proteins | sample YL17G11_40_MG_FD_203452 | JGI IMG/M metagenome (GOLD analysis project Ga0315289, IMG submission 203452) | Sediment microbial communities from Yellowstone Lake, YNP, Wyoming, USA - YL17G11_40 | ecosystem: Environmental > Aquatic > Freshwater > Lake > Sediment | place: USA: Wyoming | collected...
GGCCAAGGCTCTGGAAGGCGACGAGCGGTTCTCTTTGGAGTGGCTGCCGCCCTACGCCCCGGACCTTAACCCGGTGGAGTACGTCTGGGACCATACGAAATACGGCGACCTGGCCAACTACATCCCGGAGGACCTGACGGACCTGCGTGTGGAACTGGACGAATCCATGGTCCAGACTTGCCGGTGTCCGAAATTGTTGCGATCGTTCTTTCATGGCGCCGAACTGGAACTGTAGCGCATTACATTGGCGATGCAAAGGTCAATAGAAGCCCAAGCCCTGAAGGGGCGCAACAAACTTGTCCGAACCGCCCTTGTAGCGTAGTAGTGTTAAGAGCCCCTAACAAAATGACTCATGAAGTACCCGCTGGTTGGCCGAAGCCGTGGATGGACGAGGAGGTCCATCCATGGCCAAGCCGTTGTTGGACGAGGCCCTGCCATTCTAGGCTCTGTCTGAGAAGTCGCGCGGTGGCCGTCCTAGGCCACCGCGCGCGCTGGGCCAGTCTCCCACCGGTTTCATCCATTCACCGACGCGCCGCGAGCCGGCCGTCGCGTATTCATCTGCCTACCTCGATCTATACGACCTGTGGAGTGGCCGTCAACTCCGGACAGGGATTCTATTGGCGAATCGCCCATTCTCACGGTATGATACACATAACCGACCCACATAGGGCGTGATGGGGCTTCGGAGGCGGGTCGCGCCGAACCCCCCAATTTCTTCCGGACGCGATCCCCTGCATGGGCAGGGGGCCAATGCACAACGATCGCCGGTTCTGGCTTCGGCAAAGAATACAAGATCTCCACAGTGACGAGGGTGGCACAGAGTCCTTGGAGCATCTGCTGATCTTGGCCGCAATCGTCTTGCCCTTGCTCGTACTGTTGATATTCTTCAGGGATCAGGCCTGGTTGTGGCTGAAGGAGATATGGGACCACATGAAGATTGACCCCGGATTTTTCAAATGAGCGCAGTGCTTCGCACATATAGGCATGCCCTTCACAACACGAATGCCGGGTTTGCGCATTATCGGGACAACCCGTTGCCGGGTATCAGGGAGAGGTCCAATCTGACCACTGCGAAGCAACATGCGTGCGAAGTCGGGCCGGTCGTGCCATATTTGGCGGCACGCCCCTTGCGTAACCTCCTGTTCTACAATGCGTTATCGCGATTCGGGCCGGCGCATCCGGCAAACGCCAAGATTTCGCTTTTTTTCTTGCAGTTAGCATTATTGGGCGCCATAATATAGCGACCTTTGTGGTATATCTTGGTGGTTCAGATCAGGGAGGCGTCTCGTAGGGCAAAATCAAAGGAAACGGGCCATGAAGACGAAGACACTTGGCTTCGGGGTTTGGGCAATTCTGGCACTTCTGATTCCAGCCGTCGCAAGTGCCCAGACGATCTCGGTCACAAGTTGCCCGGCCACAGTCGCGCCTGGCGGAACGGTCACCGTCACGTGGAGCATCTCCGGCGGCACCGGAAGCCTCACGCATAATCACGTTCACTACGGATATCCCCTCTCCGCGGTGAACCAGTATTATACCGCTCACACTTACACAACCCCGTATTGCGCGAGTTTCACTGCTCCGGCCTCGGGAACGTTTTACCTCAAGGTCGACGCCATAAAGGGCGGCAAGGCATTCCAGAGCGTGATTTACACGGTCAGGGTTGTGGCGCCGCCAACGGTGAGCACGCCGACGTTCAGTCCCGTCCCGCAGACGTTCAGCAGCACAATCAAGGTGAGCATCGTCTGCGCCACCACCGGGGCGACCATCCGCTACACGACCAACGGCACCGACCCGACGTCGTCCTCGACGGTCTACAGCGGCCCGCTGACGTTCAGCGCCTCCACGACCTTGAAGGCCCGCGCGTTCAAGAGCGGCATGACGGATAGCGCGGTGGCGACGGGGGTGTACACCAAGAGTGACGCCTATGAGGTGGACGACACGCCGGCGCAGGCCAAGACGATCACGAGCGGCCAGACGCAGAACCGGTCCATCCACGCCTCCGGCAACGTGGACTGGGTGAAGTTCACGCTGACGCAGACCAGCGCGGTGGCCATCGACACCAACGGCGCGTCGGGCGACAACGAGATGTGGCTGTACGGGCCGAACAGTTCGACCAGCCTGGCCCCCGCGCCCAACTATAGCGACGACGCGCACGGCCTCTGGGCCAAGATCGTGCATCCCTCGCTTCCCCCGGGCACCTACTACTTCAAGATTCAGGAGTACAACAACGACGGGACGATCCCCTCTTACACGCTGAGCCTGACGGTCACGCCGGTCGTGCAGCAGGTGGCGACGCCGACGTTCAACCCGACGGCTCCGCGAACTTTCGCCAGCACCATCACGGTGAGCATCGCCTGCGCCACCACCGGGGCGACGATCCGCTACACTACCAACGGCACCGACCCTACATCCTCGTCGGCGATCTATACCAGCCCGCTGACCTTCAGCGCCACCACGACCCTGAAGGCCCGCGCGTTCAAGAGCGGCATGACCGACAGCGCCGTGGCCAGCGGGACCTACACCAAACTAGGATCTGTCGCCACGCCGACGTTCAGTCCGGCCCCGCCGCAGACGTTCACCAGCACCATCACGGTGAGCATCGCCTGCGCCACCACCGGGGCGACCATCCGGTACACGACCAACGGGACGGACCCGACGTCGTCCTCGACGGTCTACAGCGGCCCCCTGACCTTCAGTGCCACGACGACCCTGAAGGCCCGGGCCTTCAAGAGCGGCCTGACGGACAGCGCCGTCTCCAGCGGGACGTACGCAAACCCTGTCAAGTACGTTACGTTAACACGGTCCAATCACCCCTCCCTGACAAGTCCAAACTCCGCACAGAACCTCTTCAATACCGGTGCACAACTCTTGCTGAGCGACGACGACGGGACCGGGACCGGCGACACGAATGACGATGTGTCTTTGGACGTTCGGTTCACCATAAACACCGCAACCCGGGCAACGTTCCCTGACCAGTCGGCGACTTCCTTCCCGGCTGCGGAGCGGTACAATTATGCGCTCGCGATATACAACGACATTCCGAACGACACCGCTGGCATGCAACTGCTCAATGCCACCTTTGCGCAGGTCAAGCAGGTGAATTCTGGCTATGATTTCACGGGTTGGTCGAACTCCGCCAACCGGACCTTGATCCTCACCCAAGTCGCTAACAGGCAGACGGCAATTCACGAATGGGGCCACAATTGCGGGCTCCCACATCGCAGCGATCCGGCAGCGATTATGTACGATACGTGGAGCAGCACAAAAAATGAGATAAACACAACAGAACGAACGGCAATGTCCAACTACTGAGCCCGCGAGGCATTAAACTCGCAACCCCAAACGAAGGCGGCATGGTCATGAGCAAAACCGGCTTATTACTCGGATCGGCAATCCTCCTCGGAGTGGTGGGGGCTGTCTTCTTCCTGGCGATCATCAGCAAGGGACGGAGTGGCCACCATGGCGAAGAGGCGGCCACATCAGGCACGGGCGACACCGGAACCCCGGAACACCTGCGTCCGTTGATGGCCGAACCCGGAGAGCGACCTCCGTTTGAGCGGTTGGCTCCGCTACAAGAGGCAGACCGGTCCTCTCTCCTTCGGTTGTACAGCGAGACTTCCGATCTGTCCGAGCGCAGGGCTTTAGTTTGGGCGCTAGGACATGTGGGCGGCAAAGGCGTTGCGGACGTTTTTATAGGCGCACTGACAGCGGAGTTCAAGGACAAGGCCTTGTCACAAACCGAAGAGGACGTGTTGTGCGACATGATTTTCGCCCTCGGTCGCGTGGCCGAGCGCGATGATGATGCCTATGCGTTTCTCAAGCAAGGCGCCGACCCCGCTTTCTGGAAGGGGAAGCAACTCTGGCGTTCCCCCCGTGGGGACTACAGGGATAACCTGCTTGTCAGTTACAGCATCCAGGCCGTCGCGATCAGCGGCAGGCCGGAGGCGATGTCGTTCCTCGAATCCCTCAAGGCACGCGGGCGAGGCTATCTGCACGCCTTCGCCGGTGACATTACGCAGGGGGCGTTCTACCTCCACCTGCGCGAAAAGGGCGGGACGGACTTGCTCATGCGGTATATGCTGGCGCACAACGACAAGTCCCTCTTTGAGGAATGGATCCAAACCGCAAAGGGAGCACGCTGGCTTGAGTGGGCGAACGAGCAGATGCGAGGACCCGTGCCGGAATCTCCGGAGCAAGGCCACCCCTCTACGCCTGTTCCCGAATGAGTGTTGTCGGGTAGTCCCTGGACCGGTGCCGTGGAGATCGAGACCACCGAAGGGAGTTCCGGGGACGCCATACTGGGGGTTCCGGGGACACCTTACTAAACTCTGGATTTCCGGACGCCATACTGATTTCTCCCCCGCCGCATAACCGCAGTCCAATGTCCCAAGTTTGCCCGCCATAGCCTTTGGCGAAGGCGCACCAGCACCGCAACGACAACCGGCAGCACCGTCGTCCTGGGCACGTGCAGTTTTGGAGGTGCCTCCAGGTCGTGGGACAACTTGAACGTCACCGGCGCCAACGGCTACCGGCTCCAGTTCGGCAACGTCGATGTGCCAGTCGTCATGTATGGACCGGCCACGTTCACCCCGACGACGGCGCCGCTCACGATTACCGGCACCGTGAAGCAGGTCAACGGGAAAACCTCGACCAACCCGTTGGGGTCGGATGAGTTGAAACTGGATGGCACGGCGACGGGCAACCTGATCAGCGGCACGATCATGGATGCGGCGGATTACCCTACCAACCCCAACGCCAAGCCGTTGAAAATCACCAAGAGCGGCAACGGCACCTGGGTCCTCTCCGGCGTCAACACCTACACCGGCGCCACCAGCGTCACCGGCGGCACGCTCGAAATCGGCGGGGCCGGCCAGTTGGGCAGCGGCGCCTACGCCGGCGCCATCGCCATCGCCGCCGCCAAGACGTTCAAATACAACAGTTCCGCCGACCAGACGTTGAGCGGCATCATCGGCACCGCCGCCACCACCGGCATCCTGGTCAAGGACGGCGCCGGCACCCTGAAACTCACCGGCGCGAGCGCCTACACCGGCCCCACGAGCATCACCGCCGGAAAACTGAAGATCGACACCGCCGGCACGATCAACACCACCAGCGGCCTGACCATCAACGGCGCCACCGCCGAGTTCATGTACAACTCCACCACCGCCTTCAACAAGCCCATCACCTTCACGCAGGGCACGCTCAGCGGCACGGGCACGATCGGCGTTGCCGTCACCGTGCCGGTCGGCGGCACCCTCGCCCCGGGCGACAGCCCAGGGACGCTGACCCTTGGCAATACCACGCTCAACAACCTCGACAACACCGGCAAACTGCTGTTCGACCTGGGCATGGCCGGCGGACTCAGCGATATGATCGTCACCGGCCAACTTACCTTGGCCGCTAACCTGAACCTGGCCGACTTCACGTTCACCACCGGTCCGACCTTCGGCGCGGGCGAATACACGTTGTTCCAGACCACCGGCATCACCGGCGCCGGCACCGTGGACACGACCCCAGGGATGGTTGGCGGCGCTCCGGTGAACCTTGACACGAGCGGCAGCAACATCGTTCTGAATGTCGTTCCCGAGCCGGCCACGCTGGCCCTCCTGGCCCTCGGCGGCCTGGGCCTCCTCCTCGGCCGCAAACGCCGGTAATCCTGTTATGTTCCCTCTCCCCTTGTGGCCCCTCGGCCATGCTCGGGGCCACCCTGAGGAAAGTCGAAGGGTGGGAGAGGGAAGGCCTGTCCGCCGTCTTGTCCGCCATAGCCCGACCTGTCCGCCAAAGCCCGCAGGGCGACGGCGGAAGGGCGACGGCGGAAGCCTTGGCGAAGGCGGAGGTGAGGGTGAACAAGTAAAGCAGAAACCGAGCGGCGTCCTTCGGGTCGCCGCTTCTTTTTCCCCTCGCGCGCCTGCCGCGAACCGTTCGAGCCCGCCGCGGATAGCGGCGGGTCATGTTCCCCAGCGTGGCACGTGCCACGGTCGATCACGCCTGACCGGGTGCTCCCGCACCCGGCTCGAACGGCGCCCGTTCCCTCGCGCCCCAAAAGATATAGCGCGGCGGGGGGAAATTGTCTTGATGCGCGCTGCCGCACGCCCTACGATTATCCGTCTTGAGTCAGAGGTTTCTCCCCCCGGCATCGCAGACGACGGGCGACCATGGCGGAAACGAAACAGCAAAACCTCCAGAAAGCGCACGAACGCCGCAAGAAGCGCGAGTCGCTCCTGGAGACGCTCGAGTCGATCCTCGTGGCGTTCGTTCTGGCGTTCGTTTTCCGCGCGTTCATCGTGGAGGCGTTCGTCATTCCGACGGGGTCGATGGCGCCGACGCTCTACGGGGCCCACGCGGAGTTCGTGTGCGCGGACTGCGGCTACCCGTTTGCCGTCGGCGCCGAGGGATTTCCGAGGGGGGATCGTCGGCCCCCGCCCGTGTGCCCGAACTGTTTTCTGCCCCAGGCGGTTCCGCCCCGGGGCGTTCCGGCGTACAGCGGCGACCGGGTGCTGGTTCTGAAGTTCCTCTACAATTTCGAGGAACCCGAGCGGTGGGACGTCATCGTTTTCCGCAACCCGGAGAAGCCGGCGCAGAATTACATCAAGCGCCTCGTCGCCCTGCCCGGCGAAACGGTCGAACTCGCTCGCGGCGACGTGACGATCGACAGCCGGGTCGTCCAGAAGACCGACAAAGCCCAGAACGCCCTCTGGATGATCGTTCACGACACCCGTTGGGTCGCCCGTCGGCCCGAGTGGACGCCCCGCTGGGTCCCCGACCGCGGGGCCAAGGCCGACGGCACCGGATTTCACCTCGACGCTGCCGCCGACAAGGAAACCTGGCTCACGTACCGCCACCGCGACCCCGCCGGACGCCCCGGCACCATCCAGGATTTCTACGCGTATAACTCGGCGGGCAACGGCGTCCAGTTCGGAGCCAACGCGTGCACGGACCTTTCCTTGAGCGGCGAGGCGACCCTTGCCGAGGCCGGCTCCGTCCTCGTCGTCGAACTTTCGGCCTACACGGACCGGTTCCGGTTCGAGTTTTCGGCCAGGGGGTCCGGCCGGCCGACGCGCGTCTATTGCAACGGCAAGGTTCTCGGCGAGGCGCTGGACGGCGCCCTCGACGTGGGCCGGGCGTTTTCCTTCCGCGCCGCCAACGTGGACCACAAACTGATGCTCCTGGTGGGCGGCCGGCGCGTGCTCGCTTCGTTCGCGGGCGACACGACGAGCGAGGGCGATCCGCTTTACGACCCGACGCCCCTCTCCCAAGACGAGCAGCGCCAGGTGGACGGCCAGGCCGGCAAGGCCGCCGGCGCCCGCGTGGGCGCGAGCGGCGGGCCCGTGGCGCTCGGCTACCTGAGACTCGACCGCGACGTGTACTACACGAACGAGTGGATTCGCAGCACCGGCGAACCGGGCCACGGCACGGAAGGCAATCCGTTCGGCCTTCTGCCCGACGAGTTCTTCGTCCTCGGCGACAACAGCCCCAACTCCTCCGATTGCCGCCTCTGGACGCTTGCTCGGCCGGTCGTTCCGCGCCGGAACCTCGTCGGCAAGTCGTTCTTCGTGTATTGGCCCTCGGCGGGTCGGCGGACGCCTCTCGGTATCCCTCTGATGCCGGACCCGACCGGTTGGCGATTCGTCCACTGACTCACTCCTTAACCGCAAAGGGCGCAAAGGACGCAAAGAAAGACAGAACTGGGGAACTGCCAAACTGCCTGAGGCTGATGCCGTCTGCCGTCCGCCGTTTGAAGTTCCCCTTGTTCTGTTGAAAACATCCCTCTCCCCCCTCCGGGTGGGAGAGGGGAGGGTGAGGGGGGATGACGGAGCGGCCCGTATTCCCCTCACCCCACCTTCTCCCACCCTTCGACAGGCTCAGGGTGGCCCCGAGTATGGTCGAGGGGCCACAAGGGGAGAGGGAGAACGAAAGCAGGAAAGCAAGTTCCCCTATCTGGTTGTTCTTTGCGTTCTTTGCGGTTAAAGAAGAGCGCGGCCGGTCCTGTGCAGAGGCTTGCAACGGTCGGCGGCGCGGGGTATGGTAGGACACGCGGTTTTTCCGACGGGAGGACGCCTTTGGAACTTCTGAACGTCACGGGCCTCGTCAAGGTCTACGGAGGCCGGAAGGTCGTCGACGACGTCGCGTTCAGCGTGAACGAGGCGGAGATCGTCGGCCTTCTGGGCAAGAACGGCGCCGGCAAGACGACGAGTTTCAAGATGACGATCGGCATGATCCCCGCCGACGCCGGACGCGTCATCTTCGAGAGCGAAGACGTCAGCCGACTGCCCATGTATCAGCGCGCCCGCCGAGGCATGGGCTACCTTTCCCAGGAGCCGAGCGTCTTCCAACGCCTCAGCGTCGAGGACAACCTCCTGGCGATCCTCGAGATGATGGACCTGGCGCGGACGGAGCGAGAGGCCATCGCCGCCGAACTCATGCGCGACTTCGGCCTGGCGCACCTGGCGCGCCAGCACGCCCGGACGCTGTCGGGCGGCGAACGTCGGCGGCTCGAAATCGCCCGCGCCCTGGTCACCCGCCCCAGCCTCATCCTCTTGGACGAACCGTTCACCGGCGTCGACCCCATCGCTATCTTCGACATCCAGGGCTTCATCAAGAACCTCAAGAGCCGTGGCATCGGCGTCCTCTTGACGGACCACAACGTCCACGCGACGCTTTCCATCGTGGACCGCGCCTACATCATCAACGAGGGCCGGGTCTTCCGCCACGGCACGAGCCAGGAACTCGTCAACGACCCCGAGGTCAAGCGCGTCTACCTCGGCGCGACGTTCCGCGGCGACGAGTTCGACGCCGGCCCGGCGGCCTAGCCATGCCCAAGGAACTTCCGCTCATCATCGCCGTGTCGCTGAACACCGCCATCGACCGCACCCTCGAGGTGCCCGACCTGGAGGTCGGCGGCCACGTGCGAGGCCGGCTCGTCTCCATCCAACCGGCCGGGAAGGCCGTCAACGTCGCCCGGTTCCTCGGGACGCTCGGCACGCCGTGCATCCTCACGGGGTTCGTCGGCGAGGGCGACCGGCATCGCTTCGCCCGCAGTTTCGCCAAGACGGGCGTCCACGTCGAAGTCTTCGAGGGCCACGGGCACACGCGCGAGAACATCACCCTGATCGACCCGTCGCGCGGCATCGAGACGCACGTCCGCGACGTCGGCTTTGAACTTTCGGAGGACGACCTGGAGCGGATGAAGAAGAAGTTGGGCATCCTGGCGGCGCGCCGCGCCTACGTCCTCTTCGCCGGCAGCCTGCCCCCAGGCATGGACGCCGAAACGTTCGAACGCCTCGTCGCCGTCTGCCGCGACCGCGCCGCCTACGTCGCCGTCGACTCGAGCGGTCCGGGCCTCGACGTTGTCCGCCACGGCGGACCTCTTTGGCTCGTCAAGCCCAACCGCGAGGAACTCGCCGAACTGACCGGCCGGCCCGTCGAAACCGACCTCCAGATGCACGAGGCCGCCCGGGCGCTCCTGGAGCGCGTCGAACTGGTGGTCGTCACGCTCGGCCAGGAAGGCGCCTGCCTCTTTACGCGCACAGGCGCCTGGCGCGCCACGCCGCACCTCGACCCGGCCGAGATCGTGAAGACGGTCGGATGCGGGGATGCGCTCCTGGCGGGTTTCGTTCACGCCCACGCGCGCGGCGGCGCGCCGGAGGAATGCCTTCGCCGCGGCGTCGCGGTCGGTTCCGCCGCCGCCCTCCAAGCCCGCACCGGCGAAGTGGACCCCGAAGACGCCGAACGGCTCTACGCGACCGCCGAAGTGACCCCGATGCCATAGCCCGAGCCGCCCGCAAGAAAACAGAAAACGGAAATAGGGACAGTCATGCTTTGTTGAAAACATTCCTCTCCCTCTCGCACGGGCCGGTGCCGACCAAGGACGCCTTCTCGTTTGCGGACACCGCGGGCGACCACCTGGACGTTCTGTTTGCGGGCCGGAGCGAGGGCGGAGCCCGTGGGGCACTTGACACGGCGCCCTTCTTCTGCTTGAATCGTCCCAAGCCGTTGCCGCCGGTGTTTCTGGAACCCTGGATGCGAGGTGATGCATGCCGAAGAAGACGGTCCGCAGCGGGATCATCGGAGCGGGTTTCTCGGCCACCTTCCACTACGAGGCCGCCAGGAAGGTCTCGGGCGTCAACGCCGAGGTCGTGGGCGTCTTCGCCGCCAACGCCGATCAGGCCCGCCAGTACGCCGAGAAGCGCGGCATCCGGTGCTTCGAGACGCGCGAGGAACTCATCGACGCCGTCGACCTCGTCCACGTTTGCGCGCCGGTGGCGTTCCACGAGGAGATCACTGTCGCCGCCCTGGAGGCCGGCAAGGACGTGATCTGCGAGAAACCGCTCACGGGCTCATGCGGCGACGGGTCGGAGGGGTTCCACGGCGACACGTTTCCCAAGGAGGCGGCCCTGGTGGAGGCGCTGGCGAGCGTCCGCCGCATGCTCGACGCCGAGGCCAAGAGCCGCGGACGCATCTTCTATGCCGAGAACTGGGTCTACGCCCCGGCCATTCAGAAGGAGCGCGAGATCCTCGAAAAGACCGGCGCCCAGGTCCTGTGGATTCACGGCGAAGAGGCGCACAGCGGCTCGCACGCCCATACCTACGCCTTCTGGAAGTACAGCGGCGGCGGGGTGATGATCGGCAAAGGGTGCCATCCCCTGACGGCCGCCCTGTACCTGAAGCGCGTCGAGGGACGCGCGCGCGACGGCAACCCCATCCTGCCGAAGGCCGTCACGGCCCGCACGCACGCGTTGACGCGGATGCCCACCTTCCGCGACGAGGGCCACATCCGCTGCGACTACCACGACATCGACGATTTCTCGATGATGCACGTCGAGTTCGCCGACGGGTGCATCGCCACCATCTTCGCCTCCGACATTATCCTGGGCGGCATCCACAACTGGCTCGAGGTGGCGGCCAACAACCACCGCGTCATCTGCCACATCAACCCGAACACCGCCATGCAGGCGTACAACCCGGTGGAGGAGAACTTTCGCGACATCTACGTGGTCGAGAAGACCGGCACCAAGCAGGGCTGGTCGTTCCCCAGCCCGGACGAGGACTGGTTCACCGGCTACCCGCAGGAGATCGAGGCGTTCTACCGGGCGGCCGCCTACGGCGAACCGGTCGAGACGGACTCGCGGCTGGCCGCCGATACGATCTCGACCATCTACAGCGCCTACGTCTCGGCGGAGCGCCGCGGCGCCGAGGTGGCCGTGAGGACTTTCTAGAACCCGCAACCGCTTGAGGGAACCCCATGAGCACCGCCCCAAACGCCCCCGCCGGTCCCGACCTGTCCGCCTCGCTGCCGTGGTACCGGGGCCTGACGTGGCACCACTGGTTCGTCCTGGCCGTCTGCTGGCTGGGCTGGCTCTTCGACACCATGGACCAGCAGTTGTTCATCATGGCCCGCACCCCGGCGACCAGGGACCTGCTGGGCACGGCCGCCGCGCGCGGAGACGTCACCTACTACGCCGGCCTCGCCACCATGTTCCTGGTGCTGGGATGGGCCACCGGCGGCATCGCCTTCGGCGTCCTGGGCGACCGCTGGGGCCGGGCGAAAACCCTGATCACGGCGGTCCTTTGCTACTCGCTGTTCACAGGCCTCTCGGCGCTCTCGGTAACGTGGTTGGATTTCTCGATCTACCGGTTCCTGACGGGCATGGGGGTGGGCGGGACGTTCGCGGCCGCCGTGTCGATGGTGGCCGAGACGCTGCCTGCGCGGTCCCGGCCCTACGCCCTGGGGTTTCTCCAGGTGCTGGCGGCCCTTGGCAACGTGATCGCCGCAGGGATCAGCCTCCTCCTGAAGCCGAGCGCTCCCATCGCGGGGATCGCCGGCTGGCGGATTCTCTTCGTGGTCGGCATCGTGCCGGCCATCCTGGTCGTCTTCATCTTGCGCCGCTTGAAGGAACCCGAGAGTTGGGTCAAGGCCAAGGAGGCCGAGCGCCGCGGCGAGGCCCATCACAAGGGCAAGGGAATGGGCAGCATGCGGGAACTCTTCGGCGACCCGCGATGGCGGCGGAACGTGATCGTGGGCATCATCCTGGGCCTGGCGGGCATCATCGGCCTCTGGGGCATCGGCTTCTGGCTGCCCGAACTGGTGCGCACGGTCACTCCGGCGCCGACCGCGGCGGCGGTGGCCGCCGCCCACCCCGGCCTGGACCAAGCCGCCATCGACGGCGTGGTGG
>Ga0315289_10012123_pt1 | contig 12172 bp, 11 predicted proteins | sample YL17G11_40_MG_FD_203452 | JGI IMG/M metagenome (GOLD analysis project Ga0315289, IMG submission 203452) | Sediment microbial communities from Yellowstone Lake, YNP, Wyoming, USA - YL17G11_40 | ecosystem: Environmental > Aquatic > Freshwater > Lake > Sediment | place: USA: Wyoming | collected...
TTTTTATTCACGATTTTGACTTCCTCATCCTTGCTTAACCAGCGAATCGGGCCAAGAAGGCTATTTTTATTATGTCCATAGATAACGACATTCCCTTCTCGGCCAGGAAGACCCGAGCCAAGAAGATAGGAAGCGCCCTTATCCGAGACCTCCCAATTATCTTCAGCCACTTTTGCTGGAAAAACAGGCAATTCAACTCCCACTTTGGCAATTAAAATCTTCTCCGGCAAATCTTCCTCCTTAATAACACCCACCGGCTCGGGATTTTTAGAGAAAGAAAGAGTGTTTTGCTGAAATATTTGAGGTCCTTTAAGAAAGAAGGCGGTAGTGAGGAAGAAAAAACCAACCAAAAATAAAGCTAAACCGCTTTTTTGGCGGGAAGAAAGAGTTTTAAGCCAAGGCCGAAACATACATTACTAATTATAAACAAAATGAGGAATAATTCATCAGAGAAACTGCCGGTTGCTCCTAAAGTACTCACCCCTAAAACCTGACCACCGGTGCAGATTTCATTAGAAAGCCCGCTTGGAGCACAGTCATTCACGGCTCGGACGGCAAAACAGTAATCTACCGCGGGGTCTAGCTCGCCGACAGTAAAAGAGGTCACCTTGCCAGTATTACCAACCCCATAGAGATAATTGCCTGAGGAGAGTCCATAGGAAAGAGCATAATGGGTGGCTGGCTCAACCGCCGTCCAAGACAAAACTGCCTGGCTTGACCCGGATTTTATCGCACTGAGTAAAAGTGGGGTTGAAGGAACGGTCGCACCACAGCCTGATGGTTGTCCGGAACCTCCATTTGAAGGTCCGCCTCCGACTGACGGTGGCGGCGTCGCCTCTGGTGTCGGACCAGGTGAGGGGCTGGGTGATGGCGACGGACTCGGACACGGAGGCCAACAAGGCACATTTGGTAAGGGAGGTAGGTTTGGCAGAGGAGGTAAATTCGGCAGAGGAGGTAACAACCATGACAAGAGACAATCATTGTTAGAGCCGGTGCTGGGGGTTGGTCCACTCTCTCCTTCGGCGAGGGCAATGACTCCTGTCAAAAAGAAAAGTGTGAGAAAGACAGCCGTTACTTTGATAAATCGCGAAAGCCTTATCATTCTTTTTTAGTTAACTTAATCTTATTAGATGGCCTATATTATATCTTCAAAAGTCGTTTTGTCAAGCCGAGAGCGGACCCATTTCTACTTTTTAGTCAACCAAAGATAAGGTCCGGTCGGGACACCGGCCGCTAAAAGGCTTCCTAGCCATGTCCATTGACAGAAATGGCTTGGGGTAAAGAAGCGATGAGCCAGATAATGATCGCCAAGAAAAACCAGGGCGGCCGTCCCTATCGGCACCAGCCACCAAAACTTTCGCCTCTGTTTGCCTGAAATCCCATAATAAGCACCTAAAAGTCCTCCACCCGCTAAAGGCAAAACGAGCCATCCCCAACAGATTGGTTCATCCTGTGCACCAGCGACCGCGCCTTCTTCGGCTAAGGCCTCTCCCAGTTCGCCCTCTCCTGCCTCTGCCCCCAAAGCGCCAGAGGTAAAACCTGTCCCCCCACTTGAAGCGAGAATAGTCGTTGTCTCGCTTGAAGAAGCCTGGTTAGAGTCTCCTGAACCACCAACCCCAGAAGAACTACTTCCACTATCTCCACCAGAGGAGCTAGAACCAGAAGAAGAGAAAGCCAAAATGGCTACCCCAACCGAAGACTGATTATTACCCTGATTAGAATCGGCGGTACTGGTAGTAATTTGGGCAACATTAACCAACTCCCCATTAGCCATGCCTGAGTCAATTTGAACAACTACGCCTAAGCTCCCTCCTTGCCCGGCCTCAACTTCCCCTAGTTGCCAGACAATCTGGCCATTTTGATAAACTCCCCCATTTGAAGCAGAGAGAAAAATCATCCCCGCCGGAAGAATGTCAGTCACAACCACATCTTTAGCCCAAAGCCGACCTGAATTTTGATAATTAAGACTAAAGGATACTTGCTCTCCAGGCCTAAGAGTTGCCTGGCTGGCACCTTTATTAAGAACGAGATCGGAGCGGGGAAAGATAATATCGCCGATGAATTGGTTAAAAATGTTAATCACCCCAAAATACCAATGGTTGCCAATGATATTCGTATTGATTAAGTTAAAGAGATTCGCCTTGGCCTCGGCGTTGCCAGTTTGAATTGAAGCCGACTCTCCCTCAATGGAATTGTTGCCAGTATCAGCGACAACATTAAGATTATTGCTCACCGTGGCCACATTTGAATTCTCAATCTCCATAGAGCATGTTTGTTGAGCCAGGGCTCCATTAACTGAGCCATCACCGGTATTCTCATTGCTGGCGGCCACCTCACCCGAGGTTACTTCTCCTCCGGGTAATCTTATCCAGGCAAAAGTGGTCTTGCCGATAGTCAGGGTATTCCCCCACCAGCCTGAAAGATTACCCACCCAGTCACCAAAGTTATTAATGGTCAAGAGTAACCAATTTGAGCCAAAAATATTGGTATTGATTAAATTAAGAAGGTTTGCTTGCGCCTCGGCGTTGCCGGTTTGAATTTCGCCATCACCAATGATTGTGTTTTCCCCACTGTTGGCCGAAACCGAGATATTATTAGTTACCTCGGCTTCGTTAAAATTACTAATCTCCAGACTAGTTTCTGCCCCGGCCAGAGCCTGATTTTCTGAACCATCGCCTGTTTCCGTATTGGTGGCGGAGACGGTTGAATAAGGACTGAAACCCTGATTATCTTCACACAAGAATTGGAGCTCGTAGGGCAAAATAATATCGCCTTCAAGTTGGCTGAAGAGATTAATCACCCCAAAAAACCAATCGCTCCCAATCAGATTGGTGTTAACCATGTTAAACAAGTTAAGATAGGCTTCGGCATTGCCGGTCTCAATTTGGCCATCCTCACCCACAATTTGGTTCTGACCACTGGCAGCAAGCAGGTCAACGTTATTCGTTAAAGTGGCGGTATTTTCGTTATAAACAGCAAACAAGGAGAGAAGGAGAGCTAAAGAAAGGTTGGTCGAGTCAGACCCGGTATTGAAATTTTGCGCCAAGACAGAAATCAACTCAGGGTCAAAATTTTCTATTCCCTCTATTTTGGTCAAATCAATATTTTCTTGAGAATCCTCAAAAAGATTGATAATCGCCTGCCAAAAGTCGCTTCCCACTAAATTGGTATTGACCACATTCACAACATCTGCTTCGGCGACGGCGTTTCCGGTTTCAATTTTAGAATCTCCCCCTTCAACGGTATTTTCTCCGGTAATGCCTTCAGCCACCAAATCATTCTTAATCGTTGCCTGATTCTCATTACTGACGACGACGCCTTCACCAGCTAAAGACAAAGAGTCATTATTGGAATTATCACCGGTATTTTGATTCTCCGCCACCACACCATCTCCAGTAGAACCATCAATGGTTATTTCTCCGGTTAATGGCAAAGGTTCTGGGTCTGACGAGGGATCTTCTGACGAGGCGTCTAAATCCGAGGCTGGGTCTTCCTCTTCACAAGGCGAAGGGGTGGGCGATTCAACTACAAGTTCCGGTATAACGGTTGGTTCGGCTGAGGGTGTGGGCGATAGTTCTGGACAAGCAGTTGAGCAGGCGTCAATTGACGGACTGGGCGTAGGCGTTGGCTCCGAGGAGGCATCAGTCGTCAACGGTTCGTCGGAGATGGTATTATTCCCGGTATTACTCTCTACCTCAAGATTATTTTCAACATCCGCATTATTGTCATTACTGACAGTGGCGTTTTGCTCCGCCTGGGCTTCGGCGGTATTGGTGGAATCCTCTCCCGTCTGAGTATTTTCCGCGGTTACCTCGGACTGGGGTTCAGTCAATTCTCCTTCAGCTAAAGCCCGAACGCCAAGATAGGGGTGAAATAACAAAACAACCGCCAAGATAGCGGACAGGAGTTCATTTAAGGTTTTTATTTTGATTCTCATTTAACAATCTAAAAAACTTAACAATTTTTTTCTTTGGGTCGGAGCAAACGGGTAGAAATCTTTCCGCCCGCTTGCTCCTTTATTCCCAAAGAATCTTCCCTGTTTAGTCACAAGAAGGCCCACAAGTAGGCTCACAAAGATCAGGGAAGAGACAACTACCTTCACCAATGACAGTTACGTTGGTATTCTGAACATTGGTGGTATTGGCTCCAGCAGAAGCATCGCCAGTGGTAATGGTATTTTTGTCTTCACCTAAGACAGCATTGCCACCACTGTTAGCTCCGGCAACAGTTGTGTTGTCGAGCAAAGCCAGGTTTTCATTAACCACGACCGCTGCTTCAACATCAACCGCGACAGCCACATTATCCGGACAGGAATCTTCAGGTTCGCCACATTCCTCAACTTCTTTTCCAGTCTCTTTATTCGAGGCTGTGGTGGCGCCACTACCATTCTGTTCAATCACCGAAACATTGGTGTTTTGAAAATTAGAGGTGTTAGCGCCGGCTGAAGCTGCTCCGGTGAGAATATCATTCTTTTTATCACCGGAAATGCCGTTGAAACCGGTATTAGCCATCGCTATCGTCGCGTTTCTTGCAAAGGCGCCGTTCAAATTAACGATCACCGCTGCATCGAGATTAGCGGCCACAGCAATGTTTTCCGAGTTCTTTCCGGTCTTGTTATTTTCAGCCGTAATACTACCACCTTGACCACCGACACTAATCATACTTAGATTAGTATTCTGAACATTGGTGGTGTTGGCTCCGGCTGAAGCTGCTCCGGTAGTAATACTGTTCTTCTTACCACCCTCCTCACATTGATCAACTGCTCCACAGAGGGGTTTCCCGCCAATGTGGTTAAAACCGGAATTGGCTCCCGCATAGGTAAAGTTGCACAATAGAGCCATGTTCGAATTCCAAACAACGGCCGCATCAACATCAGCGGCAATTGCCCAGTTTTCGGAACCCTTTCCTGTCTCCTTATTTTTGGCTAAAGCTTCATCGCCATCCTCTCCCTCAATCACCGAGACGTTGGTGTTTTGGAAATTGGAGGTGTTAGCACCAGCACTGGCTGAGCCAGTCAAAATACTATTGCTATTACCTTCCCCGGGAATCAGATTCCAACCGGTATTGGCGTCGGCAAAAGTAAAGTTGTGCAGCATCGCGAAGTTGTCGTTATAGACAACATCAAAATCTAACTCCGCGGCAATCGCCCAGTTCTCCGAATCTTCTCCGGTGTTTTCATTGATTGCTTCGGCGGCGAAAGCTGGGGCCACAACAAGAGCCAAAAGGAGCATTAAAACTCCCAAACTTAAAATTGCTTTTTTCATCATTTATTTTTTCACCTCCTTCCTTTAAATATTTCGAATCCAACTAAACTTCAAATAAAAAAACCAACCCACGCTAGGGCAAATTACTGAATTTAAACTAATCGAAGCAAATTCTTTCTTCATCGCCTGCCCTTTAACTTAAAAAAGGCATCCTTCTTTCATCAAGTGGATGCCTCTGGTTGCAGTCAGCAGTCCTATAGTGACTGGGCTATTGTTCCTCTACCGCCTTCTCTAAAAAGACGTTATAGTATTTTTTATTGTTTGTCAAGAGCCTTGTTTTCTTGATTTGTCTTTTTTATATGTCTTCTGGTAATCTGGGTGACTTCACCCTTAACCACATAGATTTCCACCGAACCATAATCAAGCCCCATTAAGGCTTCTTTTATTTCCTCTAACATCTGGGTGGTGATATTTTTTGTTGAGTATTTGCTTACCTGTCCCATTATTAAAGGCAGGATTAAAAAATCTAAAAATTAATCTCTACTTCGGTTGTCTCTTCTTCTTGTTTTTGGCCCACCAGCAGTTTGAATTGTTTCTTGCCGGCAGCAACAACAAAGCCAATTTCATCTTTTCTCACGGAAACTGGAGAAACATCAATCGCCTCATTGTAAAAATCTGGAGCAAATTTCTTCCCTTCATCACCTAAGAGGCGGACAAAATCCCGACTATTAACCTTCAAAGAGAAGGCGCTGTCATTACCATATTCAAGGGAGATAATTAAAAATTCTTCGCCTGAACCGGCTTTAATGGGTTGACCCTGATTGGCTACGGCCTTCACTTTTTTGGCGCCAACGAGAGTAAACTTTAAAATAGCGTTGTCCTCAAGCTCTTCTATGGAGAAATCGAAGCTTTGGCCAAGTTTAGCCTCAGCGACGGGCTTCGCTAGTTTCTCTATCTCCTGTGATGTAGGAGTCGTTTTAGAAGATCTTTTAGAACCGACATAAAGTCCTAAAGAAACAGCGCAAGCAACGACGGCTATAAGAAAGACAATCTTTTTAAGAATGGTGTTATCCTTAAGGTTAATCATTCAAGAAAAAAACGCTTGGCGAGACTTTTTTCTCGCTAGAGCCTGGAACAAAAACCCAAGCTAAGAGGCAGGCTTGGGTAGATAGAATTAAATTACTCTATTTAAACCAATTTGTCAAATCGAATACAAATTTTGCTATTTCTCGCAATTCTTCTTAATCTCCGCCTCGCAGGTGTCAACTCCCAAACCGCCGTCTATCCAATCATGACCATCTCCACCAATTAAAGTATCGCTACCGTTCTTGCCTGTCAACTTGTCATCGCCAGACTCTGCATCCATAAAATCATTACCATTGCCGCCGTCAATAACATCATTGCCCGCGCCTCCGTAAATTGTATCGTCACCGTTGTCCCCATCAATCTTGTCGTTGCCATCGCCGCCTTCCACCCGGTCATTACCGTTTGAAGCATCAATCGTATCGTTGCCGCTGCCGCCAAGAAGCAAATCGTCACCGTTACTGCCGTCTATCCGATCGTCTCCTTCATCCCCAAAAATAACATCCTGGCCGTTGCTGCCGTGCAAAATATCATTTCCCAAACCGCCAACCAGGCAGTCGTCGCCATTAGAGCCGTTGATTTTATCATTTCCTTCAAAGCCGAAAATCAAATCATTGCCGTTAGTCCCGTTAAGAACATCCCGTTTCTCCGTCCCAAAAATCGGGTTGCCGGAAAAGTGAATATTCCGGCACTCCTCAGGCACTTCAACAGCAATCCCAACAATGATATCGAAAACAATACTGGCGTTTTGAAATTCATTTCCAGCCGATTCGGGAAAACTTACGGTGAAATTAATCGCCCTCGTTTGGCCAGGATTAACGGAAAAGAGTTCAATCCCCTCAAGGCCTTTACTTTCATCAAAGAAGTCAGCCAGCGTTTTTCCTCCGGCAGTTCCCCCATAAAGATCGGTTCCCCCTTCGGATATCCTAAAATCCAAAACATCTGCCAGGTCTTTTAATTCATCTATTGGTTTCCCTCTTACTCCAACAGATTTAATTATGCTTGCTCCGTTTATGATTTGGACTATCCTCGTTTCGGAATCTCCCGGGAGAAAATTCGGAACCACAAAAATCGGCTGACCATCCGGCACTCCCCAATCAACATTCAAGTCTCCCACAGCTCTGGCAGTAGAATTATTTCTCATAAAATTACCCAAAATACTTGTTTGGGTAAAAGCAAAAACAAGAACGAGAACCGAAGCTGAAATTGTTAAGAATTTATAGTTAAAGATTTTAATCATTATCTTCTTCATGTTCATGGTGTACTATTTGCTACCCTTGGTGTTGCCAATTCTGCTGCGTCTCCATCCATATTTGTTTGTGAAGTGGCGGTGTGCCAATTGCCTGCAACTGTTCCATCACCAGGTGAATCATTTCTTTCCATCGACTTTGCTGGACCTGGACTTGGGTCCTCACCAGTAAACCATCCGCCGGAAGTAGAATTTGCCGAATCAATCAAAACATTAGTGTTTGATTTCAATCTCAACTGTTCTCCTTCGTTTGCCAAAGATATTGATGTTGTAACGAAATCAGGTACAATATTAATTTTTGATGAAGTTTCAACATTGTTTGAAATCAAGAAAAATCCATTGGCCGGAATACTACCCGAAGAAATAGTTATGTTCGGCGAACTGCTTTCTCCTAAATTTTCTATAACCCATCCACTGATATCAATCGGGTTCGATGTCATGTTTTTCAATTCAACCCATTCATCAGCGGTAGATAAACTGCTACCACTCCAGTTGATTTCGTTAATCACAACATCACCAGGTTGCTGGGCTGGAGTAGGGGTTGGTGATGGGGTGGTTGAAAATTCGGTTGCGACCGAAAGAATATTGCCGGTTGCTTTTTCCGTATCAGTAAAAAATGATTTAGTTGCCCGAATACTAAATAAGCTTGCTAAAAAAAGAGCAAAAAATAAAATTAAAACAAGTTTTTTCATCAAACTTCTGCGATTTTTCTTCTTAAAAATATTTTCTTGATTTCTTCTTTAATATTCAAAATCTCGCTGTAAACGATAATCGTCGCCGGAATTATCATTAGTAAGATAAATCCCATTTGGGTTTTCGTAAAAGCGACCAGATACCCTAAAAACGGTAAGGAAAGAAAAACTTTACCCGTTATTTGTTTTTCTTCGACTAATTCCCTATCGACAGCGCGATTGGCATCTCCTTTGGTCAAATAGAGAAACTGGTCATTAGATTTTTCTACAGAGACAACACGATGAGTAAAAGTTTCTTTGCCGGAAAGATAGGATATGATTTCTCCCTCTTTATATTTAGGCCCAGCAACCGGAGAGACCACTGCAGGAAAAAGATTTAAGGGAGAAACCAGAATTATTGAACCGATTTTTATTCCTGGCTCCATGGAACCAGACTGGACTGTTAAAAGCCGAAGATTCCCAGGCCCGGCAAAAACAGAGAAAGTAGCTAAAACACTAAAAATAACTAAGGCAAAAAGCGCGCCAATATAAACTATGCGCAAGGCAGTTTTCATCTTTAACTTCCTTACTTAACCCCTGCTGACGAGACAGGACTAAAGATCAGCGTCGTAATAATCCATCAGGCCAGTCTCAAACAGGTAGCTGGCTGGGTTCCAACCAATCATGCTCTTGGTTACAGCATTATAGTCGGATGACTTAACCAACCAAAGCTTTGCGTTAAGCATGCTAGCACTTAACTCCGTATCACCAGAGATAGTGATCTTACTAGTACCATCGGCAATTGCATTACCTAATTCACCAACATATTCTCCGGCAATTGGATTACTGCCTGGCCACGGGTCAGAATAGCGGATTAAGCTATATTGTGTTCCCGATACTAAACCGTTACCCACAAAGGAGAAGTTGAATTTAGAATCTTTAACTTTGTAGGTAAGCTTTCCATCAATGCCGTCACCGAACAAGATAAGGACTTCTGGGCTGCTAGCATCCGGTTTCTCTTTGTTTTCAAAGGCTAATTCACCCTTTAATTGCTCACCAGTCAGCACTATGTCAAAAGTCATCTTATCGCCTTGGGCCCAGTTTTCCGTGTCCGACTTCATGTGGTAACTTTGCCTTACCTTCATGTACCAACCGGCAGGAATCATTCCCAAGAACATGTTTTTATCCTTGATTTCTGCAACGGTTTCGTCCTTCCCGTCATAAAGGGCTTGCCACCAAATCATCTGGTTTTCCTTGTTAAAGAGTTCGGCCTTCAGGTCGTAGAGAATAACTGAATCGATATCTTTTATCTCTATGTAGCTAGTTTTATCGCAAGCATCGGCAGTGTCATCCCAGATTCCACCATTTTCGGTGCACTCTGACTCGGACATTACCCCGTCATCGGTGACTAGTTTATCTAGTTTTTTAAAGACATTGACCGGGTTAGTCCCCAAGTTTCTTACGACGAAATCGATATAATCGGTCTGGCTCGGTTTCATATCCCCCATCTGAAAGTTCTTGGTCCAGACATTTTCATCACCAACACCAATATCGATGGTTCCGGCCGAGAAGGTATTACCAACACTTGTTTCCGTATCCGTAAAGAAAGCTTTAGTTGCTCCAAAAACCCCAGCAGAAACAATGCCAATAGTGATAAGACTTAAAAGAATTCTTTTCATTTTTTGTTCACCTCCTTCCTTTTAAAAATTCGCACAAAAAAATCCGCCGATAGCGGATTTTAAATCGTTTTCAAAAACTGATTATCTCGGGCAAAAGACCTCATATTGTGGTCAGCCAACCTATAATAAAAATATTATAAGTCTCATAATAAAAATATTATAAGTCTCAATAGAGTTGATACAGAACTACTGTATAGTATTTCTAGGGCAATTTGTCAAGAGGCAATTTTCACAAGTTAAAGGCTATGATTAGTCTTTTAGTATTGAAAAGGCGAATGCTAAGGTTATGCGGGGTCAAGGGATCAAGGGGTAAAACGAAAAACCCTTGAAATTTTGGCAACGAGATTCTCGAAAAAGGAAAATAACCCGGTTTTAATCTCCTCAATCTGACTCATCGCTTCCTCTTCGCTCAGTTTAGAAATCGTGATTACTGGCGTGACTTCAGGACTAGATTCGACTTTGACTTGACCATCATTCACTTCGACTTTTATTTCTCCCGACTGGGTGCTGACGACCCGGGTGACATTCTGATTAACAATATTCGTCACTTCGGTTTTGACCGAGGCGTTTTCTCCAGAGGCTTCACTCTTGACCACTGATTCAATCTTGGAAGAGTTAAAATTATAAATTACCAAGGGCAAAAAAAATAAGCCTAGGATTTCTTTTTTCACTTTAAGGGGCGGTGACCACTTTATAAGCATTCACTAGGCCGGCACCAACTAAGGTTGGGTCGAGAGGGAGTGAGTCTCTATTGGCTTCTAAAACCGCTTCTATTTGGGCAGAGGATTCTCCTAGTTTCAAAAAAAGGCGTAAGGCGACGACACCGGTGACGTGAGGCGCGCTCATTGAAGTGCCGGATAAAAGTTTGTATTTCCCGCTAAGATAAGTAGAATTGATGTTAACTCCTGGTGCGGCTAAATCTATCTCTGGTCCTCGGCTCGACCAGGAAGGAACATTATCAGAAGAATCAGTGGCGGCAATGGCGATAACTTCAGGATATTTTGCCGGATAATTCACCGTATTCGTTCCAGGGCCTGAATTGCCGGCCGCGGCCACTTGAACAATACCAGCGGCATTGACTCGCTTAACCGCATCATGGAAAGAAGTCACATTTGAGCTTGTCCCTAAACTCATATTGACTACCTGCATCTGATTGGCAACTGCCCAATCTAGTCCCTCAATCACATCAGAAAGATAACCGCCTCCCCGGCGATCCAAGACTTTCACGGCATAAATTTTGGCATTAGGCGCCACTCCCACCACACCAAGATTATTGTCTTTCGCGGCAATAATCCCGGAGACATGAGTCCCATGACCGTTGTCATCTTCACAAGTCTTCCAGGAGGAAATCTTATTGACACATCCAGCCAAATTATCTTTTAAGTCTGGGTGGTCGGTATCAATCCCGGTATCGATTACCGCCACCTTAATTCCCAAGCCAGAGGAAAGACTCCAGGCATCATCAGCGTCAATCCTTGTGATTCCCCAGGGAATGGTCTGGGTTGAGCCATCCGCTCCTGGGGTGGGCGAGGGACTGGGCGAAGACGAAGGACTCGGGCTGGGCGAAGGCGATGAGGTGGGGCTAGGCGACGGGCTGGGTGTCGGTTGAGGTGTCGGGGTAGGCGTTGGAGTGGGGGTTGGATTACATCCTGGCCAATTGGGAAACCAATCACAAATTCCCTTAGCTTCAACTCTGTTTTCAGCCGGCAAAGCAAAAACTTCCACATCCGGATCGATCCGTAAGACCCGAGGGTCTCGTTGAAGAAGCGCCAGCTCATCAGTGGATAAACGAACTGCCTGGGCATTGATTAATCTCAAACTTTTATAAGGCGTAATCTTGAATCTGTCGAGGAGATTTTTTTGGTCCGGGACGGCTACATCTTGGCGAAAAACGACAATCTTCCGCTCCGTCTTCGGAAAAAAGGCGAGTGATTCTCTTGAAAGAAAAAGAAAAATAAAGGAACAGGAAATCAGAAAAAGTAAACCAATTTTTAGAGCTCGATGAAACATCGTTTTTCCTTTTTATACACCCTATAACAAAACTCGGCCCTTGTCAATTGACAACAGGGTCATTTCTGGCTATATTTTGGCTCGACCGACTCGCCCACCTTTTTGTCATTAACGGGTATTTTTAAAACCCATCCCAAGGCGTTAGCCACGGCCACACCCACTCTCAGTCCGGTAAACGAACCAGGGCCTAAATTGACTTCGACGGCCGTCAATTCTTCTAGGATCCGCTTCTCTTTTCTTAAGGTTCGATTAATTAAATCAAGAAGCCTTTGAGAC
>Ga0315289_10012125_pt1 | contig 12172 bp, 11 predicted proteins | sample YL17G11_40_MG_FD_203452 | JGI IMG/M metagenome (GOLD analysis project Ga0315289, IMG submission 203452) | Sediment microbial communities from Yellowstone Lake, YNP, Wyoming, USA - YL17G11_40 | ecosystem: Environmental > Aquatic > Freshwater > Lake > Sediment | place: USA: Wyoming | collected...
TTATTTTTAATGAATCAGCAAGAATTCTATAAGGCTTCGACTGCTCTTTTTCTGATCTTATAATCAATTCCCCATTTTTCGAAATTTAATATCTTGTACAAATCAATTTTTTCTGTTTTCTCAGTCAATACTTCTTTTTTGAGCTCATATCCTACTGGAATTAATGCCTCGACCTGAATATGAGCCGGAACATTTAATATCCTTTTAACGGCAGTTTCATCGAATGCTCCCACCCAGCATCCTGCAAGGCCTAAATCATAAATCTTCAGGAGCATATTTTCAACAGCGGCTCCTGCTTGCTGTCTTGCGTATACTTCAGCTCTTGCGCCATAAGCTCTTACTGTTTCTGTAAGATCAGAGCATACAACAATTATGTAAGTTGCATCTTTCAGGAATTCCTGGCCTATTGCAGCATCGACGATTTTTGCCTTGACATCTGGTTCTGAAACAAGTATCATCTTTACTGAATAGATGTTTCCGGCGCTTGGGGCATGCCTTGCTGCATCAAGAACAAGAGAAATATCATTAAAGCTGATTCTTTTTGTAGAAAAATTGCGGCATGAATGCCTCTCGGCCACCAATTTTTTGAATTCCATATTTATAAACATCGAAATAAGTATAAAAATGTTTTCTTAAATGACAAGTCTTAAAAATGGCATCATGCTTATTATTTAAAAGAGGAGAAGAAAGTCAAGGAAGTTAAAGCCGGAAAATGAAATTTTCAAAATTTGCCGATTATTTGGAGAAGCTCGAGAAGACAAGCAAAAGACTGGAGATGTTTGAAATTCTTTCTTCATTATTCAATGAGGCTGATAAAGAGGAGGTTGACAAGATAGTTTATTTTTGCGAGGAACAGCTCCTGCCTGCTTTCAAAGGCCTTGAAATAGGGATGGCTGAAAAAATGGTTGCAAAGGCCATTGCAAAAGTTTCCGGAAGAAGCGAGAGGGAGATTGAAAGCAGCTATAAAAAATTAGGAGATTTGGGATTGGTTGTTGAAAAGCTGACAAGCAAGCAGTCTACATTATTCAAATCAAAATCATTATCAATATTAGAAGTCTATTCGCAATTGCTGAAAATTGCTAAGATAACAGGAGAAGGTTCGGTTGATAAAAAAATTTCCCTGCTTTCCGGATTGCTGGGCAATTGCAGCGGAAAAGAGGCAAGATATATTGTAAGATTCGTCCTTGGCAGACTTCGGCTTGGCATAGGCGATCCTACATTGATGGATAGCATGAGCAAGGCGCTGACAGGGGACAGAATGAAACTGCGAGTTGATATAGAAAGGGCATATAATTTATGCTCTGACCTCGGATTTGTTGCAAGGGTATTGTTTGAAAAAGGTGACAAGGGCTTGAGGGAGTTCAAGGTTGTTCCCGGGAATGTTATAAGGATGGCATTAGCTGAAAGACTTCCTTCCACGGAAGAAATAATCAAAAAAATAGGAAAATGCGCAGTCGAGACAAAATATGACGGCCTTAGATTGCAGGTTCACAAGAAAGGAGATGAAGTTGAACTTTTCTCGAGAAATCAGGAAAGAATGACTCACATGTTTCCGGACATCGTGAAAGGCATAAAAAAACAAATCAAATTGAAAAATGCAATTCTCGAGGGAGAGGCAGTTGCATTTAACGAGCAAACAGGAGAATTTTTTCCATTTCAGGTCACAATAACCCGCAAGAGGAAATATGAAGTTGAGGCAATGGCAAAAGAATTCCCTCTTGTCCTTTTTTCTTTTGACTTGCTTTATGATGGCGAGGATTTGACAAATGAAGCTTACTTGGAGAGAAGAAAAAAATTAGAACATGCAATTGAAAAGGGATTTACAGTAAGAACATCAGAGCAGATAGTGACTGATGATCCTAAAAAATTAGAAAAGTTTTTTGAAGAAAATATAGAAAGGGGGACTGAAGGCATAATTGCCAAGCGCCTTGATTCGCCATATCAGGCAGGCGCCAGAAATTTCAACTGGATAAAATTAAAAAGGAGCTACAAGGGCGAATTGAAAGACACGATTGATGTTGTTATCGTAGGTTATATCAGAGGAAAGGGCATGCGCGCTAAATTTGGCATTGGCGCATTATTGGGAGCTGTCTATGATGAAAAAACAGATGATTTCAAGACAATTGCCAGGATTGGTTCTGGATTATCTGAAGAAAAATGGGTAGAAGTAAGAAAATTGCTTGATAAAATTAGGGTTGAAAAAAGACCTGCAAGGGTTGACAGCATGATGGAAGTGGATGTATGGACAGCCCCAAAATATGTTTTTACAGTCATGGCAGATGAAATAACAAAATCTCCGATGCATACTGCTGGCCGCGAGAAAGAGATAGGCTATGCCTTAAGATTCCCTCGAATTCAGGACTGGATACGAGATAAGAAGCCTGAAGATGCGACAAGCGTCAAGGAAATCAAGGAACTGTTCAAGATGCAGAAACGCTCAAAAACTTAAGTTTTTGGCGTCCAGAAAATCTTTGATTTTCTTGGAAAAGTCAAATCTGTAACTTTCGCGCCGTAATTTTCCATTAATTTCTTAAATTTTCTCCTCGACAAAAAACGAAAGCTTTTTAAAGCAAATCCATTTATAAATAGACATGCTAAGAAATCATCAAGATTTCTTGCATGTAAAAAATTTGGAGAATTTTTAAACATGTCTGACAAATCACTAAAGGTTCAGAATATTGTTGCCACAACTTCTCTTGGAAAACCCGTTTCTTTAATCAAACTGGCAAAGAGCGAGGCAAACATAGAATATAATCCGGAACAGTTTCCAGGTCTTGTTTTGAGGATTAAAAAACCAAAATCAGCTGTTCTCGTTTTCAGTTCAGGTAATCTGGTTTGTACAGGCACAAAAAGCATCGGCCAGGTCAAGGAAGTAATAAATATTGTAATCAAGATACTCAGGAAAATAGGAGTCAAGGTTACAGAAAAACCCAAAATCAATGTTCAGAATATTGTTGCTTCCGGTTCAGTGAATCTGACTTTGAATCTTAATGCTCTGCTTCTCGAATTGGAAAATACAGAATATGAACCGGAACAATTCCCGGGTCTTGTCTACAAGCTCATCGAGCCTAATGCAACATTCCTGCTTTTCAGCAACGGCAAGCTTGTATGCACAGGCACGAAAAACAGAAAAGAGCTCGAAAACGCCAAAAAACAACTTCTTAAAAATTTGAAAGTAGCAATCAAAAAAATCAAGAAACATTAAAAATAATTTTAATTAATTTTTAATATTGATTATTAATTCTTAATTATCATCACTCGTTTATTATGACAAAAAATAATAAAGTATAAAAACTCAAGGTTCACTTCTCCTTTTGCATATTTAAAAAATTAGCCAAAATCCAAAAGATATTGCTAGAAATCCAATGCGCTTGGGAATCCTAAGGATTTCCGGCGCCCCGAAAATCCCACAAGGATTTTCGTGGGGCTGGGAAATCAAAATTTCGGGCTAATGTTTTAAGGCAAGGGAAAAGGGGAAATGCGACAAAATTTTAAAGAAATTTTAAGCATGCAAGGAAATCTGAAAGATTTCCAGCAAGCCGAAAACGCTCGGAAATGGAATTTCCAGCGTGCCAGAAATCTCAAGATTTCTGAGCATCTAGAAAGATTTTCGAGCATCTGCAGGAGGATTTTCTAGCATGGAAGATTTAATCAATGAGGCAAAAGATTTTTTTGAGTACTATAAAAAAGAGCTTGGAAAATTTGCCAGAGAAGGAAAAAAGATTGTAACCTTGCCTTTTCATGATCTAGCGTCATTTTCCCATGAATTCGCAGAGCAACTCTTGCACAAGCCTGAAGAGATATTGCAGGTTCTTGAAACAGCACTTGAAGAAACGGGAATAATAAGCAAGGCAAAAGTAAGGTTTATTGACACGCCAAAATCTCAGTGCATAAAAGTAAGGGAGATCAGGGCAAAACATCTGGGCCAGTTAATAAATATTGAAGGAACAGTCAGACAAGCATCTGAGATAAGGCCTCAAGTTGTGAATGCAAAATTCGAATGCCCTTCTTGCGGGACAGTTATATCTGTTCTTCAAGTTGATAAAAATTTCAGAGAACCATCAAGATGCAGCTGCGGAAGAAAAGGCGGATTCAAATTAATCAGCAAGGATATGGTCGATGTTCAGCGCGTAGTTGTTGAAGAATCTTCGGAAAATTTAAGCGGCGGCGAACAGCCTAGAAGAATTTCAGTATTCCTAAAAGAAGATTTGGTTGAGCCAAGGATGGAAGAAAATACGACTCCGGGCTGCAAGATAAATGTCATAGGCGTATTAAAGGAAGTTCCTGTCCCTTTAAGAACAGGGGCAATATCCGTTCGTTTTGACCTTGCTATCGAGGCAAATAATATAATCCCCTTGGAGGAATCATTCAGCATCATAGAACTGAGTGAAGAGGATGAAAAGCAGATAAAGGAATTATCAACTGATCCGGATTTAATAAAAAAACTCAGGGATAGCATAGCTCCATCTGTTTTTGGTTATGAGGAAATCAAGGAATCTCTGCTCTTTCAATTATTGGGTGGAGTTAAGAGACCAAGGAGTGATTCAACCTCTTGCAGGGGAGACATTCATATTCTTCTTGTGGGGGATCCTGGAGTTGCCAAATCAGTTATTTTAAAATTTATCTCAACAATAGCTCCTAAAGGGAGATATATTTCTGGAAGGTCATCAACAGCTGCAGGACTGACAGCCGCTGTCGTGAAAGATGAATTTTTGCGTGGCTGGAGCTTGGAAGCTGGAGTAATGGTCTTGGCAAATAAAGGCATTGCTGCAGTTGATGAACTCGAGGATATGTCTGAAGAAGACAGAAGTGCCATGCATGAGGCAATGGAACAGCAGACAGTTACAATCAGCAAGGCAAATATCCAGGCTACATTGCGTGCAGAAACTTCAGTGCTCGCTGCCGCGAATCCAAAATTTGGGCGTTTTGATCTATACCAGCCAATCTCGCAGCAAATCAATATAGATCCTTCCTTGCTTACAAGATTTGATTTAATTTTCATCATGAAAGACATACCTGACCGTTCAAAAGATGAAGCAATCGCAAGTCATATCTTACTTGAAAGAAAAAGAGCAAATCCTAAACAGCTGATTGAAACAGACTTTTTAAGAAAGTACATAGCCTATGCAAAACAGCATATACAGCCTGAATTGACCGATATGGCTGTTGATGAAATCAAGAAATTCTATGTTGAATTGAGAAATATGCCCTCTGTTTCAGAGGATTTGGTAAAACCTATTCCGATCACAGCCAGACAATTGGAAGCGCTGATAAGACTTTCAGAAGCAATCGCGAAGATAAAATTAAGCAAAAAAGTTACAAGAGAAGATGCGAAGCGGGCTATAATTCTCTTCAAATACTGCCTGATGAATGTTGGTTTTGACTATGAAAGCAAGACATTTGATATTGACAGGATCTCTACTGGAATAACAGCCTCGCAGAAAAGCAAGATTATCATTGTGAGGGAGGCGATTTCAAGATTGGGAACAAGATTGGGAAAACTTATTCCAGTAGAAGAGATATTCAAAGAATTATCAGAGAAAATAGATACTGAAACAATCGATGACGCTCTTTTGAAGCTTAAAACATCAGGCGACATTTTCGAGCCAAAAAAAGGATTTATTCAAAAAATATAAAATAAGATATAAAGGAAAAGAATGGAAAAACAAAGGCAGACTGCTTATAAAGTTTGGATTGGAACTTTGCTGAACGGCAAGGTTAACACTGAAAATGAACGTTTTATCTCGCTGGACATCGGAAGCAAAAAGATTTCTCGGGTAAACATAATGGCAAATGTTATTGATAAATATTTAAGCGAGACAAAGCCCTACATTGCAATAACCTTGGACGATTCTTCAGGACAGATTAGAGTCAAGGCATTTGCGGATTCAATAAATATCCTTTCAGGAGTTAATATAGGCGACACAGTTCTTGTTGTGGGGATGCTTCGTACATTCAACAATGAAATTTACATAATTCCGGAGATTGTCAAAATAATTGAGCCGAAATGGATTCTAGTAAGAAAACTGGAATTAATCAAAGAATACGGGAAATTCAAGCAGGAAACTGTGGCTGATGCAACAGATGAAAAAGGCAGGGTCATGAATTTTCTAAAGCAGAACACAGGGGGGATTGATATTGACAAGCTCATAATGCAACTCTCTGATATAGATGTTGTTAAAATCAACAGTATTATTTCTGAACTTATTGAAGAAGGTTTTATTTATGAGCCAATGCCGGGCAGGCTGAGAACCATTTGATGCTTTTTGGTACATCTGATTTGAAAATTCAAAAAGATTTAAAAGAGCAATTTATATGTTCTTCCCATGGCAGAATATAAAAAACTTCTTGAAAGGCTTTACACAAAAGTAAAACCGATTATTGCATCTGAAAGATTTGAAATTCCCAAAGCTAAAGGCCACATTGAAGGTGCAAAAACCATAATTACAAATTTCTCCCAGATTGCAGATCTGTTAAGAAGGCCGAAGGAGCATCTGGCAAAATACCTTTCCAAAGAGCTTGCAGCCCTTGGTATAATTGAGGGAGAACGTTTGATATTAAACAGGAAAGTAAGTGCTTCCCAGATAAATGAAAGAATAGAGGCTTATGCACTGGAATTCGTAATATGCAAAGAATGTAAAAAGCCGGATTCAGAGCTAATAAAGCAGGACAGACTGACATTTTTGCATTGCCTTGCATGCGGGGCAAAATATCCGACAAAAACCAGGATTTAAATTAAAATAAAATGTTAATAAAAATTCACGAGGCTTATAGAAAATTGGTCGCTGTCTGCGACTCGGAAATTCTGGGGAAAAAATTTATTCAGGGAAATATGCAGCTTGACCTGAATCCTGAATTTTATGGCGGGAAAAAAATGACTGAGGAAGGAATTATCGGGCTTTTCAGGGAACTGAAAGAAGAGGACTCTACCTTCAATATTGTCGGCAAAAAATCAGTTAATGCTGCACTCAGGGCAGGGATAATTGATGATGATTCCATTTCCAAGATTAAAGGAATTCCTTTTGCAATCAGCCTTCTTTAGCTCTGAAAGATTTATAAATAACTCCCGATTTCTCTTCGTATGAATAGAAATTTAGGGCATGGGAATGAAGGACAGGAAGAAATTCTAAGAGTCAGACTTCCAAGAGGAAAAGAGGTTTTGGGAATTATAGAGCAGAGATTAGGGGCGAGCAGAATGCTCGTTAAATGTTTTGATGGTCATACCAGAACATGCCGTGTCCCAGGAAGACTGAAAAGAAAGCTCTGGCTTCGCGAAGGTTATATAGTTCTTGTAGAGCCGTGGGAATATCAATCCGAAGGGAAGGGAGATATAATTTATAATTACAGCAAGGCAGCAGTTGAATGGCTTAAGAAAAAAGGGTATGTCAAGATAGAATCCGAATTCTAAGATGGAAGAAGATTTCAACAAATTCCAGAAAAGACTGCAAGAGTTTAAGGTGTACAAAAATGTGTTCGACTCAAGCACGATAAATGCATTATGGAGTCTTATAACCAAAGGCAGGATGGAGGGCCTTGAATCACCGATAAAAATCGGCAAGGAAAGCAACATCTTTTCAGCATTGACAAAGCAAAATGAGAGAATTGCAGTTAAGATACACAGGATAATAGCAGCAGAATTCAATAAAATGTATTATTATCTTGCGCCGGACAGAAGGTTTAGAGTGATGAAAAACAAAAGACAGATTGTATTGACATGGGCTAGACGGGAATTCATAAATCTTAAGAAGGCATGGCAAGCCAATGTCGCAGTTCCAAAGCCGATTGCAGTGGATGAAAATGTCCTTTTGATGGAATTTATTGGCAGCGATAGCGTACCTTCCCCTCTATTAAAAAATTACCCAAAGAATTTGGATAGAATATTTGAAAATCTTTTGGAAAATCTTAAAAAACTATATCAAAAGGCAAATCTTGTTCATGGAGACCTTTCTGAATATAATATCTTAGTAAAAGATGACAAGCCGGTTATAATTGATTTGTCTCACGCCATTCCGAAGATATCCCCAAATGCAGACGAACTGCTAAGGAGAGACATCAAAAATACATGTGCTTTTTTCAACAGGCATGGCCTTAAACTGGATGAAGAGGATATTTTAAAAAGAATCAAAAAAGAGAATACTAAATAACAAAATGGAAAAGATATTTGTGAAAAATCCGAAGAAAATATTAAGGATAATAAGAAAACTTGAAAAATCCCTTGAAGTCAACATAAGCGTTGCTGATAATGAGATTGATGTTGAGGGAGAAGGGATGGAGGAATATGTTGCCTCATTGGTCATAGAAGCTATTGACATAGGTTTTGAACCGAGAGTTGCATTACTTCTTCGGGATCATGAATATATCATGGAAAAAATTAATATTAAGGGTTATGTGAGGGTATCGAGACTCAGCACTGTAAAAGGAAGACTGATCGGAAGAAAAGGGAAAGCCAAAAATCAGCTTGCCCATCTCACAGGATGCGACATTGTTATTAAAGACAATACTGTTGCTGTTATCGGCTTGACTGAGGATGTTGACGTTGCATCCAAAGCCATTCGTTCGCTCATAAAAGGCTCTCCGCATTCGTCAGTATTCGCATTCCTGGAAAAAGCAAGAAAAATCGGGAAAGAAAAAGAATTTCTGGATGAAAAGGATTTGATTTGAAAAAGATTTATAAATCTCCATTTGTTTTTTCTTTTATATCATGCCTCGGTAGCTCAGCAGGTAGAGCAACTGACTGTTAATCAGTGGGTCGCTGGTTCGAGTCCAGCCCGGGGCGCTTTTTAGAAAATTTAGAAATATTCCTATTGGTTTCTTTTGCAGATTACTGCCCTGTTTATGTCTACCTTATTTATTCCGCCGAACATTCCTTTAATCTTGCTCCAGATATTTTTCTCCTTGAATTCTGCTCCGATAAGGCTCGCAGCCAATTTTTTGTACTCAATGCTAACTTTGTTCTTTGGGCTGAAAATAGTGACAGGTGTAGTTTCAGATAAAGCAGCCAGAACTTCGGTTTCATCAGGCAATATTGCGAGTACAGGGACTCCAGTTGTTTCTTCTATGTCTTTTATAGAAAGTTCAAATTTTTTATTTCTGATTTTATTTAAAATAAGTCCTGTAATGGGTGTTTTTTTCTGTTTTGCCAGCTTGATTGCCCTCATTGTGCAGCTTAATGTCGGATAATCAGGAGTTGTTACGACAACAAGTTCATCGCTTGCAACCATTGCAGAAAGCATCTCTGCATTTAAAGTCGGAGAAGAATCAATCAAAATAAGGTCATAATTATCTTTAATCTCTCTAAGTTTGCTTCTCAGCCTAAATATATCTATCCTATCAGAGGCTCTTGGAATCAATGCGCCTGGTATAAAATGGAATCCTGCTTCGTGCTCATACGTAGCGCTCTTTATCGAGGACCTGTTGGTAAGAACCTCATGTATTGTCGCTGCATCAGGTTTTACAAGTCCGAAATGCAAACCAAGATTAGGAGCCGAATAATTTGCATCAACCATCAATACTCTTTGGCCCATTTCAGAAAGCGCAGCTCCGATATTCGTTACAGTAGTAGTCTTCCCTACACCCCCTTTGATTGAAATGACACCAATCACCTTTGCCATATTGTTTTCCTCTTTTTCCTTGATTTTTAGTATATTTTTTTGAATTTAAATCTTTTGTTTTTAATTATTGAAAATATCCTTCATATCATTCAGCATCTCTTTTTTTACAATTTCATGCTTTCCTTTTGGTCTTTCTTTAATTTCAATATTTTCTAAACTTTCTTTAGAAGGAACAGGGACCTCTAATTCCTCTTCCGGCTTCTCAAATTTCTCCAGCTCTTCTGAAGGTTTAGGGGCAGCTTTCAAAATGCTTTCCTCTTGGGCGGCAATTTCCTCAAGGCTCAATGGCTTTTCTTTTACTGGCTTCTCTTCGAATAATTTAACCGCTTTTTTCAGTTCTTTTGAAGTGCTCTTTTTAAATTCTATAACGCCTTCCTTGATTTCTCCAATCCTCTCAGGCACAGCACTTATTCTTTCTTTAATATCTTCTCCAATCACTTCTATCTTTTCAGGCACGACTTCTATGAATTTCTTGACAGGTCTTTCAACTTCTTCCTTCATTACATCTACAGCCTTTCTCTCAGTCCTTTCAACCCACCTCTTCTGAGCACTTATTTTCTCTCTGATGCCCTCCCTAATTTCTCCAATCCTCTCAGGAACAATTTTCATTACTTGCTTTAATTCTTCTACTATAATTTCTCCGACTTTTCTAGGAGGCATTCGTGCTGCTCTTGCTACTTCTTCAATCTTTGTCTTGGTTTTCTTAGCAATCTCTAATGATTTCTTTTCAGCTTCTTCCAACTTTTGAGGCACGATTCTTATCATCCTCTTGACAGGCAATTCAACTTCTTCCCTCATGACCTCTGCAGCCTTTCTCTCAGTCCTTCCAATCCATCTCTTCTGAGCACTCATTTTCTCTCTGATGCCCTCCCCAATCTTTTCAATTTTCTCAGGAACAATTCTTATTACTCTCTTCACAGGCCTTTCTATCTCTTCTCTCATCACTCCTACAGCTTTTCTTTCTATTATTCCAATACTTCTATCAATCTCTTTCAGTTTTTCAGGAACAATTCTTATTGGTTTTGCCTTGCCGATTATCTCGACATTAACTTCTTCAGTAGGCCTTCTCTTTGCATAACCGATCACAGTAGGAGTTATTTTATAAAGCAGATAAATGAGAAATATCATCAATAATCCATACAGCATTAGATAATTTTTCCAGGTCAGCAAAGATAATGGCGCTGGTTTTTCCAAAGCCGGAGCTGCAGCCTCTTCCTTAAATTTGCATTTTCCCCCATAACAATAATCTGATTCACAATCTCTATTGCTATAGCATTTTTGATCTATCTCACAGCCCTTACATATCCCTCCACCACAGTCAACATCAGATTCATCCTGATTTGTGATATTATCAAAGCACTTTTCATAGACAGCAATACACGAGCCAACTTCTGACGGTTTTTCTTTTTCAGTTCCACAACTGTAAATATCGCTACAGCTTCTTCTTGTTATTTCATTTTCACACTTGTCCCAATCAGTACAAAGCCATTTTTCTTCGCATGGCACTTCAACATATGTTCCACCGCTTCCTCTTCTTTCAGATTCTGGAACAGATACAGGAATAGTCTCTTTAATTGAAAATGCGCTGAATGATAGTGTATTAAACGTGAAGGTATGCAATATTTTATTCTGCAAGGCAGAAATCGCTGTCCAACCGCTGTTGCAACCTCTTGCCGTAAAGCTCCAGTCAGAACATTTCTCAACTGACAGCGCATCCTCATCGCTGTATGAAATTCCGGTGTAATTTATAGTTAAATTTGCTCCCGAGAGATTATAAGTATTGTTGATTCCATAAGTAATTACATATCCAGATATAGTTGTCTTGTCAATTCCTAATGTTTTATTGTTATCAGCTGTAATATTGACATTCATTAATTTAATCTCAACCGAATAATTATATGCCCTGAATAATAAATCATAGAGCAGTCCTGCATAATAATTTAGATATTGTCCAGTGAAATTTTTCTTTTCTATAGATATGTTTGTTCCTCCTAAATAGATTGTTAAGTCATTTGCTATTCCAGTTAGACTGCTGTCTACAACATTAAATTGTACTGTTGAATTATAACCTGCTATGAAGTAATCATAAAGAGGCACAGCGATATTCCCGGAAGTGTCATTGGCAAATATCGTGACATTATGCCTTCCTGCTATCGTCGCATTGAAGTAGCCAGGCAGATTTATTCTTGTTATTGTTCCATTAGGCAGAGTTATATTTGCGAATATCCCGCTGATTGCAAGGTCATCTGTCGCGCTTGCATTTATGAATACTGTCTCATTTATTATAGGCGCATATTTGTCTATAGTGTGGCTGGTCATCTCAGGAGGTGTTATATCAGTTATCGTAAAATTATAAGTTCCTTCTCTTGCACAATTTCCATTCACGTCGCAGCTTGTAACATTATAGTAATATCTTTGACCATAACTCAAATTGTTTAACAAGATGCTGTGTGATGTAACATAACTTGCATTACTTGCATTGCTTTCCAGCGCAGTCGTTAATCCATAATCCACTCTGCTATTGCTTGACTCATCTGTTGTCCAGGTGACTGTTTCTGAAG
>Ga0315289_10012126_pt1 | contig 12171 bp, 8 predicted proteins | sample YL17G11_40_MG_FD_203452 | JGI IMG/M metagenome (GOLD analysis project Ga0315289, IMG submission 203452) | Sediment microbial communities from Yellowstone Lake, YNP, Wyoming, USA - YL17G11_40 | ecosystem: Environmental > Aquatic > Freshwater > Lake > Sediment | place: USA: Wyoming | collected...
CCCGCCGCAATTCTTTGCGCCCGATCCCACCGAACCTTCGGCCACCATCGGCGGCATGATCGCCTGCAATGCCTCGGGCGCCCGATCGTATGCGTATGGACCCATGCGCCGCCATGTGTTTGCGCTCGACGCTGTGCTGGCGGACGGGTCGGTCGTGCGCCTGGGCCGCGACGGCCCGTGCGCAACCGGACGCCGGTTATCGCTGGCCGTCGAAAACGGCCGGAGTATCGAAGGCGCGCTTCCTTCCTATAATTTCCCGAATGTTAAAAACGCCGCCGGCTATTATGCCGCCGACGATATGGACCTGCTGGATCTGGCCATCGGCTGCGACGGCACCCTGTGCATCATAGCGCAGGCCGAGTTGCGTTTGATGCCCCGGCCTGCGCAGATATGGGGATTGACGGCGTTCCTGCCCGATGATGCGGCGGCGGTCCGGTTCGTGCGCGCGGTACGGGGAGAAAAGGCGGGGTCCGCACCCTCTGCGGTCGGCAGGCCCGCGGCCATCGAGTTCTTCAACGCCGATGCTCTTGACCTGCTGCGAAACATGCGGCGCGAAGATCCCGCCTTCGCAACACTGCCGCCGGTCCCGGACGGGGCCGTTGATGCCGTGTATGTCGAATACCATGCCGGCACGGAGGATGAAGCCGAACGCGCCGTGACCGCGGCATCGGAAATCATGGTGCAATGCGGCGGCAGCGAGGACGCTGCCTGGCTTGCCACGGACGCTCATGAGCTTGAGCGGCTCAGGCAGCTTCGCCACGCGCTGCCCGAGTCGGTCAATACGATCATCAGCCGGCGGCAGCGCGAATTCCCGGAGCTTACCAAACTGGGAACAGACATGTCGGCGCCGGCCGGCCGCCTTGGCGATCTGCTGGCCATGTATGCCGGCGACCTGCGCACCGCGGGGTTGGAATCCGTGGTCTTCGGCCATATCGGCGATAATCACCTGCATGTCAATATCCTGCCGCGATCGTCCGCCGAATACGCGGCCGGTAAAGAGCTGTATCTCTCGTGGGCGCGCAGGATCGTGTCATGGGGCGGTTCCGTGTCGGCCGAGCACGGCATCGGCAAGCTGAAAAAGGAATTTCTGACGCTCATGTACGGTGATAAGGGAATCGGCGAAATGCAATCAGTCAAGAAGGCGTTCGATCCGGACGGCCGATTGAATCCCGGAAATCTTTTCTGAAATAAGGCGGGAACCATGAAAACCATCAAGCTCGGAACCTCGACCCTTACCGCGTCGCGCATTGCCTATGGCTGCATGCGCATCGGCGGCTCATGGGACGGCGCGACATTGTCCAAAGAAACCGTTCGCGCCGCGGCCGCGTCCGTTGCCGCGGCCCTGGAATGCGGCATCACGCTTTTTGACCATGCCGATATCTATGCGCGCGGCAAATCCGAAGAGGCGTTCGCCGCCGCGATGCGGGAGATGCCAGAGGTGCGCGAACGGATCATCCTGCAATCCAAATGCGGTATCCGTTTTGCCGGCGATCCCGATCCTTCGGCGCCGGCGCGCTATGATTTTTCGCGAAAGCATATCGTACGGTCGGCGGACGGCATACTGCGCCGTCTGAAGACGGAGTATCTTGACATCCTGCTCCTGCACCGGCCCGACGCCCTGGTTGAGCCCGAAGAAGTCGCCGCCGCGTTTTCGGAATTGTCCGATTGCGGCAAGGTGCGGTGGTTCGGCGTGAGCAACCATACCGGCGCGCAGATCGATCTGCTCAAGCGATATGTGGAACAGCCGCTGATTGTCAACCAGATCGAGCTGAGCGTCACGCATGCGCACCTGATCGATGAGGGGATTGTCTTCAATCAGGACCGGCCGGAACATCCTGTGCGAAATCACGGCACGCTCGAATATTGCCGGTTGCATGATATCACCCTGCAGCCCTGGTCTCCCCTGGCCGGCGGCGGCGTGGGATCGAAAAAGGACGCGCGGGTTGAAAACGTCAATACAATCGCCGGGACGATTGCCGCGCGCGCGGGTGTTTCGATCGAGGCGGTATGGATCGCCTGGATACTGCGCCATCCGGCGCAAATGCAGCCGGTCCTGGGCGCCACCAATCCCGAACATATCAAAGCCGCCAGCGCCGCGGACGGGATCGAGTTGACGCGGGAAGAATGGTACGCGCTCTTTGCCGCCGGACGCGGGGCGGGGATGCCGTGATGCGGCGTCCGGATCCGGATCATGCGGCATCGAAGTCGGCCAATGGCATACAAAAGCAGGAGGCGCTATGCTTCTGAATTCCCGGATCGTTCTTGCCCTTCTGCTCTTTTCCGTCGCCCATGCCGATCCGCTCTACCTTCCGTTCTCCGACACCGCGGCGCCCAGCGTGAAATCCGGAAAATACGGGGCCCTGGGCGACGGCCGCACGGATGACACCTATGCCCTTCGCAAAGCTCTATCCGACGGCCGGTCGCGTGATTCCGTTGCTAAAAACGTCGACTTCTATTCGCCGCGGCCCAAGCTGGTCTATTTTCCAGCCGGCACCTTCCTGATCAGCGATACGTTGGCCCTTGTCGGTCAATCGTTCACCATTCAAGGCCGCGGCGTTGGCGCCACGGTCATCCGCATTGCCGACAATTGCGTCCGGTTCGGTTCCGCTGCATCGCCCAGGGCGGCCTTTTTCACCATGGGCGGCAACCACAGCTTCCGCATCAACTTTTTCGATCTCACCATCAACACCGGCAGCGGCAACCCCGGCGCGATCGGCATCAATTACATCTCGAACAATGTGGGATGCATCGAAAACGTCGCCATCGTGTCCGGCGCCGGTTCTGGTCTGGTAGGGCTTGACATGACGCGCCAGTGGCCCGGGCCGTGCCTGGTGCGCAATCTGGAAGTCAACGGATTTGAATACGGCATCAAGGTCGCAAACTCCGAATACGGGCCGACCTTCGAAAACATTACACTTGTAAACCAGAGCACGGCCGGCTTGTATAATGACGGCAATATCTGCGCCATCCATGGGCTTAATTCATCCGGTGCCCAACCGGCGATCGTGAACGCCGCCAGCTGGGGATATATCATCCTGCTCGATGGCCTGATGCAGGGAGGAAATCCGGGAGGCACAGCCATTAATAATGCCGGCTATGTTTACCTTCGCAACGTGACCGCACAGGGCTTTGGCTTCGCGCTGGCCTCCAGGTCGACGGACGTCCCCAATTCGCCGATATCCGAATATGCCTCGGACAGCGTGGTCAGCCTGTTCCCCAGCCCGCAGCATTCGCTGCGTCTTCCTGTTGAGGCGACACCCGTATCGGACGAAGGAGATTCCGCGCAGTGGGCCGCCATCGACGGCGGACAGTGGTACGGCGACACGCGCGCGTGGACGGCGGCATTTACATCAGGTAAATCAACGGTCTGGTTCAGGCCGGGCGTCTACCTTTGTTCCCTGGCGGTGGATGTGCCCCCAACGGTCAAGCGCGTGATCGGCTTCGGCGCCCAGATCAACAAGTGGAATGACGGCTGTACCGCGGCCCTGACGCTGCGCGTGTCGCAGATGTCCCCCGACCCGCTGGTCGTGGAGCGGTTCAACGGCGGCGTCACCATCGATCACGCGTGCGCCCGGCCCGTGGCCTTGTGCCATGCGGGCTATGATTACCATGCGTTAAACGGCGCGGGCAGGCTCTATCTGGAGGACGTGGGTGTTGACGATGTGGTATTACGGCCGGGCCAGAAGGTATGGGCGCGGCAGCTCAATACCGAAGGGCCCGATCTGCACCTTACCAACAACGGCGCATGGCTCTGGGTGCTGGGCATCAAGACCGAAGGCAAAGGCACGGCCATCAGCACGCTGAACAGCGGCGCCACGGAGCTGTTAGGGACGCTGCTGTATCCTTGTCAATCATTCGCCGCCGCCGACGGACCGGCTTTCATCAACAATGAATCGAGCGTCTCGCTGATCTACCGAGTCAGTTCGTACGTGACAAACGGCAATTATCCGGTGCAGGTGCGCGAAACACGCGACGGCGTGACCAGGGAATACCGGCCGGCCGTCAATGCCGCCGGTATCATGCCGCTGTACGTGGGGTATAAAACCGCGGCCGTGGGGCTGGGTTTTATGCGCGTGATCGCCGGATTTCCCGTGCCGCGCATCGCAAAAGCCATTGCGCTCAGCGATGGCTGGGGACCTCGGTCACCGGGGTGGGAGCAGGGGATGCTGATGATTGACGCGCGGGGATGCCGGCGCGCATATTCCGAAGCATGGGAACCGTGGGCCGGCGGTTTGTATGTGATTATCGGCTGGCCTTGACGCGCGGCAGACCTACCGGTGCGTCCACAGCAGGACCCGGACGGCCATGCCGGCGGCCAGATAGCCCGCCAGCGCCATTGCGCCGGTGATGACGAAGATCCGCTTTTCGTCAACCGCGGTATGATCATTGGCGCGCAGAGATTTCCGGAATTTCATGGAGATGATCGCATCAGCCAGCGACATGCCGGCGACCGGCACGATAAGGCTGAAAATGCCCCATGCCAGCGACCATGTCAGCGGCAGGTCCCAGAACCAGCGCGCCACGACAAAACCGGACAACAACATGATTTCTGCAACCCGCATGACCGGCGCAAAGGCCCGCGCAAGCCGGTGCGTCCGCGTTTCATTGATCCGGGCCTCGCGAATGAAACGTTCGATATTGTCGTTATCAAAACAGGTCATGTTGCCGCTGCATACCAGCGCCGTGCGCAGTTCGGCAATCAGCAGAGGAAGGCCCTCGATGACGAAAGGTATGCGAATGGTTCCCCCGTCCAGTCGCACAATCCCGAACCCGCGCACAAGCGGCACATGGCGGTATTCGAACTTCCGGACCTGCGAGAGATCGACCTCGGCCTCTCGCGCAAAACTGTGCATCATGAGCTTATCGCCCGACAACGAGAATGAGGTTTCGCGCATTTCTTTAATGAAAAGACGGCTGAGCCATGCCAGCAGCGCGAACATCAGGGACAGCGAAAGCGAAAGCCGCATCGTGATCACCATGGGCAGACCATTGTCGAGATACATCAGAAAAGGGACCAGCCACGCGGCGGCGATCAAAATGCCGAAGAACGAAATGATGCCGCCGCCGTTGCCGCGAAGGTAGGCGAATACCGTGTAGTTCTTTTCAGCGTTCATGGTAGTACAATACCATATGGCAACGGTACATGCAAGCGGCCCGATTCCGGCGTTCCGGGGCATGCGCGCAATCAGGAATGTTTTTCCGTCAATTTCCGGTAGCGCTCCACGCTCCATTTCACCGCCAGATACGACGCGGCGCTTACGGCAAGCGAAATGATCAGGTTCCCCAGCAGATATTCAAGGCTGTAGTTGATCGCCTTCTCCAGCCAGATCATGGCAGCGGAAGACTCGTGGTTCAGCATGATTTTCGAGGGAAATATCCAGTGCCCAAGGCCCAGGCTGGCGGCCATCCAGAATGGCGTGGTCCATGGACTGCCCACGAAACTGCCGAAGATGGCGGCCGGCACATTGAATTTCATGAGGAACGCAAGGCCGGCGATGATGATAAAGCCCAGCCCAAAGGTTGGAAAAACACCGATGAAGGCGCCCACGGCGAACCCGAAGCCGATCTCGCGCGCCGTGGCCCGCGATCCGATCAGCTGGATGAATGTCGCCTTGATCTGCTTTGGCGACAGCTCTTTAAGGGATTTTTTTATTTTTTCGCCGAGCTTGGACATGGGATGTTTCCCGAACCTACATTATATCAATGGGCCGGCCGTTTTGGAAAATAAAAATTCCAGAACCGCCACGGCAATTTATTTTATTCCCAACGGTCCTTATCTTCATCAAGGGGCAGCACGCATGTCCGCGAAAATTCTGATAGATGAGGGCGCGGAACGAGTGAAGGAAAATCAAAAAATATCGCGGTATTATACTATTTTATTACTATGAAAACTGCACCGCATGGCCAATTTACGCCCCTTAAGCGCGTGCTTTCTTATGGAAAGATGGGCGATCCTCAGCTGAAAGCATTTGAGCAGACAGCGCATCTGAGCGGCGATGAGCGCGTTTCTATGTTGGAAGAGCTGAAATATGAAATGGCGGCGATAACCGGCGATGATTATTCACAAAGACTTCGAAGAATTCTTTCGTATTCTAAACGAGCATAGCGTCGATTTTGTGATTATCGGCGGGTATGCAGTGGCTTTTTATGGATATATTCGGGCCACAAAAGATATCGACGTTTTATTCAGAAATTCCCCTCAGAATATCGCGAAATTAATCAAAGCGCTGGGCAAATTCGGTATCACCGGAGATCAGGTCCGGCAACCTCTGTTTTCGGAGGCGGGGAGCATTATTCGGATGGGTATTTCCCCGGTTATGATTGAGCTCATTAATACTCTCTCAGGTTTTTCATTCGATGAAATATGGACAAAAAAAGTGCCCGGCCATTACGGCAAATCACCAGTGTTTTATATTTCGCGGGAACAGCTGATAGAGAACAAGCGTATTGCAGGTCGACCGCGGGACCTTCTTGATATTGAAGAACTCGGCGGAAAAACATAGGGCCGGATGAATAGCTTTGGGATAGTTTGAATCCCTTCATCTATCCCGCATCAACAGATCCTCGGCAGCAATTCCCCCGGCGGCAGCTCCACCACCCTCGTACCGCCGATGTCCGTGGTCAACAGCACCGGGAACCTTCCCCTCTTTTCCACCGTCCCGATGATCGCCGCGTCGCGTCCCGGCGCATGACCACGCAGCGTGTCAAGCGCCTTGTGCGCCTGGTCCGCGGGCACGACCGCGATGAACCGCCCTTCATTGGCGATCTGCAGCGGGTCCATGCCTAAAAACGAGCATGCGCCGTGCACCACCCCGGGTACGGGGATCGCCTTTGCGGTCAACCGCATTGTCACCTGCGAATCATCGGCGATTTCATTGAGCGCCGCGGCCACGCCCCCGCGCGTGGCGTCGCGCAGCACGCGCACGCCGGGCACGGCGCGCAGCAGACGGTCGGCGATGTCCCATAGCGGCGCGCAGTCCGAAACCGCCTCCGAGGCGAATGACAGCTTTTTGCGCGCCGCCAGAATGGCTATGCCGTGCAACCCGATGCCGCCGGAGACGATCACCGAATCTCCTTCCTTACAATTGGCGGCCGACAAGGCCCGCCCTTCGGCCACCTCGCCGATACCCGTTGTGGTGATGAACATACCGTCGGCTTTGCCCCGATCAACGACCTTCGTATCGCCGCAAGCAATGCGCATGCCGGTATCGTCACATATACGGCGCAGGGAGCACAGCACGCGCGAAAGCAGCGCCGCATCCAGACCTTCCTCCAGTATAAGCGCCACGGCCAAAAAGCGCGGCCGCGCACCCATCATGGCAAGATCATTGATTGTGCCGCAGGCAGAAAGCTTGCCGATATCGCCGCCGGGAAACTCCAATGGATCCACGACGAATGCATCGGTGGTGAACGCCGGCCGGCCGGAGAAACTCGAAAGCACGGCCGCGTCCTCAAACGGCCCGGTCTGATCAGTCGCAAGCGCGGGATAGATGATCTCGTTCAGCAAAGCGCGTAATCCCGCGCCGCTGCCGTGGGAAAGCTGGATAGTGGTGATGGGCATGCATTCAAAAATACATGAGTCGCGCGGCGTCCTCGTTGGTGCGAAGGCAATTCGGATCCGGATCGTTCCGCCGTCGGCGGGATTGCCGCGCGAGGTATTTTGTATCGCGTCCTATGCACCTCACCGAGCAACAAAAAAGCATTCTCGCTTCCGGCGGCAATATAAAAATCAATGCGGTCGCCGGATCGGGCAAGACCACCACGCTCATCGAGTTCGCCAAACGCCTGCCTTCGCACCAGAAAATCCTGTATCTCGTTTTCAACCGCTCGGTGCGTCTGGAAGCGCAGCACAAATTCGAAAAGGCCGGACTTGACAATGCAAGCGTTCACACCGCGCATTCACTGGCGTTCAAGCATATCGTCCCGCGCTGCGGCTACGAAGTCACCAACGGCTATAAACCGCATGAAATACGCGATGTCCTCGGGCTTTCCGCCGATGCTTTTCAACCGCTTTTTCCCCAGTTGCTTGCCGGACATATCGGCCGCTTGTGCTCGCTTTTCTGCGGCAGCGCAGCGGAAAAGGTGGCGGACCTGGATTATCCCGCCACGCTTGCCGACGCCCAGGCAAAGGCCTTTGCGCACCAACATCACGCGCGGATCGTGCAGGAGACGCGCAAGCTGCTGGCCAAAATGGACCGTTGCGAGATCAAAGCGACCCATGAGTTCTATCTTAAAAAATTCCAGCTCGAAAAGCCGGACCTCGGCTTTGATTGCGTGCTGTTTGACGAAGGACAGGACGCCTCGCCGGTGATGCTGGACGTCTTTCTGCGCCAGAACGCGCGTAAAGTGATCGTGGGCGACGTCTATCAGCAGATCTACTCCTGGCGGCATGCGGTCAATGCGCTGGCGAACGTTGAGTTTGCCGAATATCCTCTCACAACAAGCTTCCGCTTCGGCCCGAAAATCGCCGCGCTTGCCATGGAGATACTCACCTGGAAAAAGCACCTGGGCATGGAAGCGAATGCGGTCATCGAAGGCATGGGCAAAGGCGGCCGCATACGCAGTTGCGCAACGCTCGCGCGCACGAACCTCGGGCTTTTGCGCAGCGCCATCGATACCGTAAGCCATAACCGCTCGGTAAAGAAGATCTGGTTCGAAGGCAATCTGTCGTCGTATATGTACGCCGCCGAGGGCGCGTCGCTGTGGGACGTGCTCAGCCTGCATCAGGGCCGGCGCGAAAAAATCCGCGACCGGACCATCGGCGCCATGGCCTCGTTCGACCAGCTCAAGGAATACGCATCGACCGCGGACGATATGGAATTGCATATGATGATCGACCTCGTGGAGGAATACGAAGAAAGCCTTCCGTACCACATCAGCCGCCTTAAGAAGATGCATGTTGACGAAAAAGAGCGCGCCTCGGCCGATATGATCTTCTCCACCGTGCACCGCTGCAAGGGCATGGAATACGACGAAGTGCGGCTGGTCGATGATTTTATCACCGAAGCGCGTCTCGAAAAGCTCTGCGGCCAAGGGCAGAAACCGCCGCCGGACGCGGCACGGTTCTCCGAGGAGATCAACCTGCTGTACGTGGCGGTCACCCGCGCACGGACGCGCCTGGTGCCGCCCGCGGAGCTGTTTGACAATTGGAAAGGCCCGGTGGAAAAGCGGAAACCCAAGCGCGCCGCGCGCGGCCCCCGGGAAAAAGCGGGGTTCTCATTGCCGGCAAGAAAACAGCGCGACGGAGACGCCGCCTATGATTCCTGGACGCCGGCGCAGGACGCCGAACTGACGGGACTGGCGGAGCAGATGACGGTCGGTCAACTCATGGACCGCTTTCAACGCAGCGAAGGCTCCATCCGTTCGCGGCTTAAAAAGCTGCGCGAAAAGCCGCGCACCGGGCGCGGGCTGTTTGGATTGCTGGCGAAACGGGGTGGGAGGAATAATGAAGGCCGGGCCACGTGACCCGGCCTTCATTCCAACCGATAAACGCTAATTGATCATTACGATCGTGCCCTTCACCATGGTGGTGGCCTGGCCCGAAACCTCGGTCACGGTTCCCGCGACTTTGGTTGACAAATTGGATTTAATGTCCACCCCCACCTGTCCTTCGATTTTCGCGCTCAACTGGGCCTTTACCCCTACGTTCATGCCCTCGATGTTCACGTCCGTGGTCGCCTTTTCATTGATCTTCATGCCGCTCAGGTTCAGGTCCTGCGTTGCCTTAACGTCAATCTTGCCCGAGGTCGTGGACATCTTGATGTTCGCGGCCTTCAGCTCCAGGTCCTGCATGGCGGAAATGGAGATCTTCCCCTGCGAATCCAGGACCAGACCTTTGCTGCCGTCAAGCTGCACCGTGTTCTTGCCATTGGAGTCCTTGAGCGTGATCTTCTTGCCGTTGTCGTCCATATCAATCACATTGCCCGCCTTGGACTGGATAGTGATCTTCTTGTTCTGATCGTCGATCTTGATCACATGCCCGCCGCCGGTGGTGATGGTAATGCCTTTGTTGGACCCGTATTCCATGGTGATGTTGTGCTTGTCCGCGTTCCAGGCCGTCTTCTTGTTCTGGTCGTCCAGCAGCAGCGCGTTCTTGTCGGTCGTCTGCACGGTGATATACTTCTTCTCGTCCGCCATCTCCACGGTATGCTTGCCCTTGGTGATGATGCGCACCTTCTGCTTGCCGTCCGTATCATCCAGCAGGATTTCATTCCCGCCGGCCGTGCGGATCACATTCTGCTGCTTGTTGCCGCTGGTCACCGGCGGCAGGGTGTTGGCGTTCGGAACCGTCGAAAGACCAAGGGGCCGGTCCGGATCTCCGTCTACGCATGCCCATACCATTTCCGTGCCCTCGTGCGAAGGGAAATGCATGCCGTAATTGGCGCCGGCATAAGGCTGGGCAAGCCGGACATAGCGGCTGCCTTCCATGTTTTTGGCGTTCGATATATCGAACGGCATGCGGATTTTGTAGCGGCCCTGATCGTCGATGGCCGCATAGGAAGACCCGTTGGATTCGATCTGGCCGGTCATAATGCCGTTGATGCGGGGGACCGGCGTTTTGCGCTCGGGCCGGTACCGGTCCGCCTGACTTGCCGGAATGCCGGCGAAATGGTTTCCATAGGTAGACACCGTTGCGCGTTCGCCGGTCTGCGGGTGCGCGCCGGCATGCCGGACGGTCAGAAGAACATAGGCGCCGTTAAAGCCGCTTTTAAAATGCTCCTGCAAGGTAAACCGCTTGCCTGCCCGGAATCCGCGGCAATTGCTTTCGCCTGCGAACGTCACAAGGCGCGTCGCCTGCCGGTTGGCCTCGATTTCAGCGGCCTTTTGCGCGCCGCTTGTGTCCTTGAAATGCCCGCCATATTCGTAGACCGCTCCCACCGTGCCGTCGGGCACCGGCTTCTTACCAGTCAACTGCACCTCGGGCGTCCGGTAATTATAATCCTTGAGCAGCACCTCTTTGGGCACGGCCCGGCGGGTTTCGCCGATGCTGCTGATTGACTCTTTCTCCTCACGGTCCACGCGCTCGATCATGCCTGCCGCGGAACGGAACAAAACGTCCGACGTGGTGGTCACGAATTCAAAGGACGACGCCTGATCGGCCATCACGAGGGTCTCTACGCCGGTGCTGCCATCAAGCTCTTCGGCAAGCACTGGATTTTCATTAAAGAAATACCAGATCCCATACGTCTCCATGAGCCGCGAAATAAAATTGAGATCGGTCTCCTGATACTGCACCACATACTCAAGCTGCGCGTAATTGCCGTCGCTGGTCTTGAAATCATAGTACGTCGAGAGATTGGCGTCATCAAGCACTTTTTTGATGATCTGCGTGACTTTCATGTTCTGGAAAATGCGCGTCTGAAGATTGAAGTCCAGCAACTGCAGCCGCGGCACTAAAAGGGCGGTGTAGGTCGCGTGATCAAAGTGCCTGCCGATAAACGAGAAATCGGTCACCACGCCGGAATACGGGTAATACTCCCCGTCGCGCCAGATAAAGAGCGTGGCCTGCTTGTTGATGACGTCGGCAAAGGCTATGTCCTCATTCTCCGAGCTCAGCGTGATCCGGAAGGCATAGGGCCGGTTCACATGGTCATCGCCCGAAAACTCGACCACCTCGAACGTGGACGCGTCCAGCGTCCCGCAGAAGAAATAAAACTGCGCTTCATTGGCTTTTTTTGCTGCGGCCATGAGGGGCCTCCTTTTTCATATTTTTTGAAACCAAATCGGACAACCACGGATGAAAGACAAGATGGGCATGGATAAGTAAAAAGAAATTTCAATACAGCGAAAGTGAACTTGCATAACTATATTAAAATCACCTTGCCTCGCCCGGGCTTGTGTCTTATATTTACATTTGCCGATAAATATTATATAAGCTCAACATGATTAATATCAATGTCTTGCAAGTGTGTTGTGTCTAGGGAACGTCTAACTTGCATCTTTTTGCGTCTAAATCCTGATCTTCCAAACCGACTTCCTGCCGGCGCTTTCATTGAATAGTAAATTATCTTTAGCCGACATAGCATGAAGTAAATTTCTAATTTTATGCTTTTTCTGCAGATCTGTCAATACATTGGATAGCTTATCCTTGAGCAATTGGTCGATCTCGCTACGAGAAGCCGACCCGAATTTCCGTATATAGTCGACGACCATTTTTTTAAAGTGCACGTC
>Ga0315289_10012128_pt1 | contig 12170 bp, 10 predicted proteins | sample YL17G11_40_MG_FD_203452 | JGI IMG/M metagenome (GOLD analysis project Ga0315289, IMG submission 203452) | Sediment microbial communities from Yellowstone Lake, YNP, Wyoming, USA - YL17G11_40 | ecosystem: Environmental > Aquatic > Freshwater > Lake > Sediment | place: USA: Wyoming | collected...
TGTCTCTCCCTCTGTCTCTCTCTCCCTCTCTCTCTCTCTCTCTCTCTCTCTCTCTCTCTCTCTCTCTCTCTCTCTCTCTCTCTTTCTCTCTCTCTTTCAATCTCGACCTCGACCAAAAAAAATGGTTTCTCTCTGACACTGATGAAGAACACCTCTCTGTCCCTCGCCCCCTTTACCCGGCGCGCGGCGCAGCCTCCCACAAACAAGCATGCATGCGGCAAGGGGGCTCGATGGCGGAGAAAGAGGCGCGAAAGCAAGCGGGTTCTCTCTCTTCTTCTCTCTCTTTCTCTCTCTCTCTCTCTCTTCTCTCTCTTTTTCTCTCGCACCCTCCCACCCCTTTCTCTCTCTCATTCTTCCCTTCAGCGGCGGTGCTTCTTGCCTCCGCCCCCACCTCCGCCGCCGCCGCTCCTCCTCTTCTTGCCCCCGCCTTTCCTCTCGTCGTCGCTGTCGTCAAACGCGCCCTCCTTCGCGCGCTCCCTGTCCTCCCTCGCGGCCTCGGCCTCCAGCTCTTCCCAGCTCTTCCCGGCCTCCTCGTCGTCGCCGTCGCTGCCGTCGTCCTCCTCGTCGTCGTCGTCGTCCTCCTCCTCGTCAAACTCCGAGTCGTCGTCCTCGTCCTCGCTCTCCTCCTCCTCCTCCTCGCCAGAGTCCGACGGCGCAAACTCCTCGTCCCCGTCCTCCGAGTCCTCCCCTTCCTCGTCGTCCGAGCCGCCCTCCATGTCCAGGAAGCCCCACCCGCCGGCCTCGCGGAACGCCTCGGGGTCCTCGGTGATGCTCTTGAGGACTTGCTTCCAGTTCAGGTTCGTCTTGCTCTCGTAGAACTTGATGTCGACCGACGTCAGCCACTCGCGGATCGTGTCGAGGCTCGTCATCGGGATCGCGTCGATGCGCACCACGTCGCGCGTCGGGTCCTTGAAGACGAGCGCCATGTCGAAGTTGCGCAGGCCGAAGCCGACGCGCTCGAGGTTGACGACGACGACCTCGGAGAGCGTGATCACGGTGAAGGGCTGCTCGGTCAGTTCGACGAGGCAGTTGACCGTGGGCACGACGAAGGCCGCGGAGCGGTGCGGGACGCCCGTGAAGCCGAGCTCGCGGAAGGGTACCTCGAACTCGAGCTCGAGGTCGCTGTTGAGCAGAGTTTTTTTGGAACGGTTTTGAAGCGTCGGGTTAGTTTTTCTTTTCTTCCCCCCTCTCTCCCTCTATCTCTCTCTCGACCTCGTTCTCTCTTCTTCTTCTTCTCCGTCTCTCCCTTACCCGTAGTCCTTCTCCCAGATCTCGTGCTGCACCCTCTTGACGAACCCGGCGAACGTCTTGTTCACCCGCGCCCTCATCTCCCGCTCGCGCTGCTCCTCCTCGATCTCGTCCGGGTCGTACGCGTTCCTCCTGCCGCCGCCGGCGTCGAGCGTCTGCACGACGTCCATCACCTCGGTGTAGAACTGCACGTCCACGGCCTTCTTCGCGCCGATCATGATGGGGTGGTGCAGGTGGAAGTGCACCAGCGCGATCATCTCGCCCTCGGCGGGCTGCAGGAACGCGTGCTTGATGTTACGGTACATGACGTCGACGGACTCGCCCCGCGGGGACGAGTAGCGGAAGCCGTTGGCGTGCGCCTCGAGCGCGCCTGCGACTCGGCGGCCCTTGCCGCCCGCCGGCTGCGGCCGGACCCACACGTCCGGGAGCGTGTACGGCCTCCCCCCCGAGGCGCGGACGAGCTTCTCCTGGGCCACCAGCGTCGCGCGCTCGGCGCGCTCCTTCTCGCGGGCCGCGACGGCGGCGCGCAGGCTCTTGATCTCGGCGACGACCTTGGCGGCCGCCCGCGCGTCGGTGGCGCGGAACGAGACCTCCTTGATGGCGGCCGCAGCGGGGTGTCGCTGGCAGGGCTCGAAACCCGGGCCCGTGCCGAAGGTGATGCGGACGTAGGCGTGGTCGCCTGGTTTTTGAGGAGAGGAGAAGAGAGGGAGAGAGAGGGAGTGAGTTTTTGTTTCGAAACCTCTGTCCCTCTCTCGCTCGACCTCGAAAAACAAAAACCCGGAACAAAAAAGGCAAAAAAGAAAGAAAATTCTCTCTCACCGTCCTGCGAGTGCATCGCGTTCTTGACCGTCAGGATGTGCAGGGGGAGCGTCGAGCCGTAGATAGGCAGCAGCAGCGACTCGGCGCGGGCGTCGACGCTGACGCGCGCCGCGGGAGGGGCGGGGACGTCGGAAGCCGTCTTGTAAGCACAGACGTTGGAGAGCTTCCGGCCCGTCTTGCCGCCGGAGCCGCCTGTTGCGAGAGAGAAGGAGAGAGGAGGAGAGAGGAGGAGGAGGCGACGGGTGAGAAAGCGAACGAGCGAGAGCGTGAGACGAAAAAAAAACCTCGACCAAAACTAAAAAAAAACCAACTCCTCTCTCTCTCCCCCTCTCTCTCTCTCACCACTTCCGCCCTTGGAGGTCAGGGCCTCGAGCGTGATCTGGTTGATGCGCTCGAGCAGCGCGTCCTGGCCTTGCTTCGCTCTGGCTCTGTCGGCGCCGGCGGTGTCCGCCGCGGCGGCGCGGAGCGCCTTCTTCCTCGCGGCGATCCCGCCCTCGCTGTTGTCGGCGCCGTCGGCGTCGTCGAGCCCCTCGCTCTCGTCGCCGCCGTCCTCCTCGCCGCTGCCGCCGTCCAGCTCGTACGCGACGTCGCCCCACGCCCTGGAGGCCGAGGCGGTCACGACCTCGGCCGGGAGAGCAGCAGCAGCAGCAGCAGAAGCGGAGGAGTCTCCCCCCTTCTTCTCCTCGTCCCCCTCCGGCGCGAGCGGCACGACGACGGTGTCGCAGACCAGCAGGGCGTATGACGCCGCCTTGCCCTTGGGCGGGTCGTCGCGCGTCAGGCCCGTGACCCCGAGCCTCACGACGAAGCACATGCCCGGCTCGACCTTCAGGGTCGAGGTTGACGACAGCGCCAGCGCCGATTCTCGGACTTCGAGCCCGACGCCGCCGCCGACGACCTTCGGCAGCATCCTCGCCAGGTGCGGCGCCTCGGACGCCTCGAGCGCGGCGACGGCGGCATCCCGCGCGGCCGAAAGCGGCGCGCCCGGCCTCAGCGCCCCCACAGCGGCGTCGAACGCTGCGCACAGGGCCTTGTATTCTTTCTCTTGCGATTCGTCGGGGTCGACGAAGTAGGTCCGGCCGACGGCGGCGCAGTAGCTCGAGGCCCTCGCGCCGAGCGAGACGACGATGACGTCGGGCGCGAGCGTGGCTTCGTCCGGCGCCGCGCCCAGCTTGAGGTCGTACCTCCCGCCGCTCTGCACGCAGGGGGTGAACGCGGCGTCCACCGCGGCCGGGTCGGGCAGGGCCCTGGCGGCCGCGGCCGCGTCGCCGCCGAAGAGCTTGGCGGGGTCGGAGAGGGCCTTGTCGAAGCGGGCGGCGAGGCGGGCGTGCGTGACATCTCTCTCCTCGTCCACGACTTTCTCGAGCGTGGGGGCCACCGAGCGCGTGACGCAGGACGCGGCGAGCGCGGCCGCTCCCCTGACGGCGGCGAGCTCGGAGGCGTCTTTGGGCGCCAGCACGCGCGAGAGGCCGGGGCCAGCGTCGGACGTCGCCGCGCCCGAGGCCGCGAGCCGGGAGAGCCAGAGCTCGCCCAGTGCGCCGACGGGGGGCTCCTTGGCAAGCACCGCCAGCGTCGGTTCGGGAGAGCCGGGCTCGGCTTTCACGGTCGAGAGCGCGGCAGAGGCCGCGGCGAGCAGCGCGTCGACGCCCGCGGAGCCGTCGTCGCCCTTGGCGCGCGGGTGGAGCACGAGCTCGACTCCCGCCGAGGAACTTTTCGCGGCCCCCTTCAGGGGCTCCAGGAGCGCGGCCTTTTTCGACGAGGTGAGGACGTGGAGCTGCGTCGGGGTGAAGACCATGATGGTGTCTGAGAGTTTTTTTTGTATTTGGAAGGAAAGTGAGAGAGAGAGAGCGAGAGAGAGGGCGCGTTGTTGACGATGATGATGGCCCGGAGTGAGCAATCGATTTCTCCCTCTCCCTCCGAATGTTCCCCCCGTTCTTCTCCTCTCCGCCTCTCTCTCTTTCTTCTCACCCGGCAGCTCGTAGGTGAACAGCCAGAGGTGCATCGCGGTCGTCTTGCGGTAGCGGAGCTCGTCCGAAGAGGCGCCCGCCGCGAGCGCGAGCGCCGCTGGCGGAGAAGACGTCGAAGGAGCAGCAGCGTCGCCGCCATTGGCTGCTGGCGGAGCCCAGCCCTCGACGTTCTGTTTTTATTTTGGTTGGAGAGATAAAAACAGAGAGACAGAGACAGAGATGACAGCTTCGTGAGCGTCGAGCAAGTGACCATGCTGGCCCTCGCTTGAGGCCGAGAGAGAGGCAGAAAGGAGAAGAGGCGAAGGGGCATCGATTGCTCCGCGCGACCACCGATCGAATGCTCTCTCTTCTTTCTCTCTCCTTCGCTGCTCCTCTTCTGGAAACCGTCACGTACCCTCCATGACGAGTACAGACGCCCAAGCCTCGAGCCAAACAGCTCGGCGTCAAAGGTAACCATGTTGACGAGAAGCGCGTCTCTCTCTTTCGCCTTTTCTTCTTGTCGTCCGCCGTCAAAACTCGCCGTCGACAGTTCTGACGACGACCCGACCGAGGGAGACTCGAAAAGAAAAAAATCACTCTGACGAAGAGAATTTCGACTGAGAGAGAAATCATGTCCTTTCCGGCTCCTCGCGCTGCCGCGGCCTCTGCCCAGGCCCGCAGTCCTCGCTGCTCCGTGGTCGCGTCTCCTTCTCGTGCTGCTGCTGCGATCGAAACCAGGATCATCAACCGCAGGAAACCGCGAGAAAGAGGAGCAGCAGCGATCGTCTCGACGGCGAGAGCCACCTCGTCCACGTCTTCCGCTTCCTCTTCCTCCCCCCTCGCCCCCAGAGAGGCCAGGCTCAGGACGCTCTCGGACTGCGGCCTCCGCATCTCGGTCTACCCCCCGTTCTCCTACGATGCCAGCGGCGGCGGAGCGCCTGTGGGGACGGTCGGAGACGAAGGAGGCGAGGGAGGAAACGAAGGAGGAAGCGAAGGAGAAGGAGAAGGAGGGAGCAAGAAGAGCTCGCTCTCGTTCGACCCGACCGCCGTCTCGATCCCGGCCCTCGACTTCCGGACGACCAAGTTCCTCGGCCTGCCGCTGCCGCCCGGGCTGCGCATCGAGATCGAGCCCCTCAGGCTCTCCGGGTGGATCCGCAGGGCCACGGGCGAGGTCTCCCTCGACTTCGAGGCGAAGTTCACGTTCACCGCTTTCGGGCTCTACAGGCCGCCGTCGCTGTCCGTCTCGGCGACGCTGACGACGGGGGAGGCCACAGGCAGGAGCAGCGGAGAGGGCTCCGGCGTCCGGCTCTGCGGGCGCGGGGAGAAGCTCAGGGAAAACGGGAGGGTGGCGCTCTCGGGCGTCGCCGTCGTCGAGCCCGTCGGGGATTTCTTCCTCGACTCTTTTTTGATGCTCCCGACCGAGTGCCTCGCGGAGCTGAAGGCCGAGCTCGAGCTCGGCAGCTCCCCCGCCGCTTTGTCTTGATTCTGGAATTCATTCTGTTTTCGTTTATGCAAGTAGTGTTGAATAGATAGACAAAAAGGAAAAAAACTCACTCTCTCTTTTTCTTCTTCTCCTCGCCGCCGCCGCCGTCGCCCTCATCTTTCCGCCTCTTTTCCTTCTTCTTCTTCTCACCCCTCTCCTTCTTCTCTTCTCCTCCCGCCGCGCGGTCGCTGCCGTGGAAGAAGTCCGCGGCGCTTGCGTGGGAGACCCTCCCCCCCGAAGCTGCTGCCGCGTCGCCGCCCTCGGCGGCCTCGCTCGCGCGCTTCTTCAGCCGTGCCGCCGCCGCTTCGGCCTCCGCCTTGGCTGCTGCCTTTTCTCCGCCGACGCGTCCGGCCTCCTCCTCCTCTCCGCTGCTCTTCTTGCTCTTCTTTTTCTTCTTCTTCTCGTTGTACCCGTCCTCCTTGGGAGCCACGAAGCTCGCGGCCCTCGCGGCAGCCTTGGCCTCGGCTCTCAGCCTCTTCGCCTCCGTCGCGGCGTCCGCCTCGGCCGCCTCGGCCGCCGTCGCCTTGCGCTTGCGCCCGCGCGCGTCCCTCGCCAAAAAGTACTCGCCGCTCTCCAGCTGCAGGTCGATCTTGGACGGCATCTGCGGCAGAGGGAAGGGGCTCCGCTCCCCCTTTTTCCCCTCGCGGACCTTTTGCGGCTTCTTCCGCGGCACGTTTTTCTTCTTGAACGACGGCAGGAAGCGATCCCACGACTCGCCGGCGAGCTTCGGGTCCTTGGCCAATTCCCGCTTGATCATCAGGCTCTTGACGTGGTAGATGGGATGGACGTTCTTGGAGACGCAGTCCTCGACGACTCTGCGGACGGTCTTGAGGCCCTTGAAGGGGCCCATGGCCGCGACGGTGGTTCCTTAATTTTTAGTTTTTTTTTAAACGAGAAAAAATGAGGGTTTTCCCTTTCTTTCGGAAAAAAAACCTCAAAACCTCGATGAAGATAAAAAAAACTAAAAAAACTTAAAAAACTAACTCACCCTGCACGCGGACGTAGCACCCCGTCAGCAGCTCCAAGGCTTTGAGCGTCGCCCCGTTGGGGCCCAGCAGCCTCGCGCGCCGCTTCACGAACTTCTCCTTGCTACGCACGAGCCCGCCGATCTTGATCACGTCGGCCTGCGTGTCGTCGGCCAAGACTTTTAATGCTTGCGCCGCGGGCACCGAGCGCGCGAGCAGCTTGAGCGCGTCGCGGGCCTTGACGACGGCGTAGGGGTCCCAGGTCTTGCGCGTGGTCCGGACGCGCATGGAGCCGTCGACCAGGTTGAGCTCGCAGGCGAGACCGACCTTTTGTTTTCGTTTTTTGAAATGAGGAAGGGGTCGAGAGAGAAAGAGGGAGAGAAATGAGTTTTCTTCTTCTTTTCGTTTTTTCCGTCTCGCTTTCCCTTGGTCTGAAAAAAAAATCTCCTAAACAAAACACCGACGCACCTCCTTCAAGGCCTTCGTGACCGCCGGCCACGCGTCGCGAAGGTAGCGCTCGCGGTATTTGGGGAACAGCACGGCGAACGACGACTCCTCGAGGAGGCCGTTGGGGTTGTCCTCCTGTTTTTTTTTATTTGCGAGTTGTTTCGAGGTCGAGGTTGAGTTTTTGTCGTCGTCGTCGCCGTCGTCGTCGTTGGCGGCTCGAAAACAAATGTCTCTCTCTCTTTCATCTCCTTTTTTTTTCCTCTCAAGAGGGCTCTTTACCTTTTCAAACTTCGGGATCGTCCAGTGGTCGATGCCCTCGTGGTCCCACGGCTTGGGCTTGTCGTGCTGTTATTGCGTTGAGTGAGAAAGAGAGAGGTGAAGATTTCGAGTGGAAGTTAGCGACATTTTTTGAATGCTTCCGCGTTGAGGAAGAGACATGTCGTCGCGTCGCTGCAGGCACTCGAGCCCTCCATTCGCTCTCCTTAATGACTAGTCATAAAGAAACACATCTCTGCTAGCCCTAGAAAGAAAAGACAAGCAGAAAAAAGCCTCAGTTCACCTTGATCTTCTGGCGCGGAGGACGAGCATCCAACTCCGTCTCGGTCGTCGCCGTCGTCGTCTCCATTGTTTTTCTCCAATCGAAACTTGGCCTTGCTAGCTGGCTCCTTGTGGCCCTTGTCTGACTAATTTCACGCTCTGAGAGCCGTCTCCGAAGCTTGCTCCTTGTCTCTGCGAGAGCAAAAAAAGGAATGGAAGAGAGAGAAGAGGAGAACTCGACAACGTTGGACGCGAGCAAAAAAGGTAGCCGCCGTCGTCGTCGTCGAGAGAGAAGAGAAAAATGATTTCTGGGAGGGAGAAAAAAAACTCCGTCATTTTTTATCACACCGCAGCCAAGTCCGCCTCCTTAGCCGCCAGTGCCGCGTCCACCTTTTTCGCAAACTCGTCGGCGGCGGCCTGCACCGCCTTCTCGTTCTTCCGCCGCGCGTCCTCGCTGAAGTCCTTGGAGCGCGCCGCGGAGTTGGCGTCCTTCCTCGCCGCCCGCACCGCGACCCGCGCCGCCTCGGCCTCGGCCCTCGCCAGTTTGGCCAGCGCCGCGACGGCCTCGGGCGTCGCTCGAGGCACCGGCACTACCAGCTCTCCGCTGCGCTCGAGCCGCGCGTCGAGCCTGAGCGGCGGCAGGCGCAGCGCGGCGGTGATGGAGGCCGCCGTCGAGGGGCTCGGGTCGAACGGCGTGACGACGAGGGTGTTGGCGTTGCGGGCGGTGACCGCGGCGAGGGCCTGCAGGGGCACCGTGTTGCTGCTGCTGCCCGAACTGCTGCCCTCTTCTGCCGCGCTTCCTCCGTCGGTTGCTGTTGTTACCAGCGTCACCGGGACGTGTTCGAGCATCGAGGGAGAGGCCCTCCCGACGTGCAAACCCGAGAGGGCCTTTTTCAGTCGCTCGACCGCCGCCGCCATTTTCGTTTTGGTCGCTTCGAGGTCGAAAGTGCTTCCTCCTCCGCCTCCGCCTCCTGATCCTCCTCCGCTATTGCCGCTGCTGCTCGTTAAAGAGGAAGCAGCTGCACCGGACCTTTCGTCGTCGCTGTCGGAATCGTCCCTTTTGCGACCGCCCCCGCCCTTTTTCTTGCTGTTCTCTGCGTTTTTTCCTTCCATTTTTGTTTTGTTTTCGGTGAGCAAAGAGAGGAGATAGCAGAAGGAAAAAGGCTTTCGATTCCTTTATTTCTTCTTTCCCTGCCACAAACTCACTGTGATGCTTGACAGCAAATCCTCGAGAGGCGAGAAGGCGATAAGGAGAATAAGGAGACAACGCGACAGAGGAGAAGGCGAAGAAGGAAGAAGAAGAGGAGGTCGAGGTCAAGGGCTGAGCGATGATGATTGCCGATGTCCCTTCACCGCCGCCTGGCGACGCCAGCGCTTCGAGGGCTCTGATTCCCCTTTGGCTGCGCCGAGCAGACGCCCGCGTGATCAAAGAGAGCATAGCGAGATCGCTGTTGGGCGAGACGTGCGGGATTGAGAAAGGCCAAGGGAAGCTTGGGCGGAGTTTTTGAAATGTGTTTTTTTGATTTCCATTTTTTCATTTTTTTCATTTTCCGTTTTATCTTCGCTCTCGATTCTCCATGGCGACGGCCCTCCGCCCGCACTCGCGCCGGGTGGCCGAGGCCACGCCCGCGGCGATGACGGCGGCGTTCCTCTTCGAAGCGGCAGTTTGCGCGGCGACAGCAGGGACAGGAGTAGGCGCAGTAGCAGGAGGCGCTTCGGCAGCGGCTAGCGTCGCCGGCGGCGACAAAGGTGATGCCGGCAACGGCGTTTCGGCGGCGGCATCGAGGAAGAAGAAGCGGCCACGGCTCGCCCCTTCGACAGCAGCTTTGTCTCACTCTCTGGCGTTGGCAGCGGGCAAGGTAAGATAGATGGAAACGAGGGGAAACAACAGAAAGTGGAAGCAATTCGAATGCCTGTTCTTTTTCTTTCTTTTTTTACCAAGAGCTCCACGTCCCTCTCAACCTCAAACCTCCTTTCCTCCCAAAACTTCCTTCATCCAGCTCTCTCGCTCCTCTGGCGCCCCGCTGCCTCGAGGGGCCTCGAACGCGCTCTGCAGCCGCTGCGGAAAGGTCCTCGGAGCAGGAGGAAAAGATGAAATCGCGGTGAGGCCGCTCTCTCGGTCGTGCCGGCGGCGGCGTCGGCGGGCAGCGGCAACAGCGGCGGCGGCAACGGCGGCGGGAGCAACAGAACCCTCCTCCTCTTCCCGTCGCGGGAGGAACGTCTCAGCCGCCACCTCTTCCTCCAAGGAGCTCAACACCGTCGTGCTCGTCGTGAAGTGCGGGGCCTGCGGCCAGGCCAAGAGGGCCAGGGGCTTTTACACGCGGGAGCTGGCCGAGGCTGCCGCTTCGGCGTTGAGGCGGGGAGAAAACGGAGGAGGAGGAGGAGGAGGAGGAGGAGGTTGAGTTTTTTTTTTGGAGCGAGACTATCTTTCGCGCTTTCCCTGTGTCCTCCAGCTGTAAACTTAGAAAAAAGCCGAGCCGTTGGCGCTGTATCTTGTAAACTACTAGGAAGCGAAGAAGAGGGCGTGAACGAGAGAGAGAGAAGAGGTTGAGGGAGAGGGAGGGCCGCAAGAGCCAGGGTCGAGACCGAGGGAAGAGAAACGAGCGAAGCAACGCCCGTCGCGCTGCTTCATCTCACTTTTTCTTCGATTTCAATCTTTCCAACTCTTCACGTCGAGTGGAAAACGAACTCTCCCGTGCTTCTTCCGTTTCTCCTAGCCCTGCGCAGCCCTCGTGCGACGCTCCTCTCAGAGTGCCCGTGACGAAGAGCCTCCTTTCTGGGAAACAAGAGGAACCGAAAAGCTGCGACTGCTCGGTCGTCGTTCGATTGCCTCCTTCTTGGACACTCGTTTCGTCTGAGAGAGAAAGAAAGGAACAGGCCCCTCCCCTCTCTTCTCTCTTCCCTTTCCCCCACCTTCCTCTCCCGAATGGGAGAAAGCGGCGCGATGAAGCCCGCCGTGTCCTCCAAGAAGGACGCACTGGCGCCGTTCGTGATCCTCATGACCGCCTACCTCTCGCTCAACTCCGTCCTTAACTTGTCCAACAAGTATGCGCTGGTAAGAGGGGTTTCTGGCCCGTTTCCCCCTGTCGCGGAGCGACCTCGGGGAGAGAGGCACTCTTGCTGCGGGAAAGGAAGGCGGAGGAATTCCGCGGAGCCAGTGCGAGAAGGAGAAAGAGAGAAAACGTCAATTGGCGGTCGCGACTCAGTTTTTTTCTTTTCGTTGCTTCGTCCTTTGTTCTTCGAGAGCTCTCTTCGCTCCATTCGCCCACGCCCTTTCCCACGCTGGCCGAGGCACGATTGCTGTTCCTTCGCCAGCCAGGAGCCAGAGGCTTGGGATCCTTCTCTTCTCTCCGTGCAAATGGAGCGGAGAAAAGAGAAAAGGCGGTGTGGCGGAGGCGTCGATTTGGGTCTCGAGTTTTTTTTGAAAGAATGGAGCAGGGGCGCAGCTTGTCGCTGCCTCTTCTCTCCAAACCTCGACCCCGACCTCCCTCCCTTTCTCACGTTTCCCCAACCTCGACGCAACAACAAAAAAAAACTCTCTCCCAGGGAATGTACGGCTTCCGCTTCCCGCTGCTCCTCACCTCGTGCCACATGCTCTTCTCCCTCCTGGCCCTTGCCCCCTTCATGCTCCGCAAGTCGCTGATGCCCCTGCACCGCGAGACCTGGGGCCGGCAGTGGAGGGGCTTTGTCGCGATCGGCCTCTTCATGGCGCTCAACATCTCGCTCAACAACTCGAGCCTGGTCGAGATGACGCTGAGCCTCAACCAGGTCATCCGCGCGTCGATCCCAGTCTTCACGTGCGTGCTCGCGGTGGCCATCGAGGGGAAGAGGCCCTCGCGGAAGGAGGCGCTGTCGCTCCTGGTGCTGACGTTAGGCGTGATGATCGCCGTCTGGGAGGGGACGGTCGCGGGCTCCCCCCGGGGCGTCGCGCTCTGCCTCGCAGGGACAGTCTCCAACGCGCTGATGATGACGACGTCGGGGCGCGTGCTCTCCGAGAGGGTCGACGCGCTGCGCCTGACGTTCTACACCGCGCCCGTGTCGCTGGCGGCGCTCGCGCCGGCGTTCCTCGCCTCGGGCGAGGCGTCCCGCTTCGCCAACGACTACGCTCCGGTCCACGGGCGAGAGGCCGCGGTCATCGCGCTCGCGACCTCGGCCGTGGCGCTGTCGTACAACGTGGTGCACTCGCTGATGATCCAGAGGACCTCCGCGGTCACGACGACCGTCCTCGGGGAGGCCAAGATCGTTGGGCTGCTGCTGCTGAGCTACGTGATCCTGGGGGAGAAGAAGGCCTTCAGCGCCAAGATGACGGTGGGGTGCCTCACCGCGATCTTCGGGTTCTGCCTCTACTCGCACGCCAAGCTGGCCTCGGCGACGGCGGGCGGCGGCGGCGCGGGCGGCGGCAGGGCGGCGGCCGAGGTCTCGGCGTCGGCGGCGGCGGGCGGCGGCGGCAAGGGCGGCGACGGCGGCGACTCGCCGGGCGACTCGGCCAAGGGCCCGACGGGCGCGGACGTGCAGCTGTCGAGGCTCGTCTCCGAGCACATGGCGAGGGGCATCAGCGGCGGGGCGCTTTCTGGAGAGGAGGAGAGGTCACCGCTGGTCAAGCCGAGGCATCACAAGAAGGAGGACGACTCGGTTTGAGATCCCCCCGCGAGTTTTTTTCGAAACAAAAAAAAAGCTCCCCAACCAGCAACAACGAAACGAAGAAGAAAAAACGAATTAGCATTTGCC
>Ga0315289_10012129_pt1 | contig 12170 bp, 10 predicted proteins | sample YL17G11_40_MG_FD_203452 | JGI IMG/M metagenome (GOLD analysis project Ga0315289, IMG submission 203452) | Sediment microbial communities from Yellowstone Lake, YNP, Wyoming, USA - YL17G11_40 | ecosystem: Environmental > Aquatic > Freshwater > Lake > Sediment | place: USA: Wyoming | collected...
CCATCTCTGCGGCGGTGCTGAAGGCGGCCAACTGTACGGAGTACCCGTGCTGGCGCAGCACGGCCGCCAGGTAGCGGGTGGCGAGGTTTTCCAGTTCTTCAGCGCCGACGAGCAATACGTCTGTCATGAGGGTTGTCCATTCCAAGAACCACGACTTGGAACATTATACACCCATGAGGGAGTAGTAGACAACGCGGAGCCGGGGAGCATATCACGGTGGGAATTCGAACTATTTACGAGCGCGCTCGTATTTTCGAGCGCAGTCCGTACCAGGTCCCCTTGCCTGTGCCGTGTGTTTCGAGTTTTCCTTCTTTCACCAGCCTCCTGAGAAGCCGCGTGGCCTGGTACGGTCCAATCTGGCAAAACTCAGCCGCCTCGCGGCGTGTTATGCGCCCATGCCTGGCAACGTACTGGAGCACCATCCGGTCCTGCTGTAAAGGTTCGAAGCCTCGCCGGTAGATGTAGGCGGCTTTCTCGCCCAGCCGCCGGTAGGCGGGGGCAGAGAGGTGATAACTGCGTGCCTTGCCCTCACCCCGTGGCTCTACCAGCCCTGCCTCTTCCAGCCGCTCCAGCGTCGCTCGCACCTCAGCCTCTGACTTCTGGATCAGGTTGGCCGCTTCCGCTGTGGTGAGATGGCGCTCTGACCAGAGGCGGTTGAGCAGCAACAGTTCGCCCAGTTGAAGCGCCGGGCCAGCCTGGTTCTCCTCTACCACCAGCCGGACGAATTCCAGGTTGGCCTTGCCGCCCGGCAGCACTACCACCACGTCCACTTCGGTGCTCCGCCCGTAGGAAGGGGCAGGACGTCCGTTGCGCAGTTGCTCGTAAAAGATCGTGTCAATCCCGCGCCCGGTCCGTTCCACGATGCCGGCCCGCTTGAAAGCATCGGCCAGCAGTGGGTTGCGCGGACGGGGGGGCGTCACCAGCAGGTTGTCCGGCCGTACCCCTTCTGGAAATCCGCCGGGATTGGATACCTCGATCCGATCTTCGTACCACTGGGCGTGCACTGCTCCCAGGCGGGTATAATCGCGGTGGATGAGGGCGTTGGCCACGGCCTCGCGGAAGGCCCGTTCCGGATAGTCAGGCACGCCGACCCGCAGGAAGCCGATCATCAATTCCTCTTCGCGGTTGCGGGCGCGGAAGCGTGAAAGCAGTTCGTCCATAGCCCGCAAGAGCGGCCAGCGAAAGAAATCGTTGACCTCTACCTGGGTTCCCGAGAGTTTCTGAAAAGCGACCTCGTGGGTCGGCAGGATGGACCGCAGGGCCTCTTCCTTCCCAAAGAGCAGCAGGCCGAGCACCCGCACTGCTGTGATTTCGTGGTTGGCTTCCACTGCGCCCAACGCCTTGGCCAGTTCACGGTCGGGCAGGTCGAGCAGGGTTGGATCGCCCAGGCCCCGGCTCTCTCGAATACCGCGACGAAAGCGCTCGAACTCCAACGGGTCCAGGTCTTCCCAGCGGGCTTCGGGCACGACCAGCGCGGAGTAATCCAGGATGCCCCGGCTGGCCTGGTGGGCTTGCATCTCGTGGAAGTGAAATGGCAGGCACTCGGGCCGGCCGCGCCCGCCGATGGCCCGGCGCAGGTATTTGCCGTCGGTGGTACCGGCCGGCGCCCGCGAGGCCGGCACTTCGATCACCAGTATGTCACGGCTCTCGAAGGACACCACTTCGACCCGGCAGGTCAGGGCTGGACGGGTACGGCCAGCGATCAGGGCCTCGACGCGCCGGGGGTCGGTCGTTCCGGTCTCGTGGCGGGGACGCGCCCCGCTCAAGCGGCCATCGTCCTCCACACCCACGAGTAGATACCCTATCTCCCCCCCGACGGGGCGATTGGCCAGGCAGACGACGGCCTCTACCAGGTCCCGGTCGTTCAGTGGCTCATGCTCTTCACCCTTGAACTCAACCGACAGCGTTTCTCCTGCCGAGATCAACGCCCGGAGATCATCAGGCGTCATGTTCACCTCCCGTGTGTGATTATACACCAATTTTGACATCTGTGCCATTTACGAGCGCGCTCATAAAATTACGAGCGCGCTCGTATTTTCGAGCGCGGTCCATTACAAGTCCCCTCATAAGAGATCGTATCAATCCCACACCCGGTCCGTTCCACGATGCCGGCCCGCTTGAAGGCATCGGCCAGCAGTGGGTTGCGCGGACGGGGGGGCGTCACCAGCAGGTTGTCCGGCCGTACCCCTTCTGGAAACCCGCCAGGATTGGATACCTCGATCCGGTCTCCGTACCACTGGGCGTGCACGGCTCCCAGGCGGGTATAATCGCGGTGGATGAGGGCGTTGGCCACGGCCTCGCGGAAGGCCCGTTCCGGATAGTCAGGCACGCCGACCCGCAGGAAGCCGATCACCAATTCCACCATCTGTACCCGCTTCGCCCTCGGAAGCGAATCACGGTGGCGATTTGAGATCAGGGAAGACAGGGGTACAAGGTCCATTTGCACTGCTTGCCCTGTTGTGCTACAATCTTCGAAGGTGCACGTCAAGGTGTGGGTCGAGTAGGCGATAAAGATTTGCCGCTGTAGGAGAATGAGATGCCCAGGATCAAGAAAACGGAAAAAGTGCCCAAGCACATGCAGGAGAGATTCGACGCCATCGTAGCGCTTACAGACGGGGTCTGTAAAGAGTACCTGAACGAGGAGTACGCGCAGTTGGCCCGTCAGGCCACAGCCACCTTATGCCGCAAGCGCCCCTCGCCTCTGGCGAGCGGGCGCATCAATTCGTGGGCTTGTGGCATCGTGTACGCCCTGGGATTCGTGAACTTCCTGTTCGATAAGAGCCAGTCCCCTCACATGAGCGCGGCCGATCTATGCGCGGCATTTGGCGTTGCCAAAGGCACCGGGGCGGCCAAGTCAAAAGAAGTGCGGGATGCTTTGAACACGATGCAGATGGACCCACACTGGTACCTGCCGAGCCGGATGGACGAAAACATTATGGCCTGGATGATTATGGTCAACGGGTTCATCGTTGATGCGCGCAGCCTGCCGCTTGAGATACAAGAGATTGCTTACCAGAAGGGGCTAATTCCCTACGTGCCGGGCAAACAGAAGGGTTAGCCTCTTTCGACCTGATCGCCTTCACCCGCATCGGCGCGACCTGGGGCCGGGTGGACCGCGACTTTGAAGGGACGCTGGCGGAAGTGCTGGCGGAGATCAACGAGGCGATGGCCACGTAGGGAGGACACCTGGTAGATCTTTAGCCCATTCTTGACTTTTGGGTATTGACAAATGGTACTATATGTGGTACTATAATAAGGAGCGAAAGCGTGAGCAGACAGAAGAAACTCCTGGCGAAGGTCCAAAACAACCCCAAAGCCGTGTCTTTCAAGGATCTTGACCTATTGCTGACCTGGTACGGATTTGAGAGAAGGCAATCCAGGAGAGGCACAAGCCACTATGTGTATAGGTGTGGACGCCACGCGGTCACCGTGGCTCGACACAAACCGCACATACACAGCAAAACCGTCAGGGACGCGCTCAATGCTATCGCTGAGATCCTTGAAGAAGAGAAGGGATCAGAGGTGAGAGATGGAGAAGACAGTTGATTACTATGTGAATCTGCCATACACCATCGAACTGCAGCATGACCAGGAGGAGGGCTGGTTTGTTCGCGTGAAGGAACTGCGCGGCTGCACGAGCCAGGGAGACACAGCCGAAGAAGCCCTGAACATGATCCAGGACGCTATGCTGGCCTGGCTCGAAGTTGCGCTGGAAGATGGTCTCCCCATCCCCGAACCGCGCCCCGAAGAGGACTATAGCGGCAAGTTCGTGGTACGCGTGCCGCGCTCTCTCCATCGCGAATTGGTCGAGCATGCCGAGGGGGAAGGCGTGAGCCTGAACCAGTTCATCAACGTGGTACTGGCCCGCGCTGTAGGCCGGTATGGTCCTGCCGGCCCTGCTGCCGAGCAGGAACCGGGCTGGCCAGGATTGGAACCCACCGCGCGCCAAACGTTGGTGGCAGCGGAATTGACCGAACACCTGTAACGAGGAGCACACCCGGACGCCGCACAAATGAAGCGAAAACCGATTTGCAGTGCATCACAATCTGTGCTAGAATAACCATTGACGGACGAGGCCTCGCCGCTGGGCAGGGCCCACGGCGGTGAGGACGCCCCAGTAGCATCAGTACCGGTACATTTGCCCACTGCCATGAGCACGGAAGCCGATACCTGTCGCAAGTACATCACCCCTGCGCTCCTTGCCGCAGGCTGGGACGATCCTCCGCACTCGATCGCCGAGCAACGCACCTTCACCGACGGGCGCATCGTACCGGTGGGCGACAGGATCCACCGTCTGCAGCAAAAGCGCGCCGATTACCTCCTTCGCTACACCCGCGACTTTACCCTGGCCGTGGTTGAAGCCAAACCCGAGGACCACGACGTGGCCGAGGGCATGCAACAGGCCAGAGAATACGCCCAGGTCCTGGGCCTCAAGTTCGCCTACGCCACCAACGGGCTGCACGTCCTGGAATTCGACTTCACCACCGGGCTGGAGCGGGAGATGGACCGCTACCCCACGCCGGACGAACTCTTCGCCCGCTGGCGGCAGGCCGAGGGGCTGGCGGACGACGCCACGGTCGAGCGCTTGCTCACGCCATACAGCATCATCGCCGGCAAAACGCCGCGCTACTACCAGGAGATCGCCATCAACCGCGCCGTGCAGGCCATCCTTCAGGGCCGCAAGCGCGTGCTCCTCACTATGGCCACCGGCACGGGCAAGACCTTCGTCGCCTTCCAGGTGTGCTGGAAGTTGTGGGCTTCCCGCTGGAACCGCGAGGGGGCGTACCGCCGCCCCAAGATCCTCTACCTGGCGGACCGCAACGTGCTGGTAGACGACCCCAAGGACAAGATGTTCGCCCCCTTCGGAGATGCCCGCCACAAGATTGAGCACGGCGAGGTGGTCAAGAGCCGCGAGATGTACTTTGCGATCTATCAGGCCATCGCGCAAGACGAGCACCGTCCGGGACTTTACAGGGAATATCCTCCCGATTTCTTCGACCTGATCGTCGTGGACGAGTGCCACCGGGGCAGCGCGGCCGACGATAGCAACTGGCGCGAGATCCTGGAGTACTTTCAACCGGCGTATCAACTGGGCATGACGGCCACGCCGCTGCGTGAAGACAATCGCAACACTTACGAGTACTTTGGCGATCCCATCTACACCTACAGCCTCAAGACCGGCATTGACGATGGCTTCCTGGCCCCCTACCGCGTCCACCGCGTGGTGACTACCTACGACGCACTGGGCTGGCGGCCGTACGAAGGCCAGCGAGACCGCTACGACCGCGAGATCCCCGACCGGGAGTATCAGACCCAGGACTTTGAGCGCGTCGTGGCGCTGAAAGCCCGCACCGAGGCCATCGCCCGCCACCTGACCGACACCCTCAAGCGCACCGACCGCTTCGCCAAGACGATCGTGTTCTGTGTGGACCAGGAGCACGCCAGCGCGATGCGCCAGGCGCTCAACAACCTCAACGCCGACCTGGTGCAGCAATATCCTGACTACGTCGTGCGGGTGACTGCGGACGAGGGCACGCTCGGCAAGGGCCACCTGGGCCGCTTCCAGGACCCGGAGGAACGGATGCCGGTGATTGTGACCACCTCCAGGCTGTTGACCACCGGCGTGGACGTGCCCACCTGCCAGAACGTGGCGCTGGCGCGCGCGGTCAACGCCATGACCGAATTCAAGCAGATCATCGGGCGCGGGACGCGCGTGAGGGCCGAGTACGGCAAGTACTTTTTCAACATCGTGGATTACACCGGCAGTGCCACCGAGCGCTTCGCCGACCCGGCCTTCGACGGCGACCCGGTCCAGGAGACCACGATTACCATTGACGATCAGGGCCAGGAGATTGAGGGCACAGGGAAAGAAACGGCGACGCGCGAGCCGCCGCCGGGATACGAGGAGGTCCCTACCGGCCTCGATAGCATCTCCGGCGACGAGGATCGGCCCCGCCGCAAATACTACGTGGACGGCGGCGTGGTGGAGGTCGTGGCCCACATGGTCTACGAACTGGACCCGCAGGGCCACCAGTTGAAGGCCTTCAAGTACGTGGATTACGCCGGCCAGACGGTGCGCACGCTGTATGCCAACGGCGCCGAACTGTGCAAGGGCTGGGCCAACCCCGACCTGCGGGCCGAGATCATCCGGCAGTTCGCCGACCGCGGCCTTGACTTCGACTACCTGCGCGAGGTCACCGCCCAGCCGGAGGCCGATCCCTTCGATCTGCTCTGTCACCTGGCCTTCAAGACGCCGGTGCGCACCCGCCGCGAGCGGGCGGACCTGTTGCGCCAGAACCGCCCCGACTTTTTCGCGCAGTACAGTCACCAGGCACAGGTGATCCTGGGCGAGCTGCTGCAAAAGTACGCCGAACACGGCACGACGCAGTTCGAAATCCCCGCCGTGCTCAAAGTCCCGCCCATCTCCAGGCACGGCAATGTACACAAGATCGCCGGGTACTTTGGCGGGCCAACGGAGTTGCGCACGGCGGTACACCAGTTGCAGACTCTGCTCTATGCATCGTGACGTGACTCGTGAAACGTGAAACGTGATCCGTGGTGCGTGGACAACCCACGGAACACGCACCACGCACCACGCATCAGAAAGGACCTATGGCACGCACACAAAACCACACACCGCCAGAAACCACCGCCCGCCAACTTTCGAGCATCATCAAATCCGCGCGCGACATTATGCGCAAGGACAAGGGCCTCAGCGGCGACCTCGACCGGCTGCCCATGCTCACCTGGATCATGTTTCTCAAGTTCTTGGACGACATGGAGCACATCCGCCAGGACGAGGCCCTGCTGGCCGGCGCGAGATTCCGCCCCATCGTCGAGCCGCCCTACCGCTGGCGCGACTGGGCCGCCGACCCGGGCGGCATCACCGGCGCTGAGTTGGTCGCCTTCATCAACCAGGACGAGGCAGTGCGCCCTGATGGCACCCGCGGGCCGGGGCTGTTCGCCTACCTGCGCTCCCTGCATAGTACCGACGGCGACGAACGGAAGGACGTGGTCGCCACCGTCTTCGGCGGGGTGATCAACCGCATGATCAACGGCTACCTCCTGCGCGACGTGATCAACAAGGTGGACGAGATCAACTTTGCCGCCTCCGAGCAGATCCACACGCTGAGCCACCTCTACGAGACGATGCTGCGCGAGATGCGCGACGCGGCGGGCGACTCGGGCGAGTTCTACACCCCCCGCCCCGTGGTCCAGTTGATGGTGAAGGTGGTTGACCCGCGCCTGGGCGAGGTGATGCTGGACCCCGCGGCGGGCACCGGCGGCTTCCTGGCGGAGGGCTACGAGCACCTGAAAGGGCAATGCCAGACGGTCGAAGACTGGCACACCTTGCAGGGGAGCATTGTGGGCGGCGAGGCCAAACCCCTGCCCTACCTGCTGGGGCAGATGAACCTGCTCCTGCATGGGCTGGAGTCGCCGCGCATCACCTTCGGCAACAGTTTGAGTACGCCGCTGCGGGAGATCGGCGACCCGCAGCGGGTGGACGTGATCCTGACCAACCCGCCCTTCGGCGGTGAGGAGGAGCCGGGCATCCAGAACAACTTTCCCGACGACCGGCGCACCTCCGAGACGGCGCTCCTGTTCCTCCAGTTGATCATGCGCAAGTTGCGCCGTCCGCCCAGGCCGGGCCGGGCCGCCGTCGTCGTGCCGAACGGCACGCTCTTCGCCGACGGCGTGGCTGCGCGCATCAAGGAGCACCTGCTCAAGGAGTTCAACCTGCACACGATCGTCCGGCTGCCCAACGGGGTGTTTGCCCCCTACACCAGCATTCCCACCAACCTGCTGTTCTTCGAAGCCAGCGGGCCGACGGACACTATCTGGTATTACGAGCACCCGCTGCCCGAGGGGCGCAAGCAGTACACCAAGACCCGGCCGCTGCGCTACGAGGAGTTCGAGTCACTGCTGGCCTGGTGGGGCGAGCGCCAGGAGAACGAGCGGGCCTGGAAGGTGGCGGTGGACGAGGTACTCAAGTATGACGCGGAAGGTAACCTGCTCTCCGCCAATCTGGACTTGAGGAACCCTCACAATACTGAGGACTTCGAGCATATCCCACCCCAAGAGTTGGTACGGGGTGTCCTGGAGAAGGAACGACGCATCCTGGCATTGATGACTGAGATTCAGGATACATTGGAGGAACATGGGCAGTAATGGGAAGATTGGCCAGTGCTCGCAGTGATTATATAACGCGCTGGGTTGTTCCAACAGCAAGTCAGCTCCTAATTGAAGCAGCCTCTAAAGGTGCGGCCATACGCCCTCTTGCAGAAGTAGCGCACATAGAAATGGGACAGTCTCCAAAGGGCGAGAGCTATAACGAGAGCGGAGACGGCATGCCATTCATAGGCGGTCCAACTGATCTTGGACTGGTGTTTCCTGAGACTAAACGTTGGACAAATGCACCAACAAAGCTCTCTGAACCTGGCGACATCATTGTTTGCGTAAGGGCGACTATTGGAGAGCCAAGGTGGGCAGATAGAGTCTACTGTCTGGGACGCGGAGTTGCTGGTGTTAGGCCCGCAAGCAAAGAACTAGACAGCAAGTTCCTGTTTCGCATCATACAGGCCAATGAACGGAAGCTCCGCGAGCAAGGGACTGGAACTACTTTCAAGACGATCTCGAGGAAACACATTGCTGCTGTACCCGTGCCCATGATCCCGTTAGAGACACAAGAAGCGATCAGTGTCTTTCTTGAGTGGCTCGAAAGAAGTGGTGACGAAAAACCAGACTTTACGAACGCTCCGCCTTTGCCCGAGTTTCTGTCTGAGCAGCGCCGCATCGTCACGCGGATCGAGGAACTGGCCGCCAAGGTCGAGGCGGCGCGGGCGCTGCGGCAGCAGGCAGCGCAACAAGTGGAAGCGTTGTTTGCTTCTGCCGCCGACGCAGTTTTTCGGCTCAAGTCAGGGTGGACGGAAGCCAAGGTAGGGGACTTCTGTGAGAAGCCGCAATACGGTTACACTGAATCGGCTACCTATGAGCCAGTCGGCCCGCGATTCCTACGCATTACGGACATACAGAATGGGCAGGTCAATTGGGACACGGTCCCGTTTTGTGACTGCCCGGAGCCCGAGAAATATCTACTGCGGGAAAATGACATCCTGTTTGCTCGCACAGGGGCAACAACAGGCAAGAGCTTCTTGGCGCGAGATTGTCCTGAAGCGGTATTTGCCTCTTATCTTATTCGGCTACGGGTTCAAAGATTAGTCGTGACCGAATATTTGTACTGGTACTTCCAATCACCCTCATACTGGTCCCAGATTACGGAGGGGAAGGAGGGTACAGGGCAACCCAATATGAATGGGAGAAAACTAGCCAGCATCAGCGTGCCGATTCCCCCGCCAGATGAACAGCGCCGCATCATTGCCTACCTGGACGAGCTACAATCCAGGGTTGACGCGGTGAAGCAGCACCAGGCCGCCACCGCCGCCGCGCTCAACGCACTCCTGCCCTCCATCCTCGACCGGGCGTTCAGAGGAGAGTTGTGAGCCACCACATGGACGAAGAAGAGCGTCTAGTCGCAGAACTGGAACTATTAGGCATCCGCTACCTTTCGCGCCGCACCGCCGACCAGGCCGAGCACGTCCGGCCCCCCGATGCGTTTTTGGCGGACCTGGTGCGGCAGCCCAGCGCGCGCGTTCGGGCTTCGGTAATCGCGCTCCTGTTGGCGCACCCTGAACACGCCGAGGCTGTGCCCGCAGCACTGGAGCGGCTGCGCCCGGACGAGCAGTGGACCTTGCGGCTGTTCTACACGGCCGCCGTGTTGTTGCAACAAGAGCACGCCGACCGTTTGTGGCCTTTCGTAACCGGGCAGCGGCTGCCTGATCGGTACACCGCAGATCTGGGCCTGCCGGCCACCGCCTCACTCCGTGAACGGCTGGCAGCCTTGGGCCAGCAACACCGGCAGTGCACGCAGGCCGTCGTCAATTGGGTCGGAACGTATGAGAACGTAGTACGCTGTCTTCTACGTTCATGGGAATTGGAGGCCAAACAGTATCGCCCTGAGAAAGGATTGCTCATCGTACTGGACGACATCAGACGAAGGCCCTACCTGGCCGATACCGGAGGTGAACGATGTACGGACGATTGCCCGAAAAGATCGAGTTCTCAGCGAAACACAGACGGCTGCTGCGAAGCCTGACCATTGACGAAAGCGGCCCCGGCACCATTCTCCACGATTTCGAGGCATTCCTGCGTTTCCTCGTTGGGAGGGAGATGCCGGTTACGGGTACCCACCAACTGCCGCTGCGCGTGCTGCCCGAAATCAACGCCCATCTGGCACATCCCCTCGCCCTGGGGTTGGAGCGCCCCCAACAAAAGTCGTACCCTCACATCCACGGGCTCTACCTGCTGGTGCGCGCTGCGGGGCTGACCTGCATCCAGGGAACCTCCGAGAAGCCACTGCTCGCCGTTGACGGCGCGGTCTACCAGGCGTGGGAGAGCCTGAACCCCACCGAACGGTACTGCACGCTATTGGAGACCTGGCTGTTGCGGGGGCACCCGGAAATCCTCGGTGAAAGAAGGCGTTTCGGGCTTACCATTCCTGAGACGTTCAGCAGTTGGGTAGGGTTCTTCCTCCGCATTCCTGATGGAGGGCTGGCAGTCGCCGGGGACAAGGAGGCCGAAGACTTCCTGCGCTACACGCCAGGCTGGCACGACCTGGGCCTGCTGGAGCTATTCGGCCTGCTCTCGGTCCAGCACGGCCCGCCCCAGCCGGGGAAGGGCTGGCGCATCGAACGCATTGAGCGCACGCCACTGGGGAACGCACTGCTGGCCCTGCTCCAGGTTGAATTCTTCGGCGATATCCACAATGTCCTGTCGCTCGCAGCCGAGGACAAGCTACGCTTCGGCGTACTGCAACCCGCGCTCCAGCCCTACTTCCCGGAATGGAAGAACAACCTGCCCGTACCCGAGTGGACCTTCCGGGAGGGGGTGCACATTTTCAGGGTCGCGCTGAGGCAGGTATGGCGCCGCATCGCGATTCCGGCAGACCAAACCCTGGATGCACTGGCGTCCACCATCCTGGATGCCGTCGAATTCGACCACGACCACCTGTATGAGTTCTCGTACCAGAATCGCTTTGGCGTTCTGGAGCGGGTCCATCACCCCACCATGGACGAGGCACCGTGGACGAGCGAGGTGCGGGTCGGCGACGTACCGCTCCGGGTTGGGCACGCGATGACCTACGTGTTCGATTTTGGCGACTGGTGGGAGTTTGCCGTCACGCTGGAGCGGGTTGACCCAGGAATGGCGATCAAGGAGCCGGTCGTCCTCGAGAAGCGCGGTGAGCCCCCATCTCAGTACGGCTGGTAAGGACCGCAGAAGGCAGAAGGACGACGTGAGCGTATCACGGTGGGGACAAGAAATAGAGGGATTAGAGGCCATGGCGTTCGTTATCCGCCCTTTTTCGATGACCAAACGGGAATACAATCGAATGCCATTCCGTGACCGCAACTAACCCCCCAGATATGGGATTTTCGGCTTGCAAAACCCAATATGTGGGGGGACATAGGCGACCCTGCGGAATCACGCCATTTTCCGTTTGTCCCCAATATGATACGGTCTCGGACGACTCGTTGCAGGAATAGAACCTCTGTGCTATAATAACACCAACAACCGATTGCGCACCTTCCCCCAGGATAGCCCAGAAAGGCAGGCGCTCGCCATCCGAAAACTCGGAAAAATCAATTACCGGAACAAAACAATTAATGGAACCGGGAACCCCTCTGAGAAATCCCAACTACCCGATTGCCCCATTCCCGACGCCTACTGGGTTATCCCCGGCCGGCTGCTGGCCGGCCGCTACCCGCGCCCGCGGAGCAAAACCGGCGCCCGCCAGCGACTCCAACGCTTCCTCGACGCCGGCGTCACGCTCTTCCTCGATCTGACCGAGGAGGAGGACGCCCCGCCGTACGCTCACTGGCTGGGCGAAGAGGCCCAGCACCTGCGCATCCCGATCCCCGACTTTGGCATCTCCTCCCCGGAACAGATGGCCCAGACGCTGGACGTCATTGACGCCGCCATTGGCACTGGCCACACCGTCTACGTGCACTGCCTGGGCGGCCTGGGGCGCACGGGCACCGTCGTCGGCTGCTTCCTGGTGCGCCATGGGCTGTCCGGCGCGCAGGCGCTCGAAACCATCCAACTGCTGCGGCGCG
>Ga0315289_10012130_pt1 | contig 12170 bp, 12 predicted proteins | sample YL17G11_40_MG_FD_203452 | JGI IMG/M metagenome (GOLD analysis project Ga0315289, IMG submission 203452) | Sediment microbial communities from Yellowstone Lake, YNP, Wyoming, USA - YL17G11_40 | ecosystem: Environmental > Aquatic > Freshwater > Lake > Sediment | place: USA: Wyoming | collected...
GCGCCGCGATCAAAAAACTGCCGGGTCATACCGACGATTGGAGCGTGCCGTCCGCGCCCGCGCCGTGGAATCCACAAACGACGGACTCCGGCAACTCGAATGGCGATTGGGTGAAATATTTCCAGGACGTTTTGAACCAATGCGTCCAACTGAACGCGAAACCGGACGCGCTGGCGATTCACACCTACACGCACGGACTCGATCCCAGTCTCGTCACGATCAGCCACCCGATGGAGCCGCCGTTTCAGAATAGTCAGTTTGAATTTCGCGCGTATCGCGATTTTCTGAGCGCAGTCCCATCGTCGTTGAAATCGTTGCCAGTGCTGATCACCGAAACGCAGGCACAGTTCTGGCAGGACAGTAACGTTGGCTGGATTCAAACATCGTTCAAAGAGATTGACGATTGGAATTCGGCGCAATCAAATCAGCCGATTCAAGCGCTCTGTCTGTTTCGCTGGCAGGACTTGCCCGGTAATCCGGATGGCTGGAGTATTTCAAATCGCCGCGCGCTCGTCAATGATCTCCGAGCCGCGCTCCAGAACGATTATCGCGTGCGCATGCCCGCGCAACCGCTGCCGCCGCCCGATCCGGTCGCCCCCGCCGCCATCGCCAAAGCGAAAACGTTGACCTGGATGCCGATTAACGATCAAGCCGCGCTGTACAAATTCGCGCAGCAAAACAACCTCGGTTATCCCCAGACCGACAAATTCGCGTTTGCGTGCAACAACGAGAGTTACATAGGACAAGTGTCTAACCTCGGCATCGTCTACGTGAAGAAAGGCGATTGGGGCAACGTCAAGTGGGTGAAAAAGCCAAGTTAACGCCGGGTTGGTTTGGGACTTGAATCCTATGATGCAAAAAAGGGGTTTTGTGGTATAATAGTCTTTGGAGGGCGTTTGCTTCCGAATCGTTCTTACGCGCCTTGGTTTGGAGGGGATTTTCCTCACGACAGAATGGAGTCGAAAAAATGAAACAGAAGAAGTTTTTCGGATTTTTGATCGTCACAGCATTGATCGCCATCACTTTGCTCGGTTCGAGTCCGACCTCAGCCGCGCCGTTCACTCAATCGGCAACGCAAACGCGGACCGCCACGGCGACCGCGGTGATCACTCCGACGAATACTACAGTTCCACCCGCGGCGCCGACAGTGGTGACGCCGACCAAAACAACTGCTCCTCCCACTGCCACTACGGTGGTTACGCCCACGAAAACTAGTACGCCGGTTCCGGCGACAGCCACCCCACCCCAGCCGACCGCGACGCAAGTAGTTACACCAACTACAGTAAAACCGACGGCAACGGTCACGCCGACTGCAGTCGTCTCTCCCACCGCGACGGTGACCAAGACGGCGACGATAACGCCGACTGCGACGGTGACCAAGACGGCGACGATAACGCCGACTAAAACCGCGACCCCAACAGCAACCAAAGCTGCGCCGACGGCGACACCGACTAAGCCCAATGCGTTAGCACCGCGTGCGGGCACGGTGGCGGAGCTTTCCACAATGTTTGCGGTGCAGAACATGGATAGCACCACCGCCGCGAATGTGACCGCGACGTTTTATGATCCGAGCGGCAGTATTCCGGTGGGCTCTGGTGCGGCGTGCAGCAATCTTCAGCCGAATAGAAGTTGCATCGTGGATCAACGCGCATCTATCGGCGGTTTGGGTGGTCAAACCAATTGGGAAGGGTCTGTGGTCTTGAGTTCGAATACCCAGTTGGCTGCAGTGGTGAATGAACTGGCGGGAAGTTATGTCACTCTCGGCACGGACTTTCGTATGGATAGTTACAATGGTGTAGGGAGCTCCGAATCTGCCACGAGTGTGCTCTTACCCCAGTTATTGAAACTGCACCTTGATCCAGATACCGGCAAGTCGTACAATTCGACGATTGCGATTCAAAACACCAGCGCGTCGGCTCCCGCGGGTGTAACAATTACCTACAAGAGTCGGTCGGGCACAACCTATGTACATTCGGCTATCACCATCCAACCTTCGTCGTCTTACATGATTTATCTGCAAAATGAAAGTGTTTTGCCGGCGTACGATCCTGTTCAGCAGAGCGCATTCTACGGCTCAGGCACGGTTACATCAAACCAACCTATCGCTGTAGTTGTCAATCATAATGCTCCCGGTGTCCTAAATGCTTTCCAGGGATTTGACATCGGCGCGATCACGAAAAAGAAACTGTATTTCCCTCAAGTGATGAAAAACCATGTAGACAATGGGTATTACTGGAGCACTTCGCTCTTGGTGATGACCACTGCGCCAACTGCAAATGTCAACGTGACCTATACAGAGCGGGGTACGGGACGGGTTTTGTCGAGTTCTCATGTCGCCAATCCTGCCTGGGGTTTTGATGCCCGATATGAAAGTGTGCTGGCATCGATCGCAGACTTTTTTGGCTCAGCGGTCATCACAGCTGATCAACCCATTATTGCTGTTGTGGCTGTATGGACCAACCCCGTACCGAATGGACAAACTGAACCGCGTGGACAACGCTCCAAGTACGCTCGCGCCTTTATGGACGGTGTTGGCACTGCCAAGGTCTTCTTTCCACAGGTGTGGAAGAATGCTTTAGATGGTGGTTCGGGGCTGAACTTTGGTACGAGTGCGGTAGGTCAAGTGCTAAGTGGCGCGCCGACGACAGTGACTTGTACCTATTACCTCTCGGATGGAACTACGCGGGTGTCTACCTATATAACTACTGCGTCCGATCCGCTATTCTACTTCGATAGCAGGTATGATAGCCAACTCCCGAATAATGCCATTGGGGCAGCTGTTATCACTACGAATGGTCAACCGATTGCGGTGACAGGACATATCTTTGGAGCCAATTTCAGTCTTGTCTCCGGAGATTCGGAAGGGAGTTTCTCCGGCATCAACGGGACCCCATAGATCATTCGGGCAAATAAAGCAAAGAACCGGTGAAGTCAATGTTTCACCGGTTCTTTTTTGTTGTCGTTTCGCAGCCTGATTTGACAAAGCAGCGTGAAAGCATAAAATTCAAGTTGAGGTTGTTCGGATCCAGCGGAGTATTGCTAATGATAGCGCTTAGAACAGTAGAGGAATGATGTCTTTCTGGAAAAGCAAGTCAGTCGTCGTAACCGGTGGGGGCGGTTTCTTGGGCTTGTACATCGTCAAGCGTTTGGATCAGACCAAATGTCCCCAAATTTTCGTGCCACGGCGCCGCGAATATGATCTGCGGCATCTAGAAGTTGTGCAGCGGCGGTTGCAGGACGCGCACCCGGGTGTGATTATCCACGTCGCGGGTGTCGTGGGAGGGATTGGCGCGAATCGCGCACATCTCGCTGGATTTTTCTACGATAACTTGATGATGGGTGTGCAATTGTTGCACGAGTCATGGGAGTTTGGCGTCCAAAAATTCGTCGCCATAGGTACGGTGTGCGCGTACCCCAAGTTCACGCCAGTGCCTTTTCGCGAAGATGATTTGTGGAAGGGCTATCCTGAAGAGACGAACGGGCCGTATGACTTGGCTAAGAAAATGCTCCTCGTGCAATCACAGGCATATCGGGAGCCGTACGGTTTCAATTCAATTTTTCTTTTGCCGACTAATCTGTACGGCCCTGGCGACAATTTCGATCCGGCATCGGCGCATGTGATCCCAGATGTGTTGTGCAAGTGTGTGCAAGCAACGCGGCGACGCCGAGATCGTCTTGTGGGGTGATGGTAGTTCGACGCGCGAATTTTTGTATGCGGAAGATGCGGCGGAAGGCATCGTTTTAGCGGCAGAGCGCTATGACAAAAGCGCACCGGTCAACCTCAGCAGTGCGTTTGAAATCAGCATCAAAGATTTGGGTGAACTCATCGCGCTCTTGACCGGTTTTCAAGGCAGAATCGTTTGGGACACCAGCCAGCCGAACGGCCAGCCACGCCGAAAACTCGATACGAGCCGCGCCGAATGCGAATTCGGTTTTAAGTCGCGTGTGACTTTCGAGGAAGGGCTAAAACGCACGATTGAGTAGTACCTGAAGACCATCAGAGAAAAGAGGTAGTGTTTCAGTGACGCAATTGCCAGAGGGAATGACCAATTCACAGGGAGCAAGTTCAGTCTCCCCGCAGAGCGCCAAGCCGGTGATTCTGATTCGTCCTTCCAGGGGCTGGGTTCCGTTCAATCTGCGTGACTTGTGGGAATATCGTGAACTGCTCTACTTTTTGGTTTGGCGCGATGTCAAGGTGCGTTACAAGCAAACCGCGCTCGGCGCCGCGTGGGCGATTCTCCAGCCGTTCCTGACGATGATCGTCTTTAGCATTTTCTTTGGACGATTGGCGGGTGTCCCTTCCGATGGTATCCCCTATCCGATTTTTACCTACACTGCTTTGTTGCCCTGGCAACTTTTCTCGCACGCTTTGATCGAATCGAGTACTAGTCTGGTGACGAACGAGCGCTTGATCACCAAAGTCTATTTTCCGCGCCTGGTGATTCCGATTTCGGCAGTGCTTGCTGGCTTGGTGGATTTTGGCGTAGCGTTTGTCGTGTTGGTCGCGATGATGTTCTTCTTCGGGATTATTCCTACTGCTGCGATTCTGACTTTGCCGTTCTTTATTTTGCTTGCGATTGCGACCGCGCTGGCGGTCGGGCTATGGCTCTCCGCGTTAAACGTGCAATATCGCGATGTGCGCTACATTATTCCCTTCTTGACCCAGTTTTGGCTTTTCGCCACGCCGATCGCGTATTCCAGCAGTCTCGTGCCCGAACCTTGGCGCGTGTGGTACGGGCTGAATCCGATGGCAGGCGTGGTCGAAGGATTTCGCTGGGCGCTCTTGGGCAAGACTGGTGGTACGGCATCTTTGCTGCTCGTTTCGATCCTGATTGTCGGGGTGCTGCTCGTCAGCGGTCTGGCGTACTTTCGGCGAATGGAAAGAACGTTTGCGGATGTGGTCTAAACGATGAGCGACATTGCGATTCGGGTCGAAGGTCTGAGCAAACAATATCGTTTGGGTTCCCACGAACGTTACAAGACATTGCGTGATACTTGGACCGACGCGATGACCGCGCCTTTTCGCGCAGTGGCGAATTGGCGATCAAGACTCGATAGCCCGCCATCAAACGATTTCATCTGGGCGCTCAAAGACATTTCATTGGAGATCAAGCACGGCGAAGCAGTCGGCATCATCGGGCGAAATGGCGCGGGCAAAAGCACTCTGCTCAAAATACTCTCGCGCATCACCGAACCAACCGAAGGATATGCGGAAATTCACGGACGTATCGGTTCACTACTCGAAGTTGGTACGGGTTTTCACCCCGAACTCACCGGGCGCGAGAATATATATCTCAACGGCGCAATTCTGGGGATGAAGCGTGCCGAGATCGACTGTAAATTTGATGAAATTGTCGCGTTTGCTGAAATCGAAAAATTCCTAGACACGTCGGTCAAACACTATTCGAGTGGGATGCACGTTCGACTCGCGTTCGCGGTTGCCGCTCACCTCGAACCGGAGATTTTGTTAGTGGATGAGGTGTTATCAGTTGGTGATGCGGTATTTCAGAAAAAATGTCTGGGTAAAATGGAAGATGTCGCCAGCGAAGGGCGAACTGTGCTTTTTGTCAGTCACAACTTGGGCGCGCTGGCGAACCTGTGTCCGCGTGCGGTATTGCTCGTGCAGGGTAAAAAGTGGCGTGACGGCGCATCCGACAGCGTGATTTCAGAGTACGTCGCGATGAGCAGTCCATATCACGGCGAGATTGTTTGGGACGCCCCTGCTACTGCACCGGGAAATGAAAAAATGCGCCTCCACGCAGTTCGAATTGTGTCGGGAGGGCAGACCACCGCAGAAGTAGATATTCAGCAAGATGTGCATATCGAGGTCGAATTCTGGAACTACAAACCCGGCGCGATGATCAATACGAGTATTCATTTGCTCGACAAGATGGGCACGCCAGTTCTGGCTTCTTCCAACGCGCGCTCAGCAAATCTCATCGAAGATCCCTGGTTTGGCAAGCCGTACTCTGCCGGGCTTTACCGCGCAGTATGTACTTTGCCGGGCAATTTTCTCAACGAAGGTCCATATGGCGTCAATGCCATCGTGCTGACAGACATCACAAACATTGAAATCTCTGCGCGCGAGGTCCTTTCGTTCACCGTGCATGATACTGGTGCAATGCGCAAGGAATATCAGGGGATTTGGATCGGCGTTGTGCGCCCCAAGTTGGCATGGCAGACCGAGTATCTGCGCTCGGTCACCACAATAGACCGGGAGGAGAAAAATCTGTGAAGGTAGTGATCTTGTGCGGCGGCTTAGGCATGCGTTTGCGTGAAGAAACGGAATATCGTCCCAAACCAATGGTCGAAATCGGCGGGCGCCCGATCCTATGGCACATTATGAAATCGTACGCACACTATGGCTTTCGCGAGTTTGTGTTGTGCCTGGGTTATCGCGGCAATATGATTAAGGATTATTTTTTGAACTACGAAGCCTTGAGCAATGACTTTACGATTTCGCTAGGTCGTCAAAATGGCATTGCTTATCACAACGCGCACAACGAACAGGGTTTTCAGGTGACGCTGGCAGACACGGGACTCACAACGATGACTGGCGGACGATTAAAGCGTGTCAAGAGGTATATTGATGACGAGATGTTTATGATGACCTACGGCGACGGACTGAGCGATCTCAACATTCGTTCACTGCTTGAATTTCATCGAACGCATAACCTGATCGCGACTGTCACCGCGGTGCGCCCGGTCACGCGTTTTGGTACATTGCGTCTGGATGACAGACACCAAGTCTTGAGTTTCGCTGAGAAACCGCGCCTGGATGATTGGATTAGTGCAGGATTCTTTGTTTTCAACCGGCGCATCTTTGATTACGTGGATGGAGATACCAGTATTCTTGAACAAGAGCCGCTGGAACGATTAGCGCGCGAAGGGCAATTGATGGCTTGGCGGCACGATGGCTCTTTTTTCGCGATGGATACGTACCGCGAATATAAATACTTGAATGAATTGTGGGACCAGGGAAATGCTCCCTGGAAAGTATGGCAATGAACCAATCTTTCTGGCGTGATCGCCCAACTCTGGTGACCGGCGCGACCGGTTTGCTTGGAGGCTGGCTCGTGCGCCGGTTGCTTGAACAAGGCGCGGAAATCGTGTGCCTGGTGCGCGATTGGATACCGCAAAGTGAATTCGTGCGCCGGAAACTAATCGACCAACTGCGCGTTGTGCGCGGCGACGTACGCGATCTCGAGTTGCTCGAACGCGTCTTGGGCGAGTACGAGATTGACACCGTGTTTCATCTTGCCGCGCAACCTATCGTCAGTGTTGCGAATCGTAATCCACTTTCTACCCTTGATACCAATGTCCGGGGTACGTGGCAACTCCTCGAAGCCGCACGGCGCAGCCCAACTGTCAAGCAAATTGTCACCGCATCGTCGGATAAAGCGTATGGCAACCAAGAGAAACCGCCCTGTGATGAAACGACGCCGCTCCAGGGTCGTCACCCGTACGACGTCAGCAAGTCGTGTGCGGATTTGATCGCGCAGATGTATGCGGTGACGTACAACTTGCCCGTAGCGATTACGCGTTGCGGCAATTTTTATGGCGGGGGCGATTTGAACTGGAATCGGCTTGTCCCGGGAACGATTCGTTCAATCCTGCGCGGTCAACGTCCGCTCATTCGCTCCGACGGCAATTACGTACGCGACTATTTCTATATCGAAGACGCGGCGGCGGCGTACCTGTTACTTGCCGAGCAATTGTCCGCGCGGCGCGAACTGGGCGGTGAGGCATTCAATTTTTCCAACGAAAATCAGATCACGGTTCTGGCATTGACGCAACGCCTCTTGGCCTTGATGCGATCGAACTTGCAACCGGACATCCTCAACGAGGCGCAGAATGAAATCTTGCATCAGTGCCTCTGCGCGGAAAAAGCACGCAGGGTTTTAGGTTGGAAACCACTCTTTACGCTCGATGAGGGATTGGGTGCGACGATTGAGTGGTACCGGAAGTTTTTCGCCGATGAGCCGTAATGCCTACGCGCTGCGCGCGCAAATTGCCGAAATGGTACGAGCCTATTACGCGACGGCGTTTTCCCCGCGCGCGTTCGTGCCGGGGGAGACACACATCCCCTATGCTGGTCGCGTTTTCGACGATGATGAATTGGTTTGTCTCGTCGAAGCATCACTTGACTTTTGGTTGACAACAAGCCGTTTCGCTGACCAATTCGAGCGCGAGTTTGCGCGCTTCTTCGGATTGCGGCACGCGCTTCTTGTCAATTCCGGTTCGTCCGCAAATCTGCTCGCGCTCGCTGCGCTCACGTCACCCAAACTGGGTCAATTACGCTTGAAACCGGGTGATGAGGTAATTACTGCCGCAACCGGTTTTCCGACAACGGTCAGCCCAATTTTGCAAAACCACCTGGTCCCGGTTTTTGTAGATGTGACCATCCCAACGTACAATGTGGACGTAGCGCAACTTGACGCGGCACGTTCCGACAAGACACGCGCGGTGGTTCTCGCGCACACACTCGGCAATCCGTTCGATCTTGATGCGGTCACCGATTTTGCGCGACGGCACAACTTGTGGTTAATCGAGGATTGTTGCGACGCCATCGGCGCGATGTACCGCGGCAAAATGGTCGGCACATTTGGGAACCTCGCGACAGTCAGTTTCTATCCGGCGCATCACATCACGATGGGCGAAGGCGGCTGTGTGCTGACGGATCGCCCGGTATTGAAAAAGTTGGTTGAATCGTTTCGGGATTGGGGACGCGACTGTTGGTGCGCGCCCGGCAAGGAAAACACCTGTAGCAAACGTTTCGGTTGGCAGTTGGGCGATTTGCCCTACGGTTACGATCACAAGTACATCTACTCGCACGTCGGCTACAATCTCAAATTGACTGACCTGCAGGCGGCGGTTGGTGTAGCGCAGTTGAAAAAATTGCCGCGTTTTGTCGAAGCGCGCCGGAAGAATTTCCAGCGTCTGAACGAGGGCTTGCGCGATCTGCAAGAGTTTTTCATTCTACCCGAAGCCACACCACACAGCGAGCCAAGCTGGTTTGGTTTTCCGTTGGCGGTGCGAGCCAATGGGCCGTTCACGCGTAGACAAGCTGTCGAGTTTCTGGAAAGACACAAGGTGGCGACGCGTTTGCTATTCGGCGGAAACCTGGTACGTCAGCCCGCGTACCGAGATGTGCCGCATCGCATTGTCGGCGATTTAGCGAATGCGGATTTTGTGATGCACAACGTGTTTTGGATCGGCGTCTATCCCGGACTGACCGACGAAATGCTGGCGTACATCTTGGACTCTCTTCACCGTGCGCCGAGGGAGATCACATGCGTTGCCTCGTGACTGGCGCAACCGGATTTATTGGTTCACATCTTGCTCGATGGTTACTCCGCCAAGGGCAATCCATTGCCGTCTTGATTCGGCCCGGTAGCGATATGTGGCGCATACGCGATGTCTTGCCGGCGACAACTGTGATCCACAGCGATCTTTGGCGTGTAGCAGAAATTGCCGATCAGATTCACGCGTTCAGGCCGGAAGTGATCTTTCATCTTGCGTGGCAAGGCGGGAACAGTTCGAAATTCCAAAACGATCCAGCACAGGTTTTCAGCAACGTGCTGGGCAGTTTGACACTGGTGCGGCTCGCCAGAGATGCCGGCGTACAGCGCTGGATCGGGTTCGGCACATCAGCGGAGTACGGGAGGTACGATACACCGGTTTCAGAAAATCAAATTCCAACGCCAACAACAATGTATGGACGTGCCAAGTACAGCACTTGCCTGTTGACCGAAAAATTGTGTGAGCAGTATGGCATTGCATTCGTCTGGATTCGTCCATTCTGGCTTTATGGACCGTACGACGATCCTGGACGGATGATTCCCTATGTCATTGCAGCGTTCTTGCGCGGTGAGGAACCTGCTTTGACTTGGGGTGAACAGCAATGGGATTATCTATACATTCAGGATGCGGTGGAAGCGATTTGGCTCTTGGCGACTGGCGAACAAACCGGGGTATTCAATCTGGGAGTGGGACAGGTTTACCTTATTCGGACAATTGTGGAATGCATTCGCGATTTGATCGATCCCAAATTGACGTTGGGATTAGGCAGAGTACCGTATGGCGTGCGGCAGGTTATGCGGGTGCAAGCGGATATTTCAAAATTACAAAAAGCGACTGGGTGGATGCCGCGTACCACATTAGAAAATGGATTGAAGCAAACGGTTGAATGGCAGAGAATGAATCGTTATGGGTGAAAACGAGCATCATCTTCCTTCGGCAGAATTAGCAACGAACATCCGTGCCGACGCGCTTCGTATGGTCCACCGAGCGAATGCGCCGCATATTGGAGCGTGCTTGTCCATCGCGGACATTCTCGCTGTGCTGTACAATGGCGTATTGCACGTTGATCCAAGCGTGCCCCAATCGCCTGACCGCGATCGTTTTATCTTGAGCAAGGGGCACAGCGCAGCAGCAGCATACGCCGTCCTTGCCGAGCGCTGCTTTTTTCCCAAAGCGTGGTTGGAGGCGTACTGCCAAGACGGCTCTCCGTTGACAGGGCATATCAACCATCAGGGCGTGCCAGGTGTCGAAGTATCATCTGGCTCACTGGGACATGGCTTGTCTATCGGTTGTGGTATGGCACTCGCGGGTAAGCGCGATGCGCGGCCTTATCGCGTCTTTGTGCTTCTCAGCGATGGGGAATGTGATGAGGGATCAACCTGGGAAGCCGCGTTATTCGCGCCTCATCATCGGCTTGATAATCTGGTTGCGATTGTGGACTACAATAAGATTCAAAGTCTCGGTACTATAAAGGATGTCCTCGATCTGGATCCACTCGCAGACAAATGGCGCGCGTTTCGTTGGGCGGTCAGGGAGATTGACGGGCATCATCACGCGGAGATTGAATCTACGTTGAACGCTGTGCCATTCGAACCGGGCAAACCAAGTTGCGTCATCGCGCACACGGTCAAAGGTAAAGGCGTCTCGTTTATGGAGCATCAGTTGTGCTGGCATTATCGGTCACCCAACCAAGATGAGTTAACGATGGCACTGACTGAACTTGGGTTGAGTGAATGAGGACCGCCTTTATTGAGACACTGGTCGAGCTAGCGGAACGAGACCAGCGGATTTGGTTGCTGACTGCAGACTTGGGCTACTCTGTGTTGGAACGTTTTGCAGAACAATTTCCGGATCGCTTTGTCAATGTTGGTGTGGCAGAGCAAAACATGACAGGAGTAGCAGCAGGGTTGGCGTTGAGCGGGAAGATGGTCTTTGCCTACTCGATTGCGAATTTTCCAACCCTGAGATGCCTCGAGCAGATTCGAAACGATATTTGCTACCACAAGCTGGATGTCAGGATCGTTTCGGTAGGGGGTGGGTTGGCGTATGGTGCTGCGGGATATACGCATCATGCGGTCGAAGATTTGGCCATCATGTCGGCATTACCGGCAATGACTGTGCTGGCTCCAGCCGATCCCGTTGAGACCGGGCTAGCTGTACGGGCGATGGTCAATTGGCGAGGACCGTGTTATCTGCGAATCGGGAAAGCCGGTGAGCCGATACTGCATTCAACCATACCAGACTTCCAAATTGGTAAAGCACTTTTGATGCGCCACGGTGATGCCCTCACGCTCATTAGCACTGGTGCAATGTTGACGAATGTGCTCCAGGCGGCTGAATTGCTTTTGTCGCGAAATATCTGCGCGCGCGTACTGAGTATGCCGACGGTCCAGCCGTTAGATGTTGATGCAGTGCTCCAAGCCGCATCTGAAACGCACCGGCTTGTTTGCGTTGAAGAACATCGTGCCCCCGGTGTAATTTTCAGTTCTGTAACCTCCCGGCTTGCCCAGCATCGAGTACATTGTTTAGTAGAGGGGTTGAATTTAGGAGAAGGCAACATTCAAGTAGCGTATCAGCAAAATGCATACCTTGCTCTGGCTGGACTTGATCCCAAAGCAATCGCAGACAAATCTATGCAGTTGCTGACGCAATCTCTATAGGTGTGGTTTGAAAGTTTCGCGTCCCATACTTTCGATTTGTATCCCGACATTTAATCGTGCTTCTTTATTGCGTTCTGCTTTGTGGTCACTGGTACCCCAAGTTCATCAAGTGGGTGACCAAGTTGAAGTCATTGTGTCGGATAATTGCTCGACGGATGAGACGTCCGAAGTGGTGCGATGGGCACAGCAGTACGTCTCGATTCGTTA
>Ga0315289_10012133_pt1 | contig 12167 bp, 19 predicted proteins | sample YL17G11_40_MG_FD_203452 | JGI IMG/M metagenome (GOLD analysis project Ga0315289, IMG submission 203452) | Sediment microbial communities from Yellowstone Lake, YNP, Wyoming, USA - YL17G11_40 | ecosystem: Environmental > Aquatic > Freshwater > Lake > Sediment | place: USA: Wyoming | collected...
GTTATGCCCACACCCAAATTTCCTTCACAGATGTTACCTGAAACAATGTTGTTGCTTGAATAATATATCCAGATGCCGTCATAATTCCCATTACAGACGTTGCCTAAGATTGTGTTACCTTCACAAGGACCGACATCATAATCTTCGAGCACGATGCCGGCTTCATCTTCGTTACCCTGACAGATGTTCCCGACGATGGTGTTGTTGCTGCTGCCGTCAAGGAAGATGCCAATGCTATAATTGTCCTGACAAATGTTGCCTAAAATAATGTTGTAATCTGAGTTGGATAGCCAGATGCCCCCCGTACCACTACTATCGTAAACATTCTCAACCCAGCACCGCGCTATCGTGGAGTATGTGACGGTCTCGAAGTATATCCCGTTCATATTTCCTGCGGCCTGGTTCGCCCTGTTCCCGTCGATCCTCAGGTCTGCCACGATGACGCGGTTGACGCTTACGGCGGAAATCACGTTCAGGTCGTCGTCGAACCCATCGGGTATCCTGAGCACGGTTCCCGCGCCCTGCCCCATTAGAGTCGTAAGCGTGGCGAGGTTTATGGAAGCAGTTATGTTATATTGGCCTTCGAGGAGCATGACAGTTCCACCAGTCGCTCCCAAAGCTGTGATGGCGGCGTTTATCTCCACCTGGTCGTCTGTCCCGTCACAGCGATAAGCTACAGGCGCAAGCGTTGGGTCTATCGAGTTGCTCGCGGCCACGACTATCGTGCATCCACGAGTATCGCCACTGGTTGCATCCCCGTCGAGGAGTATTTTTTTAAAAATCGGCGCCATCATCCCATCTCGCTCGGTTTTTTATCGCTCAACTTCGGGGCAAAGGCCCTCTTCAACTCGCCTTCCATGATTTCCTGTTTGAGCAGCTCAAGCGTATAAACGACATCCTGCACGTTCATCTTCATAGTTACCACTAACTCCGCTATTGCGTTATGCAAGTTCGCACATTCTTCCTTCGTCATCGGTTTTCCACCTTAAGTTGGCGCTGTGCAGACATACGGGTGAGTGTCCCCTGTTTTGAAATATACTTGTCCCAAGACCGGTGTCGTTGGGTCTGATGCTTGATTGTCCAAGGCTGCAGCAGTTAGTTGTTGCTTACCGCAGTCGAGGGCTGCCGACAAAGTTTCAATGTGTTCGCTTCCCACGGCATCATCCGCGATTTTTGTGCCATCAACCACATCAGCTGCTAACTTCGCTGTTGCGCTTACCGAACCATCCCCCAATATATGGACATGGTCATGTCTAGAGGCATCTGTCGCTACACCTGCGCTTGCGCTTGTCCCAACATCATGAGCCGTCTCATCACTCAATATCGCGACTTCGTCAAAATAGGCCAATTTCTTCCAAATTGCTACCATGCGTTTTCACCTCCTTTTGGTTTTTGGACAACTTCTCTTTCAATTAAATATCATCGAAACTTTTATTTATGGTCTAAATGTTAACTTCCACATAATTTTGATAAAATCGGATGCCGGGCAAAATGTCGCCGTCGCCCAGCGAGACATCTACCTCCAAATAGTTTTCGTTAAACCGCAAATAACTCGGAACGTATGCTGGGAAAGGATCGTTAAACTCAAGACCGTCCTCAGTCGCTTTTACTTGCGCAACCTTCCCTGATTGGCCCGAATAACTGTTAGGTACATCAGTCAATCCAATAAATTTAGTTGCTCCAGTGCCGCCCCCACCTCCACCCATCGCCAGATGCTTCACCGCCAAGCGTTGTAGAAAATCGTCCGCGTGATAACCGTCGACCGTGTCCGCGTCCAGCCCGCTTCCCTTCCCCTGCGGTAGCGTCTTGAAGATGAATCGTTTCCAAAAGGTGGGGTTCTTCACCATCTCCTCGATGAACGAAGGGCCCAGAATCTTTCTGTTCTCGTCGATGAGTTTTTGAATTTCAGATTCTTCCGACAATCAGACCACCTTGACGCCGTATCGTTTCTCAATCCATTCCGCCTCTGACGCACTGAGTGGTGGGCGAGACGCAGCTCGAATTTTCGCAACGAGACCGGCGAGCGATTCACGATAGACCCTGTCCGCTTCCGCATGGCTCATCCCCACCTTCACCCCCGACGCGAATATCCTCACCGTGTGTCGATCGGGCAATCCGTCATGCGCCCCCTCCGCGCGGACGAACTCATTCAGCAGATCGTTCAGCCAATTCAAGAACGCATCATCGCTCTCGAACTCGGGCGAGGCGTTCGCGGCGTTCTCAAGGAATCCATAAGCCATCTGTTTCACCGGGAGCAGCGCGGCGAGTTTTGCCATGATTATTTTATCTAGTTCGCCCGTCTTCTTGAAGTTCGTGATCTTGGCCCATAACGTCTCGAAGGTCATGTGAACTCACCTATCGTCGGCTGAGTTGGAATATCCCACCAATGGCGACAGTTTGGATGCGCCGGCAAGTCGATCATGAACTCGCCCAGGCGATAGACGTTCCCGACGTGCTCCGCACAAATTTCGCACGTCCTCTCGTCCATCGGTCCCATCACCTGGAACTCCATCACTCGAAGTTGGGAGGTCGATATCGTTATGATTGCATTGTTGAACTCGCCCCATACAAGCGATTCAGCAAACATGGCAAGACGTTCCAAAATGCCCGCGGCAGTTTCCCAGAATCCGCTAATGTTTCTCAGCCGCCTTCAGAGCATCGTCCAAAATCTTTGCGAAGTCATCCCGATATCGTTTCCTTCCGTTCTGGAGTTGTGCTTGAAGTTCAGGCGTGAGCGTGATGTCTTGCTTCTTCGTCCGATACCGAAGCCAGTTGAGGGCTCGCTCATCCTCGAGCTTGCCGAATTTCTCGATCTGATCAGAGGCCTCCGCGATCGCCTGCTCCTTGGAGATCTCGCCACTCACCGCCCTGTTTTTAATCAATGTGAGTGTTTTCACCAGGACGGGGTGAAGTGACTCGACCTGGTCCATACTCGCGCCACCGACGAAAGGACTGCCACCGCCGAACGGTTGTGGCTGGGCCTTCGTCAAGCCGGGCACGACCTCCCCTTCCTTGTTCGGCAATGGAGGCATTGACGCCTTTGCCCTGACTTCATCGATCGTCATGAACTGCAACCAAATCTGTTGTGCCTGCGCTTCCAGGAGTTGCGCCTGGTTCCGCGTTTGCTCGGACGGCTCGAAGCCCGGCTTCCAGTTAATCACATAGTCGCCGTCATAATCGACCTGCCCGCTCTCGATTAGCATGTCGAGGAGCTGCCTGACGAACGGCTCGAACTTGCTCTGGAGCGAACTGATGACTTTGAAGTATTCGCGCTCGTTGACCTCGCTGCCTGCGAGTTCGCCGGCCTGGGCCCCGCGGAGAATCGCGAGAGGAATCCCCGACCCAGTAGCGATGTTCTCAAAGATGGGATCGTAGTACAACGTGGGATTGAGCGCGACGCCCTGCGCGCCCTTGAAGTTTAACTCGGCCTTTTCATTATGCACGAATTTTGTCCGCGCGCAAATATCAGACAGATTCAAGTCCCACTCTTGGAGTTGCTTCGCCGACGCGCCATCGATCTTGATATCGGGAAAACCGCTGCCGTATCGATACATCGTCTGAGCCATACCCCAACGGATGTTGCGAAGGCAAGTCAGGTCATCCCAGATGGGATCGAGGACCGAGAATTTACTTAGACGTGTTGCGACTTCTATCGTCCGGGAGTAATGAACATCCGTCTGAACGCCGTTCCCGCGGCTGATTTTGTAGACTACCGGCAAGCCGAATCTCTCGCTGTTCGGGTCGCGGTCGATCTCTGTGGAAACTATCAGACTCTTCTTGTAGACTTCTAGTTGGCTGATCTTCGCGCCGGTTCGCCGTTCAGTTCTGAGGTCGTCGCTGTCGTCAAAACCCACAACGACGAGACTGTACCCGAGCATCCGTTCATAGGTGGTTGCATCGATCCAAGTGGTTTTGGCATTGAGTTCGCTAAGCACCGCCTGAAACTTGTCGTTGAGTTTCTCATCCTTGCTCTCGGTCTTGGGATCGTCAACTTCAAACCAATTATCGAAGATATCCGCAGCCACCGTGTAAGTGATGCGGTTCGCCACTGGCTCCCTCTGCGCCGCCCATTCACGATCGGTGTCATTAATTGTGTCACCGAACCCCGCGCCTCCTGACAATCCTATCTGTGGGATTCTGATACTCTGATCCGACGCCCTGCGCCTTCGCTTGGCATCAACCGCGACAAACGGCGCTTCCTTGAGAGATTTTGTAACTTTAGATTTTGGCATCGGCTCACTCTGATTTAACTTGCGTCGAAGAAATATTTATGCTGTGAGAGAACTTCCGATTGCAGACCTTCTTAATCATGCACTTCTCGCACTTGTCCGGAAACACCCACACCTCTTCTTTCTCGCACCAATACACGGTTATCGTTTGGCCCATACCGATACCTCACGCAAACGGTCTCTCCGTCAATTCCCGTTTCACCGCCAACATCGAGAACGCCCCGCTCACCGCGTCCACCTGGTCGTCGTGGCTGCCGCGCGGAAAAATCTCGGCCTCGTCCAAAAAGTCGTTAATCCATGTGCCCTTGACGAGCTTCACATTCTTGTTCTCTGCCGCCGAGCTCACCGGATTCGCTCTGACTTCTTTATCACCCGTCGTCCTGATGCCTCTGAACGTTTTGCCCTTCAACACTTCGCGCGCGTAGTGGTCGATCATCGCCACGCCCGAACTCCCCGGCTCCTCCTCCATGCAGATGTCGACGCTGGGGCCGTCCATCTCCGCGGTCATTCGGATGAGTTGCTCGACCTGTTGCGGCGTCCCTCTCCTGCGCTGGATATCTATGAGGTAGTACACGCCGTCCTTCTCAGCCAACAGCGCTCCCGCCGTCCAGTCCGGGTCCGTGCCCCTCTTCGGCAATGTCGAGGCGAGATCCCAGAAGCGCACCTTTTTCGCTTCGGCGGGATATCCGTCGACGATCGTGAACCATTCCCGCCCGAACTTGCCGACGTCGGACCTGACCTCCCAGTCGCCGTGGCGGAGTTGTAGAAACGTGGCGTGATCGAGCGATTGCAGACTCTTTTCATACGTCACGCGATCTATGTGCGGATTGTCCTCGAGCAGCGCAGGGATGAAAGCCCTGTTGTATTTTTGGCCCTCTACGATGAAACGCTGCTTGACCCAAATATGTCCGACGCCGCCTGGGTTTGTCGCGGCCCTCACGCGCAGCGGCACATGGACATCGGCGAGGCGACGCAAGCGACTCATCAGATAAGTGTACTGGCTCTCCTGGAACTGCGTTAATTCGTCCCAGCCCAAAAACTGCACGGCCGAACTCTGATATCGATACTTGTCCTGCTCCGTCTCGAGATAGCCGAATGTCAGAGTCGCGCCGCTCGGGAACGTCCACTTGTAGTCGCTGCCGTTCCACTTCGCGCCCTTGTCCGACAACCATTCCATAGAGCGCGGGATGAGGCCCTCGGGGAGTTTGTGGTCCTGGAGCGTGCGCCTGAAAAGGATCGCATTGTAGCCCGGGATGCCGACAAACTGGAGCGCAGACATCAAGAGGCCGTCTGTCTTCCCCCCGCCGGCAGCGCCACCAAAAAGAACTTCGAGCTGGGGCGACATCAAGAACTCGGCCTGCTTTGGCGTGGGCCTGTGGCTCTGCGGAATCCATCTATTTTCCAGAATTGTTTTTTGGAACAGGTCCAGCACCAATTCGCTCGGCGATCGGAGCGTAGACTTTGAGCAACTCGACGATACCAACAGCGACCCTCCCTTCTATTTTTATTTTCTCTGGCTCTTTGTAGATCATGCCAAGAGATTGAAGGATCTCAATTCTATCCTTCACTACTCGAGAAATAATATTGAGCGCAGCGGCCTTGCTCTGCGAGTTCGTGGCCTTTTCACACGCTCGCCACGCCTCCTCTTCGACATCCTTCAACTTGGCCATGCTCATGTTGATCTCGTCCGCCACATCGGCCAACTCGAAAACATCGGCGATCCAACTCTTCCGACGCCGCCAGTCCTGCCAGATAGCGATTGGCTCGACGCCGTACTCAGTTGCGAGCGTGGCGACCCACTCGGTCGTCGGGATGCCTCGAAAATGAGATCTCAACATCTGCTTGCGTCGCTCACGAATCGTCGCCTGAAACGCATGCTTGGCTGTTTTATCATCATCAGGCATAAGGTCCACTTCACTATACATTTTAGGGGACGTTTTATTTATCCTCTGAAAAAAGAAAAAAGGGCTGATGTGCCATGTGTCACAATCAGCCCGACTTCTCTATTTCTTTTTTGGTTCAGGCGTTTTGGGTTCGGGCCCAGATGGATGTGGAGCTACTATTATGTTTCCTGTTATGTTTCCTGTTTTCCCTTCTGCGATATGCCCCAGCGCGGTCCTTACCATGTCGAGCAACATCGCCACGACGACCGCCATTTCCGGAGTCAACCCGATGCTGACCACGTTCACAGTCGCCAGATAAATCGCCATCGTCCCCGCGAGCTTCCGCCACTCGAACGGATCTATCACGCCATCGCGCAGCGCGTTCTCAGCCCATCCCGCGATACACCGGATCGCACCAGCGACGATTGCCAGGATAGACGCGACCACAAAAGTCATTGCTTCCATAGATCATTCACCTCCTCCCCTGTCGGATCTTGACAACATGAGCCAGCTTGTCCGAATACACCGACGGGTACTCAAACGTGACGTCGGACCACTTGGCCGCGGTGATCATCCCCTCGCGCACCTTGACCCGCTCACCGCACTTGCACACGTGAATTTTTTTCCCACCGATCGTCACCAGCTCCATCGGCTCGCCACACATGTCGCAGAGCTGCACTTGAGATTTTTCTGTCATTTTTGGGCCTCGGAAGGGTGATTTTTGGGCGATTTGTTTAAATAGGGTTTATATGTCAACATCCTGAACACTCCGCATTTTCTTAAGCGTTCGGTTTTGGTCATACAATGAACGACTGAAAAATTCACGTTTTGACGTCTTTTCGAACTCCCACGGCTCGATCGGGGCGGGAAGTAGATCGTGATCGCTCATCACCCTCAACCACTTGCGCGTCTGCTTCCACGCAATCCCGTGGTCCTGGCGAATGTGAATCTTGCCTAGCAGCAGACTTGGAAAAACCTCGCCGCAGTCCGGACGTGTGCACTGATACATCATCTTCTAATCGCCCCGCCCCCGCACCTTTCCCAGCGGTCGAGCATCTTGCTTTTCATTTCATGTTTGCAATCGGGGCATCTGAGTTCGTTCGCCGGATGGTCCCTCCCCGAGTTTTTTCGCCACATCCTAGAGCCGCACTTGGGGCACTTCCTTCTGAATTTAGCCACGGCAAGCCTCCCGAGCCTCACAAACGGATATCAACCTCAGATAGCACCGCGCCTTCTTCCAACTTTTGCCGTGCTCCTGGTAGACGTGGATCTTGCCGAGCAGCAGGGTCGGGGAGACCACGCCACATCTCTTGCATTTGTAGGCGTAGGCATGGCGGCCCAGATCGGACACGGGAACAGACATCATCGACCCTCCGCCAGGGGGCCAATCACTGTACAAAAAAGGGGCAAAATCATCACCTTCGTCTTTTTGGGCAGTTGGGCGGTTTGGGCAGCCCTAGTGGGGGTAACACATACTTTATCATACTCTCTCCTGGGCAGCATTCACTCTACCCCCCTAGCACCGCCCATACTGCCTAACCGCCCAAACTCCTGTTGGGGTTCGTCCTCAACCTTGGGCATTTTGGGCATTTCATGTCCATACCGCTTGGCCAGCAGAACAAGCTGAATCTCGTCCCAAAAAAGCGCCCTCTTTCCCCCAGAGAGTTTTTCCGTTCTCAGACCCAAACTCCGAAGCATCCGCCCGACCCGCTCAGCTTTAATTTCTTCGCCGTTCTCCTGCTCGATGAAGTTGGAAATATCTTTTGAAGTTACCCGCGTATTCCACGACGCGGCTTTGAGGGATATGATTGCGCCGATAATCATGCCCTCACGCGACCCCGATCGCTCTTCGATGAGTTCCTGCTGGTAGCGCTTCAAAAAGTTGCGGAACTGCTCCAGCAATTCGGGGATGTTGGCGAACAGCACGGCGAAACTCATGGTGGCTTGTTTGAGCCGCATCTCCACGTCTCCGAGATCTACGCTCGATATGGCGTTCGCGTCGATCAGGTTGTAGTGCTTGAAGCGGAACATCAAAAGTTTGTTTCGCAGGTGCGCCTCGCTCTCGTAGAACGCCTTCGGCAACAGCGGGGGTATGTCCGTCCGCTGCGTCGGCTTCATTATCTCCGTCAGGCAGCGACTCTCCAGCGCATGATCGTAGAAGGTGCGCCGGGTGGCAAGTATTTTTGGCCCGAACACGGGGAGTATCTGCACTTCCTCCGGGTTGTCCTTGAGGCAACGGATGACGGGCCTCCCTCTCTCGAAACCGCAGTTTAGGATGGTGATGACCTCGTCCTTCTCGTCGGTCTTGCGGAAGTCCGCCTCGTCGATGACAAGCGTCCCATGCCACCGTTTGATCATGCGGTAGATCGGCGCGGGCGTTATGGCCCCGGCGACGATGCAGGGCTTGTAGCAGAGTCGCCCGACCGCGTCCAGGTAGCGCGACTTCCCGCTCCCAGTGTCCCCAAGGGCGCGCATGTAGTTGACGGTGTTGATCTGATCGTACACCCACGAGAGCAGGACGTAATAGGCGGAAAATCTACGGAAGTCGTCGCTTATGTCGCAGTATTTCTTTATGTGTTCGTCTATCTCGCAGACGAGTTTCAGCACATCCCCAAAATCCTCGGCCTCCGTCGGCAATAGGACGGCTCCTTCGAGAACCGCATCGTCCAGGATGGGTGCGTATTCTAACGGACTGTTCAACAGTTTCCCAACGTACTCGACTTTCTCCCCGTCCCACACCGCGAAGCGCGGGCCTATCTTCGGGTCGTACACCTCTTCCACGATCTTGTCGTCCGTTTTCAGGAAACTCGTCTTGATCGTTTTGTCCTCGTCTTTCTCTATCTTTGTGAAAGCCGGGCATTCGCTCGCTCGCCCGAGGAAAGAGGCATAACCAGCGCTGCAGACTCGGTCGTTGTATGATGAGCAATACTCGCACTTGCGATCTTTCTTTTTCATTTTCCGCCCCCAACGTCGCCAATCTTCTTGCCGCCTTTATCGTAGAAATGGTCGAGAGTGATGTCTTTCTTCTTTTTGGGTTTTGGTGCAGAGCGGTTGACAATTCCGTGTCTTTGCATGTGGCAGATGCGACACAGACTTACACAGTGTTTTTCTTCATCATCGGTTTCTAAATAGTCGTAATCGAGATGATGTACCTCTGTGGCTGAGCCATCGCAATCCCAACAGATGTACTTGTCTCTTTCTAATATCTTCGTCCGTAGTTTTTTCCATTTATCGCTTTTTAGGTATTCTCTATAATTTTTGCACAAATCTTTGTATTGTTCTTCCCAAATTTCCTCTCTCTCGGTTCTCAAGATCTCTTTTGCGCGTTCAACCACTTCGTCCCAGAATTGTGGCTCCACATATCCGTAATGACCCATCTCTGTTTTTGCTTGTTCAATGGCGTTGTCCCATTCTCCAGTCATCTTCACCGTCTCCTCGCCTCGTCCAGGATCTTCGATGCCTCCCCTTTGGTCAGTCCTTCCTTCACCCCGATGCCGAGATTCCGCAGGTACTCGAGCTGCGCCGGAGTGGCCGGCACCCTCAGTAGGGAATCGAGTCGCTCGTGGAGCTCGGACGTCAGCATGATATCGGACAGGCAGTGATGCCGGATGGCGTCCAGGTCGCCGTTCTCCCACATCTCCGGGGCGAACTTGCCGGACGCGGGGTTGTATGATATCCTGAAGAAGTCGGCGAGCGTCTGGAGCGACACCCTGCTTCCGTTGAGCAGCCTGACGACGACTTCCATCAGGTCGACCCGCGGCCGCGCGATCAGCCTGGACGGATTCAGTTTATGCTTCAGGCACCGCAGGACCAGGAACCCGTAGTCGAACCCGACGTTGAAGCCGACCAAGCCGTCCTCGACGCTCAGGAACGCCAAAAAATTTTCGAGCATCTTCTTCTCGTCCCTGTCGATGAAGTATTCGATCTTCCCCTCGCGCATCGCCCCGATGCATATGATGCGGTGGACGATCGCGTAGAGGCCCGTGGTTTCGATATCTAAGTAGAGGTCGCTCATGGGTGCGGCGGCTCCTTGTATCTGATTTTACATAACTCATCGGCAATCGCGAGAATGGCGCACATTTGGTGTCCTGTGTCCCACCAAGCACACGCCGAACCATCACACTCTTGGTCGGGACCACGCGGTTTAAGAGGACAATATTCAGTCATGCCTTTCGCCTCTTTGGTTTCCTAGCAGACGATTCGTAAGCGATACGCAACCCGCCGGGGAAACGTGGTTTTGGTTCATAGGGTAGCGATGTATGTCTCTTGCGCCATTCTGAAAACCAAGACTTCTCTCCTTTGAGGTCTTTGTATATCTGCCAGCAAATCAAATTCACAATGAACAAAAATATGATGCAAAAGGGAATCCCGATTTCGTAAGGAATCATGGGTTCGCCTCCAGCACCCAAACATCGACATCTTCTCTTGCTTCGGGGAAAAACTCAGTGGTCGGTTTGAATCCTTTATGCGCCAAAATAAACTGCATCTTTCCCATCGGGGTTAGAACTTTGATGCCGAACCCCGCTTTCCTAATTTCTTCGAGGAGCTTGGAGAAGTTGCCTTTGCTCTTGACCTTCGATTCTATGAAAGAGATGTAGATATAGTTTCCAGTTTTCCACAGATAGCCGTCGAACTTGTCGCTTGTGAATCCGAATTGCTTGCCGAGTTCGGAGTCCAAATTTATCATTTCGTCTTCACTCATGCTCTCCCTCTCATCTCTCCAGACCTATGGTCCGAAGACCGTAGGCCGCATCCCCGCCCGTTCCACGTGGCGCACTTGGGCCCGACGCACCTCTGATCCTCGCAGTAGCCGTTGAACCGATAGGGGCAGAAAAGCATCTTGTAGTCGGGGCGGTGCGGTTCGGTGCGACCGTCGGCGTAGCAGATAATTGTGAACGGCATCAGGCGGCCTCCCTCTTATCAAACTCCATGATCATCTCCCCGATGAACTCGGCGCAGTCGGGGACGACGGCGTTGCCGAGCGCCTTGATTCGGTGTACCCAATCGGGAACCCCATCACGGCCTCCGCGAAAGAGGGGTTGAGGTATATCGGGTCTTCCCTGCAAGTCCTCAACTTGTCGGACATCTTTGAATACCGAGAAACCTTCGCCCCTTCGTATCTTTCTCTCAACGAACCTCTGAATTCGTTCGTGCCAATCGTCAGTAACAATGCGCCTTTGAAGGTCGGGTTGCCTCCAAGATATTTCGTCCCTTTTGATTGAGTGAGGGTTGGGAGCAGAGCCATTTTTATTGCGGGAGTTATCTTGTCGTGGTCGCCCCTTGAGTAGTGGTAGGTTCGCCCCGTCGAATCCGTTTCCGTCAGGGTTGGCAAGAGAACATTTTGGATTTTCGCGGCATGACTCTTCCCCAATATTTCCTCCTTGCCGAGCGTCCCCGCTTTCATCCGAGACCCCATGTCGATTGTAGGCAACGCCAGTTTTCTTTTCAACTCCCTCACCAGCGTCACCGAGTGCATGCTTCCGTCCTTGACCTGCGAACTCTCCAGATTCCCCGTCCATAGTTCGCTCGGCATCACGGTAGGCAACAATGAAAATCCTCTCCCGCCTGTGGAGCGCCCCGAAGTCGGAAGCGCGCAGATCGAACCACTCCGCATCGTACCCCGCTTCGGCAAGGTCAGCAAGGACGACGTGGAGTCCTTTCCTAACAATCGCTGGAACGTTCTCAATGAGTGCGTATCTCGGTCGTAGCACCCCAATCGCCTTGGCGTACTCCTTCCACAGTCCGCTCCTGCTCCCTTCAATCCCCTTTCCCCGCGGGTTGGCGACGCTGATGTCCTGGCATGGGAACCCGCCGGTGAGCATGTCGACGCGAGGCATGGAACCCCAGTCGATTTTCGTGATGTCGCCGTGGATGGGGACGCTTGGCCAGTGCTTGCGGAGGACGGATTGGCAGAACCCGTCGACTTCGACGAACCACGCCGTCTTGAAGTATCCCGTCCTTTCAAGGCCAAGTTCAATCCCCCCGATTCCCGAAAACAGACTCCCGACCGTCAGCACCAATCATCTCACGCCCACCATCAGTTCGATGTCACGCT
>Ga0315289_10012135_pt1 | contig 12165 bp, 20 predicted proteins | sample YL17G11_40_MG_FD_203452 | JGI IMG/M metagenome (GOLD analysis project Ga0315289, IMG submission 203452) | Sediment microbial communities from Yellowstone Lake, YNP, Wyoming, USA - YL17G11_40 | ecosystem: Environmental > Aquatic > Freshwater > Lake > Sediment | place: USA: Wyoming | collected...
CAGTTGTCGTAGAGTCGCTTTCCAGAAGTCCGTATTGCCCGACGGGGACATTGCCGCGTCCTAGCCTCCTGGTCTCAACTCTGGGGCATAAGCTATAAGCACTTTTTCTAGCTGTCTCTGACAATGTAAGCTGCGGAAGCGTGCAGAAAAGATGGCGTCAGCAAAAGAGACTCGGACAGACTCCGGAGTTCCGGTAGACCCTTGTTACTCAGGATCGCCGGCTGCCTCTGAAAGCACTGCTGGTTCCAAACCAGGAGCGTATCCATTCACTCGCGGGATCTACCCGACCATGTACAGGGAGAGAGTCTGGACGATGAGACAGTACAGCGGTTTCGGCAGCGCTGAGGAGACCAATGAACGATTCAGATACCTCCTGCAGCAGGGACAGACAGGACTGAGCGTCGCGTTCGATCTTCCCACTCAACTTGGGCTTGATGCAGACAGCCCGCGTGCACGCGGCGAAGTCGGCAAGGTCGGAGTGCCCATCAATACGATTGAAGACATGCGCACTTTGCTGAACGATATTCCTCTTGACAAGGTGAGTACTTCGATGACGATCAATTCGACGGCCCCGACACTCTTGGCGATGTATGTGGCTGTGGCTGAAGAGAGGGGCGTTTCACCCGAGGCTCTGAGAGGAACAACTCAGAACGATATTCTGAAGGAATATGTCGCAAGGAACACGTACATCTACCCCCCGTGCGCCTCTCTCAGACTCAGCGCGGATCTGATAGACTACTGTGCAAAGCAAGTTCCGAAATGGTACCCGATTAGCATCAGTGGGTACCACATTAGAGAGGCCGGAGCAAACGCTGTCCAAGAACTCGCGTTCACATTCGCGAATGCAATTGAGTATGTCAAGACGTGCTTGGCTAGAGGAATGACCGTGGATTCCTTTGCCCCTCGACTGTCTTTCTTCTTCAACTGCGGAATGGACTTCTTTGAGGAGGTTGCGAAGTTTCGAGCCGCCCGCCGGATCTGGGCTAAGATCATGAAAGCCACGTTCAACGCTCAGACAAAGGAATCGTGGATGCTGAGATTCCACACGCAGACGAGTGGGGAAAGCCTCACCGCGAAGCAACCGCAGAACAACATCGCCCGAGTTACGCTCCAAGCTCTTGCGGCGGTTCTCGGAGGCACACAATCACTCCACACAAACTCCTTTGACGAAGCCCTATGCCTGCCCACGGAAGACGCAGTGAAAATTGCCCTACGGACTCAGCAGATCTTGGCGCATGAGTCGGGAGTGGTGAGGGCTGTTGATCCAGTTGGAGGCTCATACTATGTTGAGTATCTGACCGATGAAATCGAGAAGAGGGTGAATCAGGAGATCGCGAAGGTAGATGCAATGGGAGGTGCTCTTGCAGCGATCGAATCAGGATACATGCAAGATGAGATCCGGAGAAGTGCGTACGACGCAAAACTGCGTCAGGACAGTGGCAATAGAACGGTTGTGGGGATAAACAAGTTCACCGACAAGGGGACGCTGAACTTCACAATTCATCGAGTTGACCCAAAGGCGGAAGCGAGGCAGCTTGAGAAGCTTCAGAGATTCAAGACCTCAAGAGATGTGCAGAGTGTCGACCGTGCCCTGCAGAATCTAAAGTCTGCTGCGAGTACCTCTGTAAATCTGATGCCTAGCATACTCAACGGGGTGAAGGCGGGTGCAACAAATGGGGAAATCAGTAACGTTCTCAGGGAAGTCTACGGTGAATACAAACCGAAGTTGTCGTTCTAGGAGCTGCGTTTGTTCTGCCCCCAAAGCTGGACATCTAGGGTATTGTGACGCCAAGTGGATCCAAGTAGAGAACAAGATCTCAATCAACTCATAGCAGACGCCTTGCATGGTGATCGAAGATCAATCTCTCGTTTGATCTCAAAGGTTGAGAACGATCGAGATGCAGCCAAGCAAGTAATCAGAACATTGTTTCCGCAGACTGGACGCGCCTGTGTCGTCGGGGTTACCGGGCCGCCAGGTTCTGGGAAGAGCACTCTAATCGCAGCTCTGGCCAGAGAACTAAGTAAGACACAACAAAAGATCGCCGTTGTCGCCATCGACCCCAGCAGCACATTCTCAGGGGGCGCGCTTCTGGGCGACAGGATAAGGATGAAAGATCTGACAGAAGATCCAAACGTCTTCATCAGGAGCATGGCAACTCGCGGAGCTGTGGGAGGACTCTGTCGCGCAGCTATGGATGCCGTGAGGATACTGGACGCTGCGTCTTGGAACTATGTCATTGTGGAGACGGCTGGTGCAGGCCAGACCGATCTAGACATAGTTGAGCTGGCCCAGACTGTAGTGGTCGTTCTATCTCCCGGAGCGGGAGACGAGATACAGGCGTTCAAGGCTGGTCTTATGGAGATAGGCGACGTCTTTGTTGTTAACAAGTCGGACTTGCCGGGTGCGAACAAGACTCTACTCGATATCAGGAGCATGCTTCAAACCTACGGTTCCGAACGCCCTTGGCATCCTCAAGTGCTTCTTACAGATTCCCTCAAACCCAACGGAATGCATGAGCTGATAACTGCTATTACCGAACATCAAGCATATGTTGCGAACTTTCATATCGCTAAGCGCGGACTTGCAGACGGTGAGGCTCAACTTCTGGCTGCTATCAAGCAGGAGCTGGAGTTCGAATTCCTACCCGATCTGCAAAGAACACAAGCTTTTGTAGAGTACTGTAAGAAGGTGGCGAACCGCACGATTGATCCCTATACTGCTGCTTCGAGCCTTATTCATGTGCTAAAACGCGAATAGGTGTCAGGTGGCGTGGGGTCGGCCTTGAGGACGAGGCAGATGGTCAACTTCCGATCTGTGCGAGTATGGCTTTGATTTCGTTCAATGTGGACAAGTATCTTATACCCGGGCGGCTGCTATGCCTAGTTCGACGTCTATGAGTCATGATGTCGAGGCTTTCCTAGACAGGCAGGCTCGCAGATCCACACCGGCGGCCACACTGAAATGGCTTACGCAGAACCCAGAGGTTCAACAGTGGTTTGACGGTGAGAAACGCAAGCTCAGCACCAGGTACTTGTACGCGAATGGCATGCGGAAGTTCTTCTCGAAGCTAGGCAGGACACCGCATGACTTCCTCAAGGCCCTGCAAGAGACGGATGCTGCAACTCACCGGAACGTCAAGATTGCTGCGAAGACCTGCATAGCAAACCACTGGCGCGACAAGCCGGCAACCGCGAACCTAATCATCAGCGGCCTCAAAGCCTTCGCAGGATTCCATGAGGTCGAACCGTCCTTCGAGTTGGAATACTACCTGGCGAAGCGGAAGAACATCAAGAAGCATCATACCTGGGAGGACGCGAGCCGAATCATAGAGGAGTGTCCGCCCCCTTACCGGCAAGCCTACGAGTTCATGCGCTGGTCCGCGCTTGACGAGTACACGTTCTGCCTCATCAACTCGAACGCGCCGGCCGTGAGAGAACTCAATGACGGCGACTTACACGCGACCCTCAAGAAGCAGATGGAGAATGACAGGGCGTATGTCCGAATCAACCTGCCGCCCCGGAAACGGTCGATTGACACCTACTTCATCTTGGCACCGAAGATCTACCTGCCCGCCTTTCCGCTATTGAGCATAGCCTATGAGGGTGAGAAAGTGAAACGTGGCAACACGCTCATCTCGAGCAACCGGTTAGGCGTCATTTGGAGACACGCAGCCCAGCGTGCCGGCCTCTATCATCCAGGCTTCGGACCTCACAATCTGCGATCGGTCTTTCGGAGTCATTGTGCTGACCTTGGGATCCCAGAAGTCGCGGAATGGATGTTAGGACGCGGGGGCGACGTCTACGGTTACGATCGCAGCGGCTTCGACGAAACCTTCCTCATCGAGGGACCAAAGAAACCAGATGGCACACGGAAGGGCGGCTTAAACCTGCTCTGGAGCTCAGGCCCAACAGTCGACCGGCACACAGTCGCCGCCGAGCTGAAATCGCGTGACAGAGAAATCGAGGACCTCCGCAAGCGCCTGGACAAGCTGGAGGAGGTGCAGACCAAGCGACTGATCGTCAAGAACGCCTAGCCAACCGGAAGACCCCAGGGACCCCGGGACTTCAATCAGGGATGATGTGCGAGCTCTGGTATTTCACGACTTGAGATTCAGGCTTCGTCGACGTCGAAAGCGACAGATCTAGATTTCTAGTGAGGGCTGACGACTATAGGCTTTTGCTCTTTCAAGCCGACATACCCGCATTTGCGACAGGGAAGGTCCGGAGTCCGTTCTCCGCAGTTGGGGCACGGCTTGTACTCGCTCCACTCTTGGGTCGTCAATGGAGGGTCTTCGTCCTTGTACCTGTGAAGCACAACTCCTAACTTATCATCACCATCATGCAGGGCCCTCGCCAACGCTTTTGCTTCCCGAGTGGCCTTTGGAATCATAGACCTCTGGTGGTGCCGTATCGAGAACGCGTGGGTTCCCTCACCAAATGATTTGTATGTCATGCCTGTCTTGTTTGCAACATAGCTGGGCGTGTGGGGATATTTCGGGTCTAGGATGCCCTCAATCATTCCGGCTGACTGTCTCCAATCGGAGAGGGGTTTTCGCAGCCACTCGGGGCGCAAGCCTAGGAGATGAAGCCTTTCGACTTGGCTTCGTCTTCCCTGTCTGCCTTCATTCCTGATTGTGAGCGTTCGACCGAATTGGGTTTTGTCGCGGAGCCTATACTTCTTGGTCTTTCCATCCTCACCGAGTGAGCACTGGAGAGTCTGGCGCTTGACGAGTTTCGGAAGGTAGGTCTTGACCGTCCTCAGACTGAGGGTGCTTCTCTCACAGATCGTGGATGCCGTCAGAGCCTCTGCGCGTGATCGGAAGGCGTTGAGTATCCGCCACTGACTGATCTCCGGCTGCTGCATCCTTGCCGCCCTGCCATCTATGCAAACTAGGGTATGTGCCTCCTCATAACCATTGAGGAGACATGACCGAAAGCTCGAAGCGGACACTGACAGTCCACGGCTGCTCAGTTTCGATAACCTTACCGAAACCGTGGCTGCGCGAACGCGGATTAGAACCTCACGATCTCGTCGAAGTGACGGCCACTGACTCTGCCTTAATCATTCGGCCCTTGAAGCCTCGGGAGGCTGGCCGATGAATAAGAAATCCTACGAGGACCTGGCGGGGCAGTTGGGTCCAATCTCCATCGAGACAGCCAAACTCTCCGCGAAACTTGGGTCAGCTTCTCCAGAAGAGATGCAGGAACTCGTCGAGAGTTTAGGCAAACTGGAGATTCGCAAGAAGGGGATACTCGTTGCTCTCACTCTGATGAGAGAGGACGAACGCGAAGAACGACGCGCAGAACGGAAAGCCGCAGAAGATGACTGTAGAAACCTCGTAGAGAAAAGCTTCGCAAAGATAGAGGCGAAGGCGGCCAGGCACAAAATCCTCTGCCCGAAGTGCGGATCCTCAGCCAAGATTGTCGACTCGCCGCCTCAACCCAGCGGGTATAGTCAATCGTTCTGGACCAACCCCGATCAACCCTGGTTTGTGGAGATGACTTGTGAGAATCCAAATCGCGTTGCTTGTGGCCTGAGGTTCAGAATAACGCCCGACTCGGGGGAATCTGCTGATGAGTGAAGACAGAACGGTTGAGGATGTCGAGCGCCGCAGGATGGGCCTCCCTCGTAGATTGACGGAGAACGGAATTTCGCAGAACCGTGACACGCGCTCTTTGCAGGAGAAATTCGAAGAGGTCGACCGGGCAGTTCAGCAACAACGCGAGGTCAGGCCAATAGCCGAAGACGGGCTGGACGAAGACGAGTTGCGAGAACAGATGCATCTTCGCAGGCGACGGTAAATGAAACGACGTCACGCTCATCCTAATCGCAAAGCCAAGAAAGGTCAGGGAAGAACCTCGACCGGCAGCGAGGACAGCACTCTGCCGGCCTCCAAATTGCCTGAGAAGCCTATCGCGGAGACGCCAAGTGCTTTCGTGAAGGTGTTGACTGACATAGTTGTAGACCTAGAAAAGTTTCGGGATCAGGAAGGATCGACACTTGCTGGATTAATTGCCAGACTGGACCAGCTCTCTAGGCTCGCTAACCGAGCGAGTCAAGACATTGCCGCTCCGAAGTCGAAAGCGCCTCCCTCACTCGGGGGATTCATGCTTGCCTGAAATGTCTGACAAATCAGCAAGCCGGAAACTGGTGACGCCGTCTGAATTGGGGAGGTACGTCATCGAGCTCTTGGGCCTCCGACTCAAGGAAGGCTCGGCAATCGACGTCAGCAAGTTGCGGGATGGTTCGGTTCTTCTCAGGAAAGCCGAGCCGTGAGTTCAAGCCAATGCGGAGCCGGTCTACGAGGAGGCAGAGGACAAGAAGCAATGACTGAGGATACTGTGCTCGTATTCGGTCGAGACTTCGACCTTGGCTTCTTAGTCCCGGACAACGTGTATATCCCAAAGCCGCTGCGTCCAGGAGAAACGCGATTCTTCGGGGCTGCCATGCCAGAACCAAAGCAGGTCAGGGGCATCTGGACACTCGGAGACATCCACGAAAGTGAATCCGACATAATGAGCGTAGCACTTCAACACAGCTCCCTCGACGATGAGCCTCTACACATCTGGGCTCTCACAAGAGAGGAATTTCTACATGCAGATCCAGAGACCCTAACACGGGAGATACCGCTTGCTCTGAGACAGCAATACGACATAGACCTTGTTGAATTGTCCAAAGCGTTCGCTCGGAAACAACGCGAAGTCGAAAAGCCTTGGAAACGAATCATCCGAGAAGCCGGCAAGCCAGTGCGTTTGATAGGCGAGCAGCCAGTCCTAGTTGACGAGTTGGCTCCCAAGATTCCAGATCCCCAACCCTACGGGTCAGACATGGAACTATTCGAGCGAATACTCGGCTTTCTCAAGGCGAACGTGATCTTCGCTGAGCCTGAAACCTACACGATCGTCGCGAGTTGGATCCTCTTGACCTGGAGGATTGAAGACACGAATGTCGCTCCGTACCTGTACGTGACCGCTCCCCGCGGACACGGCAAAACAAGGCTGTTAGAAACAATCCATCAACTCATTAGGCGGCCTCTGCTCGCGAGCTATGCGACACGGGCAGGAGCGATACGCGCCCTCGATGGAACAAATGCTGCTCTGCTCCTAGATGAGGCAGAGCATTATGTCAATCCACACGAGCGACAAAGCAGCGATCTAGCGGCAGTCTTGAACGCTGGCTACAGACGCGGAGCCCGAGCAATCATGGTAGCGGATGTTATCGAGACTCTACCAGACGGGACGCACCGCTCAGTCAAGAAACCAGTTGCCCTCGACACGTTCGGCGCGAAGGTCATAGCGAGCAGACGTGACATCTTTGACACCCTGGAGGACCGCTCTGTTCAGATCATCATGCCCAAACACGGGAAAAACTTAGGCCCAATAGATGAGAAACACGCAGAGGGTCTACGTGGACAACTCGCCCAATACCGAGTGGACTGCCTAGAACGAAAGCAGCCGCTACGAGCGAACCTTCCAGAGACGGGAGACGCGAGACTCAGCGAGATCCTGGAACCACTCTACGCCGTGACGCCTGAACAGTACCGAGACGCCTACCACACAATCATGGACCAAGAGAGGAGCCTCCGACTGCGGAGAATCCAAGAAAGCTACGAATATGCAATCCTAGAAGCATTTGACGCCGTAGTAACCGTCGACACGCAGGATAGAGCGCTCATCCTCACCGAGACGGTCACGGACGCATACAATAGCAGGCACGCCAGCAAACCCACAACCAACAAGACCGTCGGACGAACCTTGGCTCGACTAGGCTTCAAGGCCGCAGACGCACAGGAACCATTCGGCCCAGACGGAAGACGCATTCACAAGCGTGGATACAGGCTTGATCGTAAACTCTTGGATCGCCTCAAGAACGAGTACGGATTAGCGGAGCCTACTTCTGAACCAACAGAACCAAGAGAACCAACGACATTAGATAGCATACTTCACCCGAGCCCTATCATAGATAACCCAACTCTCTCTTCTGATGGTTCACATGGTTCTAATGGTTCAGACACCAAGGAGGCATCCACCACTTGAAAAAGCATCCCAAACGGCCATCTGAGGGTGTCTCTCATGCCTCTGAATCTCTACGTACACAAAACGAATCGGGGCAGCGCATTGTTCGTATGTCGGGGCCTCAGCTGATTCGTGCGATCCGTGGTGCTCAGTTTGGGAATCGGAATGCGGCCAAGTGTCTTCCTTGGCTTGACAACTACGATCTTTCTTCGCCTGTAGGTGTTGCCGGTTTCTTGGGGGAAGTTATCAAGCGCACCTGGACAGGCGAGCTGGGGACACGGGCGGCAGGCGCTCTCAATGGCAGTCTCAGGATTCTGCTTGAGCATTTGACGTTGCCGGCTCTTGAGAGGCGTATCGCGGAACTTGAAAAAGGAGCGGAGGTGAGATCGTGACAAAACTCGAACGGCTCGAGAAACGTCTCAAGGAGATAAGAGGGGGCGATGATGCGCGGATCCCTTCCTGGCTCAGCGCCGTAGGAAGTCAGCAAGAAATTGGGCAGTGGCTTGCGATCAATCAGACCTGTCGTGGTTGGGACCGTTGTCAGCGTATCGATGAGTTCATTCACAAGATGCGAGCCAGACACCCAAACATGCCGCTGACAATCGAAGAGGAGGTTGAGGCTATCGTGGAGCGGCTGAAACGGAATCCGTGGCTTCGATGGTGCGAGGGCCTACATGACGATCCAGTCGTTGACAAGATCATGATGGACCTGACTCTCAGTGAGCGGGTGGAACTGTCAGCAGCAATTCGGGCACTTGAATCAGCAACCGTGGAAACGTTGCCTCCGAACCAGCAAGCGGCCTGGGAGAAGGCAAGGCAACTATACCGAGAACTCGAGGAGACCTCACAGTCTCGGGCCCTGCAAGATTAATCGACGAACGACCGGATGCACGTAGCCTGGAATCTTTGGGTCCCGTAAGACGTCTCCACGATCTATCTCGATACTCTCCGAGCTCGTCAGCGCAACAACCTCGCCCTTGCTGCCGACGTGATCATGCAATGCCTCAGCAAAGACCTCTCTCAATTCGCTGCGTTTCTCAGATCGGTCTCGTTCCTTCGCCTGATATTCAGCGTAGAGGTATTGGCGGAGGATATCTTTGGCCTGCTTGCTCCTAGCCCGGCCTCGAGGCCGCGTGGGATTCGAACCCACGACCGGGACCTTGGCGAACTTGGGGGATTCTTGTCTAGAGTACCAGATGGACAGGTGAGCACTTCCTTCGATAGAAGGGGGGTTCCAGAGTCACTCTTATGGATTAGGGCACCTGAATGAGAGATGTGGCACACCTCTATGCCATGCGAAGTGCTCGCAGAATTGGTGGCGCAAGCAGAGCGGCATCAGAAACACGAGTATGGATCCTTGCTCCTCATGCAGATCGAAGCACATCAGAGAGGCTGCGTCAACTGCCAGCGGGAGAACAGGAAGAGAGGATCATCCGTCAGCGTGTGACGGGGGGAATTCTCCAAGATCCCTGCTTGCCATTGCTGACCCATGCACCGCCTAACTTGCGTATCGCGTCGTTGACTTGACTCCAAGTCTGATGTAGATACCTGCATGGTTTCACTGTGAAAGAGCCATCCAGTCCCGCTGTGGTTTCCAAGTCGGGCAGCCACGTGGTCAGCTGGATCCGCAGAGTTTCGAGGCTGAGACCTGGTTTCATGTTCTCGACTGGTAGACCAGGTTTCGACGGTGCCGGCAGCCTCTTTTCCGTCTCGAGACTGGCAGCCAGGCGCTCGACTGCTGAGACCAGACGCTCCAGGGCAGAGACGAGCGCTACATCACCGTTCATGGCTTTTCTCCTCGTCTACTCAAGATAGATCAGTTCACGGCTGAGTCTCTGGATTTCAGGCGGCGAGGGTAGGGGGTCAGTGGCTTCTTTCGTGACCGTCACGGTTAGGCCGTCGAGGGCAAGCGTCTTGTCGAGTGGCTCCATGCCTACACGGTTCGCTTCGCCGTGGTGTAGGCTGTGGCATTTGCAGGTGCAGAGGATCCCTTTCGCGGTTCGACAGTTCCCATTTCCGCAGGTGCATTTCGTCGACTGCGGCCCTCTCCGAGTCAACGGAACACGAGCAAATATCTTGCTCCAAGGAACTTCTTTCGCAGACATCTCTCTCGCCTTGTTACTACAGTTGTACGCGTGATACACTTAAGTGTTACTACAGTTGTACTCTAGGCGGTGAGGCTCATGCGTGCAAGCATCCTAACGGAGCTTGAGAGAAAACAAGCCAAACTCTACGTGAAACAGGACGGCCATAGAACCGTGAATATCCGAGTCCTAACCATCAGAGGCCAAAGGTATCTACCCAAACTCAAGGAAGACCTTGAGCTCCTGCAGCAAGTGTTGGACACCCACGAGCGGAACAAGACAAAGTGAGAGGACTGAGGAAAGAGAATGAAAGGTCGAGACCGGCGTAGACGTCGAAAACGTCGACAGGAGAGGACCTAGGCATGAGCTGTCCTGGTTGTCCTTCATGTGGTCGGCCTCTTGTTCCAGTCGGGGTTGTGGCTACTCAGATGGCAGGCTACCACTGTCCCGGCTGCGGTGCATGGCTTGACACTTCATTGCGAGCGATCGCAACGCCAGTCTAACAAGAAAGGGTAGGCGCTCGTTTTGCGGTGCCCAACTCCAATAAATTGGAACCCCTATCCATGGCAGTGGATTCGTGTAAACGAACAAGGGCACAGTGAACTGGCAGAAAATGACATATACCGAACCATGTTGCGCAATCAGTGGAGTAATCATGCCCTACTCTGAGGAAGTTCTCGTTACCGAAATAAAGGCCGACTTCGACCCCTACGGGGGAGAGTACACGCAGGTCTGTTTTGGCTACCGCATTCCAATTCCTAGGCCCCCCGAGATGCAGAAGATGGTTGGTATGCCAGTCCCCGTCTATTACAAGCATGCCTTCCACGTCTATATTCCTCGGGAGAAATGGGTCGGACAGTACACGATGTGGCAACGCGCAAAGGTTAATGTCCAAGATGATGGACGGATAGAACTCACCCGCATACCGTAGGTTGAGGTTGAGCATAGTTGGCAGCATTGAGGCCAGAGTTCGAAGAAGCCATCCAAGAATCACCGAGCGAGTTCAGTCCAGCACACAGCTTTGTCTTTGTCGATGAGCGACCACCCCTAAGCGTGAGTTTTCCGAGGAGGCTGATTTTGTACGCCAGAATCGAGGCGGAGGAGAGTGTAACCCGCGTAGAAGTCATCTTGGAACCACAAGACGAAGGCGGTTTCGTTGCATTTTCCACAGAGCATCCGGGTGCAGTTGGTCAGGGCGAGACGATTGAAGCAGCGGTGGATGACCTAGAGCAAGCTATCGAGTTGCTGCAAGAAGTTCTGGACGAAGAATAGGCGACCTGTCAATGCCTCAAGTCTCAGGCCGGGAGGCATTGAAGGCACTAGAGAAGAAAGGGTTCAAGATCCGCAAAGGCAAAGGATCTCACATTGTTGTGCAGAAAGAAGACATACCACCATTCGTGGTTCCTCTACACGACACACTGAAGAAAGGAACCCTGAATCACATAATCAAACAATCTCATGACTTCAAGGACGAGTTTGAACGACTGTTGTAGTTCCCCTACTCCTATCTTCTGTGTTTCGTCGTGTTCGCGTGTTGCGGAGCGCTAGTCCTGAATGAGAATGAAGGGCGGTTCTCAGCGAACCCTTGTGAGCAGGTAGAAAGCGCGGAGCAACCTCCACAACGGTGGAGAGCGAACCATAGAAAGCGAGATTAGCGCAGAGGTCACCTATTGTGACTGGTGAGGATTGTGAGTATCGGTTCAGTCTTCACCGGCGGTGAGGCCCCTGTTTCAGGCAACTATCGCTGTGAGGTCTGCGAAGGCAAGGGCAAGATTACTGATATCCCACTGGCCAAGAACAACAACTTTCCACCATGCGGAGCCTGCAACGGGAAACGGTGGAGACTCATCCGTCTGGTGTAAGTAGGGAGCCGGTAGCGAGGAGTCACTGGCGAGGATTGCAGCTAGGCGCAAGCCGGCCCGTGAACATATACTTACCCAATTTGCGCTAGAATGGCTTTGTACTGATCGTCCTCGATTACTGCTGACTCATGTAGACGGCGAGCGATTCTTGTGACGGTCGTGAACGCGCACAGTTTTAGTTGCGCTTGCGCGAGCGCAGCTGC
>Ga0315289_10012136_pt1 | contig 12165 bp, 9 predicted proteins | sample YL17G11_40_MG_FD_203452 | JGI IMG/M metagenome (GOLD analysis project Ga0315289, IMG submission 203452) | Sediment microbial communities from Yellowstone Lake, YNP, Wyoming, USA - YL17G11_40 | ecosystem: Environmental > Aquatic > Freshwater > Lake > Sediment | place: USA: Wyoming | collected...
TGCTGGTTGTGAACGGCGCCGCCGGCTGGCGCAGTACGTCTTTCCTTCGTATATCGGCGACCTTGTAGCCGGCGTTTTTCAGTTCTTCTATAAGTTTGGATGCCACTTTATTGTTGCTTATGTCAATCTTGCTGCCGTTCATGTTCCCGACGAAGGAGGCGGTAAAACCCTCGCCCGAAGCTATCTTCTCCAGGTTTGCGTCGATAGACCAGTATTCCTTGGGGATGAAGCTCTCGATCTCGCGTTCGCGGTTGACCACCAGCTTCAGCGCTACGGATTGAACCCTTCCCGCCGAGAGCCCGCGCCGTATCTTCTGGCATAGCAGTGGGCTGAGCTTGTATCCGACCAGCCTGTCGAGGATGCGCCGCGCCTGCTGGGCGTTCACCAGGTTCATATCAATGTCGCGCGGGTGCTTGAAGGCCTCCTGCACCGCGTCTTTGGTGATCTCGTGGAACACCACCCGTTTGATGGAGGATTCGTCGAGCTTGGCCGCCTCCACCAGGTGCCAGGAGATGGCCTCGCCCTCGCGGTCGGGGTCTGTCGCCAGGTATACCGCTGCGGCGTGTTCCGCGGCCTCTTTAATCTCTGCGACCACCTCGCGTTTCTCCTTCGGCACTTCGTACTTGGGGGCGAACGTCTTTTCTTTGATATCGACACCCAACCGCTTCTGCGGCAGGTCCCTGATATGCCCGATGGAGGCCTTGACCTTGAAGCTGCTGCCTAGTATTTTATTGATCGTCCTGGCCTTGGCCGGAGACTCTACAATCACCAGATTGCCGCTGCGCGATCCGGTCTTATCTTTACTCGCCGTTTTCTTCTTCGTCGATTTGGCCTTTGCTTTAGTCGATGTTTTTGTTTTTTTAATTTTTTCAGTCATTATCCAATCTTCACTCTATATTCTTCACGTGATTCTCTCGCAGTAATATAGTTCATGCCGCCGATTTGCCTGACCATTCCTTTGAGCTCCATCATTGCCAGCGTGCTGGATATGGTGGCGATAGGCAGGGCGCAGAGCCGTCGCACTTCATCTATATGAGTCGGCTCCGCGGTTATGTAGTGCAGTATGACAGACTCTAAATCCGTTGCAGGGATAAGCGCCTGGGCCTCAGCATGCTGCACCGCCATTGTCAGGTTGAGCTCTTCCATAATATCCTCGGCATTTCGTACCAGTTTGGCTCCTTCCTGTATCAACTGGTTCGGGAGCCAGCTCGTTGGAGAAAGCACGCTTCCGGGCACGGCGAAGACCTCGCGGTTCTGCTCCAGCGCCCGTTCCACGGTAATCCTGGCGCCGCTTTCCTTCTTCCCCTCTACTATCAGCACGCCGAGGCTCAAGCCGCTCATTATCCTGTTGCGCAGGGGGAAGTTCTCCCTCTTTGGGGGCGTGCCGAGCGGGTACTCGCTTACAAGGGCGCCATGTTCCATTATCTCCCGTGCCAGGTTTGCATGCTGGCTGGGGTAGACGATATCCAGCCCGCAGCCGAGCACGGCGATGGTGCGTCCTCCATTATCCAGCGCTGCTTTGTGGGCTATGGAGTCGATGCCTTTGGCCAGCCCGCTGACGATCGTAATACGATTGCTGGCAAGGGTGCCCGCTATCTGTTCCGTCACTTCCCTGCCGTAGTAAGTAGGGTAACGCGTGCCGACAACGGACAGCGACCATTCGTCCTGAGGGGCTAAGCTGCCCCTGATGTAGAGCAATGGCGGGGGGTCATATATCTCTTTAAGTATTGAAGGGTAGGTTTGATCATCGATGGTCAGGGCTTTGATTTTATACCGTTCCAATTTGCTCATCTCATCATCAAGAGATAACGTGGAACGATGGGATAAAACCGATTTCACGGATTTGGCATCGAGCCCCGCCGCTTCAAGCTCGGAGGCGTTGGCGTGCCATGCCTGCTCCATGCTTGAAAAGTAATGTGCCAGTTTGGAGATACGGGCACGCCCTATCCCCGGTATCAGTGAGAATCCTACCCAGAATTTAGTTTCGTTCATAAACTAGGTTATTCTAGCATATGAGTCAAGGTAAAAAAATACCCCCGTCTTATTTAGCGGGGGTATTAATGATACGTTCAAACCTACAGCCTTCCTCGAAGGAACCCGGGGGTCTGATTCACATATTTTACCTTGCTCAGCTGCTTATCGTAATCTTTGTTTTGTGCCTTCCATTTTTTAAGCACGTTATGCCCCATAAGACGGATGGCAAAGCTCTGGAATTTACCACGGAGGAAGAGCTTGGCAACATTAGCCTTGGAGTAGTATGTGCTCAATGCCTTGATAGTCTGACGCTGCATCTCTGCCGGTGAGAGTGAATCCGGCCAGTGCACCACATGCCCGCCGTCGAAGAGTTTCCAGTCATTCGGGAACCTGTCGGCGATAAGACGTCCGCTTCCCTTAATAGCGGTGTAAAGTTTGCTGCCGATGAGCGGGACCAGCACGCACAGCTGCAGGCTGTCCACCCCTATCTTATTATAGATATCGGTGTACCCATCGGATATGAACATCCCGTGTACCCTGATCCTGTGTTTGTGGAGCACGCGAATGCAATTCTTAACATCCTCCGGCGTCTGCTTTTTGTTATATTTCTTCAGCGAATCCGGATTCAGCGATTCAAATCCAATACATAGCTGCCAGCAGTTAGACTTCGACATTAATTTTACGAACTCCTCGTCCTTGGTAACGCTGGCTCTCGTCTGGGCGATCCATTGAGGGGTAATTTTATGCTGAATCATTTTATGCAGAAGCTCAGATGTACGTGATTTGTTGGCGTCGAAGTTATCGTCATAGAAGAAGATTTTGCGATGTTTCATCCGGGATAATTCTTTTATAACGCTGTCGGTGGAGCGGTAGCGGTATTTTCTGCCGAACATCGCGGTCACGGAACAGAACGTGCAGTCGAACGGGCATCCCCTCGATGTGGATACCGGTGTGACCTTCTGTTTTTCGAGTCCGTGGATCAGAGAGAAGTCCGGGAAAGGCAATTCATCAAGGTTCTCCACCGGTTTGCCGGCGATGATCTTCTCGTTGCTTCCATGTTCGACAAGATCAATTATGACTGACTCAGCTTCTCCGGTCACCACATTGTCTGCATATTCAGCAGCTTCTTCCGGCAGGAACGTGGCATGGCTCCCGCCGATGAGAACTCTAGCCCTGGGATTAAGTTCCCTGACTTTTTGAGATATCTCATACCCTCTTGGTGCGGTGGACGTCATAATGGATATTCCGACTACGTCCGAATCCTTGATGCGGTCATAGTCGATGTCTTTCATATTTTCATTAAATATAACAACATCGTGCCCTGCGTTTTTCAGTATGGTTCCCAGATAGATGGGCCCCAGCAGCGGCAGTTGCTTGATGAATGCGGAATAGATGTTAATAAATGGGGTCTTGGGTTCGATAAGGGTTACTTTCATATGTACGATTCCTTGTGTAATTTGCCTGCTCAGTTTTTGGAGTCTTTAAAATTATCACATTATGTCACCAAAAGCAATAGAAAGCTAATGTTTTTTGAAAAATTGTGCGAAATTAGGAGTTATAGAGGGATTAAAAATATGGCGGAGAGGGCGGGATTCGAACCCGCGGTACCCGAAAGTACACACGCTCTCCAGGCGTGCCTGATCGTCCACTCCAGCACCTCTCCGTGTAAGGACTCTGTTTGATATTTTATCGATTGTGAAGGAATATAGCTCTATGGATTATACCAGAGATTTGAGTCGGAAGGCTACGTATGAAGATGTTTATGATTCACGGTGAATATCTGCTATTTGGCTTTCCCCAACGCTGCCAATGCTTCAAGATAAAGATTACGCACGGAGCTCTGTTTTTCTTTCTTGGCCTCTGTTTTGAAAAAGCGGATTAATTCTTTTCTGGTTTTCGGATTGTTCTTGGCGATCTCGGTCAAGCCGTAAGCGGCGCCCCATCTGACAATTGTTCCTTCATCTTTGGATATTTCCATTAATCCGGGGATTGCCTTTACGACTTGATCGGGGAAGGCTTTGGCGGCACTGGCGATGATTTCGCTGGCCTCCAATTTAACCTGCGCAGACTTATTATCGATCTGGCTTATGATGAAATCCATGTGGTTTTGAACAAACGTCGGGTCATCTTTGGTAATATGGTTAACAGCTGCAAGGCAGATACCTTTGTCGGCGTCTTTTGCGCTTTGGCAGTAATCGGCCATCTCTATGAGCAAATCACTGCGGCCTTTCATCTGTTTTACCAGAAGCAGCACCTTTTCCTTTGGCGGCATTTCAAATTTTAGCGTTTCAGATATAGTGCTCATATTTTTAATCAACCTTCAGTTACTGTTGTTTCCTGATATTGGCATCGCGCAGCGAATCACATATCTCTAGACTACGTATAAAAGAAAACCCTGTCTCTTTGAAGATCGATATACAGATATCCACAACGGCAGGGTCGTACAGTGTTCCTTTATTCTTTGCCATTTCTTCCATGGCCTGTTCAATAGTGAGAGCAGACCTGTAGGAACGGGGATAGCATATGGCCTCGACAACATCAGCTACACCCAGGATCCTTGCTTCCATCATGATATCTGTCCCTCTAAGTCCCTTCGGGTATCCGGAGCCATCCAGCCTTTCGTGGTGTTGCAGTACCGTTTGAGCGATAGGCCATGGGAAGTCTATATTTTTCAATATGTCATAACCGACTTTAGGATGTGTCTTGATAATATTCATTTCAAGATCGGTGAGGTCTGTTGGTTTGCTGAGAATTTCGATAGGAACGGATACCTTACCGATATCATGAACCAGGCCAGCCAGGTAAAGCGCTTCCGCAGATTCATGATTTTTTAAAAAGATGTTGTAGCCAATGCCATAAGACAGGGAGGCAACTCTATTCTGATGACCTGCGGTGAAAGGATCTCTACTCTCAGTTACCGAGGCTAATGCATGGACCGTATCTTCAAATATTTTTTGCAGTCTCAGGTGTGTATCCGTCAGGTCAGCCTTCGTACTGGTCTTTTCAGCATGAGGGTGCGGAGTCTTCTTCTCTAACGCATGTATTACCGCAGGTCCCAGGTGTGATAATCGATTTTTGAGGATGCAATCCGCTGCGCCTTTTTTCATACAGTCGGCTGCTTGGCCTTCGCTGATAGTGCTGGCAACGAAAATAAAGGGAATATCCAGCTTACGTTCATTTAACATCTGCAAGGCTTTGATTGCACTAAGATTGGGCAAATCGTAATCGGTGATGATAACATCTATTGCTTTTTCAAGGTAATTTAAATATTCCGTCTTTGTCTTTACGCTCCGCGATACAAAATTAATGCCGCTTTTCCGCAGCGCACGTTGGATAAGTTCCGCGTCCTCAGGTATATGTTCCAGGATTAATACTTTCAGTTGCTTATCCATGGTACACCTCGTAACAGGCTGGATTACTTATTACATTAGTTATAATCATGTATATTTCGTTTTCTGTAAATAATCCAGTTTGAGTAATGTACCACAATATCAGCGATTCGTCGAGAATAGGCTTATATTACAAACTTGGTAATCGATAATACATTTGAAGAGAGATTATCTGGCGGAGAGGGCGGGATTCGAACCCGCGCTCGCTGAAACAGCGAGACCGCTTTTCGAGAGCGGCACCATTAACCACTCGGACACCTCTCCACGGCTTCGGATTATACAATAGAATCAAGTGTTAAGGCAAAAGTGAAAATATGTTATGGCAGGATTTCCCCTCATTCCAACGGCAGGTCGTAGATACGCCATGTTTTATAGTGTCGCGCTCCCATGAACTCCGAGGCGCGTAAAATGAGGTCGTTATCTTCCAGCAGCATTGAAGCCTCGCATGTGCGGTAGCCTTTTTGTACGGCGTATTTCCTGGCTTCATGGTAAAGAAGGGCGTCTATACCCAGGTTGCGGAATCCGGGGCGGATGCCGAAGAACATCAAGCGCCCGCATGGGATGTGCCGGCGCATAAAAAACAGTCTAACTATACGTATAATGTCATTGTCGCCGTACCAGTGCCAGCGCGGTCGCAGGGCGTAATACGGGTCGGGGAAAGCCCCGAGTACAGCTACCGGCTCGCCATCGATGAAGGCAAACCTGACAAGGCCGGGATCGACGATGGGTCGCAGAGAATCTGCCACTGTGTTTGCTTCCTCATCGGTTATTGGCAGGAAACCCCAGTTCTCAGCCCAGCTGTCGTTATAGATTCTTATCACCAGCTGTATCTCGGAGCGCAATTCTTTGAAATTCAGCGGACGGGTCTCGATTTTCCTGCGCTGCCGCACCTGCTCCACTAATTCATCCAGCCTAGGGGCATCGGGGTTACGAAGTTCAGTGACGTAAGCAAAGTAATCCTTTGCTTTGTGAAACCCGTACCGGTCCAGGAATTTGCTGTAATAAGGCGGGTTATGCGTCAGCTCTACGGTGGGCGGATACTGGAATCCTTCAATTAGTATTCCCTGGCGTTCATGGGTGGCATTGGAGTATTCGCCGGGGCCGCGCATTACGGTCATGCCACGCTCCTTGATCCATGCCCGCGCATTATCAAGCAGGAGCTTTGCTACGTCGTAGTCCTCGATAACCTCAAAGAAGCCGAAGAAGCCGATCTTGCTATCGTAGTGTTCGTTGAAGCGGCGGTTGATGGCTGCCGAGATCCGCCCTACCGGCTGCCCGTCGCGCCAAGCTAGGAAATGCGTGACCTCGGCGTGCTGGTGGTAGGGATGCTCCTTTGTCAGGAGTCCCACCAGCTTGAGAAGGCGGTTACCCAGCAGGTCACCCCTGAGCGGCGGTGTCCAGCATGGGTCGCCGCGGTAAAGGCGCCACGGGAAATCGGCAAATAGCTTTATCCTCGGATCACCGAGTGGGATTTCATCGATTCGAACGGGTGCTCCAGAAATGGTTTAGCTCCTTCTGAGTCCCAGTCGTGAATTTCCTATTTTATTATCGATAATCGGAGCCTATTTCGGCGGCATGCGGATGGCGCCGTCGAGCCGTATCGTTTCGCCGTTGAGGAAGGAATTCTCGACTATCTGCTGGGCCAGCATGGCGTACTCGTCGGGGTTGCCGAAGCGCTTGGGGAACGGTATCTGCGCCGCCAGCGCGTCATTCATCTCCTTGGGCATCATGCCTGTGAGCGGCGTGTCAAAAGCACCGGGGACGATTGTGCAGCATCTGATGCCCGGCTTGGACATGTCCCTGGCGATGGCAAGTGTCATTCCTACTACTCCGGCCTTTGATGCGCAGTAGGCTATCTGCCCGATCTGCGGGTCGAAGGCGGCGATGGATGCGGTGTTGATGATGACGCCGCGCTCGCCGTCCGCGTTAGGCTCGTTGCTTTGCATATAGAATGCTGCCCAGCGGCAGACGTCGAATGTGCCGATGAGGTTGATATTGATTATCTTAATGAACATGTTGAGGTCGTGGGGGCCTTCTTTGCCGGCGATCTTACCGACCCAGCCGGTGCCGGCGCAGTGTACCAGGATATGAACGTTCTTGAATTCCTTAAGCGCGCGGTCGAAGCCTGCCTTCACCTGGTCCGGGTTGGTGATGTCCATCTGAGTGAAAATCGCTTTGGAGCCGAGTTCTTTGCAGATAGCCTCACCTGTGTCTTTGTTCATGTCGGCGACTACAATATTGGCTCCCATGCCGTGAAGCCGTTTGACTGTGGCAGCGCCCAGTCCGCTGGCGCCGCCGGTCACAAATGCGGTCTTACCTTTGATTTGCATTGTCCCTCCCTATATTATTTGTGAATCTTGGTATCGATTTCGCTTGAATAAACTATTCAGATGTTACAACATCTCAGTGGTCGGAAGCAATAAAAACCGCAGTGGGCTTATTTGTGTCATTCACGTTGACTCAAATTGGATAACGTGTCTATAATGGTTCAAATGGTGTAAAAAGGAAGAGCAATGTTGTGCCGAGAAAAGATAATGAGAGAAACTATGGTTGACAAGCGTCAACCTTTGTGAGATAGTATGGCTAGAAAGGCAAAGAAGGGACGAAGCCCCACACGCCCGAAACCATTCATGAACTCGCTGAGGTTAAGCTGCTGATTCAGGAGAAGAAGGTACTTCTCCGTGGTAACGCTCTAGATGAAGCGAGGGAGGCATTTGGATGGGATTCATCAGACATCTTATCGGCACTCGCAGGGTTGCAGCTAAAACATTTCCATAAGAGCGATGTGGCAAAGTTCGACCCGCTCGTTGTTGTAGACTACTATAAGGCATACAGGTTGAAGGGCGAAGAAATATATACTCACTTCTATATTAATGACACAACCGGACGGCTGGTGGTAAATAGTTTTAAGGAGATTTAGTATTATTATGAGATGTTACGAGTGTGGCGGAGAGTATGTATCGAGGACAGGTGCTCTCTCATTAATAGACAAATACATTGGACTATTCACAGTTGATCCACTGGAATATATGAAGTGTGAGGACTGTGGGGATCTTCTGTTCTCCCCGGCCGCTTCAAAGTGTATTGAGTCGGCGCGGAAAGCGGCGCTCGAAGGCGTGTTACAATCCCAACCAATTAGTGCCTTTATTTCTGCCAGCGAGACAGCCAGTTTTCTTGGTATTTCGCGGCAAGCTTTGCACAAGCATCGCCGTATACGACGAGGGTTCATCTTCCACACAAGCTTTGCTGGGAATATCGTCTATCTTAAGAAATCTGTTGATCTTTTCGCCAAGAGCGGTGACGGGCGTTTTGTTCTCTGTCAACCCACGACAAGTGTTCACTATACAAAGAAGGCGGAAACAGCGTCCCCTGGCTCATTGTATTCCATAATATCGCCTGTGCATTTGTCAACGGTGCCTTCTTTTGGGCCAAGCCACCGAACAAGGTTATCAAGGAGATACAACTATGCCTGAAGACAAGGACAAGAAAATGATTAATATCCACGCGAATGAAGCGTTGCCAACGTTATTCGTCGACAATCTTGCAGTTACGAAAAGGGCTGATAGCATGTACTTCATCCGATTCACAGCCGCACTTCCAGAGGGGTGGAAGGAACAATCGCGTATGATGATTCCCAAGGACAGCCTTGTGGCAATGCTCGATGTCCTATGCAAACAATGTGACTACTTTCCTTTGAAGCCTGAGGTGAAACCCGAAAAGAAGCCGGAGCGCGTGGTTAACCAGTAGAATGGCAAGATGCCACACGTAGATTTGAGTTGGCCAGCAGTGTAGAAAAACCGGATCGGATGGGGTTCTCGTAAGGTTGCAGACGACTTCGTCGTAGTGGTTTATCTGAGGCGTTCACCATTCAACCAACGTAATAGCCTATAGTTCTATACGCTTGAAAAGAGCAGTCTAAATTGAAAATCACAGCGCGTTATGTTAGCATGGCGTTGTAGCGAATTAGCTATGGGAGCGGATGGGTCCCGGTGGGCTCCGCGGACTTCAAATCCGTCGGTGGGCACCCTGCGGTGTCCACAGTAGGTTCGACTCCTATGCGCTCCCGCCATAAGTCATCTCAGCACCCGCCCGTCGCCGACGCGGCGGGTAATTTTTTGGTTATCGAGGTATTCCATCAGCGCCAGCGCGTATTTGCGGCTGGTCTGCAGCAGGTCGCGCACCTCGGCAACGGTGATCTGTTTATGGGCTTTGATATGGTCGATAGTCTTCTGTACCATCTTGTCGTAAGCATCGGCGGTGAAGACAACGTTATCGGCTACTTTCACCACTTTTCTTTGCCCGATGATGATATTGAGAAGCTCCGGCTCGATGGTTAGTTCGGCAGGCGGCGAGAACGGAACGCTCGATAGAGCCTTGATGTAGGCATCGATCTTCTTTTGCTGCTCCGTCGTCAGCTTGACCTGGTGGCTGTTCAGATGCACCGTCGGCCCGGGTTCAGCAAGAACGCCTTCTGACGATAGCTGTTTGACGGCGCTGTCGAAGAACTTGGCGGGGATTTTCAATTTGTCCCTCAGTTCTTCTTTGGCCATGCCCTGCCGCAGCGGGTAGTCCCTGTGGAATTTTTGCAGCGTTTGTTTAGTCGATTGTTGCAGAGCGGCCCATGCCTGTGCCGAATACACCAACCGGTCGTCCTTTTCCTTCAAGATAGTGATCTCTTTGTGTTCAGCTAGTAATGCAATTGCCTTTTCCATCTGATCGCTGGGCAGGCTTTGCTTGGCCGATAGCTTGCTGAACTCGACGGGTTTATTGGGATCGAGCGCGGCTTTTATGACTTCCTCCGCCGTGCCTCCCTCTTTCTTCTGCAGCTGCTCGATGGTAGATGATTCGAAGCGGCGGTGCCTCTTCGCTTTTGTTTCGAGTATCTGTCCGCCGCCCAGCGTCTCCTGCGGCGAGCGGATGATGAACAGGTCGTCTTTCACTGCGGCGATGGGAGTATCCAGCACAAGCTGGGCGAAAGCTGTGTCGCCTGGTTTCAGTTCGTTTACGTCCAGCAGCCTTACCTTAGCCTGGGCCTCGGCGGCGCCGGTGTGCAGTGTGACCTGTGCGTTGTGCTCCAGCGCGCGCGGCGTGGAGGCCAGCAGGCGCAGCTTTACGTCCAGCGTCCTGCCGGCCTTGAGCCATCCAGGGGTGGTCAGCACGTCGCCGCGGCTGAGCTGTTCGGTCGCGATGTTTGCCAGGTTGGCGGCGACGCGGCTGCCGGGGGTGGCGGTATCGGATATCTGCTTATGTGTCTGAAGGCCGCGTAAGTGGGTTTTTACTGATGAAGGCACGATCTCCACTTCCTGCCCTTTCGACAATTTCCCGTCGATCAGTGTCCCTGTGACCACGGTGCCGAAGCCGGCTATGGTGAAGATGCGGTCGATGGGAAGCCGCGGTTTGCCGATGTCGCGCTTGGGCGCTGTTTTGTCGAGCATGGAGTCGATGGCTGTGATAAGTGTCGGCAGGTTCTCGCCGGTCATCGCGGATACCGGAATGATCTGGGATTTGGCCAGTGTGGTGCCCTTGAGCACCTCCTCTATATCCATCGTCACCAGCTCCAGCATCTCGCTGTCGACGAGGTCTTTTTTGGTGATGACTACGATGCCGTTCTTCATGCCCAGCAGGTCGAGGATGGCCAGGTGCTCCCGCGTCTGCGGCATCACCCCTTCATCGGCGGCGATGATGAGCAGTGCCATGTCGATCCCGCCGACGCCGGCGAGCATGTTCTTGATGAAACGCTCGTGTCCCGGCACATCGACGATGCTGACCTCGCGGCCGCTGGGCAGCGTGAGCCAGGCGAAGCCCAGGTCGATGGTCATGCCGCGCTCTTTCTCTTCCTTGAGGCGGTCCGGGTCGATCCCTGTCAAGGCTTTAACAAGGAGCGATTTCCCGTGGTCGACGTGTCCTGCTGTGCCCAGTACAAATGGCATTTTTCACCCGCGTAAAATGATTTTGCCCTTAGGTTTATCTACTATCTGTCCGATGATGGCTGCCTCTTTGATGCCGCTGCTGCGCAGCTTTTTCAGTAGACCTTCAGCTTTGTCCGGAGGTATGGACATGAGCAGCCCGCCCGATGTCTGCGGGTCGAATAAAATATCGAGGGTTATCTCATCAATATCAGTTATGTTCGCCAATATCTTCTGATAGAACTCCATATTGCGGCGGGTTCCCCCGGGAGTCATCCCTGCCTCAGCGAGCTCTCTGGCCTTTATGAATATCGGTATTTGTGATAACCTCAGCTCTATTCCTTTATTGCTGTGTTCTACCATGCCGCAGATGTGTCCGATGAGACCGAATCCGGTGATGTCGGTGCAGGCATGAACACCCGCTTTGAGCATAAGCTCCGAAGCCTTTTTATTTAGTGTGGTCATGCTGCTGATTACCGCGTCGATGCTGGTTTTGCTGGCTGTACCTCCTTTTATCGCTGTGGTCACGATTCCGGTGCCGAGCGGTTTGGTGAGTATCAATTTATCGCCCGATTGTGCTCCGGCTTTGGTAACAATTCGAGATGGATGAATGATACCTGTTACGGAGAGTCCGTACTTCGGCTCCTCGTCTGAAACGCTGTGTCCGCCGACCAGTGCTACACCGGCCTCCTTCATTTTGTCCAGTCCACCTTGCAGTATCTCATTAAGCACCGATATCCCCTGGCTTTTAACCGGGAAGCAGACTACATTCATGGCGGTAATGGGCGTACCTCCCATGGCGTATACATCGCTCAGGGAGTTGGCTGCGGCTATCTGGCCGAAGGTGTACGGATCGTCCACGATGGGCGTGATGAAATCGACGGTCTGGATTATAG
>Ga0315289_10012137_pt1 | contig 12165 bp, 10 predicted proteins | sample YL17G11_40_MG_FD_203452 | JGI IMG/M metagenome (GOLD analysis project Ga0315289, IMG submission 203452) | Sediment microbial communities from Yellowstone Lake, YNP, Wyoming, USA - YL17G11_40 | ecosystem: Environmental > Aquatic > Freshwater > Lake > Sediment | place: USA: Wyoming | collected...
TGACTCTCATAAGCCAACCGAGAGTGGGACACGCCAATGTGTTTATGAAAATGTTTTTTGTGACATTTTTCTTCATGTCCTTCGCCTTATCCTCACTTTAGGCACTTGTTGTCATGGCGCCCCTCCTTGGCGCTCCCGTGGTCGTGGAGAATCAGTCAGATCCAGACGGGAAAGCAGTGAATCCCAGAGAGCAAGCAGACTGTATTGCTCGTTCGGGATTTGAGACTTTGGATGCTCCTTCGAATATGAGCAGCCGGCCTGTGAAAGGCTGTTGTTAGCGGCGCCAACCGGGTCTGCCCTGCCTCTTCCTACTTTGTTGTCTTTGTCAGCTCGGCAAGTTCCTTGAAAGAAGAGACAAAGATCTTCGGTCGGCATTGCAAAGCTGCTCTTTCTCTAGGATTCTTGTCGGCCGTACGCAGGATCGAATTTGTAATATCTACTATTTCCAAGATTACCTTGTCTTCCTGAGTGTTCGCGTAGTCTTTCGGGACGCGAGTTGCTGCCTTTGCGACTTGGTCTTCGCCCATAGCGCGATAACCTTTCTGCCAGAATATGACTTGCACACCCATTTACAGCGCAAGAACTACCATCAGACTGAACTCGTAAGCAAAGCGAACTGGCGCTTTTCGTGACGCTTAAACCTGCATCATCATGCTAGATACGATAGAGGTGAGCATTCGGATTCGTCAGGAGAAGGGCCGGTTAGACGCGTTGGTAGGTTTCACATCACTTACCCAAGATCTTCGCCTCGTGACAGACTCTACGGGGAACTACAGAGAGACATCGACAACATCGCCTCGGCAGAGGCGGTGCAGGTATTTCTACAGAAGTACAACGAGAACCGCGGTCCTCTGACAACTAGCCAGAGGAGAAACCTCTATTCACACCTGATTCTTAGGTGCAAGAGAATTCCCCGCGAGAGAAAATTCATACTTCATTTTGGCCCGGGCGGCACAATTGGCTACGAAAAATCTTGAAACACCGTTGTGATCCTGTGTGACTCATTTCGGTGCGCGCCAACAAGAGCAGTCTGCCAGAAAGTAATCGCGTGCTAATGCTCTGCCGAGAAGGCACCCTCACTGATACTGAACTGTCAAAACGACTGCGGGGCAGTATACAGAGATGCTGCCGTCAATTCCGACTGCCACGCGAGGCTCAGCCAGATTCTTCTCCACATCTGGGAAGTTGGCCGTCCCAAGTTGTCCTAACTGGTCAATCACATCCTGGCGATTCCAAAGCATTCGCATTCGAGTCTGGAACATCCTCGCCAGCTCAGCAGTGCTTATCCTCAATGATAAGAACCAGAGCAAGATCATGGCATGCATGGGTTTCTTCGACATCAACGAACTCATAGATATGAAACCGAAAGCTGGAAGCATATACATCGAATCAACATCGGAACCGCACAACGAGGAACAGGAGATAGACGTCGAGAGACTAAACAACTGGCTTGACTTCTTCGGACTCACCAAGTTCCATTTTCATTCTTCCGGACACGCGAATGCCAGCGACCTAAGGTACACGATGCAGACTATCAAGCCCAAGTGTTTGATCCCGATTCATACGGAGAAGCCAAAACGGTTTGGAAACTTGCACCGTAACGTGAGGCGTGTCCAACTGGGTCAGACGATCAACATCGGAAGCTGACAGCGCCCCTATGGGCGTCGTTATTCGACATCGCACTTTGGCCAGATGACACAGCTACCGAGTCGTGGCGTTTTCCAAAGCCAACTGAATCGGTCTTCACCTTTCCGATCTAATCCGAACTCGATCTGTATGTCTCGACACTCACAATTCATTCAGCTACGTGAGTCGGCCGGCGGCGTGGCGAATGAGTGGCCTTCCCGAAATGAGCTACTTCGCGGGAATTTCAGGAAAATCGGTGGAAAACCGCACCGTGGTGAGGCCGTGGTTTGCTGCGCACGCTCGCAGGGTACTGGGCTAGGAGTTCACATAATCGGAAAAGCTTTTCGTGTAGTGCAAGTGACACAGTTTCTTCGTGAGACTAGAGCGCTGATGGAAACTCGTATTTCTCGCGAAACCTAGTCTCTGAGATGGTTTGGTCATGTCGGGTCGCCCGGAGTCTCTCTTGGTTGAACTAGAGCGGGCGATACCTAGGCGCCCGTTTGTTCCGACGGTTGTTGAAGTTGCCGGAGCTGCGACGTGTCCGCGTGGTGCTCTCCTCAAATTGATCTATGGTGCTTCTGGGGAATACAGCCCAGGATTTGCCATAGGCACTGCCACGCACTCTGCGCTTGCTGAACTCGGTCGTATTGAGGCCGAGGTGGTGAACCAAGTGGACGCAGCCTTACCTGTCGATGATATCTCTCAGCGGGTCTATGAGAGATGGTTGGAAGCCGCAAACAGCAAGATTGAGGATTCATGGAGGCTCTTTGCTGACGCACGGATAAGCGCGTCTGAGGGTCGAAACGCAGTATTCGACAAACTCCGGAGTTTCTCACGCCATCTCGCAGAAGAGATCCATCAAGGGTACGAACAACCGGACAGAATTGTGGCTGGGCACCACATCATCAACCTCGACCTTCCGCTGCAAGGCATCCCGGACGAGTACAGAGTATATGACGATCCGCCGCGCATCGAGATACGCGAGTTCAAGAGCTACGGTGGTTCAAGAGTCAGTGAGACGAACAAGCTGCAAGCTTGCGGTTATCGACTTCTCCTGGAACAGCTCTACCCTCATGCAGATTTCACAATCAAAGTCATGTCCACAGACGACACCGTCAACGTGCGAATGACCGAGAGCAGACGGAACAGGTTGCATGAGGGCATCTCGACGATACAGCAGATTTACGAAGACGCGAAGGCACGAGCCAGACCGATTCCCCAAGTTTGCGAAGTCTGCCCTGTCAACGATGCATGCAACTACTACTTCCACGACGTTCAGCCAAAGCACATCAGGAGGTATCTCTGGAGGTTACGGATGGAGACGCTGGAGGAGAAGGGTCTCACACAAGCCTGGAAGTGGAGAAGCAAGATTCTACCCCTAGAGGCTAGAGTCCAACTAGGATACGCCGAAAGTGGACTTCAGATATCCGAACTGCAGTCGCGCAGCGTTCGACTTGTGAAGAGCGCAGGCATCAGCAATTTCCTTCCGGGAGACACTGTCATCGTCAGCGGAGGAGACCCATTGCAGACGCCGAGCTTCACGGGCGAAGTATCAACCCTGAACGGGAACAGTCTCACGGTCACCCCGTATGGCGACTTGCCCCTCGGTCTAGCCAGTGAGGGAGTCACCCTTGACCACTATGACGTTGACCTGACGAGCCGTCAACTCAGATCCATAGATGCGGTTCATCGAGCCACGGGAAGAACTGGCGAGCTGACCAGGCGAGTCTTGGGAATTGAAGCGCCAGGGCCGGTCACCAGGCAGCTCGATATCGAATTTGCAGGGGACCTCAATGAGGAACAACGTCGGGCTGTGACAACGGCGCTGAGTGCTCCGGATTTTGCAGTTATTCTTGGACCGCCGGGAACTGGCAAGACCGCTGTCATAGTTGAGACATTGGTGCAGCTTGCGAGAGAAGGAAAACGCGCCTTGGCTGTTTCAGTCACAAACACTGCAGTTGACAATATTGTGCAACGACTTCTAGACCTGGGTCACCGGTTCGAGATCAGATTCGGAAACTGGTTCAAGATTAGAGAGCGCGCGATGGAGGTCGCGCTAATCAACTTGATCACGAACGAGGAGGATCGGGCACTCGCGGCGGTTCAGAAGATGAGGACTGCCGCAGCCGTCCTGACGACTTGCAGCAGTGCATCATTGGACTTGGTAAAGGCTGGACGGTTTGATGTAGTTCTATTTGAGGAGTCGAGTCAAATCAGAGTGCAAGATGCATTCTCCGCGCTCGTCCAAGCTGACAAGGCAGTCGTAATCGGCGATGACAAACAGCTCTCGCCAGTCTCACATATGAATAGGCGAGTGAGCAGCCTCTTAGAAGTCGCTCTGGATACGTTGAACAGACATGGTCGCAGCCAAGACCTCGTGACCAATCTCAGAGTCCAATACAGGATGCAGAGGCAGATCTGCGACCTCATCAATGATGTCTTTTACGATGGCAGCCTGCTATCGTCGCCAATCATAGCGGCGAGACCTCAAATTCCTCCACTGAATCAGCGGACAGGGATACCACAACTGGACAAGACGCTAGATCCGACTGTCCCAATTGCCGTGGTCGATGTTGAAAGCGTCGAGGAACGCCGGGGCTACAGTATCTTGAATCAGGCGAACCTGAAAGTCGATTCTCTCCTCGTCGCTTCTCTGAGCTCCGCTGGGCTTGTTTCGGGTCAGATTGGTGTGATTACGCCCTACAAGGAACAGCAGCGACTGCTCTCCGCAACTCTCAGCCACTCAGTGGATGTTGGAACCGTTGATAGTTTCCAAGGTCAGGAGAGAGACGTCGTAATACTCGATCTTGTCCGAGCGAATCCTGGAAAGGAGGTCGGGTTCACACTGGATTCTAATCGGCTGAACGTGGCTCTGAGCCGTGCACGGGAGAAATTGGTCATTGTAGCCAACCTGTCAACCTTCAACGGTCACCCACAATTTGACCGTGTGTTGAACCGGATCAGATCACTCTCGGGCACGTTAGTCGAACATGTCACTGCAGAACAGTTAGACATTCAGCTCCCAGAATACATGAAGAAGCTGGAAATCCAAGTTAGACCCGTCATGGTGGACAGGTTGAATGAACCGGAGGAGCAGCCGCCAGCCGAGCCGATAGCTTCAGCGGGGAACTACGTTGACATCTACTAGCAGGATGAAGCCTGACTTCAAATTCATTCACTTGGCTGACACACACTTAGGGCTCAATTGGCCGGCAATCGGCAGACGAGAGAGCATCCAGATTTCAGCCTATGGGAAGGCTTTCGAGTCAATCATCGACGCCGCGATTGAACGCCAGGTCGATTTCGTAATCCATGCAGGAGACCTCGTCAATCGCGCTCATCCGCCAACAGCCGCTTGGAGCAGAATATTACTGGAACTTCCAAGACTCAAGCAGGCGGGAATACCATTCATTGTCACGGTGGGATCGCACGACAAGTCCGAATCGTACTTCGACAAAGCCGGCGGCGACGTGCTTCAGCTTCTCGAATCGAGATTGAGTCTAGCGAAGAGAGTCGATACAGACCAGACCCCAGCCGTGAACATCGAGACGAGACAGGGGAAGAGAATCTCAGTATATGGTCTGGGAGACCATGGACGAGAGCAGGAGGAGACTCTGCAAGAGCTACGCAAACACATGACCGGGGACGCCGACTTCAGCATCCTCCTCATGCATGGAACGGTATCAGAGATGCCGCAGATGGTAGGCCCCACCGTCGACACGAAGACGATAGGTGACCTCCTGTCGCAAAGGTACGTCGACTACGTTGCAATGGGACACAACCACAGAAGATGGGAACACAAGGACCTGCAAATATTCAACCCTGGGTCCCCGGAGGTCATCAGCTTCGCCGACGCGCCAACAATAACCTACAGTTACGACGGAACAAAGCTGACAGAAGAGCAACGAGAACCCATCGAACATGGGTACTACCTAGTGGAAGTTACAGGAGAAATCATCAACGCACAATTCCAAGTGTCGCCAACCAGAGACGTGAGGAATATTCAGGTCAGATTCGACGGCGCCACAGCACCCGGGGTGGTTGAAGGAGCAAAACTGGCAATCTCACAGAACATCTCCAATTCAGGAATCATACGTCCAGTCCTGAAAGGCACACTGCATCCTTCCACATCTAGAAGTGCCATCAACGTTCCGGAGATCATGTCGCTCAGAGAGAAGCTGCTCTTTCTGGATTACCCGCTCCTTGACTTCAACATCCCACAAGTTCAACTCGAGATTGCGGAAGGATCTGACATTGCGCAGCCTCTGAATCAGTACTTCAAGTCCACACTAGCACAGAACGCTGAGAAAGCAACACGTATCGCAATCAAACTCATCGAACTCTACGCTCGGAAGACCAAGACGACGCATCAAGAAGCCCTATCCGAAATTGATGGGTGGCAGCCAGATGATTAGACAGATCAGGCTTCTCAACTTCGCCACACATGAAGACAGTTCAATAGAGTTCGGAAGCGGAAAGAACGCGATAATTGGCGCCACAGGTTCAGGAAAGACAAACATCCTGCTAGCATTGGACTTCGCCTTCATGGGGGAAGTGCCTGGAACCACCCTTTCTGAACTCATCGCAGATGATGCCGAAACAGCAGAAGTCATACTGGATTACCTTGAACCACGATCAGGACAAAACTACAGGATTCATCGAACCCTCACCCGCAACGCAAGCTTAGGAGCAGACCACGAATGTTCTTTCACGAACCTGGACACAGGAGAAACCGTCAAGAAGCCCGAGGCAGTCCAGAAAACGCTACTAACACTTGGGGTTGATCCGTCAGTCTTCAGGCACGTAATCCACGTCGCACAGGGAAAGTTCGCGGCCACACTCGAAGAGACTCAAGAACGGAAGAACTCCCTCGACAAACTCTTCAGAATATCCCAACTCGAGAACACCTACCTAGAACTCGGTCGCCAAGAAGGGCCGATCCAACAGATAGAGTCCAGAAAACAAGCCAAACTTCAAACAAAGAGCGGCCTCGAGGCAGTCGCATCCAAACTCGGCGAAGAGAAAGCAAACCTCGAAAAGATGACTCAGGAACGGCAAAGCAAGCAGGAGCAGCTCGGGCGTGCAACGAAGGAACTCGGCGAACTCGAGCAGACATCCAAACAGAACATTGAAACCCTATCGAAACTTGACGCCGTCGCGGAGGGTCTCAGGAACGCAAACGCCAGCACGCAGAGTGGCATAATGCAGATTCACACGCTCATGTCAAAGTTGCAGAACTTGCTCTCATCAGAAGATTGCGGTAAGGTCGAGAAGCGAACATCCGCGGAGACTGCGGCCTACCTTGGATTGATGAATTCAAATCTTCGTGGTTTGAAGGCAGAAGAGGACACCCTCAATGAAAGCTACACCCGGAGCTTAGAACAATCAGCTGCCACACACTCACAGATCGGTCTAGCAGAAGACGAGAAGAAGACTACCGCGGCCCAGATTGCCACAGTTCAGAATTACTTGGAAGGCAAGGGCGAACAGCCCCAAATCCAGTGTGACAAGTGCGGCACGATATTGAGCAGAGATCAATGGGGCAAACATGTCACGGAAGAACAGAAGGTACTGGAAGACCTTCAGGCCAAGATCGCGGAACTCGGCAAAAGACTCGAGACCGAGAGGATTCTGGCTGACAAGTACAAAGAGAGATTGCAGGATGTTCGATCTACCTATGATAAGCTCAGAGGCGCAGTGCTGCTCGTGGAGCAACTGGTCACACAACGACAGGAACTAGAGAACGCTACAGCCTCCAAAACTCAATTCTCGCGACAGAAGAACAAACTCGTAGACGAGCTGAGGACACTCCTTCACGCTGAACCTGCATTGTCAGACGAAGAAGTGGCAAATCAGGCCCGTTCACTCAAGCAGAAACTCCAGAGTCTCTCAGGCCAGGTTCGAGATTTAGGGGATGAAGTGAGGCGATATGACGAGTACCATCTGAACCCTCAGAAGAAACGCGTTACTGACGCAGAGGAGACGGCGTCTCAGCTTGAGAAGCTGAAGCCGGAGATCAAGCTCGATGAGAAGAAGATCGCTCTGCTCCAAACAATCAGAACCGCACTGCGCGAGACACAGCCATCGGTGAGAAGAAGCTTCGTCTCGAGAATTACGCAAAGTGCAAACGATTATCTGAAGCGGCTCTACGGTGGCGCAGAGATTGAGAGCTTCGAGCTTACCGAAGATTACGAGTTCCTTGTCACACGTGCAGGACACGAGAGGCATGCAAACCGGCTTAGCGGTGGTCAACAGGTTCTCGCAAGCATGTCGTTCCTATTGGCTTTGAGCGAAGTGCTCAGTCAACTGGATTTCCTCATTCTCGATGAACCAACAACGCACCTAGACGAAAACCGACGAGGAGAACTAGTCACCGTTCTGGAAAATCTAAGGCGGGTCCCTCAGTTGATAATAGTTGATCACCATCCGGAGTTGCTAGAGGCGGCAGACACGCGATTCCGGATTACACTTGCACAGGACGGGCACAGTCACGTAGAACAGGTCGACACATAATATAGGAGACACGCCATTTCGTTAAGCCACGGTTTGCCTCAGTCTCGCCTGTAATGCATTGGTGTGCAAGTTCTGGATCACCTGATCAGAAGCTCTAAATCTGGTATTACGGCATCAGGACTTGCGGGCCTGTGTCAAATGGAACTTGCCCGATTTCATGGGGAGATACCATGAAGGCTCGACTTCTACACGTTGAGCGGGACTTCGGTCACAATATCCAATGTAACAGACCCATCGTCGATGTCGAGATCACAGAGAACATTAGAACTCCAACAGGATGGAACGAGTACCAGAAATGGACATCTGCTGCGTTGGTATCATTGTCGGTGATACGCTGGCAACTTGTCGGGTGGTGCGGTTTCGACCGCACTTTTCTTGGGTCGTGTTAAATCGTGCTGAATCGTGACAAGTTGGCAAGGTTTCGTCCCAGTTCTTAGGCTAGAAGGCCCCCCTCAAGCTTGAATCAAAAATCGCGCAGTTCGCTTTCCACGCACTCGCGTCGGATTCTCATAGGGGCTACGGCATTTCTCAGTTCTCTTCTTCTATCTGGCATAGTCTGGCTTGGTTTGCCCGCCATCCTGATCAGAATGGGGCTTTCCCCATTCTTGACGGCAATGTTCACGCTGGCACTGTTCGCTGGAGGTTCTGTTAAGTTCTAGGCTGTTGATTTGATTATTAAGCATCAGTCACCCTGAAGTTGGATCTTTGCTCGATTCACGAAGGCTATGAACGCCTCATGTTCATCATGTATATACTGCTCAAGTCTAGGCCAATCCTTCGCTGCAATATACTGAGCTGCAAGTTTTGAGCCGCCTTCAGGGCCGCCAGCAACTTTGTCATATCCAATGTAACTCAATCCATTCATCATGACCATTCCATACTTTGCGTCCCAATCGGGGAAATCAAGAATGGCCTCTAAGGTTTTCGGGATGAATGCTTCACGTAATCCATTAGCTTCGATTCTTCGATCAAGAACAACATAGTCATACCGGAGATTCTGACCGACAGGTATGAACTCCCACCTCACGAATTTGGGAGCGAAAGCAAGAAGCATCTCCTTTTCGCTCATCTCCCAACATTTCAGAATCTCAAGTGGCCCTGTAGGGTGAAAGTCGTAATTCCCAAGTCTCTGATACTGGATCGTGATTAATTCTGCTTCAGTAGGTTCGTTGCTTGTGGTTTCAGTGTCGAAGTAGTAGAAGACCATTGTGCGATCAGGTCCCGGAAGGATAGCAGAGGTCTATCTAATCTGCCTGTCAATTTCCGTACTGTAGTCATATAAATTTTCGTTGCTGTATGGTTCTCGAAGAAACGTTTCGAAGTATGTCCATACTGGAGACAGAAGGCAAGAGCCATAGAAGCTCCAAGCGTGCTGATGAGCTTCGCATACCTCCTGGCCGAAGGTCAAACTGAAGGTCACAGCGAAAGCTACCTTGGAACAAGAACACTATTCGTCCTTGACGAAGCTCACAACATCGAAGAAGAGTGCTCCTCCTGTTCAGAATGGCCTTGGCACCAATCTAAACAGAAACGCTCGCGACAATACCGATCTTTCTCAAAGCCACCCCAAAGCAGCTATACGAACAACTCGTCTTACTGCACTCTATGGCTAGTGAGACGAACGAGACAAAACCTGCTCCCGAATCGGCTCAGGCGACAACCGAGGAGCGTAGGCGGACTCTCGTAGCACAGTTCGGGACAGACCCTAGGGAAATGACGGCTACCTTCACGGATGGACGACTACCAGGGTAATACACTACGCGAACCCGCTAGATGTGCCAGCAAGGATCCAGACGGACACGCGGGTATTCTTCCTGATCGAAGCAAAGCCCGACCGTCTCCCCTGCCCCAGCTGCGGAAACCGGAACATGAGAAATGCGAAAACATGCAGTGCTTGTGGAGTGGTGATCGCAGCTCAAGCGGTCCATGAAGAGGCCCGGCCGTCCACAGATTCTGTCTTGGGTGCGACGCGCTAGTCACGCTATCGCCCAAGCGGAATTATTGGCTCCCCAGAGCAATCTCTGCATGTTATCGGATATCCGCCGAACGAGTAATGTGGTTTTTCCAGCGTTGCTCCACAGATCTCACAATGGGAGGAGCTTCGGGCTGTCTGGACTCTGGCGTAGTGTGAAGTCATGTTCTGATAACTAGTGGGCGAGCCGCTTTAAGCCCGTGAGGTAACTGAAACTAAATGGTCCGCGGAATCCAAGGCACGTACCTGTATGCTGTGACCGCGGAACTGCAACCCCATCGGAAATCGCACGCATCACAAGTATGTCTCTCCGGGACTTGTTCGATCGAAGGAGGCCCCCACCGTATCCCATCCTTGATTCGTTCCCTCTCGATCTGTTCGACGCTCTCGGTGAACTCTTCGAGCGCTTTTTCTCGGTCTTCTGGATCGACCTTCATTCGAAAGAACGCGCGACGTTCCTCGTTCTGGGTTGGTGGGTCAGATTTCAATTCATTCAAGAACACCAGGACCGCCTCTTCAGGCTCATCACCATACTTCTTGGAGTAGAGTAGTGAATAGATGCGCATTTGGAGTTCATAATCTCGCATCACACTGCGCATTCTCTCGCCTATCGGATGCTCTGTCCCTTTGTAGTCCCAGATCCCAAGACCTGAAGTTGGTGACGATGATCTCAGGAGGACATCAACTACCCCTTGCAGGACGAACTTGCCGACATCAATCTGCAGTCTGCATTCAGTGTCTTGGACTCTCGGGTACAATCTGGGACCATAGTATCTGTTGAACCGTTTCAAAAGATACAAAGCAGATCGCCTTTGAGCTCTATTGAAAGGAACAATGCCTCTGGTTCTCAGAGACGACTCGGCTGCCACAAAATACGATTCGATTTCTATGTCCGTGGGAACCGTGCCTTTTGTCGAGCCATCTAACCTTCCAAGATAGTGCTCGTGAGCGAAGTCGAGTGTCTGATGAATGACCGTCCCGAAGAAGAACTGTATTGTCTTAGCGGGTCGATAGCGACGCAGCCTGTACATTCCGTACTGACGTTGACATCTTCTGAAACTCAGGACGTCACTTGAAACACTATACAGCCTTTTGACGGACTCCTTCTTCGCTGAGCCTATCTGAAGAGAAGCGAACCGTTCATCAATCGCATGTGCCATCACAATCGCCTTCGCGTCTCCATCTCGTGTGCGCGACGTTCATCATCTGAGCGAACGACGACTCCTTGCATTTCGGGTGTAATGGTCAGCAAACTGCCCTTAATTGATTCGTCGTTGAGGAGGAGAAATAGCACATCTTGGGCTCGCGAGTAAGCTACATAGTAAAGCCTGATCGTGTCCTGCTCTGCGCGTTCGTACGCATCGGACGGGGGCAATTCGTGGCCGCCAAGTGACGTTCGGTATGGCTTCAACAAGTCCTCGAGTGCATACTCTTTTGACTGTGCATGCCATCGAACGCTATCTTGGGTCACAGCTAGGCTACCTACAAAGACTATTGGAAATTCGAGCCCTTTTGATTGGTGAAAAGTCATAATGGGGAGGCGACCTCTTGGAAGTGACTCTTCCCTGTCCTCAAAGTCATTCATACCTTCCGATATCAAAAGGTCTAGAAACGAGTGGTAGAAGTTACGCTTCCATTGGATACTGAGCTCGCCTCTGAAATTGGTGTCAGTCGTGAGTTTGGAACCGTAGACAGCACCATATGATTCGAGAACACTTGATAGCAGGGACAATCGGAGGGTCTGTTCTGGGTCATCCTGAGCTTGACGCAAAGGGTCTTGGCTGACCAGATTGTAGAATATCTCGAGCAGCTCGATGTCCAACATCCTGGAGGTTGGCATACCACGAATGGCAGCTCTCACAGCGGCAACATACTTGCTTAGAGCAGAACGTGTTTCGACACTCTTGAAAGAGTCACGCCATTCTTGCATGATCATATTCTGAAAACGTTGGTTCTGCGAGAATTCTCTGAACCTATCAGTAGAGTCGAGAGCTTCCAGCAGAGCGCCCAATGTAAGTTGAACCTCTGGTTCTTCTAGCATCGCCCGACTGCGA
>Ga0315289_10012138_pt1 | contig 12164 bp, 6 predicted proteins | sample YL17G11_40_MG_FD_203452 | JGI IMG/M metagenome (GOLD analysis project Ga0315289, IMG submission 203452) | Sediment microbial communities from Yellowstone Lake, YNP, Wyoming, USA - YL17G11_40 | ecosystem: Environmental > Aquatic > Freshwater > Lake > Sediment | place: USA: Wyoming | collected...
CGTCGGCCGTCGCCGGCGGCGGCGGCAAGGCGGCATTGACGACCGACGAGGTCGCCGCCTTTGCCGCCCGCCTGGGCTTTGGCGGAGGCGGAGCTGGAAGCATCCAGGCAGCAGACTCTGCGTTCGATGACTTCAACCCCGCGAAAGCAACGAAAAAGATAGGAGGAGGAGGACTAGGGGGAGCAGAGAAGAAGAAAAAGAGGGTTGGAGATGCAAGCGGCGAGAAGCGAGCCGCCGCTGGCGCTAGCGCCGCCGACGACGACGCTCCCAACAGCGGCGCCGACGGCCCTGCCTCCCCTGCCCCTGGCGGCCGCGAGAGGAAAGTCAGGGGCCGCGCCGCGGCCGCAGCCGCGGCCGCGGCGCGCTCGAAGGAGCGCGGCTCTGCCCTGAACGCGGCCCTGGAGGCCTCGCGCGAGGGCCTGGGCGAAGGCAAGGGCGGAGGGTGGAGGCGCGGCCGAGAAGCGCCGCCGTTCAAGAGCGGCGCTGCTCCCGCTGCCGCTGCCGCTTTCCCTTCTCCCTCTTCCGCCGCCGCCGCTCCTCCCGTCGCTCCTCCTCCGTCGGGCCCGGCCCCAAAGTCGATCCTCGACCCCGAGGCCCCGACCCTCTGGCACGAGGCCCTGGAGGCCGCCGAGGAGGCCGCCGGCATCCCCAAAACCGAAGCAACGGCGGCAGGAAGCGGCGAACACGGCGAACACGGCGACGAAGCGAACGAAGTCTACGCCCGCGCCCGCGCCGCCGCCGCGGCCCTGCTCGAGGCCGAGGCCGAGGCCTCCCGCGCCGCCCTCGCCCGCTCCCGCGACGCCGACGCGCGCTGGCTCTCGCGGGCCCGCAGCGAGGGCACGGCCGCGGACAGGGTCTCGGCGGCGGCGCTGCTCGCGGGCGACGCGCCGGCCGGCGCGGGGCTCGCGGCGCTCGACGACCTGCTCAAGCTCGCGGGCAAGCGCGCCGGAGCCCGGGCCGGCGCCGTCGCGGCGCTGGACGCGCTGTCGGACCTCTTCTGCGGGCCCCTGCTGCCCGAGGGGAGGAGGCTCGTGCCGCTGGCGGCGAGGCCCGCGGCGCGGCTCGAGGGGGTCCTGCGGGACAGCGGGGCGGGTGCCGCTTCTGCGCCTCCTCCCTCCTCTGCTGCTGCCGCCGCCGCTCCTGCAGCTGCTGCTCCCGCCGACCGCAAAGCGCGCCGCTTGGCCTGCGCCCGCGTGCTCCTCCTCTGGGGCCTCGAGGACGCGCTCCGCCGCAGGGCCGGAGACTACCTGGCGCTGCTCGAGACGGCGTCCCGCGACGGCCTCGACGTCGTCAAGCGCGCCTCGGCCCGCGGCGCCTCGCAGCTGCTGCGCGCGCGCCCGGAGGGCGAGGCGAGGGCGCTGGCGCTGCTCGTCAACAAGCTCGGGGACCCGGACCGCCGCTCGGCCTCGGACGCGGCGCACGCGCTGATGCGCGTCCTCGACGCGCACCCGGCGATGGCGCCCGTCGTCGCCGCCGACGTCGAGCGGGCCGCGTTCCGTCCCGGCCAGGCCGCGCGGGCGAGGTACGCGTGCGTGCTGTTCCTGTCCTCGCTCCCCGTCCCCCGCGGCGGCTCCGGGGGGGAGATGGCCGAGAGGCTCGTCGACGCGTACTTCGGCCTCTTCCGGGGCGTGCTCGAGGGGAGGCTCTCGAGCTCGGCGGCGGACGAGGCGAGGGACGAAGCGGCCGCGTCGCTCTCAAAGGAGGCGAGGCACAAGCTCAAGGAGAAGCAGAGGAAGAAGGCCGCCAAGGAGAGGAAGCGCGGCGGGAAGCACTTCCAGCAGCGCGGACGGCAGGAGAGGAAGAACGGCGGCGCCGGCGGCGGCGCCGGGTCGGGAGCGGGAGCTGGAGAAGGAGCGGGCGCCGCCGCCAAGGACGGCGGCGTCGGCGCCGCGCTCCGCGGCGGGCGGGTCGACGGCATCGACGCGCGCCTCCTCGGCGCCCTGCTCACGGGAGTCCGCCGCGCCGTGCCCTTTCTGCCCGGCGTTGCCTCCTCCGAGGCCCTGGCCGAGAAGCACGGCGCGGCCCTCTACGGGCTGGCGTCGTCGGCGGCGCCCTTTGCCGTCGGGGTGCAGGCGCTGGCGCTGCTCTTCCAGCTCCTGGACGGCGGCGGCGGCGGGAGCGGCGGCGGCGGCGGGAGCGCGAGCGGCGGCGGGAGCGCGAGCGGCGGCGGCGGCGGCGGCGGGAGCTCGGCGAGGAAGCGTGCCGGCGCCGGGAAGGACGGGGCGGAGCAGGAGGGCGAGGGAGGCAGGCTCGCCACGGGAGGCGCCGTCGCGGATCGCTTCTACCGATCCCTCTACGCGCGCCTTTCGGACCCTCGCGCCCCGAAGTCCGCGAGGGCCGGCGCGTTCCTGTCGCTCGTCTACCGAGCGGCACGCGCCGACCCGTCGCCGAGGCGGGCCGCCGCCTTCGTCAAGAAACTGCTGCAGGGAGCAGCGGCCGCTCCGGGGGCCAGCTACGCTGCCGGGTGTCTACTGCTGGTTTCGGAGCTGGCGAGGGAGCGGAGGGCGCTGTGGGGGCTGGTGAGCCAGCCCGAGGAGGCCGACGACGAAGAGGGCGAGGAGGAGGCGGGAGGGAAGAAGAAGGAGAAGAGGGCCCCCGCCGGCGGCGACGGAAGCGACGACGGCGAGGGAACGGAAGGCGCCCCCGCCGCCGCCCCCTCGACCCCGCCCCCTGCCGTCTCTCCCTGCTGCTGGCCCCTCCCAGGCTGCGGCTACGACCCGACCAAGCGCGAGCCCCTCTTCTGCGGCGCCTCGGGGTCGGGGCTCTGGGAGCTCTGCCCCCTGGCGGCGCACGCGCACCCCTCCGTCGCCGCCTTTGCGCGCTCTCTGCTGGCCGGGGAGCCCGTCTGCTACGACGGGGACCCGCTTCGCGACTTCTCCGCGGTGAGCGTCGTGGACAAGATCGTCGCCAAGAAGGCCAGGAAGTTCTCCCCGAGGGCGAGCGCCGTCGGCGTCGGCAGAGGCGCCACCGCGGCCTCGACGGCGACCAAGGCCGCCGCGGAGTCGGTGGCCAGGGGCCTCGTCGCGTCCCGCCCCGACGAGCTCTTTTTGAGAGCTCTCGACGACGCCAAGGCCGAGAACGAGGGCGTCAAGAGGGCAGGGAAGGAGCAGAAGAAGGAGGACAAGAAGAAGAGCAAGAAGAAGAAGCGGGGAGACGGCGACGCCTCCTCCGAGGAGGAGGAAGAGGAAGGGGGAAACGACCGCCGTCGCCGTCGTTTGGACGAAAACGACGACGAGGACGAGGACAGCGACGCCGCGATCGACGCCTTCCTCGCCGGCGCCGAGGACGACGCCGGCGACGCCGGCGACGACGACGACGACACTGCCTTTGATTCCGCCCTCAAGGACGCGCTCGCCGCGGGGGAGGGCGCCGGGGCTGCTCAGGCCGCCGGCGCTGCTGCCAGAGGAGGGAAAGGGAGCGAGGCGGCAGGACAAGGAGAGCGCAAGAGGGCCGCCGAGGAGCCCGACTCCGGCTCGGAAGAAGAGGAAGAGTCTGCCGAGGAGGATTCTGATGACGAGGAGGCCGTCACGGACGCTTCGGAGGGCGGAGAGAGCGGCAGCGACGACGACGAAGACGACGCCGACGACGCCTCGGAGAGCGGAGAGAGCGGCAGCGACGACGACGACGACGACGACGACGACGGCGGCGACGAAGAAGAGGAGGAAGAGGAAGAAGAAGAGGAGCCCGACCTCGACCTCCCCTCGGCCTCCGGCTCCGAGGAGCTCACGACCTCGGCATCCACCTCCGAGTCCGATGACGACGAGATCGAGGGGAACCCCTGGGTGATGGCCCCGGCTTCGGCGCTTGAGGAGAAGAAGAGGGCGCGCGGAAGCGACGACGACGAAGAGAGCGAGGGTGGGAGCGACGACGCCGACGCCGAGTTTTCCGACGATGACCTGAGCGACGACGACTCTTCCGACGGCGACGGCAACGGCGCCGCAGCCTTTGCCTCCGCCGACGACTTCGAGGACCTTCTGGCCCGCGACGAGGCGGGAGAAGATGTCTCTGCCGCCGCGGCTGCCCTCGCGGGGAAGAAGTCAAAGGGGACGAAGGCGGCGAACAAGCCTGCGGTGGCCAACAAGAGGGCAAAGAGAGGGTAGTTGGAGAGAGAGAGAAAGTTTAAAAAAACAAAATGCAAATGTCGTCCTTCCAAAGACTTAGTTCCTCCCCTTTACTTTTACAATGCACCGTTTTCGCGCTTTTGCCTGCTTCATGACGCCCTCACGACGAGAGGGACGAAGGGTCGCTTTGCTCTTCTTCTTCTTCTTCTTCTGCTCCATGTTGCCGCCGCCGCCGCCGAATCTCGGCGACGGCCGCCTCCGCCCGCGCGGCCCGCCTGGAAGCCCGCTGCAGCTTCCGAGAGGCCCTCCGGACCCTGGCCCTCAGCGCCGCTGCGGCTTCGAGGGCGGGGGACAGCGTGCCGGGGATGGACGCTGCTTCCTCGCACGCGGCGAGCTCTGTGGTCGTTATTTTAAGGGAGAAAGAGAAAGGTGAGTTTTCGGTGGTGAGGAAGAGAAGGAAAAAAAGTCCTCTCTCTCTCTCTCTCTCTCTCTCTCTCTCTCTCTCTCTCTCTCTCTCTCTCTCTCTCTCTCTCTCTCTCTCTCTCTCTCTCTCTCTCTCTCTCTCTCAATCTCTCCGTCTCCTGCTTCCTTACCTCGCATTAGCCCGTCAAGGGCTTCCAAGGCGCTCGACTGCGAGGTGGAGACCTCGGCGAAGGCCGCGTCGAGGGAGGCGAGCGACGCTGTCGGTTGGTTGGTTTTTGAAAGAGAGAGAAGGTTGGGGTCGAAGTTTTCTTTCTTCTTCGAGGATCGAATTGCGAAACAGAAAACCCAACTCTCTCTTTCTCTCTCTCGTACCTATCGTCTTCTTCCTCTCTCCTTCGACGCCGACAGCATTTTTAGCGACGTCTTCTACGTGTGTGAGGGAGGAAGAAGGCGGACAAGGCGCGACGGTGTTTCCCTGGGAAGCATCAGTCGCTGATGCCATCTCGGTCGAAAGAGAGTCGAAGGAGAGAGTGTTTTTTTTTCACTTGTTCATTTCATTTTCATCTTCTCGGTGGTGTTGTTTTTGTATTGTTTTACTATAAGAGCACGCGCGCAGGCGCGCGGGGGCGAATGTCGGAGGTAACGAAAGTAAGAACGTATCTGAGGACAGCAGAGTCTCTTCAGAGATTTGAAAAAGCGACGGACAAAAAAGGGAAAGAACGGGTCGTCACGGAATTTCATTTTCTTCGTTCACCGCACCTTCCTCCTCCTCTCCTCCTCCTCGCCCTCGCCCCCCTCCCCCCTGAGCGGGCTCCTGCTCGAGACCAGCAGCGCCCCGTCCGCGGCCGCGTTGAAGAAGAGCAGGCTCGCGGACGCGATCCACACGCCCGTGAGGCCGCCCCACCAGGGGAGAGCGGCGGAGGAAGAAACGGCGGAGGACACGGCGGCGGCAGAGACGGCCGAGGGCGGCACGCCGCCCCGGGTGACAAGCAGGTGCAGGATGGCGAGCGACACCCCCGCGGCGGCGACGGTCCGCGCCCCGACGTGCGCCACGCGCATCGAGCCCAGCAGCGCCCCCTCGAGGGCCGCCCCCGTGGGAGCCAGCGGCATCAGCGCCGCGACGACGGGCAGCACCGCGGCGGCGGCGGCCCCCACGGCGGCGTCGGGGGTGAACAGCGAGGGCAGCCGCGGCGCGGCCGCCAGCACCGCCGCCGCCGCGCCCAGGCCCAGCCCGCACCCGAGCGCGGCGAGCCTGCGCACGCTCGCGCGCGCCCTCGCGGGGTCGCCCGCGCCCAGGGCCGCGGCGACCAGGGACTGCGAGACCGTGGAGAAGGAGCCGAAGGCCGCCAGGGCGAAGTCGACGACCTGCTTGACGACGGCGTGCGCCGCGAGCGCGACGGCGCCGAGCGAGGCCGCGGCGGCCGCGGCGGCCAGGACCGCCGCGGCGACGGCGCCGATGCAGGCGGCCAGGGGGAGGCCCGGCACCAGCATCTCGGCCACGGAGCGGACGGAGGGGGGCCTCCTGAGGTCCGAGGCCCTGAGCAGGTCGCGGCGGAGCAGGGCGGCGACCATGACGGCGGCGCCGACGAAGGCGCCGGTCGTCGCCGCGCCGGCCGCGTGCGCGAGCGTCGCCGCCGGGACGACACCAGACCGCCCGGCGAGCGCCGACGGCAGCAGCACGAGCAGCGCCGCGTCGAGGAACAGGTGGACGCCGATCTGCGCCGCGCCCGCCACCAGCGGCGTCCTGGTGTCCCTGTGCCCGCGGAACGCGCCGTTGGCGGCGAGCAGCGCCAGCGTCGCGGGCGCGCCGAGCGCGCGGAGGCGGAGGTGCGGCACGGCCGCCGCGGCGACGCCGCCGCCGCCCGACGACGACGGCGCGAGCGCGCCCAGCAGGCTCGGCGCCCCGACCCACAGCGCCGCGGCGAGCAGCGTCCCTATCCCCAGGGCCGCCCAGAGCGCCCTGGAGGTGGCCTCGGAGCTCGCTCGCCGGTCCCCTCGCGCCTCGGCCGCGGCGACGGCCGGCGTCGTCACGACGAGCAGGAAGGAGAAGACCGCCGTCGAGAAGAAGTAGACGACGTTGGAGAGGCCCAAGGCGGCCAGCGAGGCGACGCCGAGGCGCCCCCCCACGATGGCCGTGTCGGCCACCTGCATGGCGGGCTCAAGGAACACCGCGGCGAGGGCCGGGAGCAGCAGCGGGAAGATGTCTGCGTCGAGCGACGAGGCCGAGAACGTCTTCTTCGGCGCTTTCGCTGCTGCTGCTGCTGCCGTTGGAGCGTCTCTTTCTTCGTCTTCATCGTGTGAGCCCGTGGAGAGCGCGGACGCGCGGGCGGCGACGACAGCGCGGGGGCGGGTCTGGGGCAGGAACGATCGCAGGAAGCTGCTGCTGCTGCTGCTGCTTCGGACGGCTGCCGAAGGGGAGGTGTCCGTTCGCGGCGCCGCCGAGACAGCAGCGGTAGCGGCCCTTGAAAAAGAAGAAGAAAAAGGTCGAGCAATCGAACTCAGTCTCCGCGTCGCGCCATCCCCTGCCCCCGCTCCTGACCGAAGCGAGAACGCTCTAACTCGTCCTCGAGAAGGCAAGAGTCCTGTTGAGCGCGCAGGTCCCGAGAAGGTCGCACGCGAAGGAGGAAGCATCGCCTTCGATCGACCGCAGCCGTTGAGCTCAACGTTTTTTCAACGCTGACGCTGAAAAAAAGAAGTTGCAACGATGCTCTCTCTCTGCTTGCTTTCTCTAACGCTCCCTTCGCTTTCCGCTTTGCATCAAGCAGCCTCCTGCCCACCAGGCCGTCGAGATTTATGATTCCACTCTCTGTCTGACTTGGTGGGGGACGAAAGAAGGGATTGACGAGAGAGAGGGAGAGAAGCGAAAGGATATGGTTTTGGGCAAGCTTCTCGATGAAAAATGATGGAAAGAAAAAAAAAACTGCTCTCTTCTTTTTAGACTCTCTCTCTCCTCACTCGAGAGAAGCTCTTTTTTTCTTTCTTACCCGAAGTCACACTTTTTTTCCTCTCTGAAAAAGAAAAAAAACACGAAAAACCACAAGGGGGAGGGGGAGCACGCTGATGATGAATGAGAAAAAGGGAAAGAAGAAGAAAGAAAGAGGGGTGGTTTCCTCAGCTCTCTCTCTCTCCCTCTCTCTCCCTTCCCGCTCATGTTGTTTGGGGTCGTTTTTTTTAAATCATTGTTCTCTTTTGTCTCTCTTTATTTCCCCACCTCTCTCTCGCTCCTTCTCTTCAGAAGCACTTGCGGTGCACGATCGAGGGCCCCGCCTCGTCGTACTCACTCTTGGCGATCCACATCTGCTGGAACGTCGAGAGCGACGCCAGGATCGAGCCGCCGATCCACACCGAGTACTTACGCTCGGGCGGCGCGACGACCTTGACCTTCATCGACCCGGGCGCGCGCGCGGTGATCTCCTTGCTCATGCGGTCCGCGATCCCGGGGAACATGGTGGTCCCGCCGGACAGGACGACGTTGCCGTAGAGGTCCTTGCGGATGTCGACGTCGCACTTCATGATCGAGTTGAACGCCGTCTCGTCGATCCCGGCCGCCTCCATGCCCACCGCCGACGGAGAGAACAGCACCTCGGGGCAGCGGAAGCGCTCGGAGCCGATCGTGATGACCTGGCCGTCGGGGAGCTCGTAGGACTTCTCGACCGCGGAGCTGTTGGCCGAGGAGGCGAGCTCGGCCTCGTAGTCGACCGCGACGTAGGCGAGTTTCTCCTGTCGTGGAGTTCGAGTTTTTTTTTTGCAAGGGAAAGAAAAAGGTCGAGTTAGTTAAATTTTTTTCCAGTTTTTTTCTCTGTCGTCGAAACAGAAAAAGATGGGAAAAAAAAGAACCGACCTTGATGTCGCGGACGATTTCGCGCTCGGCAGTGGTCGTGAACGAGTAGCCGCGCTCGGTCAGGATTTTCATCATGTAGTCTATTTTTTTTCGTTTTTGAGATTTGGGAGAGAGAGAAAAAGGTGATGAGAAAGTCGAAGAAGAATCGTCGGAAAAAAGGCTCTCGAAAAAAAAAGAAATCTTACCGGTCAGGTCGCGCCCGGCCAGGTCGAGGCGCGTGATGGCGTGCGGCAGCGCGTACCCCTCGTAGATGGGCACCGTGTGCGTAACGCCGTCCCCGGAGTCGAGCACGATTCCCGTGGTGCGGCCCGAGGCGTACAGCGAGAGCACGGCCTGGATGGCGACGTACCTATTTTGTTTTTTTGTTTTTTTCGAAATCGAGGTTCAGAGAAAGAAGTGAGCGCTTCGTTCTTTCCTTCTCCTTTTTCTCCTCCTCCTCCTCTCTCTTTCTTTCCCTCTTTAGATCTCTTTCAAAACTCACATCGCGGGCACGTTGAAGGTCTCGAACATGATCTGCGTCATCTTCTCGCGGTTGGCCTTGGGGTTGAGCGGCGCCTCGGTCAGCAGGACCGGGTGCTCCTCGGGCGCGACGCGGAGCTCGTTGTAGAAGGTGTGGTGCCAGATCTTCTCCTGTTGTTTGATTGTTTTTTTTTTTTGAGGGAGGAAGGAAGACGAAAAGCGACGAAGGGGGAAAGGACGAAAAAGAGGAGGAAGAAAAGGGGGGTCAGAAACGAAAATGGAAACAAAAATGAAAATGCAACTTCGAAAAAAAGAGCTCTCAACTCAAAACTCTCTCTCTCTTCTCCTCTTACCATGTCGTCCCAGTTGGTCACGATCCCGTGCTCGATCGGGTACTTGAGCGTCAGGATCCCGCGTTTGGACTGCGCCTCGTCGCCGACGTAGGCGTCCTTCTGGCCCATGCCGACCATCACGCCCTGTTGAGGAAAAAAATGAGAGTTTTTTGTTCAGTTTGATTAGGGGTTTTCTGAGTTTTTCCCCTCTTCTTCCATCTTTCGCCGGTCGGCGCTCATTTTCTCTCTTCCTCTCTTTTCGAACCTCGAGATTTCGACCCCGATCTTGAAAGAAAAAACTCCAACTTCAAACTCTGCTCACCTGGTGGCGCGGGCGGCCGACGATCGAGGGGAAGACCGCGCGCGGCGCGTCGTCGCCGGCGAAGCCCGACTTGACCATCCCGGAGCCGTTGTCGCAGACGAGGGCGGAGACCTCGCCGTCGTCAGCCATTTTGGTATGGATGTATGGAGTTTCTGGGAAACGAGGGACGTGTAAGAAGAAGAGGGGGGTTGAGAGGGTGAGCAAGGAGAAGAAGAAGAACCCTCTCTCTCTCTCTGTTTCTTTCTTCTCTCTCTCTCTCTCTCCCCTTCAACGACAACCCTCACCTTACTAAGAAGAGGGGTTGGAAGTGTTGGTGCTGAGGCGAGCGACTGCTTGCTCGAGCTCTGTGACGCGCGCGCTGAGCGACTTGTCGGAGGCTTCGACCTGTTCGTTGTTTTGTTTTTCGTTTTTTTCGGAGGAGGTCGAGGAAAAGAAGAAGGGGTGAGAGCGCGATCGGTCGCCGATCGATTGTTTTTTTCGAGCGCCCCTTCTTTTTCGCCCGAAATGCGTTTTCCCCAGCCTCTGGCTCTCTCTCTTTCTGTCTCTCTTCTCCAGAGTTCCCGTTGCTTCTCGCGGGAAAGGGAGGTCGCTCTTCGGCCGCGCAGGGGAGCTGTCCGAACGAGGGAGAGAGAGAAAGAGAGAGCGGAGGAGGAAGAAGAAAGAGCAGCGGGCGGCGAGGGAGAGCGGCGGCAACGAAAGAGCGAGCGTCGGCAAAGACAACGACGAAGAAGAAGCAGGGAAGCTGACGAAAAGAGCGCCCCCGGGGCAAGGGGGTGGAGGCCTCTTTTTACCTCTCTGCCCGCTCCGAGCTGCGGCAGACCCCGTTTGGCGAGCCCCTGAGGCGTGGGAGCGGAGCGCGAGGCAGCGAGCGCGGAGGGAGGAGGAGCACATCGGGGGGGGGAGAGAAAAAACCAACCCCATGCGATTGCTCCCTCTCGCTCTCGCTCGCTCGCTCTTTGTTTGCTTGTCCGTCGGCGGCGGGAAGCGAGCGAAAGGAGGAAAAAAGGCGCTCCCTGCAGTCAGAATCAGAGCTTGCTCCGATTCTGCTTCGTCTCGAGCTGGTCCTGGTGCCCCCCGCAGAGCACGAGAGGTAAACAGAGCGAGAGCGAGGCGCAGGGCCGAGTGCAGTAGAGCAGCAAAAAAGCAAAAAAGCGGCGAGAGGGAGCGGCGCGTCGACGATTGAAAAAAAAAACCGTCTCTCTCGCAACGTCAAAAAAAACTCTCTTTCCCGCTCTCTCTCTCTCTCTCTCTCTTCTCACCTGGGTCGAGAGGAGTTCTGTGCTGGCGGCGAGGTCTGCGCGCAGCTGGAGGAGGGCGATGCCTGCTCCGAAACCGATACCAGAGAGGAAGTAGCCTGCCCGAATGCGGAGAAGGGACATGAACGAGTGAGAGAACTTTGAAGTGAGAGAAGTGAGAGAGAAGCAGAGATGGAGAGGGCGAGCGCGAGAGAAAGAGACAATTTTCACTCTTTCGTTCTTTGCCTTTCACTTCGTGCCCCTCTCTTCCTCGAGAAGGCAATTCAACCTCGGCCTGGCAACGCTCCCTTCTTCCAACGGAGCCCCCTCCCCTCTTCCCGGATCCAGATCTTCGACCTTGTAGCAAGTAGATCCCGTCTCCAGCATCGCCAAAACTGCCGCCGGTCCCCCAGCTGACGACGCGTGCCGGTACTAGCCCGGACGTCGCCGCCAACGCCGACGACGATGATCGACGGCGGAGACCGCCCCTCCAGCAGCAGCCTCTCCGTCTCCGTCCCGTCCGCCGATGCGATGCTGGTCGAGTTCCCGGGATACGTGCGAGATGTCCGGGCTGCTATGGAGGTCCTCGGAGGGGAGCAGGTGCGAGATAATGAAGATGAGAAGGGGAGGAGAAGAGATGACGGCGACCTTTTTTTCTTCTCCTCGACCCCGACCTCGACCCCTCTTTCGAACTCGACCGAAAAAAAAACATGAAAACAGGCCCTGGCCGCCGCGGCAGAGGGCCGCGCCAAGTATCTGAAAGCCAGGCTGAGGCCCGGGGACCCTCTGTCGCACCCTCTGGTGTCTTCCGCGGTGCAGGAAGGAGCGGAGGGAGCGGCGGGAGGAGGGGGCGGGAGGCGCGGGCTGCTGCTCCGGGTGTCGAGGGAGGAGCGGGGCGCCGGAGCGCGGGGCGCCGCGGCGACGACCACGACCGTCGCCGCCGTCGTCTCCTCCGGGGTCTCGTTCCCGGGGCTCGCCGACGTGCAGTACGTCGGCTGGGACGCGCGCGCGCCCAGGTCCCAGGCCGGGAGGTCGTCGACTCTGGCCGCGGCGGCGGGGGGAGGCGGTGGCGGCAGCTTCGGCGGCAGGGGAGGCGCGGGCAACGCGTTTTCGTCTCCTTCCTCGTCGGTCCTGCCCGGGGAGCCGTTGCTTGCGGTGCCTCCCGTGTTCTTCGCCAGCGACGTTGCGCCCGCTCCTCCTGTTGCTGTTCCTGTCTCTGCTCTGGGGCCGACGACACGTAAGGCGAAATGAACGCGGAAGAGGGAGAGGAAGAAGAAGAAGAAGAAGCAACGTTACCGGCGACGGCGAAGAGGGCAGACGCTTTCTCACTTTTGCTGCTCTGCTTTCCCTCGAACCTCCTCCCCCGTCGAAGAGAGAGAGAGAGAGAGAGAGAGAGAGAGAGAGAGAGAGAGAGAGAGAGAGAGAGAGAGAGAGAGAGAGAGGGAGAGAGAGAGAGAGAGAGAGAGACTGGGAGAGAGGAAGAGTGAGGGA
>Ga0315289_10012139_pt1 | contig 12164 bp, 11 predicted proteins | sample YL17G11_40_MG_FD_203452 | JGI IMG/M metagenome (GOLD analysis project Ga0315289, IMG submission 203452) | Sediment microbial communities from Yellowstone Lake, YNP, Wyoming, USA - YL17G11_40 | ecosystem: Environmental > Aquatic > Freshwater > Lake > Sediment | place: USA: Wyoming | collected...
ATTAAAAATTGTGACTTTAATACCAATACTATCTTATTTTTTTATTCTAACCTTAATAAAGATTTGAGCAGAAGTGAGGAAGTAGGAAAAATGCTTACCAATTTATATTCGATAAATAGTAACAACCTGATAATTTATTCATTTGATATTAATCTTAATAGTACTTTAATCCATAATTTATTAAATAAATATAATATAGAAAAATCCCCCACTATTCTTGTTAATAAAAAGTTTATTATTATAGACCCCAAGAGCGTTAATGACATTGAAAAGTATCTTATTTAGATGATATATTTTAGCACAGAAATATTAAAAAAGAGATATAACTCCCCTTCTTCATGAACGAATGTTTTAGATGCGGAGTTTCTGGGGAGAGAGTGAGGTTATATGACGCTATATCTAATAAGGGGGTTGTTAAGATTTGCAGTGATTGTAATGCCATAGAGAAGTTTCCTGTTATAAAGAAGCCAACTACAGACCAGCTTGCAGACTCTCAAAAGCAGAAATCAGTGCGAGATATGCTAAGCGGAGTGAACAGAGGAAAATTAATGGTTGGAAGAGAGATATCTTTGAGAGAATTGGTTGATAAAAATCTTAAGGAAAGATTAGCTAAACAACCTTCTGATTTGATTGATAATTTTCACTGGACTATTCAGAGGATAAGAAGAAATAAGAAAATTACAAGAGAGCAATTTGCTAAAGGAATAAACGAGAGCGAGGCAACAGTGAGAATGCTTGAACAGGGGATTTTGCCGAATAATGATTACAAGATTATAAGCAAGGTGGAAAATTATCTTGGAGTTAGCTTGAAAAAGCAAGGAGCTTCTGGAGTTTTTGAGACAAAAACAAAGGAACATCTAAGGAGGCTTGCTTTTGACAGGGATTCAGCAAGTCATCTGAAAATTGCAGATTTAAAAGAAATGAAAAAAAGACAGGAAGAAACTAAAAAACCAATAGACAGTTGGGAAGAAGAAAGAAGTCAGGATGATGAAAAGTTTTTAGATGAAGTTGAGGAAGATTTTTTTGATGATAATGAAAAGTAAGAAATCACAACTTTTATAAATCTACTTTTAGAATTCTTATTATGGAAATTAATGTTCTTAAATCAAGCAAAGATGAAATTGAACTTGAAATTGAAAGTCTTACAATTGCAGAGATTTTGAGAGTTTATTTGAATAAAGATACAAGCGTAACTTTTACAGCATGGAGAAGAGAACATCCTACTAAAAAACCCCTTCTTTTAGTCAAGACAAAAGGCAAGACTGCAAAGAAAGCAATCGATGACGCTGTTGCGCAAATAGGAAAAGATTTGGACAAATTAGATGCGGAATTCAAGAAACTGAAGTAAATTTTTAAAGATTAATATATTAGTTCTTTTATGAAAAAAGGTGGGAAAAATGAAATCTTGATATTGGCTTTGCTTTTTTTTTCAATGATTATTTTTATTATAGTTTATATTTACCCTGTATTAAGTTTGGATATAGGAAGAGGGGCTTCTGTTGAAACTGCTTCACGCTCATGGGTAGGAAGTACTGTAACAATTTATGATTTAATTTATTCTCCTGATGGGGAGGTTGTTTATTTTGTTGGGGCGAATGGGGTTTTTGGAGTTTATAACAGAACATCAAACACAACAGAAGATTTAAGAGCAGTAGATAATGGCGATTGGATAGGAACTAATTATATTAATAGTGTTACCTATGACTCAAACAACAAGCTCATTTATTTTGTTGGTGATTCTGGCATATTCGGACTTTATAACAGAACATCAAACACAACAGAAGACTTAAGGGAAGTAGATACAGGAGGCTGGATAGGGACAGCAGGCCTTTATAGTATCACTTATAATTCAAATAACAAACTTGTTTATTTAGGTGGGAGCAGTGGGGTTTTTGGAGCTTACAACAGGACATCCAATACAACTGAGGATTTAAGAGAAACAGATTCCGGAAACTGGTTAGGAGTTCTTGGTTCTATTTATGATATTACTTATGACTCAAACAATAATCTTGTTTACCTTGCTGGTTATCCCAATATATTCGGGGTTTATAATACTACTTCTAATGTAACAGAAAATCTAAATGCAACAGATACAGGAAATTGGATGGGAAGCCCGGCCCTTTACGGTGTTGCTTATGATTCAAACAATAAGCTCGTTTATTTAGTGGGAGAGAATGGGGTATTTGGAACTTACAACAGGACATCCAATACAACCGAGGATTTAAGAGGAACAGATTCAGGAGACTGGGTAGGAGCAAATGCAGTTTTTGAGAGTGTTACTTATGACTCAAACAACAAGCTCGTTTATTTTTCTGGGAATGTTGGCTTATTTGGAGCTTACAACAGGACATCTAATATAACAGAAAGTCTGAATAAAACAGATTCAGGAGACTGGATAGGAGTTAAATTTCTTTATGATGTTGCTTATGATTCAAACAACAAACTGGTTTATTTTGCTGGTGAATATGGGGTGTTTGGGGTTTATAACAGAACTTCAAATATAACACAAGATTTAATAAATGACTGGGTTAGATTTGAGACTCTTAATGGTGTTGTTTATGATTCAGATGACAAGCGTGTTTATTTTTCTGGAGGGAATGGAATTCTTGGAGCTTACAACAGGATATCTAATACCAAAGAGGATTTAAGAGAAACAGATTCTGGAAATTTTTTAGTTCCAGGAGCATACAATGTTCTTTATGATGTTGCTTATGACTCAAATAACAAGCTTGTTTATTTTGTTGGTGGTTACCAGAGTACTAGTGTTAGCATATTTGGAGTTTATAATGTTACATCAAACACAACAGAAGATTTAAGAGCAGTAGATAATGGCGATTGGATAGGAACTAATCAACTTAATAGTGTAACTTATGATTCAAACAATAAACTTGTTTTTTTTGGGGGGGCTGGCGGATTGTTTGGAGTTTATAACAGAACTTCAAACACAACAGAAAATCTGAATGCAACAAGTTCTTCTGCAGAATGGATAGGGTTTGATTATATTGAAGATTTGACTTATGATTCAAACGACAAACTGGTTTATCTTGTTGGAGGTAGTGGGATATTTGGGGTTTATAATACTACTTCTAATGTAACAGAAAATCTGAATGCAACAGATACTGATAATTGGATAGGAACAACAGCTCTTTATGGTGTTGCTTATGATTCAAACGACAAGCTTATTTATTTAGTTGGTTACTCTGAAGGTTATTCTGAATTTTTCGGAGTTTATAACAGAACATCAAACACAACAGAAAATCTGAATGCAACAGATACTGATAATTGGGTGGGAACAACAACTCTTAATGATGTTGCTTATGATTCAAACAACAAGCTCGTTTATCTTGTTGGTAATTCTGGCATATTTGGAGTTTATAACAGAACATCAAACACAACAGAAGACTTAAGGGCAACAGATTCTGGAAACTGGGTAGGAACAACAGCCCTTTATGGTGTTACTTATGATTCAGGCAGTAAACTTGTCTATTTTGTTGGAGATTTGGGTGTTATTGGTATTTACAACAGGTCATCTAATGTTACAGAACAGGCAGCAATTGAAAACGCGACTTCCCCCTCTTCGGGAGGTTCTTCTCTTCCCATAACTATGAATCAAACAAACATAATCCCCTCAATTTCTCCAGGGCAACCCACAACAATTGAAATAACTAACCAGTATGTTGGAGCAAGAAAAATAATAATTGATTCCAAAAAACAAATTTACAATGCTTCTTTAACTGTCTCAAATATACAAAAACTTGGATTGGCTATTGCCCAAATGCCTTTTGGTTTATTTTACCGGGCTTTTAGTATAAAAACAACAATAGATAATGCTGATTTAAATAATGTTACAATAGAATTTAAGGTAAATATGACATGGCTTGCAGAGCAGAATTATTCTTATAATGATGTTGTGCTTTACAGGATACCTTCTGAAAATGCTACTTGGCAGGCTTTGACTCCTTTTTCAATAAAAAATGATTCGCGATATTATTATTTTCTTGCAATGTCTCCCGGCTTTTCAACTTTTGTAATTTTAATTAAAGAACCTGCAACAGTCATATGCAATCCTTCTGACAAAAGATGCCTTAATAATGAACTTCAATTATGCGCTGAAGATGGAACATGGAAGACTATAGAATTATGCCAATATGCTTGTGAAAACAGAAAATGTGTAAACACCCTAATTAGTTCTGTAATCTATACTGGAACAATTATTGGAATATTTGTTGCAATTATAATAACATTTTACCTTATAATAAAAAAAATCCCTAGAAAAGAAAAGTTCAAAACCTCAAGAAAAACTCGTTCAAGATTTTTCTATAATCAAGCAATTCGTAAATTTGAGTAAATTCCAGCCATTATATAAATCCTTAAATATAATTTTACCCCTTTCTATCAATGGTTGTTGAAAGAATTTCCACTGGCAGTTATGATTTTAACAAATGGCTTTATGGGGGCTATGAAAAAGGAATAATAAGTATGATTGCAGGACCTCCTGGCAGCGGAAAAACAAATTTCGCTATTCTTACAACTTGCAGCCAGGCAAAGAAAGGAAATAAGATTATTTTCATTGATACAGAAGGGGGGTTTTCTACAGACAGAGTAAAACAGATTGTTGGAGAAAGTTATGAAAATATTTTAAAAAATATTCTGCTTATCACACCATCAAGTTTTGAAGAGCAGAAAAAATTCTTTACAACTTTAGAGAATCAGTTGAAAAAAGAGCAAATAGCTTTAATTATTGTTGATGGGATGGCAATGCTTTACAGATTGGAGTTAGGAGACGCAAGAAAAGAAGGAGATGAAAATGTCAGGAAAATTAATCGAGAAGTTGCAAAGCAAATGAAAATACTTGCGGAGATTTCAAAGAAACAAAATATTCCAATAATTATAACTAATCAGGTTTATAGCGGATTCCAGACAGAAGAAGATTGGAAAAAAGGAATTGAAAGAGAAGTAAATATTGTTGGAGGGGATTTATTTCAATATTGGAGCAAGTGCATAATTGAACTGAAAAATGAAAAAGGAAAAAGAAAAGCTTTTCTTTTAAAACATAGAAGTCTGCCACAAAAAGAAATTATTTTTGAAATTAGGAATGACGGAATATACAAAAAGGGATGGATATAATATCCCACCCACCCAACCCCCAAATTTGTGCTTACGCGATTTTTATGGTAAATTGTTAGTGATAAAATGCATTTCTTCAAATTAACTATTATATAATTTGCGAATGAAATGAGCAACTAATTAGTAATTATACAAAGATATAAACTTCAATATCATTAATATTTTATGTCAGATATAAAATTTGAAGTAATAAGAAAGATAAGTGAATTGGGTTTTAAATATAAGAATCTGAATATCTCAAAGTTAGACAGCAATTCTCCCCCGAGTGTTTTTATTGGAAGCAAGCTGAAATATCCTTTAGTTAATGTGGGAATTTTATCTCCTCTTGAAAGAGATGAAGATGCTTGGGTTTATGATGATGCAAAATATTGGGCGAATAACAATTTTGAGATTAGAGATGTTTTAAAACTGAGAGACAGTTTGCTGAATTCCAGATTTCAATCTAATGTTTATGATTCAAGAACAAATAAGAATTTTGTGCAGATGGCGCAGGAAATTGCTGTTGCTTCTAAGCCGGTTGATGTGGAAATAGAATTAAAACACAGATTAAACATAGGAAGAAATACAGACAAAGTTTTAACTCCGCATGGAATGAGAGCGTCTCTTAAAAAAGCAAAAATAACAGGAAATGTAAAAATTCACAGACAAGTTGATAAAGTTATGAATGATGAAATAAAATCTGTAGAAGGTATGGAGATTTTATACAAGAACAATTTTACAGAATACACTTTAAGCAAGATTTTGAGTGTTGGAGTTTTAGGATTGAAGAAAAATAAAAGACTTGTTCCTACGAGATGGAGCATAACTGCAACAGATGATTCAATAGGGAAATTTCTTTTGAAAAGAGTCAGAGAAAATAAAGTTATTGAAGATTATGAATTATTCTTTGGAGAGTTTTTAGGAAACTGTTATCTTATTGCGCTACTTCCTGAAATATGGAGTTATGAATTGTTTGAATTATATCTGCCTGGAAGCAGTTGGAATCCTTCTAGCGAAATCAAGGCTTCTACTGATTTTGAAGATTATTTTGGAAGAAAAACTTATGCAACGAGCACAGCAGGAGGTTATTATGCTTCTCGCTTGCCTATTATAGAATATCTTAACAGTATAAAGAAGCAGGCAACTGTTTTAGCAATAAGGATAGAAACTCCGAGCTATTGGGCGGCTCTTGGAGTCTGGGTTGTTAGAGAAAGTGTAAGAAAAGCAATTGCAAAAGGAGCAATTAAATTCAGGGATTTGAATGAAACATTGGAAAGTATAAGAAAAATTGGGAAAATAAAATACAATTATGACTGTGAAAATATCCTAAAAAAAAGCAGATTGCTAAATCAAATTAAAACTCAAAAAAGATTGCAGGAATGGTTCTAACTTAATTTGTAAACTGCTGTGACACTTGCGCTAACTTCCTGATTTGAAGGATTTATATCTGTTACTGCCCGCTTTGCTTCTGCTCCTCCTGCTGTTCCACTTGAAGAAGATGCATAAATCGGCCATGGATAATAATCAAACTGATCGAGAGAAACAGAAACCAATCTTCCTAATTTTTTACTGAAGCCAGTAGCAAGTGCTTCTGCCTTTACTCTTGCATCTTCAGAGGCATTTTTTATTGCCTGTGTTTTTGCTTGTTGTTGCAATGCTGGAGAAAGCTCAAAATTAATGTAACTTATTCCTGCTCCTGCATTTGTTCCAGCATCGATTAAAGAACTTACTTTATCTTTCTGTTCTGATGAAACCTGTATTTTTAATGAATGTGTTGCTCTATATCCTGTAAGCTTTTGTCCATTGCTGTAATCATATTCAGGATAGATGTTATAATTATCTGTTGTTAAATCGTTTTCTTTGAATCCCAAAACAACAACATTATCTTTTAGCTTACTTACAATTGCAGAATTTGCATCTTCTGCTAACTTAGAAGTTGTTCCTTTTGTATCAACATTGAAATAAACTGTTATTAAGTCAGGGGCAACTTTTGCTGTTGCCTGTCCATTAACTTGAATTGTATTTGCAGTTGAAGTAGAACTAAAATAAATTATTCCGATAATTGCTAATACAATTACTGCAGCAACAATGATTAAAGTTATTTGAACAGATTTTTGTAACTTAGCCATAGAAGATAAAATGAAGGGGAGTTTAAAAAAGTTATTGAGTTAAGATAGCTCAGAATTTTCCTTATTCTGTTTCTCTCTATATTCTTCAAGCCTCTTTTTGTTTTTTGGACAATTTTTGTTGAAGCAGAATTCCCAAGGACGCTTTGCTTTTCTTATGCTGGTTAACATTGGAAAACCACATTCTTCACAAACCTTGTCTGATTTTTTTATTAAGCTATTAGGGGGAAGAGAATATGTATTTCTGCATTCTGGATATGCATCACATGCTACAAAATGTCTCCTGTTCTTTTTTGAATAAGTTATTGCAAGTGTTCCTTTTTTGCAGATAGGACAAAGAGTTAATTTATTTTCTTCCTTGTTTTGTTTTTGTATTTCATTTTCTGCAGAGACTAATTCTTTTCCTATTTCTCCCTTGTTCTTTTCAAAATCCAGAGAAATATTTCTTATTGTTTCTTTTGCTTCTTCAACAACCCTTTTTTCTTTCTCTTCAAAATTCTTTTTAGATTCCAAAATAGAATCCATTTCTTTTTCGAATTTTCTTGTGAGTTTCTCATCAATTATTATTGGAGAGTATTTTTCTAAAGTTGTTATTAAAGAAATTCCTAAAACAGTTGCTTCAATGCTTCTTTCTTTGATATAACCCCTGTCGTAAAGAGTTTCAATTATAGAAGCTCTTGTTGCTTTTGTTCCTAAATTTCTTTTTTCTAATTCAGAGACAATTGAAGCAGGAGAATATCTTTTTGGAGGCTGAGTTTCTTTTTCTTCTGTTCTTAAATCAATTATTTTAACTTCTTCATCTAAATCAGGAAGTTCTGTTTCTTTTATCTTGTAAGGATAAATTTCTAACCACGATTTTTTTCTTATTTCAGAACCTTTTGTTGAAAAGGTAAGACTGTTGTATTTTGCGATTATTGTCTTGTTGTCTATAATTGCGTCTTCACAGAACAAACATAAAAATCTCTTGGCAATTAAATTGTAAATTTTTTCTTCTTCTCCAGACAAATTTTGAGTTTCTCCTGTTGGATAGATTGATGGATGGGCGGGGTCTGATTTTTTCCCTTCTATTGGCTTATTTCTTTTTATAAAATTTTCAGCATGATATTGTCTTGCTAATTTTGTTAAAATTTCTTTGTAATTTATTGAATCTGGAAGTTTTTGAGAAGAGGTTCTTGGGTAGGAAATTAATCCGGCTAAATAAAGAGATTGTGCTACTTGAAGAGTTCTTGCAGGAGTCATGCCAAAAAGCCGATAAGCTTCCATTTGTAAGGCAGTTAAATTGAATGGAGGATTTGGAGGAAGAAGTTCTTCTTTTTTGGTTGTTGAAGCAATTGCTGCTTTTCCTATTAAATTATTGAATTGTTCTAATTCTTTTTTGTTGAAAATATCTTTGTTATATTTTAATTCAATTTCATGCGAATTTTTTACTGTTATAAAAACTTGCCAGTAAGTTTGAGGTTTAAAGGATTGAATTTTTCTTTCTCGCTCAACGATTAGGTTTAATGAAGGACCCTGAACTCTTCCTATTGACATTATCTTGAATCTTCCTGCTTCTCTTATTGAATTCATCAAAGCTCTTGAGAGATTAATACCATAAAACCAATCGAGATAATGTCTTGTTTCTCCTGCAATTGCCTGTCCCCAATTTATGTTTGAAGATTTTGTTTCATAAGCTTGATTTAATTCCGGCTTTGTTAATGTGGAAAATTTCATTCTGTTTGCGTCTTTCTGAGAGCAAATAAATCTAACAACATTCAGTCCTATAACTTCTCCTTCAATATCATAATCTGTTGCCACTGTAATGCTTCCTGCGTTTTTTGCCAAGCTTAACAGAGTATCGTAATATTTTTTTGTAAAATCTGCTTTTTTTATTGTGTAATTCGGCATCCAACTTATATCAAAAACAGGATATCCAGAACCTTTTTGATTTTGACTTAATGTGAATAAATGCCCGACAGCGCATGCAACAACTATTTTAACTTTGTCTCTGATTACTTCATAATAAGGAATTCCATGAAGATTTCTTTTTTCAGACTTTCCTAATGCATCTGCAATTTTCATTGCTGCCTGAGGTTTTTCTGTTACAATTAACTCATAGCCATCTTTTTTCAGACTTATTTTAGGGATTTTGTATTCTTTTAAGGGTTTCGAAGATTTAGGTTTTTTGAATGATTTTTTTACGCTTGTGATTTTCTTTTTCTTTTCTTTTGGCTGCGAAATTTGAGTAAACTCTGTTTCTAATGGTTTGTATTGCTTTTCTATTGCATACTTCACATCTCTTTCATTAACTGGGAAATATTCTTCTGCTATCTTCTGTTCAGCTGGTTTTTGCTTCTTTTTTCGCATAATTAAGCATACTTAATGAAGTATTTATAGGTTTTTTGGTTAGAATTAAATTTCGAAGATTTTTTCTTTTCTTGAAACATTAATTATTTTTGTTTTTCCCGAATATTCTTCTAATCCACCAGCTTCATGAATGTGCGCAGAAATGAGAACATCTGGTTTGAATTCTTTTACTGCTTTTCTTACTGCACTGCTTCCTGCAAAACCAGAGAATTCCGCCTTGCTTCCTTTTGGATGCATGTGGGTAACCATTATTTTTTTCTTTAAATCTTTCACATTTTCATGCCCTTTTTTTAACAAAGCGAATATTTCTGAATCTTTGATTTGATTTATTCCTATGTCTCCTGCGCCTGCTCCAAATATTCCTAAATCGTCTTTTATAAAAGAATAACCATGAATGTTCTTTGTATTTGGATACATTTCTGCCAAAAAGTCTGCAGTCGCCATTGACTCGTGGTTTCCTGGAATGAGAAGAACTTGTTTTTTTGCTTTTATAAAAGGACCAATTAGGTTTTTTACTGACTGCTCTGCAAAAGTCAAATCTCCTGCTAAAATAACTAAATCTACATTCTCTTTTTTAGCTTTTTCAGCCAATCGCCTTACTAGCCCAGTATCTCCATGAATGTCTCCAACAGCAAGAATTTTTGTCTTTTTTTCCACGAAATTTATCAGTGATTTTAGTTAATAAACGTTATCCAATATGCTTGATACAAAAGATTTAAAAGGACACTACTATCTGAATATATACATTAAAAATACGTAAAATGAAAGACAACTTTGACATCTTTTTCAGGAGAAAGCCTGCTTTAATGCTGGTATCTTTGAAGAAGAACACAAGAATGAGGTATGGTAGTATTCTGGCTAAGGAAGTGGATTGCACTTACAGCCATGCAGTGAAGATTTTACAGACCTTGGAAGATTTGAAGTTAGTTTCTTTTGAAAAAAGGGGTAGAATAAAGGTGATACAACTAACAAAGAAAGGAAGAGAAGTTGCAGACGCGATTGAAAACATTCAGCGACTTGTCAAGTAATTCTTAACGCACTACCCCGAATTGATTTTTCTTTTTTATTTGGAAATATGAAAGTTTAAATATTTCCTTATTTTTATTTTGAAATGGTATTACAATACAAATTAAAGAGTGAAAAAAGGTGGAAAAAATATCCTGGAAAAAGCAAATTAAAATTTTCTGTCAGTAAATATGATTTCAGGCTTTTGAGCAGTGACAAATCAAAAGTATTGGTAGATAAGACAAGCTATACAAAAGTTATGAAACGATTTCGCCAAATAGAGTTTTTTAAGAGGAGATAATTATCTTCTTCTTTTTCTTTTGTGATGAACTACTCTCTTTTTTCCAGTCCTTCTTTTTGCGCCTTTTCTGTGCTTTCTTTCATACTTAATCCAAGCAGCTACGCCTTCTTTTGACTTCTTTCTAAGCCTTGCAACAATTAAACTTCTTATTGCACTTGCTTTCACAGTCTTTCTTTTCTTGCAAGCTCTGATTACAGGGCCTGTAACTTCCCTAACAATCTTAGCTCTCTTAGCTTTTGGAACTTTAGCTTCTCTCAAAGCTCCCATCACAGCACTTTTTACTTTAGAAGGGCTGAACTTTTGTGTTCTTCCGCCTCTTTTTACGACGTTTGTCATATCAATATATATTTTAGAACATATATAAAGTTTTGGGAGAATTAAATATATTTTTAAATCAACAATTATTTACTGAATTATGGCTCCGTAGCTCAGCCTGGTTAGAGCACCGGACTCTTAATCCGGGTGTCGTGGGTTCAAATCCCATCGGGGCCACTACCTATATTCACGCCAGGTAAACTCACACTTCGTGCATCTGAAAAACTTTGTTTCTGCTTCGTCTCCAGAACGTGTTTGCACTGTCCAGAAATATGCTTTGTCATTCCCACATTTCTTGCATTTTTCCAAAACTATAGGAAAAGTTTCCATGTCTTTTTTTATGACTTCAATTTCTTCTTTCTTTTCATCTATTTTTTCAGAAGAAATTATTTTCATTTTTCCTTTTGAAGAATAATTACATCTAGGACATTTCTCTTTGCTGTTCTTCTGAATTAAAACTGCACCACACTTCGGACAAAATTCCATCTTAATTTTTACCTCTGTTTTGCTTCTTAATTTTAAGATACTTTATTTAAAAACCTTCCTAATTTTCTCTGCAAATAAGAACCAAGGTTCTTAACATCTCCTATTGATATGGTATTTGACAAATAGGACAAAGGTTCCTAATACCTCCTATTAGTTCTCTTTACAAAAGCCTCTTTCTGAAACAGGCTTTGAACCCTCAAAAAATATTAATTTTATCCAGCCTAAACTTGGAGCTAATCTGAAAGCAGCTTTTCCGACTATCTGCTCTTCTTTTATGTTTGTTTCATCAACTCCCCCAGCATTATTACCCCCGATTAAAGTTTTTGCGTTGTTGTCTCCCATTGTCGTAAAGATTCTTATTCCATTTTCTTCTTTTATTTGTATTATTCTGTGAATTACTGGCGTGTTTCTATTTCCGGATTTGAAAGCAATTATATCTCCAATTTTTAATTTATCGGGATTTGCTCCGACTAAAAAAA
>Ga0315289_10012140_pt1 | contig 12164 bp, 8 predicted proteins | sample YL17G11_40_MG_FD_203452 | JGI IMG/M metagenome (GOLD analysis project Ga0315289, IMG submission 203452) | Sediment microbial communities from Yellowstone Lake, YNP, Wyoming, USA - YL17G11_40 | ecosystem: Environmental > Aquatic > Freshwater > Lake > Sediment | place: USA: Wyoming | collected...
CAGGCTTCGGAAGCTGGATGAAGGGCAGTTCGACGGCATCGTCGTGGCCTATGCCGGACTCTACCGGATGGACTGGGCCGACCGCATCACGGAGAAGATCCCGCCGGAGATATGCCTTCCGGCGGTTGGTCAGGGCGCGCTGGCCGTTCAGGCGCGGGATGCAGATGTGGAGGTCGTGGAGCTTCTGAAGGCGCTCGATCACGCGGAAAGCCGCGCCGCCGTGCTCGCCGAGCGGAGCCTCCTGCGCGCGCTGGGCGGAGGATGCCAGGTCCCGATCGGCGCTCTAGGCATCATCGAAGGCGCGGCTCTGAGGCTGAGGGGAGTCGTCGCATCCCTCGACGGCAAACGCCTCATCCGAGGCGAGGTCTCGGGCGATCCGGCCAAACCCGAGGAACTGGGTCGCGAGCTGGCGCACGAGCTCCTTGCACGCGGCGCAGATGTCATCCTTCGGGCGAGCGGATAGCAGAACGATGCGGGACGACTAACAAGGATACACAGGACGGACAGGATGAGACGGATTGTTCTCCCATCCTGCCTATCCTGTACATCCTGTTTTGGAGCAGTTAGGGACTATGACAAGCGATGTAGATTTCCTGGTGCTGGGGAGCGGAATCGCCGGGCTGAGCTACGCGCTGAACGTGTGCAGGCACGGCAGGGTCGCGCTCGTCACCAAGAAAAGCGATACGGAATCGAACACGAACTACGCCCAGGGCGGGATCGCGAGCGTGATGAGTGAGGACGACACGTGCGACCTGCACATGCGCGACACGCTCGTGGCCGGCGCCGGCCTGTGCCATGACGATGCCGTCGAGATCCTGGTCAAGGAAGGGCCGGCGCACGTGCGTGAGTTGTTCGAGTTCGGCGCGCGATTCACGACCGAGAGGACTCCCACGGGCGAGGTCAAGTTTGCGCTCGGCAGGGAAGGCGGCCACTCGAAGCGCCGAATCGTGCATGCCGCGGACCTCACGGGACGCGAGGTCGAGCGCGCGCTTGTCGTCCAGGTGAAGCGCGAGGACAACGTACGGCTGTTCGAGCACGATTTCGCAGTGGATCTGATAGTTGAGCCGGGCGATGACGGAAGGCTGGTATGCTGCGGCGCGTACGTGCTCGACACAGAGACCGAGGAGATCACGACGTTCAGGGCCAAGGTCACGATGCTGGCGACCGGCGGCTGCGGTATGGTCTACCTGCACACCACGAACCCCGAAATCGCGACCGGCGACGGAGTGGCGATGGCCTATCGCGCGGGCGCCGAGATCGCGAATATGGAGTTCATCCAGTTTCATCCTACGTCGCTCTATCACCCGGATGCCAGGTCGTTCCTGATTTCGGAGGCCGTGCGCGGCGAGGGCGGCGTGCTCAGGCTTCGGGACGGCAGCACCTTCATGGAGAACTACCACGACATGAAATCGCTCGCGCCGAGAGATGTCGTCGCGAGAGCGATTGACGCCGAGCTGAAGAAGAGCGGCGACGAGTGCGCCTTCCTGGACGTGACCCACCTCGACGCTGAGAAACTGCGGAAGCGCTTCCCGAACATCTACCAGAAGTGCCTCTCGGTCGGGATTGACATAACGAAGGACTGGATTCCGATCGTGCCGGCGGCGCATTATAGCTGCGGAGGCGTGTTGACCGACACGAACGCGCGGAGTTCGATCAGCCGCCTGTACGCATGCGGCGAGGCGGCGTGCACCGGAGTCCACGGCGCGAACCGCCTGGCGAGCAATTCGCTGCTGGAGGCGCTGGTATTCGCGCACCGGGCGGCGGCAGACTCGCAAGCAGTCCTTGCGGACTGGCCGTGCGCTCACCCGGCGGGTTTTCCGAAGTCACTTGACATTCAATATGTCATTCCGGAGGCAGTGGCGGACCTTGGGGCCACAATCCGGCAGGTGATGTGGAAGTATGTGGGCATCGTGCGCACGAACGAGCGCCTGGAGAAAGCCAGGGCGGAGATCTCGCAGGTCGCGGCTCAGGTCGAGCAGGTGTACGTTTCCGGGAGGCTCTCGCGCGAGCTGCTCGAGCTGAGGAATCTGGCGACCGTCGCGGGCCTCATCGTGCAGTCCGCGCAGTCGCGCAGGGAAAGCCGCGGCCTCCATTACAACCTCGATTATCCTGAGACGGATGATGCCAATTGGAGGAGGGACACGGTGCTCCAGCAAATTCGAAATCCGAAATCCGAAGCACGAAACAATGTCAAATGACTGAAAACTCGAAAACCTACGATCTGGAAGAGAGGAGCTTTGAGTTCGCAAAGCGGGTGCGTAGCTTTGTCAGACTCCTTCTCAAGACCATGCCGAACGTAGAGGACGCCAGGCAACTCGTAAGATCGTCAGGATCAGTGGGCTCCAACTACATTGAGGCCAACGATTCGCTAAGCAAGAAGGATTTCGTCATGCGCGTGAAGATCTGCCGCAAGGAAGCCAAAGAGAGCCGTTACTGGTTGAGGCTGCTCGATACAAGCAACGACTCCGAGGCCACTGCCGAACAAGGGGCGCTCATTCAGGAAGCAACAGAGCTGATGAACATCTTCGGCGCAATCATCCGCAAGAGCGAGTTGTAGTGTTTTAGTCATTTGTGTGTTCTGCTCGAGGTTTGTTTCGAATTTTCCCGCCAAGGGCGGGATCCCGCCTGAAGGCGGGACGTGCTTCGAATTTCGAGTTTTGGACAATCATGGCTAGCGGAAGAGTCTATCTCGTCGGAGCAGGGCCGGGCGATCCCGGCCTGCTCACCATAAAGGGCCTGGAATGCATCCGCAGGGCGGACGTCATAGTCTACGATAGACTGGTCCATCCGGCGATCCTGGCGCACGCCCGACCGGACGCCGAACTGATCTGCGCAGGCAAGGCCAAGAACTGCCACACGATGAAGCAGGACGAGATCAACCGCCTCCTGGTGGACAAGGCCGGGGAAGGCAAGACCATCGTCCGGCTGAAGGGCGGCGACCCGTTCGTCTTCGGTCGGGGAGGCGAGGAAGCGGAAGTCCTTGCTGAGGCAGGCATCGAGTTTGAGGTCGTCCCCGGCGTTACGTCTGCGATCGCCGTTCCCGCGTATGCCGGGATTCCCGTCACGCACCGGGACTTCGCTTCCACGCTCGGAATCATCACGGGGCATGAAAAAGCCATCGAGGGGGCGACAGGGCGAGGGGGCGACGGGGAGATACGGCGAGTGGGAGATGGGGCGACGGGGCGAGGCGGCGACGCGGAGACAGGGCGACGGGGTGACGGGCCGATAGTCCCCTCCCCCCTGGCGGGGGAGGGTCAGGGTGAGGGGGGGACTCTGCGCTCAAGGATTCATTGGGACAAGATCGCGACCGGCCTGGATACAATTGTCTTCCTCATGGGCGTCGAGAACCTGCCGAACATCGTCGCCGAGTTGGTAAAGCACGGGCGGGACCCGTCCACGCCGATCGCCCTGGTTCGCTGGGGCACGCGAGCCGAGCAGGAAACGCTCGTCGGAACGCTCGCCGACATCGTGGAGAAAGTCGAGAGCGCCGGGTTCACATCTCCGGCAGTCATCGTCGTCGGCGAGGTCGTGAATCTCCGGGAGAAGCTCCGCTGGTTCGACAACCGCCCACTCTTCGGCAAGAAGGTGCTTGTCACCCGGAGCCGCGGGCAGGCAAGCGCGCTCTCCGAGCTCCTGCGCGAGCACGGCGCCGAGCCGATCGAGTTTCCGGTGATCAGGATCTCGCCGCCGGAGAGCTTCGATGAACTCGATGCGGCCCTCGATCGTATAGATGAATACGACTGGCTGCTCTTCACCAGCGCGAACGGCGTCCGGGCGGTGATGGATCGCCTCAGGGAGCTTGGCCGGGACGTCCGGTGGCTCAAGGGTCCGAAGATCGGCGGCATCGGCCCGAAGACCGCGGAGGCGGTTTCCTCGATGGGAGTCAAGGTGGACTTCACCCCGACTGAGTTCGTGGCTGAGGCGGTGGTCGAGCAATTCCCTGAGGATCCCGCCGGGAAGCGCATCCTGATCGCCCGTGCGGAGGAGGCGCGCGAAGTTCTGCCCGGGAAGCTCGCGGAGCGGGGAGCGCACGTGGATGTAGTGACTTCCTATCGGACCGAGTCTGACAAGTCGGACGAGTCTGACCGCATCCGAGAATTGCTGAACTCCGGCGAGATTGACATCATCACGTTCACCAGTTCCTCGACCGTAAGGGGCTTCATGAGCCTGATCGGGCAGGACGTGATGGCCTCTCTGCCGAAGCAGGTGACAATCGCGTGCATCGGCCCGATCACGGCAGAGACGGCAAGGAAACACGGCCTGAAGCCGGATGTCGTGGCAGAAGAATACACGATTGAAGGGTTGGTGGAGGCACTGGTGAGAATCATGGGAGGGCGAAGCTCCCGCTGAGCCGGGAAGCGGTTTGACATGGGACCGACGCAGCCCACCTATGTGATAGCGCTGGACCCTCATGGAGTGCGAGGGCACGACCTCGCTTTGTCTATGGTCGGGTTTCAAACCTACGGTCGCAAGACAAGGCGGCGTCGTGCCGCCGCACTCCAAGATGGCGGAATTGTAAACGGGGTATTCAATGATTAACATAACCAGACTATACTGCGGACTGGAAGCACCCGGCGATGCGCTGAGGTATGAGCGCGAGGGCGCCGAGAGGAAGCCGATCGTCGTCTGGAACGTCACCCGGCGATGCAATCTGAACTGCGTCCACTGCTACGCCGACTCGGGCAACGAATACTACGCTGGCGAGCTCTCCTTCGGGGAGGCACAGACGATGATCCGTGACCTGGCGGAGTTCGGCGTCCCGGTGGTGCTCTTTTCCGGCGGAGAGCCGCTCCTCAGGGACGACGTTTACGAGCACGCGGCACTGGCAAAGGAGCTCGGCGTCCGCCCGGTTGTCTCCACGAACGGCACCCTGATCACCGACCTCGTCGCTCACCGGATCAAGGAGTCCGGTGTGGCATACGTCGGCATCAGCCTTGACGGGATCGGCGAGCGGAACGACTTCTTCCGAGGCAAGAAGGACGCTTTCGAGGCGGCGATGCGCGGGTTCGACAACTGCGCGGATGTCGGCCTGAAGGTGGGACTGCGGTTCACGCTCACGAGATACAATTATGACGACCTGAGCGGGATCTTCGACTTCATAGAAGAGCACGGGGTCAGCCGCGCGTGCTTCTACCATCTGGTCTACGCCGGCCGCGGAAGTACCATGGAGAAGGACGATCTGACTCTCGAGGAGTCACGGCAGGCGGTTGACCTTATCATTGACCGGACGGCGGAGTTCCATCAGCGCGGGCTGGAGATCGAGGTTCTCACTGTTGACAACCACTGCGCCGGCCCGTATCTCTACATGCGCATGGTTCGCGAGGGCTCGCCGCGCGCGGAGGAGGCCCTTCAGCTTCTCAAGCGCAATGGGGGAAACCAATCCGGGATCGCCATAGCAAACGTGGACAATGAAGGCAATGTGCACGCCGACCAGTTCTGGTGGCATCACTCGTTCGGCAGCGTCCGGGAGCGGAAGTTCGGCGACATCTGGATGGATACGTCCGATCCTCTCATGGCCGGGCTGAAGAACCGCAGGCCGCTTCTCACGGGACGGTGCGCCGAATGCAAATGGCTCGATGCATGCAACGGGAACTTCCGGGTGCGCGCCGAGACGGTGCACGGCGATGTCTGGGCGCCCGACCCGGCGTGCTATTTGACCGACGAAGAGATTACGTGGAACACAGAGGACACGGAAGAAAAGACATTCCTGTGAGGAAGCCAGGAGAGCAGGAGGGATACTGAATGGAAGAATGGAGGAGTGGAGGAATGGAGGATCCATACTCTTCCATTCTTCTGCTACTCTGCGAAGCTCCGAAGCACGAGCTTTCTCCCATTCCTCCATTCGTTTCCCCCCTCCTGCCTTCCTGGTTTCCTTAGAGGTCTCCCTTCTGTGCTTCTGTGTTCTTCGGAGGCTATCATATGACAAGCATTCGACCGAGAAGACTGAGGACCTCCGAGGCCATGCGCCGGCTCGTCCGCGAGACCGAGCTTTCTGTAAACGATTTCATATATCCGATGTTCGTCGTTCACGGCTCGGGAGTTCGGCAGGAGATTCCCGCCATGCCGGGATGCTTCCACCTCTCCGTTGACGAGCTGTGCAAGGAGGCGGCGGAGGTGCGCGACCTCGGCATCCCCGGAATCCTGCTCTTCGGGCTGCCGAAGTCGAAGGACGAGATCGGCTCGGAGGCATACGCGCCCGACGGAATCGTCCAGCAGGCGGTGAAGGCGGTCAAGTCGGCGGCGAGCGATCTGCTCGTGATCACGGACGTCTGCCTGTGCGAATACACTTCGCACGGCCACTGCGGAATCGTGCAGGACGGGCGGATACTGAACGATCCGACTCTCCAGCTCCTGGCGAAGATCGCGGTTTCACACGCCCAGGCCGGCGCGGACATAGTCGCACCGTCCGACATGATGGATGCCCGCGTGGACGCCATCCGCCGGGCGCTCGACGAGAACGGCTTCGCGAACACGGCGATAATGTCCTACGCGGCGAAGTACGCCTCCGCGTTTTACGGCCCGTTCCGGGAAGCGGCCGAGTGCGCGCCGCAGTTCGGCGACCGGCGAACCTATCAGATGGACCCGGCGAACGCCCGGGAGGCGCTGAAGGAGGTCGCGCTCGACATCGAGGAAGGCGCGGACATCGTCATGGTGAAGCCGGCGCTCGCGTATCTGGACATCATCCGCAGGGTGAAGGATGCGACCGACGTCCCGGTGGCCGCGTTCAACGTCTCAGGCGAGTACTCGATGGTGAAGGCCGCCGCGCAGAACGGCTGGATTGACGAGCAGAGGGCCGTGATGGAGATTCTGACCTCGATCAAGCGCGCGGGCGCGGACATCATCCTGACCTACCATGCGAAGGATGCGGCGAGATGGCTCGGTAAGAATGGTTGATGGTCAATGGCTGATGAAGTGTGTTTCCTCATTAGCCATCACGCATCGGCCATCAGCCATGTTTTCATTCATCTCCAGGCTTCACCTGCGTTCTGCGACATCTGCTCGCGGACCGCGCGGAACTGCTTGATGATCCTGCTCCCCGACGTGAGGTCCCAGAACGACGTGCCCTTCAGGCGGAGGCCGAGAACGGCGGCGGTCCAGGCCGGGCCCCAGCCGCTCTCGACGCTCCACGCGCCCCAGCCGATATCCCCGGAAGCCGCCCAGTAGTCCCAGCGGTTGTAGTCGAATGCCCGGAACCACGCGCCGTTTAGATAGGGGTACTTATCCGAGCGAACCTGTATCCGGCACAGGTACTCCGCCAGTTTGTCCTCCGCCGCCTTCAACTTCGGATCGCCGACCGCGGCGTATGCCTCGTGGAATCCCAGGAGCGCGAAGCCGGTGGTATAGAGTTGATCGCTCACGGGATCGCCGTTCTGCTGAATCAAGGGCATCTCGCCTGTGCCGTACTCGTCGTTCGACGCCGGTATTTGGAATCCGTGTCTGCCGCCGGTGAACCGCTCCTGGATCGCGCCGCAGGGATGCTGACGTTCTATGAGACTATCGGCAACGGTGTTCAGCCAGGCGCGGTGCTCCGGCGTGTCCTCCAATCGAACCAGCCAGGCGAGGCAGAGGAGCATCCGGGCGCGCTCGATGCTGTCGTTCCAGCGCCAGCCGTCCGGATAAGCCTCCATCGTCATTCGTATGGCCGTCTTCGTTCTCTCGATGAAGGGCTTGTAGCCGGTCTGCCTGTACGCCCAGAGATTGCAGGCCCACAGATACGACTCGTGGTGAGGCGAGAAATTGACGGTCGGGGCGTCGTGATATGCCTTCCATCCACGACCTTCGATCTGCGGCATGTCTATCCGATCGCCGCGGAAGCCGAGCGTTCCGGTCGTGCGGAGATTCGCCAGCAGACCCTTCAGGATGGATGCGTCCCATCGGTCTGAGTCCAGGCACGCGGAAACCACCATGGCGCTCAGCATGACGCGCGCGTCGTCGTCGCTGTAGTTGGCGACCTCCCACGCGGGCGCGATGTTCCCCCAGGCGATGAGCCCGAACGCCGGATGCTTCGGATTCCCTCTGTCGCGCCCGTGCATGCCCGAGGTCAAGTAGACGTAATCGAGCAGGTTCTTCGCCGCGTCCCGGCTGCGGGTGTCTCCGTTCGTCGCCCAGTCCAGGGCGAGAACCATCGCGGCTTCGGCATTGCAGTCCGACCTGATCGGGATTCGCTGAATCTGGCTGCCATCGAAGCGTATGGCGGACGAATAGCCCTCCAGGATTCCATTCGAGCCATCGTCCATCGGCTCGTCCGGGCCCGGCGTTTCGACGGCCTCCGCCCCCGACTTCAGCAGCCTGTGGATCTCCGGCTCGCGCAATGGATGAATCAGCAGCCGCGAGTCATGATACCATTTCGCCGCCGCGTTGAACGCACGCCGCTCGGCGTCACGAGGCAGCCTCTGATCGGGACCGAGAGCCGGCCGCACTGTAGGATTCCAGGTGATGGTAGGAGGCTGGTTGCCTGTACCCGAGTCGCTACGAATACGGCTAGCGGGAAGAGAAATCCCCTCTCCCGCGGGCGGGAGAGGGTCAGGGTGAGGGTGCGAAGCAAGGGATGCCCTCACCCCAGCCCTCTCCCGTAAACGGGCGAGGGAGTCCGTCTGCTCCAGCGGCCGGGTGTCACTTAACCGTCCTAGAACATGCTCCCATATCGTCTTCCAGTCCTCGGTCGGCGCATACCGCCCGGAGACGAAGTTGCTCAGTTTCGTGGTCGCGATCACGAGATTGCGGCCCGGCATGTCGAAAAGGATCGGGAACGTCTGCTCCGGCAGGCCGTAGATCGCCGTGTCGAAGCCTGCTACACGCGCCACCACGAGCAAGGGATCCGGCGCGGAAACCGGAACGAATCGGCAGTCGTGTATCGCCAGGATGCGGAGCTTCGGCAGCGCCTCTCCGAACGCATCCGAGGCAACCACGGCGCGCTCCCAGATGGTGCGCTGAGGCGGCCCGATCTCAAGCCCCGGGATCGAGCCGGGGTACTCGATGAACAGCCGGAGGCGCTTCTCGGCCGCGCGGTCGAGGAGCGTTGAATCTACACTCGTGATAGCATCGGGGTAACCGTCGGCGAGTATGAGCACGCCGTCACCCGGCTCCGCCCGACCGATCGCTTCGGCAGCCGTATCGTATCGCGGGCACCGGCAGCCGGATTTCGACAGGACGGAATACAGATCATTGCCCGGAGAACAGTTGAAAACCAGCTTCAATCCCTCACCCTCCAAATTGCCGCCTCCACCAACGAGCAAAACGCAGGCCAGGAGAATTACGCCAAGAATGCGGTTGGAGCAGAGTAACTGCACAACAGGTCGCTCCCTCGGTCGCCGGAATAGTACCTGCAGGAATTCCCGTTTCGTTACTTCGGTTGCCTGCAGCCGAAGTCTACACGGGCAAAAATCCACACGCACACATGCTTCGGCAGCGGGCTACCGAAGCATCAAAGTATTCGCAGCCATTCTAGCCGAACACACCCTGCATATCAAGCTTCCGCCGGGGCAGGTTTCGCAGCCGAATCTGACGAAAGGGAATTCGAGAGAGCCTGGGGACTGCAAATGACGCCGAGAGAACGTATCATCGCTTCATGCGAGCACAAACCCGTTGACCGCGTGCCTGCTTATCATGCATCCATCTCGTCGCGGATGGCCTCGATCATTCTCGGGCGGGAGGCATACGTCGGCGGCGGAATTCAACGTTGGCGTGAGGCCGTCGCCCTCTGGAACGGGGAAGACGCCCACCGCGAGTTTCTGGCGCGGACCCGCCGGGATACGATAGACGCGGCGAAGGCGCTGGATGTTGACATGGCCCGGGTGACCTACTGGCGTCTGACGGAGAAGCCGATCCGCAGGATTGACGAGCATACGTTCCTCTATGGCGATCCCGACGCTGCCTGGCGGGTGATGCGCTTCGACCCTGAAACCGAGCTCTACCAGACGATAGATCAGCATCCGAGGGTCATCCCGACGGAAGCGGACATCGAGGCAGAGGCAGCGAAGGCAGAGCGAGGCGCGGAGAATCACCATCCTACACCTCAGAGTTTCCCGGACATCCTCATGGGGCTCGAAGCCTTCGGTGGGGAACGGGCGATACCCGGGACGGGTGTCGGCATCGGGATTCAGCGCACCGAGATCTGGCTGGAAGCGGTGGCCGCGCGCCCGGACCTGGTAGGCCGATGGCTTGATGCGCAGGCTGAGCAGGTCGTGCGAAACATCGAAGCCCAGAGCAAGCTCGACGTGCAGGTCATGCTCGGCGGCGGCGACATGGCGTCGTACAAGGGGCCGATGTACTCGCCGAAAGCCTTTCGCGAGCTCATCGTTCCGCGGCTGAAGCGAGCGGTGGATGCCTGCCATGAGCACGGGAAATACTATTTCTTCGCAAGCGACGGCGACCTCTGGCCGATCGCGGACGACCTCTTCCCGATAGTGGACGGCTTCTACGAGATTGATCGCCGGGCCGGGATGGACCTGAAGCTGCTCCGGGAGCGGTATCCTCACCTGACGCTCATCGGCAACATCAGCTCGCACACGCTCCACCTGGGGACCAAGGAAGAGGTCATCGAGGAAACGCTTTCGTGCATCGAGGCCGCGAAGGAGTACGGGAGCATCATCGTCGGCTGCTCGAACCTGATAGTGTCTCAGACCCCGGAGGAAAACCTGCTGGCGATGCTGGGAACTATGGAGAAGCATCGGGGCTAGCACGCGCTGGATAAAGTCCTCTGCAATTCGTGCCTCAGCCCTCACCTCCCTCCCCGTGCGAATGAATTCACGGCAACGAAGGCACAAAGTGTCCCTTCGGACACTGTGGATATAGTCCCCGTAGGGGGACTTCGTGCATTCGTAGCCGTGGTTTGAACCGCACGGGCAAGAAAGGACGGCCGTTCGCGAGTAATTCGGGGCCGGGCCCAACCCGCGCAAGTTCATGTTGAATGTAGGGGAGGCCCTCCGCGGCCTCCCGAAATGCGCGCAACTGCCCAGCTCCCATCCGGGAAAACAAAGCCCCCAAAGCAAAAAGGGCACCGGCTGGAAACTGCTAAGGTATGCCGGCGCCCTCTCATAAAGCCAGGACCGCCTCTGCAGCGACCTTCGCTGAGGTCCGCCCGCCGCGCTTCCTGGAGCTACTACACATTATGGCACGCCCGGAGCCCGGTTTTAGGGTTCACCAGGGAGGCTTGTCAAAAACAGGTAACTCTACGGGGAGCGTAGTTCACTCCGCACAGCGCCCTGCCCGGAAGCCACACCTTGCCGTCTTCCCTATTCCTTCGCCTTCTCCTGAAGTCCCTTGATAAACGGGCCGAACAGGTCTATCGGCACGGGGAAGAGCGTCGTGCTGTTGTGCTCGGCCGCGACTTGTGTGAGCGTCTGCAGGAACCGGAGCTGCATCGCCGCCGGGTCCTTGCTCATGATCGCCGCCGCCTGGGCCAGCTTATCCGCGGCCTGGAACTCGCCCTCCGCGTTGATGACCTTGGCGCGCCGCTCTCGCTCGGTCTCCGCCTGACTTGCCATCGCCCGTTTCATACTGTCGGGCAGGATGACGTCGCGAATCTCCACGTTCGTGACCTTGATGCCCCACGGCTCGGTCTGCTCGTCAATGACCGTCTGGAGTTGTTCGTTGATCTTGTCTCTCTCCGACAGAAGCTCATCGAGCATGGCCTGACCGACGGTGCTGCGCAGGGTTGTCTGAGCTATGAGCCCGGTCGCCCTCGCGAAGTTCTCGATCTTCAACACAGCGTCCTCGGCGTTCACGATGCGGAAGTAGACAACTGCGTCAACCGTGACCGGCACGTTGTCCCTCGTCATCATTTCCTGCTTCGGAACGTCCATAGTAATGATCCTCAGGTCCATGCGGAACATCTGATCTATGAACGGCAGAAGGAATCTGATGCCGGGCAGCTTCACGTGGCTGAACCGTCCGAACCGGAGCACGACGCCTCGCTCGTACTCCTTTATGATCCTGATGGCTGCCGGAAGCAGAACCGCAAATACGAAGAACAGGACAGCGATTACCGCCGCGATCGAAATATCCTTGGGCATTGTTATGCCTCCTTTCTGACTTTCAGACGGAGCTTGTCCACTTCGACTATACGTACCAGTTCGCCTTTCTTGATCGGCTCGCCTTCCGCGACGGCGCTCCAATAGCTGCCCTCCGCGAATACCTTGCCTTTCGGATCAATATCCGTTCGG
>Ga0315289_10012141_pt1 | contig 12163 bp, 11 predicted proteins | sample YL17G11_40_MG_FD_203452 | JGI IMG/M metagenome (GOLD analysis project Ga0315289, IMG submission 203452) | Sediment microbial communities from Yellowstone Lake, YNP, Wyoming, USA - YL17G11_40 | ecosystem: Environmental > Aquatic > Freshwater > Lake > Sediment | place: USA: Wyoming | collected...
CCAACCCTCTCCCTAAAAGGGAGAGGGGGCACGTGGCGGCCTGTCCCCGATTCTCCCCCTTTACAGCGGGTCGTCGAGGCCGAAACCGTGGTGGTGCTCGAAGGCTCTGTCGTAGCGCTCCAGCCCCCCCGGCGCGACCGCCTTCTTGTACACCCGCATCCTCTTGTACTCCCGGCCCCCGAGGCGCAGCATCTCCGCCTGGACCTTCGTGTTGAACTCCAGCTCCTGGTGCGCGTCGGCGTAGGTGAAGCCGGCGGCGTTGGCGTCGCGGATGAGCCCCACGCCGAACATGGCGGCCAGACCCCGGTTCCGGTACGCCTTCGTCACCCCGGCGATCATGAGGTCGAGCTGCTCCGTCCTGCGCTGGGCGGCCATGATTTTCAAAAAACCGAAGGGGAAGAGCCTCCCACCGGCCGCCTGGATGCCCTCGGTCATGTCGGGGATGCCGATGAAGAAGGCGACGACCTCGTCGGTGCCGGGCACGACCGGCCGCCCGCGCTCCTCGACCGGCAGCTTGTAGATGAACTTCACGAACCGGGGGTCTATGACGGGCAGGTAGTCGCTGATGAGCTTCTTCCCCTCCTCGGGGGTCAGGGACACGAAGCCGTAAACCTCGTCGAAGGTGTCGTTGTAGATGCGGACGAAGTCGGGGATGTGGGGGATGAGGGCCTTCCTTTTGGTGAACTCGACCAGGACGAATCCCCGGCGCTCCAGGCGCTCTTTGACTTTCACGTAGAGCGGCGGCGGCGCGGCGGGGATGGGCACCCGGAACACACGGTAATCGAAGTCCTTGGAGTAGCCGCAAGCCTCCACGAGTTTTCGCAGGTAGGGGAGGTTATAGAAGGTTTCTAGGGTGGCGCGGTGCTCGAAGCCCTGGATGAGCATCCCCTGGCAGTCCTGGTCGGAGAAGCCGTGGGGCCCGGTGACGGTCTCCATCCCGCGGTCGCGGGCCCAGCCCTCCACCACTCCCAGGAGGGCCGCGCAGATTTCCCGTTCGTCGGGGCACTCCAGGAAGGTGAACCGCGCGTTTTTGATGCGCCAGCGCTCGTTCATCCTCTTTTGGACGATGCCCATGACGCGGCCCACCGGCTCGCCGCCGCGCCAGGCCAGGTAGCGGACGGTGTCGGCGGTCCGGTAGGCCGGGTACTTCGCCGGGTCGTGGAAGGTGCGCTCGTCGGACCAGATGGGGGGGACCCATTGGGGCACGCCGCGGTAGATGCCGACCGGCAGGCGGATGAACGCCTTTAGTTCTTTTTTGCCGGCGACCTCGCGGATTTCCAACGGCATGGCGTCCCTGCAAAGGTTGGTTTTAAAAGGCGGGTGTCAACACCCGTCAGGTTTCACCCAGGCCCTTGGCCCTATCCGATGTAGGGCGGGGATTTTTAATCCCCGCCGCTTATACGTTCCCAACCTCTACCCTCACCCCTACCCTCTCCCTGGAAGGGAGAGGGGGACGCTACACCCCCCTCCCTAGCCCTCCCCCCAGAGGGGGGGAGGGGCGGTCGTTATTCCCCGCCCACCGTCATGTGCCGCGGGACGGCCTGGGCGGTGTTGTCCTGGTAACGCACGAGGCCGCCCGGCACCAGCTCCTTCACGAAGATGCGCAGCCTCTTCCACTCCCGGTGCTCGAAGCGGCCCCACTCCTCGTGGACCTTGCTGTTGAACTCCAGCTCCTGGTGGGCGTCTATGTACTCCAGCCCCCGCGCCTTCGAGTCCCGGATGAGCCCCACGGCGAACATGGTGGTCAGGCCGAGGTTGCGGTACTTCTCCCTCACCCCGGCGTAGAAGAGGTCGAGCTGCCTGGTGGTGTTGCGCGCCTTGAGTATCTTGAAGATGCCGAAGGGCAGGACGTTCCCCTTCGCCTTCTGGATGCCCTCGGTGATGTCGGGCATGCCCACGACGAAGCCCACGACCTCGTCCGACTTGGGGTCCACCGGCCGCCCGACTTCTTCCTTGGGAATCTTGTAGATGTACTTCATGAAGTGGGGGTCTATGATGGGCAGGTAGGAGTCTATGAGGGCCCGGCCCTCCTCGGGGGTCATGTGGGCGTAGCCGTAGATGAACTCGAAGGTGTCGTTGATGATCACGACGAAGTTGTCCAGGTGCGGCTTCAGCTCCTTCTTCGTCTTGAACTCCACCAGGACGAAGCCCTGGCGCTCGAGGCGCTCCATTATCTTCAGGTACACCGCTGGCGGCTCGTCGGGGATATTTATCCAGAAGACGCGGTAGTCGTAGTCCTTGGCGAAGCCGCACCGCTCGACCAGACCGGGGAGGTAGGGGAAGTTGTAGTAGGTGGCGATGGTGGCGCGGTGCTCGAAGCCCGCGACCAGCATCCCCTCGGGGTCCTGGTCGGAGAAGCCGTGGGGGCCGGTGATGGTCTCCATGCCCGCGGCCTTGGCCCAGTCCTCGACGGCGCCGAGGAGACCCCGGGCGACCTCGAGGTCGTCGGGGGACTCCAGGAGGCAGAAGTGGGCGTTCTTGGTGCTCCACCGCCGGTTCATCTTGTCCGAGACGATGCCCATGATCCGCCCCACCGGCGCGCCGCCGGAGTACGCCAGGAAGCACTTGGCGTCGGCGGAGGCGAAGGCCGGGTTCTTCTTGGGGTCGTAGTACTTGCGCTCCTCGTCGTAGAAGGGCGGCACCCACTGCGGAACCCCGGCGTATATTTTCCGCGGGAGGTAGATGAACTCCTTCTGCTCCTTCTTCGTCTCCACGGGTCGAATCTCTACGGCCATCTTCTCCGGCCTCCGGTCAGTGGCGCAACAGTCCGCGCCGGGAAAGTGATGGGTGAATTTCAGGTCATTATAAACCAAGGGCCGGCGATACGGTAGACCGGGCTGGCCGGACGGGGTAAAATCGAGCGACCGTCGCCCCAGGGAGTCTCATGGCCCTGCACCCTATTTTCCCCTCCGCGGGGATCGAGTTCCTCCGGGACCTCGCCCTCAACAACGCCCGGAGCTGGTTCGAGGAGAACCGGCACTACTACGACCACGTCCTGGTCCCGGCCCTGCGGGGGATTTTGGCCTGGGTCTGGGAGCGGATCGGGTCGTTGTATCCCGGTTACGTCGCCGACCCGCGGGTCAATAGGAGCCTCTACCGGGTCAACCGCGACGTGCGCTTCTCCAAGGACAAGTCGCCGTACAAGACCCACTGCGGTATTTTGATCTACCGGGGCGACCGCTCGGACAGCCCCTGCCTCTACCTCCACTTCGCCACGGACGAGGTGTTCTGGACCTGTGGGTGGTACGCGCCTTCCCCGGCCGCCGTCCGGGCGTACCTGAGCTGGGTGGCCGACCCGGGGGTCAACCGGCGGTTCGGCGACGAGGTGTCCCGCGTGAACGAAAAATACCCCCTCTCGCCGCCCCAGCTCAAGCGGACACCCGCCGAGGCGCGGGGGCTCGAGCTGCCCCACCCCGAGCTCTTCCTCTACAAGGGGCTGGTGACCTACGACCCGCGGGAGCCCGGCGACTGGCTCGACCGGCAGGGCTGGCTGGAGGAGGCGGTGGAGATGTTCCGCTTCTGCCGGACCTTCATGGGCTTTCTGGGCGAGTGGCACGACCTGGTCCGTGGCGGCCGGTGGTGAGGGCTGCCTTCTTCTCCCTCCCCCCTCTGGGGAGAGGCTCGCCTACGGGTGGGGGAGGGGGGCGAACGGCGGCCCGCAGAGGGGCCGCCCTACATCGGGGAGAGGCTCGCCTACGGGCAGGGTGAGGGCCGAATTTCCCCTCTCCCTTCCAGGGAGAGGCTCGCCTGCGGGCTGGGGTGAGGGCAACTTCCCCCCTCTCCCTGTGGGAGAGGGGATGGGGGTGAGGGCTACCTTAGAAAAAAATGTCCCTACACCACACACCAGATAAACTGCCTCCCAAGCTGGTCGAACACTCCCGCTCCCTTCGGAAGAATTTGACCCTTGCCGAGAGGAAGCTCTGGCGCCTCCTGCGGGACCGCCGGGTGCTGAAGGCTAAGTTTCGCCGCCAGCACGTCGTCGGTAATTACATCCTGGATTTCTTCTGCTCTGAGGCGGACCTGGCAGTGGAAGTGGACGGTGGGCAGCATGCCCTGCCGGAGCAGGCGGAGTATGATAGACGGAGGGACGAATTTCTGAAAGAGCGGGGCGTTACTGTATTACGTTTCTGGTGTAACAATGTATTGGCGAATACCGATGGTGTGTTGGAGGAGATAATGAAATATTTGAAATAAGGTAGCCCTCACCCCTATCCCCTCTCCCACGGGGAGAGGGGGACATCGCAGGCCTCCCACGGGGAGAGGGGGGATGGTGGCAGCCCTTACGCTTAATATTGTAAGCGGCGCGGGAATCCTTTTTGGCGCCGGCGGCTTGTCATGCGCCCCGGATGGGCCTATAATCATGGAAACTAAATCCTTCCGTTCCACCCCAGACCAGGAGCCGCCGGTGAGGATCACGCCGCAGGACATCCACCACCAGGAGTTCAACCGCTCGGTGCGGGGCTACACCGTCGAGGAGGTGGACGCCTTCCTCGAGCGGGTGGCCGACGAACTGGAGCACGTGCACCAGGACAACACCAAGCTCCGGGACCAGCTCAAGGGGCTGGAGGCGTCCCTGGGCGAGTACCGCCGCCTGGAGAAGAGCATCGAGAAGACGCTGATGGCGGCCACCCAGGCCTCCGAGGACATGACCAAGAACGCCGAGAGCAAGCGCGACCTGATCGTCCGGGAGGCCGAGCTCCGGGCGGAGGAACTGATCCTGGAAGCCCAGCACCGCCGCGACGAGATAAAGGCCGAGCTGGCCCAGCTAAGCCAGCAGCGCACGGTATACGTCACCGAGATGCGGGCCTTCCTCCAGGCCCAGATGGGCCTCCTCGACGAGCTGGAGCTCCGCGGCTACAAAGGCTCCCCGCGGCCGGAGCGACCGGTGCCGGAGATGCCCGTGGAGCTGGACCTGGATGCCCCCGATGACGCGCCCCGCGCCCCTTAAAATCGGCGAGGACGCGGCCGGGCGCGCGCTGGTTCCGCTCCACGTCCACCCCCGGTCGAGACGCGCCGGACCGGCCGGCCTCCACGGCGGGTCGTTGAAGCTTTACCTGAAGAGCCCGCCCACGGGCGGTCGGGCCAACGCCGAGGCGGTCCAGCTCCTGGCCGAACTTTTGGGAATCCCCCGGAACCGGGTCGAGCTGGTGCGGGGGTTGGCGAGCCGGGACAAGCTCGCCGCCGTTTCCGGTCTGACCGCGGGGGAGGTCGGGAAAATCCTGGCCGCGCACCTGGAAGAATGAAAAAATGTTTCACTCAGCCGTAAGATGCCTCGCGGCGCTCCTGGTTCTCTGCGCCCCGGCGGTCGCCGAATCGGCCCTGGAGCTGGTGGGCGACGGGAACGTGGCGCTGCGCGAGGGGAACTACGAGGAGGCGGTGGTCAGCTTCAACCGGGCTCTGGAGCTCGATCCGGGCTACCCGGCGGCGATCAACGGCCTGGGACAGGTGGCGCTGGCCCGGGGGCGGTACGAGGAGGCCCTCCGGCTGCTCCAGCCGCTGATGGCGGAGTACCAGGGCGACCCCATCTTCCTCCAGAACCTCGGGATAATTTTCAAGTACGTGGGGGACTACGGCAACGCGGTGGAGATGTTCGGCATGTCCGACAAGCTGTTGCCGGACAACCCGCCGGTCCTGGCCGGTCTGGCCGAGAGCCTGCTCCAGCAGGGCAACGCGCTCGAGGCGCTCCCGCTCACCCGGCGCCTGGTGGACCTGGACCCCGCCCGAGCCGACTACCACTACCTCCACGGCATGGCCTCCCTCTACAACAAGCTCCAGGACGAGGCCCAGAGCGCCTTCGAGCAGACTTTGGCGCTGAATCCCTCATTCGCCTACGCCTTCGAGCCGCTGTTCGAAATTTACTACGAGAAGGACGAGCTGGCCCCGGCCCAGGAACTGGCCGAGCGGTGGTGCGCCGACCAGACGGGGAACGGCTCCGCCTGGCGGGCCGTGGGCATCGTGGCGGTCCGGCAGGGCGATTTCCCCACCGCGCTGGAGGCGACCCGGACCATGCTCGAGCGCTGCCGCCTCGATAACAACCTGGTCCAGATAGTCACCAAGTGGCTCAGGGCCACGGACCGGGGCGAGGAGGCCCGCGAGCTCTGGGAGCGGGTGCTCGTCCTGGACCCCCACAACATCGCCGCCGCCTCCGAGCTGGAGCGTTGATCGGTCGCGCCGAAACCGCCGCGATTACGGCGCTGGCCCTCGCGGCGACCCTGTGCATCCTCCTCGATCAGAACCGTCCCCCGCCCCCCGTTGAAGACCCCAAGGTGGATTACGCGTATATTTTCGGCGACGCCGTGGCCCGTCCCGGCGCCTACCCCTTCCTGCGGGGGACCGCGCCCGATCTGGCCTACATCTACCGCCGGGCCGGGGGCGATCCCGCTCTAGCCGCCTCGCTGCCCCCCGTAACGCCGGGCCTGCCGGCGTTGGTCTGGTTCGACCGCCGCTGGCTCGCTTCCCGGGCGGAGCCGACGGGTCCGCTGGATTTGAATCGCGCCCCGGCCTACGAGCTCGAAAGGCTGCCGGGCATCGGCGAGGTCCTGGCGCGCCGAATCATCGAGGGTCGGCCCTACTCTTCCGTTGACGACCTTCTGCGGGTGGAGGGGATCGGCGAGGGGAAGCTGGCGGCGCTGCGGGGGCTGGTGACCGTGGGAGGGTAAAATAGCGGAGGGGGCTGGTCGGTAAAAAAGCGGCGGGGATAGGAATCTCTGCTCTACGGGATGTGGTTCGGTCGCGTGAGAACCTCGTAGGGGCCGACCGACGGCGCGCCGTTCAGGTCGGCCCGCGCTTTCCTTCTCCCCGTGGGAGCGGTGCGCCGACGGGGCAGGGGTGAGGGTCGGGGTGGGGAATGTGAAAGCGGCGGCCCGCAGAGGGGCCGCCCTACATCATCGCAGTCTGGAGTGAGGGGTAAAAAGCGGCGGGGATTAAAATCCCCGCCCTACATTTACCTACGGGCTGGGGAGAGGGGTGACGGGCGGGTGGGGATACCCGCCCCTACGTCACGAATCTCTACCCTGAGCCGGAGGGGCGCCCCTCCACGATCGCCCGCAGGCGGTAGAAAAGCCCCGCCCCTACATCGGCGCAACCCACGGACCGGCACCGCGCTCGGTTAACCCTACGTCTTCTGCAGCGCGACGATGGGGTCCAGGCGGGCGGCCTTGAGCGCCGGGAATATCCCGAAACTCACCCCCACCACCCCGCAGAAAATCATGGCCAGCGCCACGGAACCGGCGGAGACCTCGACGGGCAGCTCCACCGCACCCCCGATGATGTTGGCCACCAGCGCCCCCAGCCCCACCCCGATGACACCGCCCACCACCGTCACCAAGAGCGCCTCGGTGAGGAACTGGCGCAGGATGTCCGACCGCTTCGCCCCCACCGCCTTGCGGATGCCTATCTCCCGCGTGCGCTCGCTCACGGCCACCAGCATCACGTTCATGATGCCGATGCCGCCCACCAGGAGGCTGATGCCGCCCACCACTATCATCACGCCGAAGATGACGCCGGTCATCTGCTCGAAGACGGACACCAGGAGCTTCTCGGAGACGACGCCGAAGTTGTCCGGCTCGCCGGGCGCCAGGTGACGGACGGTGCGGAACGCCTGCTGGGCCTCGTAGGAGAGTTCGGAGAGCTCCTCCTGAGAGCGCGCGCGGAGGTAGATGCTGATTGGGTTCCGAAAGCCGTAGTACTTGCGGAAGGTGGAGTAGGGGATGTCGGCGAAGTCGTCGGTTGACTGGCCCATGAGCCGGCCCTGCTCCGCGTACACGCCCACGACGGTGAAGGGCCGGCCGCCGATGCGCACCTCGCGCCCCAGGGGGTCGAGGCCGCTGAAGAGCTCCCCGGCCACCTCGTAGCCCAGAACCGTCACCGGCCGCCGCCGCGCGACCTCGGCCTCGGTGAAGTAGCGCCCCTCCGCGAGGGGCCGCTCGTTGATGTTGTACATGTCGGCGCCCACCCCGAAGGTCCGGATATAGCGCAGCTCCTTCCCCCCGGCCTCGACGTTGAGCCAGCTCCGCACCTGCGGCGAGGCGTAGAGATACCGCCCCTTGAGCCGGCGGACGAGGGAGGAGTACTCGTCGTCGGTGATTTGTGGACGCTTGGCGGCCTCGAGCCAGTCCTGTTCGCTCTGGATGACGCCCGAGCGGCTGATGATGAAGCTGTTGGCCCCCAGGGCGCCGATTTCCTGGCGCACGAAGCTGTCCAGCCCGCCCACCAGCGCCAGAATCGTCACCACCGTCATCACGGCGATGACGATGCCCAGCGCGGTGAGGATGCTGCGCATGAGGTTGCGCCGCCAGTCGGAGATGACGTTTTTCAAGAGGTCGGCGAATCCGGTCATGGGTGGTTCCGCGTGGGCCGGGTGGCCGGATGATTATACCAGTAAAGGCGGCGGGGATGGGAACCGAGCGAAGCGAGCTATGCCCCTGGCAAATCCCCGCCCTACGGCAATTTGGAGCTACCGCGCAATCACACCTGCCGGGTAGAGGGTCGAGGTGGTCTCCCTCTCCCCGTGGGAGCGGCGCGCCGACGGGGCAGGGGTGAGGGCTACCACCTGTCCCCTCTCCCTTCCAGGGAGAGGCTCGCCTACGGGTTAGGGTGAGGGTCGAGGTTGGGAACGTGAAAACGGCGGCCCGCGTTCTCCCTCTCCCTGTGGGAGCGGCGCGCCGACGGGATTAAGGGTGAGGGCTGCCTCATGTCCCCTCCCCCCTCTGGGGGGAGGCTCGCCTACGGGCTAGGGAGGGGGGTGAAGCGGCCCCCCTCTCCCCGTGGGAGCGGCGCGCCGTCGGGCTAGGGTGAGGGGTAAATCGGCGGCCCGCGGAGGGGCCGCCCTACATCATCACAGGCCGGGGAGAGGTGTAAATAACCGAGCGGGTGTGGACACCCGCACCTACGGTCATCCGCGAATCCAATCCGTGGGGGCGACCGGTAGGACGCGTCCTCCACGGTCGCCCGCGAATCACCGCGCCACCACCACCCGCCGTCAGCGTCCATTTCAACGTCGCCCCCGTCCATGGCAGACGCCTCGACTAATAAAAACCGACTTGTACAGTCGGGATATTTGTGCTAAAATACTCGTGAGTCGAAAGGAAATTTTCAATCAAAGGAGACCCATGAAACCGCGCAAGATTACAGAAAACGTCCACTGGCTGGGCGCCGTGGACTGGGACCGCCGCCTCTTCGACCAGCTCATCCCCCTCCCCGACGGCACCAGCTACAACGCCTACCTCGTCCGCGGGCGCGACAAGACCGTCCTCCTGGACACGGTGGACCCGCCGATGCGCCACGTCCTCTTGAAGCAGCTCGAGGGTGTTAAGCGTCTGGACTACCTCGTCGCCCACCACGCCGAGCAGGACCACTCCGGCTCCATCCCCGACGTGCTGGCGATGTTCCCCGAGGCGAAGCTCGTCACCTCCGAGAAGGCCAAGGGTATGCTCATGGACCTGCTGCGGGTGCCGGAGGAGCGGTTCAAGGTGGTGGCCGACGGCGAGACGCTGGACCTGGGCGGCAAGACGCTGAAGTTCATCTACACCCCGTGGGTCCACTGGCCGGAGACCTTCGTGACCTACCTCGCGGAGGACAAGATTTTATTCAGTTGCGACTTCTTCGGCTCGCACCTGGCGACGAGCGAGCTCTACGCCGACGGGGAGCGGGTGGCGGCCGGTCCGGCCAAGCGGTACTACGCCGAGATAATGATGCCCTTCGCCGGCGTCATCGCGAAGAACCTGAAGAAGCTGGAGCCGTACGATATCAAGTTCATCGCGCCGAGCCACGGCCCCATCCACTCCCGGCCGGAGGTCATCGTCAAGGCCTACGACGGGTGGGTGAACGGGGCGCCGAAGAATATCGCGGTGCTGCCCTTCGTCTCCATGCACGGGAGCACGCTGGAGATGGTGAACCACCTGACGGCGGCGCTGGTCGAGCGGGGCGTGGGCGTGGAGCGCTTCGATCTGGCCTCGGTGGACTTGGGGGCCTTGGCGATGTCCCTGGTGGACGCCGCGACGATCATCCTCGGGACGCCGACGGTCCTGGCCGGTCCGCACCCGCTGGCGGCCTACGCGGCGGTGCTGGCCAACGCGCTGCGGCCCAAGGCGCGGTTCCTCTCCATCATCGGCTCCTACGGCTGGGGCGGCAAGACGGTGGAAACCCTGGCGTCGCTGGTCCCCAACCTGAAGGTCGAGGTGCTGGAGCCGGTGTTGGCGAAAGGGCTGGCCGGGGACGCCGATTTCGAGGCCCTGGACCGCCTGGCCGACGCCGTCGTGGAAAGGCACAAGAAGGCCGGATTGATGTAGGGCGGGGCTTCCACGCCCCGCCGGAGGTAAGAAAAAAAGCCTTCTTCCCGGGGCGATTCCCCTCGGTCGCCCCGTTTCTTCACCCCGCGCCGTCGGTCTACCGGTCTTGAGCGGACGCCCGGTTCGGTGTATCATCCCCCGGTAACCGATGCCAAGGAGAGCCGATGCCCGTAGTCCTCACCGGCGCTAATCTCACCCTCGAGCGGCTGAAGGCCGTGGCGGTGGACCGCGAGCGGGTGGAGATCCCCCCCGAGGCCCTGGAGCGCGTGGACCGCTGCCGGGACATGTGCGAGCAAAAGATTTCCAAGCGCGAAATCATGTACGGGGTGACCACGGGCATCGGCGAGTTCTCCGAAACGGTGCTCACGCCGGAGCAGACGCGGGACTACCAGAAGTATCTGATCTACTCCCACGCGGCCGGCATCGGGGAGCCCATGCCCGAGTCGTGGGTGCGGGCGGCGATGGCCGGCCGGATAAACGTGCTGGTCCACGGCAACTCGGGCTGCCGGCGCGAGGTGCCGCTGACCTTGGCCGCCATACTCAACGCCGGGGTGACCCCGGTGGTCTGCACCCGCGGGTCGGTGGGCGCGTCGGGCGACCTTTCGCCCATGGCGCAGATGGCGCTGGTGGCGATGGGCGAGGGCGAGGCTTTCTACGAGGGCGAGCGGCTTCCCGGGGCCGAGGCGATGCGCCGCGCCGGGGTGCCGGTCATCACCTACGAGGCCCGCGACGGCCTGGCCGCCATCAACGGCTCCAACTTCATCAACGGCCTGGGTTCGCTCCTCCTGCTGGAGATGGAGACCTGGCTCAAGACCCACGACGTGGCCGCCGCCATGACCCTCGAGGTGCTCAACGTCAACATGTCGGGCTACGACGAGCGGCTGCACCGCGTCCGGGGGCACGCGGGCTCGATCACGGTGGCGAAAAACGTCCGGCGGCTGACCGAAGGGTCGCCGCTTTTGACGCGTCCGGGAAAAAAGGTCCAGGACGCCTACTCCCTGCGCTCGACGCCGCAGTCGGCCGGCCCGGCCCGCACCGCCCTGGCCCACGCCCGCGAGGTCTTCCACACCGAGCTCAACGGCGTCGGCGACAACCCGGTCTTCTTCCCCGAGGATAACGAGGTCATCGCCGGGGCCAACTTCCAGGGCACACCCATGGCCCTGGCCCTGGAGTACGCCTCGATGGGCGTGGTGACGGCGGCGGTCCTCGCCGAGCGGCGCCTCAACCGCCTGATGAACCCCGCGCTGTCGGGAGGGCTGCCCGGTTTCCTGACCCACGGGGGCGGGATGTTCTCCGGGATGATGCTGGCCCAGTACACCGCCGGGGCGATGGTCTGCGAGTGCCGCGTCCTCTCGACGCCGGCGGCCGTGGGCAGCATCCCCGCCGCGGCGGACCAGGAGGACTTCGTCTCGATGGGCTGGACCACCGCCCTGAAGACGCGTCAGGTCATGGACCTCGTCCCCGGCGTGCTGGGGATCGAGATCATGGCCGCCTGCCAGGCGCGCGATTTCCGCAAGATGGACTTCGCCCCGGCCACGCGGGCGGTTTACGGGCTGGTCCGGGAGCACGTGGCGCACCTGGACGAGGACCGGCCGCTTTACGACGACAACAACACGATGGCCGAACTGGTGCGTTCGGGGGCGATACTGGCGGCCGCGGAGAAGGTCATCGGCCCGCTGGACTGACGGTCCGGCGGTGAGGGTTGCCGCCTGTCCCCTCCCCCCCTGGGGGGAAGCGCGCTTACGGGCCAGGGAGGGGGGTGCAGCAGCCCCCCTCTCCCCTTTAGGGAGAGGCTCGCCTACGGGTTGGGGAGGGGGGTGCAGCAGCCCCCCTCTCCCTGTGGGAGAGGGTCGGGGTGAGGGCTGCATTAAACC
>Ga0315289_10012143_pt1 | contig 12161 bp, 8 predicted proteins | sample YL17G11_40_MG_FD_203452 | JGI IMG/M metagenome (GOLD analysis project Ga0315289, IMG submission 203452) | Sediment microbial communities from Yellowstone Lake, YNP, Wyoming, USA - YL17G11_40 | ecosystem: Environmental > Aquatic > Freshwater > Lake > Sediment | place: USA: Wyoming | collected...
AAGCGAAATTTTTTATTTAGATGCTTTTGAAGAAGAAAAATATAATATTGCTCATGCCGGAATTATATTGGATTCGCAAAACAGAATAATTGAAAAAAGAGCCGAAGCGAGGATTCATGGCGAACCAGGAATTATTGACAAAGACAAAATAGATTATATGGATGTTTCTCCTTACCAGTGTATTTCCGTTGCCACAGCCCTGATTCCTTTTGTTGAGCATGATGATTCAAATCGCGCCCTGATGGGTTCAAACATGCAGCGCCAGGCAGTGCCCTTAATCAGGCCACAGGCGCCATTGGTTGGCACGGGCATTGAGGCAAAAGCGGCAAAGGATTCTGGTCAGGTTATTATTGCGGAGGAAGGTGGGATTGTAAAAGAAGTTGATGCTATTCATATTGTTATTTCTTCTGGCGCCAAAAAGAAATTTTACCATTTGCACGATTTTTTGCGCTCAAATGATTATACTTGTATCAGTCAGAGGCCGATAGTCAAGAAAAACCAAAAAATTAAAAAAGGAGACATTTTGGCTGACAGTTCCTCAACAGACCAGGGCGAACTGGCTTTGGGACAGAATTTATTGGTTGCTTTTATGCCTTGGCAGGGATGGAATTTTGAAGACGCTATAATTCTTTCAGAAAAAATGCTGAAAGATGACAGATTTTCATCTATTCACATAGAAGAATTTATTTCTGAAGTTCGCGATACAAGATTGGGTCCGGAAACAACCACGGCCGATATTCCAAATGTCGGTGAAAACAGATTAAAGAACTTGGATGAAGAAGGTATTGTCAGAATCGGCGCCGAAGTTGGACCGGACGACATTTTAGTAGGTAAAATTTCGCCAAAAGGTGAAACAGACTTAACAGCAGAAGAAAGATTATTAAGAGCGATTTTTGGGGATAAAGCAAGAGATATCAAAGATTCTTCAATGCGCGTGCCTCATGGCAAAAGGGGAAGAGTGGTCGGCATTAAAATTTTCTCGCGAGACAAAGGCGACAAATTGAATACTGGAGTGATAAAAGCAATTCAGGTGGAAATTGCTCAATACAGAAAAGTTTCAGTAGGCGACAAGCTTGCTGGCAGGCATGGGAACAAAGGAGTTATTTCAAAAGTTCTGCCAGTTGAAGATATGCCCTATTTGGAAGACGGCACGCCGGTTGATATTATTTTAAATCCATTGGGCGTTGCTTCCCGTATGAATATTGGTCAGATTTTGGAAACTCATCTTGGCTGGGCTGCCCATGAATTAAATTACAGGACATACAGCCCGCCGTTTTCAGGCGTAACAGAAGACGAAATCAGAGGAGAATTGAAAAAAGCCGGCCTTCCCGAAAGCGGAAAAGTAAAACTTTTTGACGGGAGGAGCGGCGAGGCTTTTATCCAGCCAGTTACAGTCGGCTACATTTATATAATGAAGCTTAATCATTTAGTTGAGGACAAAATCCATATGCGCTCAATCGGGCCGTATTCCTTAGTTACTCAACAGCCATTGGGCGGCAAGGCCCAGTTTGGAGGCCAGAGATTCGGGGAAATGGAGGTCTGGGCCCTTGAGGGCTATGGCGCTGCTTATACTTTACAGGAAATGCTTACGATAAAATCCGACGATGTTGTTGGCCGGGCCAATGCTTATGATTCAATTATAAAAGGCAGATCAATTCACAACCCCCACATTCCTTCTTCTTTTAATGTTTTAATGAGCGAATTGAAATCGTTGGGCTTTTCAATAGATCCAGTTTCCAATAAGCCAGGAATAAAAGAAATTGAGACAAGACCTGCCTCTGTCCCGACTAAAGTTGGGGCTACGAAGAGTAAAAAACCAAAAAAATAATTATTATGAATTTTGACGAATCAAAAAATTTAGAAGATTTCGAAGGACTGAGAATAAAAATAGCCAGCCCTGAAGAAATTTTGGAGTGGTCTTATGGCGAAGTTACAAAACCGGAAACCATAAATTACCGCACCCAACGCGCTGAAAAAGACGGGCTTTTTTGTGAAAAAATATTCGGGCCTGAAAAGGACTGGGAATGTTATTGCGGCAAATACAGGAGGATAAGATACAAAGGGATTATTTGCGACCGTTGCGGGGTTGAAGTTACCCGTTCCATTGTCAGGAGAGAAAGAATGGGGCACATAAAAATGGCTGTTCCAGTTACCCATATTTGGTTTTTGAGGGGCGTCCCGTCAAGAATCGGTTTACTTTTGGATTTGTCAATACAAAAACTTGAAAAAGTTGTTTATTTCGGCGCTTATATCGTCACTCATATTGATGAAAATGCCCGTGAAAAAGCATATAAAGAAATTAATAAGGAATATGAAATAAAATTAAAAACTTTAAAAAGCAAAGAAGAAAAAAAGAATTTAAAAACGGCAAGAGACCAGGCAAAAGACGAACTTTCGAAGATAAAGAAAATGGAAGTTATTTCAGAATTGAATTTTCGCATCTTGTCCCAAAAATACAGTGAAGTTTTTTCGGCAGGCATTGGCGCCGAAGCTGTTTTGGAAATAATTAAAAAAATTGATTTAAATAAACTAGTTGTTAATCTTGAAGAAAAAATAAAAAGAATTCCCACAACCCAAAGAAAGAAAATTTTAGCCAGATTGCGGCTCGCCAAATTTAAGGCCAATGGTTCAATTGGACGGAGGCAGATATGCGACCTCTGATGTTAATGATTTATATAGAAGGGTTATAAACAGAAATAATCGTTTGAAAAGATTGCTGGAATTAAACGCGCCGGAAGTTATTTGCAGAAACGAAAAAAGAATGTTACAGGAAGCAGTGGATGCCCTTATTGACAACACAGCCCGTAGGGGCCAAAAAGCAGTTATGGCGACAACTGGCCAACGCAGACAGCTTAAGTCATTGGCTGATGAACTAAGAGGCAAGCAGGGAAGATTTAGGCAGAATTTATTGGGTAAGCGCGTTGATTATTCCGGCCGTTCTGTTATTGTTGTTGGACCCGAATTGAAATTGCATCAGTGCGGTATTCCGAAAATAATGGCTTTGGAGCTTTTTAAGCCCTTTATCATAAGCAAGTTAATTGAAAAAGAATTAGTTTATAATATTCGCGGGGCAAGAAGATTAATAGAAGAAGGCGCTGACGAGGTTTGGGCGATTTTAGAAGAAGTTATCGGCAGATACAATGTTTTATTGAATAGAGCGCCGACGCTTCATCGTTTGGGAGTTCAGGCATTCAAGCCGGTATTGGTTGAGGGCTTGGCAATTCATATCCATCCTTTGGTTTGTAAAGCCTTTAACGCCGACTTTGACGGAGACCAGATGGCAGTTCATCTGCCCTTGTCAGAAAAAGCCCAACAGGAAAGCAGGGAAATAATGCTTTCAGCCAGAAACTTGTTTAAGCCGGCAACAGGCGAAGCGATTGTTGTCCCGAGCCAGGATATTATTTTGGGCATTGCTTTTATGACGCGGATGACTAATGGGCTCAAAGGCGAAAACAAGGCATTTGGCAATTCAGACGAGGCAATTTTGGCATATCAGTCAGAAATAATTGATTTAAGAGCAAAAATAAAAGTAATGGTTAACAACGAATTAATAGAAACTTCTGTTGGCAGGGTTATATTTAATTCTATTTTGCCAAAAGAAATGGGGTTTATCAATAAAGAATTAAACAAAAAACAATTGGGAGCAATCAATGAAGAGGTGATTCATTTGCTTGGCAACGAAAAAGCCGAAGAATATCTGGATAAAATCAAAAAACTCGGATTTGATTTTGCCACTCGTTCCGGAATCAGTTGGGGTATGGGTGATTTGAACATTCCAAAAGATAAAGGAAAAATTATTTCTGAAGCCCAAAAAGAAGTTGACCAGATTAGAAAAATGTATCAGGAAGGCTTATTAACCAGAACAGAAAGAAGAAGCAAATCAATTGAAATTTGGGGCAAGGTCCAGAAAAAAATAGGGGAATTGGTTCCTCAAGCACTTGACCCGAATAGTTCTGTGAGTATTATATTTTCATCTGGTTGTCGATGTTCCTGGGGCCAAGGAGTGCAGATGGCGGGTATGAAAGGATTGGTGGTTAATCCGTCTTTCGAAGTTATTGAATTGCCCATTATTAGCAGTTTTAAAGAAGGATTTAATGTTTTGGAATACTTTATATCAACTCACGGCGGAAGAAAAGGTCTGGCCGATACAGCATTAAAAACAGCCAGTGCCGGCTATTTGACTCGCCGTTTGGTTGATGTTGCCCAAGATGTAATAGTGCGCCAGGATGATTGTAAAGATAAAGAAGGAATCGTTATTTATAAAAGAGACCTTGTTGATCTGGGTATTCCTTTTGCCCAAAGAATTTTCGGCAGGACAAGCTTGGAGGAAATTATTAATCCAAAAACAAAAAAACCGATTGTAAAAACAAATGAGACAATTGACAGAAAAAAATCAAAAGAAATAGAAAATTTGGGTATTGAAAAATTAAGGGTCCGTTCTACAATTACTTGCAAGACAAGATTTGGTGTCTGCCAGAAATGCTACGGTTTTGATTTGGGCAGAAATAAATTGGTTGATATGGGCGAAGCAGTCGGCATTGTTACTGCTCAAGCAATTGGTGAACCAGGCACCCAGCTTACATTAAGAACATTTCATACAGGAGGCGTGGCAGGCGGTACTGATATTACACAGGGTTTGCCGCGCGTTGAAGAAATCTTTGAAGTAAGAAGCCCGAAAGGCAAAGCTATTTTATCGGAATTGGACGGCGAAGTCATAAGCGTTACAGACAGGAAAGACCAAAAAGTTATTATTGTTGAGGGCTGGCAAGAAGAAAAAAGCAAAAAAACAGGAAAAACAAGAAAGAAAAAAGTTGCCAAAGAATATATTGCGTCAGCGCAGGCCGGCATTTGGGTTGATAAAGGCGACAAAATAAGTCGTGGCCAGCAACTTTGCGAGGGTTCGGTTGATTTGAAGGAATTATTTAAACTGGCAGGCCAGGAATTAGTCCAAAGATATATCCTTAAAGAAATTCAGAAAATTTACAGCATGCAGGGAGAAGGCCTTAATGATAAGCACATAGAAATGATTACAAAACAAATGTTTTCAAGAGTAAGAGTCAGAGAAACAGGGGAAACCGATTTGCTGCCCGGAGCGATAATCGAAAAAAATATTTTTCTGGAAGCAAATGACAAAGCCAAAAAACAAGGCAAGAAAATTGCGACTTCCGCGCCCTTGATTATGGGCATTACCAAGGTTGCTTTGAGCACGGAAAGTTTCTTGTCATCAGCTTCTTTTATGGAAACAGTCAGAGTTTTAATAAAAGCCGCTTCAGAGGGCAGAACAGATAAATTGCGCGGCTTGAAAGAGAATGTTATTTTGGGCAAATTAATCCCAGCCGGAACCGGCTACAGGGAAAACTTATTGCAGGGGATAGAAGAAACAAAAAAGAAAGAATAGAAGTACAAATTTGTTTTTTTGTGATATAATTGTTTTGTATGCCCCGTAGTGAATTTTTGACTGATGCGGGGCATCAAGATAATTTTTAAATAGTCAAAAATCTACTACGGGGTATGCCCAAGCAAAAGAAAATTATTAAGCTTAGAAAACGCGTCAGGGAATTAGAGCGCGAAAGAAGAGAAAAAAAGCCGAAACTAAATATTCATCCCGAAACAAAAAGAGGAGTGGTGACAATTTTATTATTTACTGTTGCCATTCTTTTTATTTTGAGTTTTCAAGGCGCGGGCGGAGTTTTGGGCAGATATCTTTTAACTGGCTCCGAGTTTGTTTTTGGCGCTTGCTTATGGATTATTCCTTTGGCTTTGGTTGCGGCCGGAATCGCCATTTTAAAAGAAATCCATAAAAATATTTATCTTTCCACTTTTCTGGGAATGCTTCTTTTTGTGGTTTGTTTTTTGGCAATTATCCAGATTTTATTCCCGAACAACGGCGAACATAAAGCTGGCTGGCTTGGCTATATCGCGAGCTGGCCATTTATAGAATTAATCGGGTTTTGGGCGAGTTTAGTTGTTTTTGCCGCATTACTTCTGATATCAATTTTAATTTCTTTTAATGTCCCCTTGAAGAAGCCGATAAAGGAAGAAGAGGAAAAAGAGAAAATAGCTGCTGAAAAAATTTCGCAGGGAATCAAAGGATTAGCTGGCCCGGAACAAAAAATGACGAGTTTCGTAAAAGGTATTTTTAAAAATCCGAGTTTTAAGACAAAAGAAATAGAAGAAAGAGAAGAAAAGGCCGGAACTGCGGAAGTTGAAGAGGAATTATTACAGACAACCGCGACCTCTTTAAAAGATTACACTTTTCCGCCGATTGATTTATTAGAACAGGACAAGGGCTATCCTTCAAGCGGCGACATCAAGGTAATAATGAATATTATTCAGAAAACCCTTGAAACATTTAATATCCCGGTTGAAATGGGAGAAGTGAACGTCGGGCCGACTGTTACTCAATATACTTTTAGGCCTGCCAGCGGAGTCAAGCTTTCCAAGATTACTTCTTTGCATCGCGATTTGTCTTTGTCTTTGGCAGCCCATCCAATCAGGATTGAGGCGCCGATTCCCGGCCGTTCTCTGGTTGGCATTGAGATTCCAAACAGGGTCAAAACACTTGTTCGCATGCGCGATTTATTATCAACCTTTGATTACAAAATAGACGGGCATAATCTTAATTTGGCACTTGGCCGTGATGTTACTGGCGCGCCTATTTGGGCAAATTTGGTTAAGATGCCTCACATATTGATTGCCGGCGCAACAGGTACCGGTAAAAGCATTGCTATTCATAGTTTAATTTTAAGTTTGTTGTATCAAAAATCTCCCTGGGAATTGAAATTTATTTTAATAGACCCCAAAAGAGTTGAATTACCCATGTATAATGGCATTCCCCATTTATTGACTCCTGTAATCGTTGAAGTTAATAAAACCATAAACGCTTTTAAATGGGCAATCAGGGAAATGGAAGAAAGATATAAATTATTATCAAGCGTTGGCGCCAAAGATTTAGCATCTTACAATGGAAGAATTGCCAAAACATCGCCTGAAAATTTATTGCCCTATATTGTTATAATTGTTGATGAGTTGGCTGATATTATAGCTGCTTATGGCAAAGAAGTTGAAGGCGCGATTGTCCGTTTGGCGCAAATGGCAAGGGCAATTGGCATTCATCTGGTTCTTTCAACTCAGAGGCCATCTGTTGACGTTATTACTGGTTTGATTAAAGCGAATATTACTTCAAGAATTGCTTTACAGGTCGCATCGCAGGTTGATTCAAGGACAATTCTTGATATGCCTGGCGCTGAACGGCTTTTAGGCAATGGCGATATGCTGTTTTTGGCAGGAGATGTTGGCAAGCCGAAAAGAGTTCAGGGCGGCTATGTTTCTGATAAAGAAATCAGCAATGTTGTGAAGTTTTTAAGAAAGCAAGCAGGCGATGTTGAATATGAAGAGGAAATTACAGCACCCCAGCCAAGCCAGTATGGCTTTGATGTCAATGTTGATGATAGATTGGGTTTGAACGTGGATGATCCGCTGTTCCATGAAGCAAAGGATTTAATTGTTAAAACAGGAAAAGCGTCTGCTTCTTATTTGCAAAGAAGATTCAGAATTGGTTATGCCCGGGCCGCAAGCTTATTGGATATGTTGGAAGAAGCTGGGATTATTGGTCCTGTTGATGGTTCAAAGCCAAGAGAGATTTTAATTGGCAGAGAAAGAGAAGATGAAGACTTGTCTTCTGAAGCATTAATAGAAGAAGAAGAAACAAAAGAAGAAGATAAGACAGAAATAGAAGATATTCCAAAGCCCAAAAAATTTACCAAAAATCAGGACGAGGAAGAAGAAATTGATTTTTAAGTATGGTTGAAAAGATAAAATTGGAATTAAAAGACAAGCCCCTGTCGCCCATCAGGAGGCCAAGGTCTTTTTTTATAAGGCCGAAAATTGTCGCCATTGCCGTTTTTTTGATTTTTATTATTTTTGTCTGTTGGTATTTTTGGCATGAAGTTCGTTTTTTAATAAAAGCGCCGGAACTAAAAGTTTTGCAGCCGCCAGCAGACATAAGCGCGACTGTTGATTCTTTTGAAATTGTTGGCGCAACCGATCCAAGCGCTTATTTAACAATAAATGACGAAAAAATTTATCTGGATAAAGACGGCAATTTTAAATTTGAGTTGCATTTATCTTCGGGTGTCAATATAATTAAAGTAGAAGCCAAAAACAGATTTAACAAAACTAATCAAATAATAAGAAGAATTTTATATGAAAAACAAAACGAACCAGCAAACTGAAAAAATAGATAAAAATAAAAATTTAGAAGAGACCATTAGCGAAATAAAAGAAAAATTTGGCGAAGGCACAATAATGAGATTGGGCGAAGTAAAGAGAATTGATGTTGATGTTATTCCAACCGGCTCATTCTCTTTGGATATTGCTTTGGGCGTAGGCGGAATGCCAAGAGGCAGAATTATTGAAGTTTATGGGCCCGAGTCCTCGGGTAAAACAACATTGGCGCTCCACATGGTTGCTCAGGCCCAGAAAAAGGGCGGACTGGCTGCTTTTGTTGATGCGGAACACGCTCTGGACCCGGAATACGCAAAAAGAATCGGCGTCAAAATAAACGAACTATTGATTTCTCAGCCAGACAGCGGAGAACAGGCGCTTCAGATTGTAGAGTCATTAGTTAAATCAAAATCAATTGATGTAGTTGTTGTTGACTCTGTTGCTGCCCTGACTCCCCGGTCGGAAATTGAAGGCGAGATAGGGGACCAGTTTATTGGACTTCAGGCGCGGCTTATGTCTCAGGCAATGAGAAAATTAAATTCAATAATTGCCAAAACCAATACAATTGTTATTTTTATAAATCAAATTAGAATGAGAATCGGAATTATGTTCGGTAATCCAGAAACAACTCCGGGAGGAAAGGCCTTGAAGTTTTACGCATCGGTCAGAATTGATTTAAGGCCGATTGCCCAAATCAAAAAAGGGGAGGAAATAGTTGGAAGCAGAATAAAAGCAAAGGTTGTTAAAAATAAAGTTGCTCCGCCGTTCAAAATAGCTGAATTTGATATTATGTACAACGAAGGAATTTCCTATATTGCTGATGTGATTAACGCAGGCATAAGATACGGAGTAATCAAAAAAGCAGTAGCGTCTTATACTTATGGCGACCATAAAATTGGACAAGGGTTCGAAAAAGCCAAGCAATTTCTTCAAGAAAACCCGTTGGTTTTAAAACAACTTATTTCTGATATTTACGCGACAATAAGAGAAGAAAAGAAATAAAAAAATCGGGGCAGCGCCCCGGTTTTTTTATTGTAAATTTATTTATCGGTTGATAAACGGCATTAGACCCAAGATGCGGGCTTTTTTTATTGCTTTGGCAATTTTTCTCTGATGTTTTGCGCAAAGGCCAGTTATCCTGGGCGCTTTTATCTTGCCCCAGTCATCAATAAATCTAGACAAAACATTTGTGTTCTTAAAGCTTGCTTCTTGTATGTTTCTTTTGCAAAAATAACAATCACGCATAATTAAAATGGTATATCTTCTGTTTTTACTTCATCGCCTGGATTTTCCTTGTCTTCCGCAGCCCCGACCTCAGTCAAAGAAGATTCGTCAATCTGTATTTCATCTAATTTTTGACTGTGCGCCTCTGTTGGTTCTTCGGATTGTTTTGCTGCTTCGCTGCTTTGGCTTCTCGGCCCCAATTGCAGGCCCTCGGCCACAATTTCAGTTCTGTATTTTGTTTCGCCGTTTTGCCCTTGCCAGTTTCTTGTTTGTAGCCTGCCTTCAATCATTGCTAATCCGCCCTTTTTAAGATATTGATTACAGATATCAGCCAATTTTCCAAAAGCGACTATATTATGAAATTCGACTTGTTCTTGTTTTTCTTTTGTGTCCCGCTTAATCCAGACTCTGTTTGTCGCCATGCCAAAAGAAGAAACCGACTGGCCGCTTGGCAAAGCTCTTGATTCGGGATCTCTTGTCAGGCGGCCGATCAAAAACACTTTATTTAAATTCATATTTTTAAAAATTAATTATTAAAATTAGATTTCACCGATAATTTCTTCAATCTTTTTATCAATTTCTTCCAAGGTTTTTTTGTCTTCCGCTGTCTTTCTTTCCTCAACGGCTTTTTTCTTTTCTTTGATTATTTCGGTTTTCGGCTTCATTGGTCTTCTGGCTGGTTTTTTGTCTGTTTCTCTGGGGACATAAAGATGGTTTATTAAGTGTCTTAAAATTAATTTATTTAATTTAAGTTCTTTTAGAAGAGCGGCCATATTCTCTGGAGACATTGTCATTTCGCCGTTAAGGAAAATGCCCTGGCCTTCTTTATTGACAGGATAGGCCAATGGCCTTTTTTCCGTTTCTTTGAAAACAATCGCGCCGTTTAACTGTTTTACGGATTTTTCTATTTCATTTTTGGCGTTTTCCAACTCCGCTCCTTCTAAGTGTGGAGATAAAATGCAGGTTAGTTCGTATTGTCTTGAATTTTCATCCATATCTGTCAATCTTATCAAAAGATTAAGAGATAGTCAAATGAAACATTATTCTAATATTATAGCATATGATATAATAACAGAATATGAACAATTTGGATAAAATTTTTAAAGCCTATGATGTGAGGGGAATTTATCCAGAAGAAATAAATGAGGATGTTGCTTGTAGAATCGGTAAAGCAACTGTTGATTTTTTGCTGTCTAAAATTCCGGCTGAAAGTTTTAAACTTAAAACAAAAAGAGCGATTAATCTTGTTGTTGGCCGGGATAATCGTTTGTCTTCGGAATCTTTGGCGCAGGAGTTGATTAAGGGAATACGCGATCAAGGCGCCAACGTGATTGATATAGGACTATCTACGACTCCGATGTTTTATTTCTCGGTTGTAGGATTAAACGGAGACGGAGGCATAATGGTAACATCATCGCACAATCCGAAAGAATTCAACGGGTTTAAAATAGTCGGCAGAGAAGCAATGCCCATAGGCGGGGATTCCGGGTTGTCGGAAATTAAAAACAAAACAAAAGAGAATGTTTTTATCAAGCCCGAAAAAAGAGGAATCTTAAAAACAAAAGAAATGATTAATAATTACATAGTAAGTGTTTTAGAATTTTCTCATATCGGGAAAATCAGGCCCTGCAAGATAGTGGTAGATACTTCAAACGGAGTGGCCGGAATCGTTATCCCGAAACTATTGCCGAAAATTTCAGAATATTTCGTTGGCGGCCAGCTCGGATTGATTCATATTTGCGGAAAGCTCGATGGCTCATTTCCAAACCATGAGCCTGACACTTCAAGGCCGGAAAATTTAAGACAGCTTCAAGAAAAAGTTTTATCCGAAAAAGCGGATTTGGGGATTATTTTTGACGGGGACGCTGACAGGATTTTGTTTGTTGACGAGAAAGCAGAGATAATTGATCCTGATTTCATTGGGGCGCTGCTTGTCCATCATTTTTTCAAGAGCAACGGTAAAATTATTTTTACTCCCGTAGCCAGTAGGATTTTAAAAGAGGAAATAGAAGATAGCGGTAGTATTCCTCTTTGTTCCAGGGTCGGCCACACCTTTATTAGAGAAAAAATGAAAAGCGAAGAGGCCTCGCTGGGCATTGAATCTTCGGGTCATTATTATTTGCGAAATAATTATTGTTTGGATTCGCCTTTAGTTATTTTTTTGATGGTTATAGAAATTATGTCTAAAACAAGAACGCCTTTGTCTGTTTTGATTGATTATTATAAGAAATATTGTCAGGAAGAGATGAATATTCATATTAAAAACATTGAAAGTCTCGCTCCCAGTACAATTCAGCCGATTTTTGAAAAACTTGTTTCTTATTTTTCTGAAAACTTGTCTGACCAAAGCATAAAACCATCAATCTGTCGGATTGATGGTTTGAAAATAATATTTTCTGATTGGTGGTTTAATCTTCGCGCTTCAAATACCGAACCGATTTTGCGTCTGACAATTGAAGCCGTGAACAAAGAGTTATTAGAAGAAAAAAAACAAGAATTGCTTTTTTTGCTTTTTCATTCTTAACTTTAAATTAAGCCCATTTTCATTTTTATTTCCGTCATTGTTTTTTTGGCGATTTTTTGAGCTTTTTTTGCGCCCTCGGCCAATGTTTTTTCAACGAGCCGCGGGTTTTTTTCGTATTTTTTTCTTTTTTCCTGAAAATCTTTTAATTTCTTGATAATAATTTCCGCCAAGTCATTTTTAAATTCAG